>Ga0315295_10000443_pt1 | contig 35894 bp, 29 predicted proteins | sample YL17G14_0_MG_FD_204453 | JGI IMG/M metagenome (GOLD analysis project Ga0315295, IMG submission 204453) | Sediment microbial communities from Yellowstone Lake, YNP, Wyoming, USA - YL17G14_0 | ecosystem: Environmental > Aquatic > Freshwater > Lake > Sediment | place: USA: Wyoming | collected...
GATGTTTTATTTTTGCTTTGCGGCCTAATCCTCGCACTTACGAATAAGGCTAAAAAGCTGCGCATATCGATCTTAAGCCGGCAATATTGAAGCCGGAATATCGAGCGAGAGGCTTATGAGCTTCGAAAGGCGACTTTCAAAATTAAGAAGGTGAAATTTGGCCAATCATACCGGCAAAAACGAGACAAAAATGGTGTTTCATCCCGATAATTGCTTAGATTGCTTGGTTTCAGAGCGCGTGGGCATTGTCTATGAATGCAAATTTTACGGCCGCAGCTACATGCCCCTCTATGGGGAAAAGCCGCCCTATTGTAAGGTGGTCAACATCAGGGTCGAAGAGGCCGGCGATAAAGATCCATAAGGGGAAAGATAATAATTTAGTTTTCGCATAATTAAGATTTTCGATTTCTTTTTGTTGGCAAGTGGGATTATTTGTCAAATTTTTTGGCCTGTGAGTAAAATTCGGAGGGGCGGTGTTTGCCTTGGATGGAGGCCAGGCAATTCCCAATAAAAATATTTTCATGAAGGAGAGATCGAAAATAAATAATTTTGCCTAGCTTTTAGTGATATTTTGTGATCTTTGGAGGGAAGGGGGTATTATGTTTCCAAAAAAACCTGTTTTCTTTGATCTGGGAAAAGCCGCTCAAATGCCATATTTTAATCTGGAAGATGAGCAAGACCGACGTCGGGGGGACCAAGAAGCAATAAACGCGGCATCTTTTCACCAAGAAATCCTAACGGTAAAGAAGCGGCTGAGGCACGAACAGGGCTTGAAACAAATTCTAGGACAAAGCCCACCTATACAGGAGCTTAAAGAAAAAATCTTAAAAGTCGCTGAGTGTGATGTTAACGTCTTGATTACAGGAGAATCCGGCTCCGGCAAGGAGCTGGCGGCCCGAGCCATCCATTATCTTGGTTCACGGTCGGGGCAGCCGTTCATCCCAATCAACTGCGGGGCCATTCCCGAAGCCCTGTTCGAAAATGAACTTTTTGGACACGCACAGGGCGCGTATACCGATGCGAGGTTCAGACAGGTCGGGCTGCTCAAGGAGGCCGAGGGCGGAACCGTTTTCCTGGACGAAATTGGTGCCATTAGCCCTTACGTACAGGTCAAATTGCTGCGTCTTCTCCAGGACAAGGAATACAAACCGCTGGGAGATACAAAGCCCCAGAAGGCAAAGGTAAGAATTATCGTCGCGACAAACAAGGACCTCCAGAGCCTTGTTAAAAACGGAACGTTTCGCGAGGACCTCTACTATCGCCTGAACGTCGTTTTGCTCTTTGTTCCTCCTTTGCGGGACAGAAGAGAAGACATCCCTCTTCTTGTCGAACACTACATCTCCAAATATGCCCGAGAATATCATAAGCCTGCACTGGAAATCTGTTTCGAGGCTTTGCAAACTTTTCTCCTTTATTCCTGGCCAGGCAATGTCCGGGAACTCGAGAACAAAATCCAGGAGCTGGTTGTTATGTCTTCTTCCCCCACAATCCAGATGGAGAATGTCCTTTCTTCCCTCGAAAGCCAGTCGGCGGCCAAAGAAAAGAAGACTGAGCCCTTTAAGGATGCCAAGAAAAAGGCCGTCGAAGCTTTTGAGAACGCTTATCTGACACAACTCCTCAGGGAGGTTAGGGGAGATGTGGCCCAGGCGGCCATTTGCGCTGGGAAGAACAGGACGGCTCTCTGGAACCTCCTAAAAAAACGAGCCATTCCGCCCGCCCAGTTCCGATGAGAAAAGATTTAGAGAAAGAGTATCCGAAGCCGAAGCGTCTCGGGAAATAATATCGGCGTCACAAAAAAAATGATGATGTAAAACTAGAAAATTCAGGAGGATGTCGGCAAAGAGTCACGAAAGAGTGACGCATTTCTCCTGACAGACCGCTGGTCATTTCTCTAATTAATGTATTATCAAATAATTAGAAATTAAGAGCCGTTGGCATGCTTTTTGCTTATTCCCAAAGCGAACGATAAAAGCAGCGTCTACAAAAGTGAAGACGGGAAACCACGCCGAAATGATTCTTGATTACCTCAAGCGAAATCCCGGCGCGGGTGATACCCTAGAAGGTATCGCTCGATGGTGGTTAAGTCAAGCTAGGATTGAAGTCTCGGTGGAACAGGTCCGCAAAGCTTTAGAGGAATTAATTGATCGGGGGATCATCAAGACGGAACTTTTAAAGGATGGAAGCATCCTGTTCAAGGCTTGCGAGAGGAACGATAGAGGTTTGTCTTAGAGATGTGGCGCGCGAATGGCTAATGGATATTGAATGGGAAAGTTTAATCTAGCAAGAAAGAGGATTCATGCTGTTAGCGAGTCGATGTAGTTCGAGCGATTTAGTAAGAATCAAATCGAATTTCCTTAGAAAATGAAATTTGAGTAATACGGAATGACCTTGTAAAGGAGGAAAAATCATGCCTATTTCACCAACCTATCCGGGAGTTTATATCGAGGAGGTACCGAGCGGGGTCCGGACGATTATGGGCGTCGCGACGTCCATTACTGCATTCTTTGGTCAGGCGAAAGAGGGGCCGATAAACAAGGCGATACGATTGCTCTCCTATAGTGATTACGAACGAAATTTTGGTTCACCGCATCCTCATAGCGAACTCGCGACTTCGGTCAGGCTCTTTTTTCAGAATGGTGGAGCCGACTGCTACGTCGTGCGCTTAGTCAAAGAGGGCACAGGTGTAAAAGCATCGGTAGTTGTTAAGAACGAAAAAGGAATTGATGTCATGCAATTGACTGCCAAGGAGATCGGAACCTGGGGCAACGAATTGGCAGTAGAAGTGGACTATGACACAAGCCAGCCAGAGGAGACATTCCATCTTAGGGTCTACCGTATAGCTGCAGATGGAACATTGAAGGCCAGTGAGGAATTCCTGAACTGTTCAGCAGACATTGACAGTCCGCGTTTTCCGCCCAAACTCCTAACACAGGCATCCAAGCTGGTGGATTGCGCACACACGTTCGCAACAGACCAGGCGTACAGGGCCGCGGCAACAGACTCCGGCTATTCCGAAGCGCGACGACCCTTTTCCGACGACCTGCAGGGACGTAACGAGCTAGCTGCTCTCACCGCGAAGCATAATAATACAAGTACAAGTCACTTCATGCTCAGCGTAGATGGCAGTGCCTACTTCGAGGTTGACCTCGAAGATGCTTTTGTAGCCAATGTAACTGAACAAGAAATCATTGATACAATTAAAGGCAGGATAAACACAGCCTTGCCTCCTGCCCTTGTTAACTCCGTTCAGCCTAGTTTCGAGATTCTCGTCCCTAAAAAAGATGGTCCACCGGAGGTGCCAGCTCTAAAGGTGTTGAGGCTTAAATCAAATACAGGCTCACATAGGAGCATCGTCATTCAGCCAGCTTCCTCAAAGAATCTTGCAAGTGTGCTTATGCTCGGCACTGCTCAGGGCGGCATCGAGCGATCTCGGTATGCCCCACTCCGGCCGGCTGGTAGCGGGATATTCCTAAAGCTTGACAACCTAAACAGTCTTGCCGATCTATCTCAAAATCATTTCAGCAAAATCGCCCTCGACAGTCAGGAGATTGATCTGGGTACCAAACTGCAGACAACTAGCGCAAGCGATAAATGGTACATGGGGTATGTGGCCCCAGGCCAAAAGAATTCGGACGGCATACGTGAGAAATTGGCTATCGTCGCCAGAGCCATCAGTGATGCTGGCATCGGTTGGAGTGCAAGGTTGGCCGGTTCCCGTCTTGTTCTGCAAAAGCGATCGGGACCAAATTTTGCCATTGGCCAGATCGCAACCTCTTTCGCTAATGATATCGCTGGGTTCTTTGCGACCAATACTCGTTTCTACTCCCTTGGCATGGCGCTGGGAGCGTTTCAAAATGCAGCGCAATCGGGCGTAGAGGGGGATCCGCCGGATGTGGGGAGCTACAAGGGCAAAGAGTCGAATCATACGGGTTTCTATGCCCTCGACTTGGTTGACTTGTTCAACCTTATGGTCATTCCTAAAGATCTCTTACTCTCCGAGGATGACTATCGAGACCTATGGAAACCGGCAAGCGCGTATTGTGCCGCTCATCGTGCCTTCCTACTAATTGACCCTCCCGATAGCTGGTCATCTTCCTACCTAGAGGCTGTGGCTCCCTCCAAAGGCATTCGGTCGCTGCGTACTGGCGTAGTCAAGGATTATAGTGCTGTTTTTTATCCACGCGTCAAAGTCCGTGACAATGGCCTGATCAGGACAGTCGGATCGTCCGGAGCCGTCGCCGGGCTTATGGCCCGGATTGATTCGTCGCGGGGCGTTTGGAAGGCCCCGGCCGGTACAGAAGCGGCCTTTGTTGAGGTGTCGGATCTTGACGTATTGCTGACTGATATGGAAAACGGTGTGCTGAATAAGGAGGGCATCAATTGTCTGCGCTCTTTTCCAGTAGGTATAGTGAACTGGGGGGCTCGGACAATGGATGGTGCGGACGACTTTGCTTCCGAGTGGAAATACATACCTGTCCGGCGTCTTGCCCTTTACATAGAAGAGAGCCTGTATCGGGGGACTAAATGGGTGGTATTCGAACCTAACGATGAGCCCCTTTGGGCCCAAATCCGGCTCAACGTGGGCGCCTTCATGCATGACCTGTTTACCCAGGGAGCTTTCCAGGGAACGACTCCCCGGGATGCTTACTTCGTAAAATGCGATAAGGAGACGACGACGCAGAATGATATCAACAAAGGCATTGTCAATATCGTCGTTGGCTTCGCACCTCTCAAGCCCGCCGAATTTGTAATCATTAAGATCCAGCAGATAGCTGGTCAGATTCAGACGTAAGGAGGCAACAATGGCTAAGTTTGCAGTTAATGCGAACCGTTTTGACCCCTATAAGAACTTCAAGTTCCGCGTGAAGTGGGATGGGCGATATGTCGCAGGTGTGAGCAAGGTCAGTGCCCTTAAGCGGACCACGGAAGTGGTGGAACACCGAGAGGGAGGCGACCCGAGTAGCAGCCGCAAATCTCCCGGTCGCACCAAATATGAGCCCATCACGCTTGAACGTGGAGTGACCCACGATACCGAGTTTGAAAAATGGGCCAACAAGATCTGGAATTTTGGCTCCGGGCTTGGAGCAGAAGTATCCCTCAAGGATTTTCGCAAGGATATCATCATCGAGATGTACAACGAGGCCGGCCAACTCGTAATCTCCTACAAAATCTATCGATGCTGGGTTTCAGAATTCCAGGCCCAGCCAGACCTGGACGCTAATGCGAATGCCGTCGCCATCCAGCATATCAAGCTCGAAAACGAGGGCTGGGAACGAGATTATGAGGTAATGGAGCCCACGGAACCTAACTTTACAGAACCGCCGGTGTGAGTTGATGTTTGCTTTATCCACGGCTGACATCCTCGCGATCTGGGAGAGAGGGCAGAAGCAGCGTCCTTTAGAAAGGAGCTTAGCTATTCTCGCAGGTTGCTGCCCGTGCCTGACGGAGGGGGATTTGGCCTTATTGCCCATCGCGCAGCGGGATGCACTTCTCTTATATCTTCGAGAAAAGACCTTTGGCTATGAGCCTAAGGCGTTTGCCGTCTGCCCCCAATGCCGCGAACACCTAGAATTAACCTTGAACATTCAAGGCCTGATGGATCGGTTCCGTGATATTTCTAGGGAGATCCCTCCTGTGCCTTTGGAAGTGACGGTCGGCAAGTTCAGATTCCAAATTCGTTTTCCAAACAGCAAAGATATTGCCGAGGCGATAAGAACCGGCACACATGATGCCGCACGAGCATCGCTTATCGAGCGATGTATCAACGAAGCCGCGCGGGATGGCTCACCAATCGCGGTATCGGAAATTCCCGAGGAGGTAATCTCCGAGTTGGCAGAGCAAATAGCCGAAGCTTATTCGCAAAATGAGATCCTTCTAAACATCCAATGCTCATCATGCAACCACTCTTGGCATTCGGCATTTGACATCGGGTCCTTCTTTTATGCCGAGATCACCGCCGTTGCCAAACGCATCCTTGAGGACGCCCATAAATTGGCTTCCTCATATGGCTGGAGTGAAAAAGAAATCCTGTGGATGTCACCGGCCCGACGTCGATTCTATTTGGAGAAGATCGGATGAAGGCGGATTTCTTTTCCAGACTGATCGAGCGCAGCCTCGGTCAGGCCGATACCGCCCAACCCGTTCTCCCATCTCGTTTCGAACCCCAGGCTGTGGGCGTAACGGCTGACCGGCTTTCTCAGCCATTAGGCTACGACAGCAGGATAGAATCGACTACGGGAATTGCAGAGAAAATAAAACTTCGGGTCATGGAACCCAATCTTTCTGGCACCTTCTTTCCCGAGGCCCAAGAAGGATCAGATCCACTTTCTTATTCAGCATCAAAGCCGAAGAAATTTATTGCTGATAAAGATCGAGATCAAGATCTCATCGAATCGGATTTTGTCGACCATCCTAATACCCGAATAACAAAAGCGCCGAAAACAGAGTTCGCTACAGGAGTTGGCAAAGAGGACGAGATTACTGTTCTTCATCCCCTGTCTGCATTTGACTTGCGGCCTCCAATTCCCTCAGCTCTAAAACCAAATCAAAGAGATATTGGCACCGCCGCAATAAAGAAAGCGCCGGAGCCGGCGGCAATGACAGAATCCGACATAAAGAAAGAAAATACCGTTGTTCATTCCAAATCCGCACTCGATATACCCGCCCCAAGTTCCTCCGCCTCAAAGCCGTATCAAAAAGAAATTGCAGTAAACACCCCGTCTGAGCGCGATACCGCCCAAAGTCCTAGTAATTTGAGGTCCTCTAAATTGTCACAGGCCGAACACGGCAATGAGACAGCACACTCCAACATTATTGCCGTTGAGGCAAGGGTGATGCGTCCAGATTTGGCGGAAAGGCAGGCCGAAGCAAAATCCGACGGAAAGCTGCGGCAATCAACCAAGATGAAACTGGAGAATGAGTCTCCCACTATAAAGGTCCACATTGGCCGCATCGAGGTGCGAGCCGTTATGAGCTCCACACAGAAGGTATCACCTCTCAAACCGATGCGTCCTGCGCCTACTCTTTCTCTTGACGAATACCTAAAAGAACACAGTAGAGCCCAGCGATGAGCAACTACCTCGCTATTGCTACCGTGACCGCTGTTTTGCGGCAGATGCTCGATGACGCAGTAAAAGTCGATGTCGGGGCAATAGAGGTAACCACTCTTCCGCCCGATGATTTATCTCTCAAAAATGATAAAGCGAGATTAAATCTTTATCTTTATCATGTAACGCCAAGCGCAGCTTGGCGCAATGCCGACCTTCCGACGAGGCGGGCGGATGGTTCCCAGGCGCTCAAATCACAACTTGGGCTCAACCTCCATTATTTAGTGACGGCGTACGGAAAGACTGCAAAGGATGATCCTGAAGTCCATCGTGTCCTCGGGAGCGCCATCCGGGTTCTCCATGAACAGCCTGTTTTGACACGGGATGCCATACGTGCACGTCTGGCCGAAAACTCTCTGGATGCCTCGGATCTTGCCGAGCAGATAGAGATGGTCAAGTTGACACTGCAATCCCTCACGATAGAAGAGCTTTCCAAGCTCTGGTCGGTCTTTTTCCAGACCCCTTATCGGATATCAATGGCTTACGAAGTATCGGTAGTCTTGATCGATGGTAAAGAAGCGCCGAGACCATCCCTGCCAGTACGGGATCGGAATGTCTACGTCTTGCCCTTCCGTCGACCCGTGATTCGCGAGGTCGATCCACAGATTATCGAATGCACTCCAGGGGCCAAGATCACCCTAAAAGGTCAGAACATGTCTGCTGATGACGTGTCAATCCGTTTCGGGACAATCGAAACGGTTCCCGATCCTCCCCTTAATGACGATCACCTGGCTGTGACCCTGCCAACCGGTCTCCGCGCCGGAGTCAACACAGTTCAAGTCATTCACAGGCTTGATATGGGAACACCCCCGACCTTGCATCGGGGGTTTGAATCAAACGTGTCGGCATTTATCCTAGCACCACGCATTGCTACGCCGCCGCCGTACAGTGTGAAACGCGGGTCAACCCTGACGCTTGACTGTGATCCACCGATAGGACGGGCACAGCGTGCCGCCCTCCTGGTAGGGGAGCATGAAATTGAAATCCCTGCGCGATCAGCAACCGGCCCAGCCACAACGATGAGCTTTGACTTTCCCATTCCCGAAGATTTCCCGGCCGGAACCTATCTCATACGCTTGCGTGTCGATGGCGCTGAAAGTGCGTTGCAGGTTGACCCCGATCCGCAGAACCTTGCTTATATCGGACCGTTACTGGAGGTCACGGTATGATGGGCCTCTCTTGGCTTGACGCCAACAAGGCCTATTTAATGGCGGCGTTGGCCGAAGCTCGTGAAATTTTGCGGCAGCACTGTGAGCGTCTCCAAAAAGAGGCGCCTCCGGAAAAAGATGCGATCGACCAAAAATCGCCAGGCGACATCGCTGCGCAGATGGCGGTTCCTCCATCTCTGGAAAACCTTTGTCATACTTTCGGTCTATCGCCGTTCGAACGAATAGTTCTTCTTTTATGCGCGGGAATGGAGTTGGATGGTTCCTTCGCCGCCTTGTATACCGCCGTTCAGGGGGACGTTCGGCGCGCTTTTCCAACCTTCGGGCTGGCCTTGGCGGTTTTTCCAGAAGCGCATTGGAGTGCCCTGAATCCTGCGGGACCGCTCCGATACTGGCGGCTGGTCGAGGTCGAGAAAGGCGAATCCTTGACCGCCAGCCCGCTGCGGATCGATGAACGCGTTCTTCATTACTTGACGGGCGTCTTTCATCTGGATGAGAGGCTTTGGGGGTTGGTTAAGACCTGGATTTCCTCCGACGGGCTCGTCCCCTCGCATCAAAAAATCACGGATCGCATTGTCAAAGCCTGGTCAATAAACAAAGACAGAATAGCTTGGCCGGTTATCCAATTGCATGGAAACGAGAAAATCAGCAAAAGAGATATCGCGGCCGCGGCCTGTCGTGAGCTGGGCCTGGGTTTTTATTTCATGGCCACTCAATCGCTGCCCACGAATCCCGCCGACTTGGAAACGGCGCTGAGGCTGTGGAGCCGGGAAGCGGCGCTGAGTTCGAGCGCCCTCCTTTTAGAATACGATGAGGCCGATATTTCGGATCCCGTCCGATCGTCGCTTTTAGACGGCATTCTAGATCAAGCACGGGGAGCGTTGTTCATCTCCGGCCGGGATCGCCGGAAGTGGGCAGGTCCCTTTGGATTGGATTTCGAGGTGAAAAAGCCGGCGCTTGCAGAGCAGCACGAAATTTGGGCAGGCATGATGAAAAACGCAGGCTACAGCACCAATGGACAACTCGATCCGGTCGTCGCCCAATTCAATTTCGACCCTCGAACGATCCGGGCGGCCGGGGCTGAGGCTTTGGGAAACAACAACAGAGAGGATCACTCGCGGGATCCGTCGGCGAAGACGGATACTCTGATTTGGGATGCCTGCCGGAAGCAGTCTCGGCCGAAGTTGGATGACATGGCAATGCGGATTGAGCCTTCCGCCACATGGGAGGATTTTGTCCTGCCTGGGCAGCAAATTCAGATCTTAAGAAATATCGCCGCCCATCTGCGTCAGAGAGTCCGCGTCTATGAACAATGGGGATTTGCCGCGAAGTCGACACGAGGCCTTGGAGTGAGCGCCCTGTTTGCCGGAGAAAGCGGCACCGGCAAGACCATGGCTGCCGAGGTCCTGGCAAGTGAACTCCGGCTCGATCTTTATCACATCGACCTGAGCCAAGTGGTGAGCAAGTACATCGGGGAGACCGAGAAAAATCTTAGACGAGTATTCGACGCCGCGGAGGACGGCGGCGCTATTCTACTCTTCGACGAGGCCGACGCGTTGTTCGGGAAACGCAGCGAGGTCAAAGACAGCCACGATCGTTACGCCAACATCGAAATCAGTTACCTTCTGCAGCGGATGGAGGCCTACCGCGGGCTGGCCATACTGACGACCAATATGAAAAGTGCGCTCGACGCGGCTTTTCTTCGTCGCCTCCGCTTTATCGTTAATTTTCCCTTTCCGGACGCTGCGCAACGCGCCGAGATCTGGCAGCGTATTTTTCCTCAGAGAACGCCGATCGAAGGATTGGATTTCGGCAAGCTCGCACGACTCAATGTAGCGGGTGGAAATATCCGTAACATAGCGCTCAATGCGGCCTTTCTGGCGGCAGACGCAGGAGAACCAGTGCGCATGGGACACATATTGAGTGCCGCTCGAAGTGAGTATAGCAAGATAGAAAAACCCTTAAGCTCCTCGGAAATAAGCGGATGGCAATGAAGCCGAACATCGAACTCGACATCGAGGAACTGATCCTTCATGGATTTCCGCCCGGTAGCCGCTACGTTATCGGCGATGCCGTGCAGAAAGAATTAACGAGACTGCTCGTCGAGCGCGGCGTGCCGTCGCCACTTGCTCTCGGCGGCGATTACCCGCTGCTCGACGCCGGTTGGTTTCAGCTCCAGCCCGAATCTAATCCCAAAATAATTGGCGTCCGGATTGCCGGGACTCTTTACCAAGGCCTTCAGCCAACGACTAATAACAAGGAAAGGAGACAAAATCATGCCCACAACAACATTGAAGAAGATATGGACCGTTATGGTCTATATGGCCGGTGACAATAACCTGGAGCCGGATGGTGTTCAAGACCTGAAAGAAATGAAGAAGGTCGGCTCCACCGACAAGGTGAACATCATCGCTCAATTCGATCGCGCCACGGGGCACATCGCCAAACGCTACCTCCTCCGCAAGGGGGGTAAGGTAATCGATGATGCCGTGGCCAGCCTCGGCCGGATCAACGTCGGCGATCCCAAGCGCCTTTTGGACTTCATCAAATGGGGCGTGCGGAACTACCCTGCCGATCACTATGTCCTCGTCCTATGGAACCACGGTCAAGGGTGGGACGACACCGATGTCTACGCCGACGAGCGTCACCGCCGCTTGCGCCGGCTGGCCAGCGGCCGCATCCGCCATGCGTTCTTTCATATGCCCGTCCGCCGCATGTTGATGAGTGCCCCTCGCGACGCTCAGGTCCGCGCGATCCTATTGGACGACGACGCCAAGGACTTTCTCGACAACGCGGAAATGAAGAGCGTGCTTGCCAATACCAAGACGCTGCTCAAACGGAAGCTGGACATCCTCGGCATGGACGCCTGCCTGATGAGCATGGCCGAGATTGGATACCAGATACGCGAAAGCGCCGATTACACCGTAGGTTCGGAGGAAACAGAACCGCTTGAAGGCTGGCCATATGACACTATCCTCGCCTCGCTGGTCAAGACGCCGTTAATGACCCCGCGCGATTTAAGCACGCTCATCGTCAATAGGTATCTAGACTCATATAAACCTGCCGACGGTGTCACATACTCCGCCTGCGACCTGTCGAAAACCGACGCCCTGGCCGCTGCCGTCGCTGCACTAGCCAGTGTCCTTCAGGCCAGCTTGAGCAATCAGGCCGCCCAGCAACAGATCCTTTCAATTCGTTACCAGGCGCAAAGCTACGAAGTTGCGGACAACATTGACTTATTGGACTTCTGTTCGCTGATGGCCAAGTCCGGCGCCAGTTCGGCAATCGCGACGGCCTGCCAGAACGTCATTCAGGCTGTGCAATCTGGCTATGTAGTGGCGCAAGGCTATAAAGGCGCGGATATGAAAAATTCAAACGGTGTGGCGATCTATTTCCCGACCAAGGCTGTGTCACCGCTTTATGCCGGCTTGGACTTCAGCAAAAGAACCGGCTGGGACGCGTTCTTGAAAGCCTATCTAAGTGCAATCCGCAGCCGAAGATAGAGAAATGGCCGCGAGAACTACCAAATCACGACATGAACTCGCCAAACTGCTCGGGCGAGGTCTAGTTGGCTTGACCGGTTCAGGAGGGTTGTCCTCATGAAAACGACGGCCATGATGGACCCACGAAAGAAAGCGTCAACGGCGTTTGTCCGTGCGGGCGGTTTAGCCCGATCGGAGCGGGACTCAATGCTAACACCGCCCGCTTTTGAAACCAAATCCTTGGATGAAACGATTCAAGAAAGGGTTGCCCATCCAGGTTTCAGCTACGACTTCAGTCAGCCCGCTATCCATCCTCCCGCCCCCGCAACGGACACACACTCCTCGCAAGCGATGACGCAGTCCTATCAGCTGTCGTTGGCAAGTCCACGCGCCTGTCCCTTCAGCGGTACGTACCACACCTGTTCGGAGCGAAAGCAGGCCAAGCTGGTTATTAACGGTTCTGGAGATGAGTACGAGCAAGAAGCAGAGCGGGTGGCTGACCAAGCAATGCGTATAAAAAGGGTGCCATTGCAGAGTCCCACAACAAGCCAGGTAGAGACAACCAGTGTGCCGCCCATCGTGCATGAGGTGCTGCGTTCGCCCGGACAACCGCTTGACCTGGCCACCCGCGCGTTCATGGAGTCCTGCTTCGGTCACAATTTTAGTCAAGTACGGGTGTACACGGGTAGACAAGCAGGTGAGTCGGCCAAAATGTTGCAGACATATGCCTATACGTTGGGAAATAACGCGGTTTTTGGGCAAGGTCAGTATAGACCCGAGACTCTAGAGGGTCGACAACTGCTCGCTCACGAGTTGACTCATGTGGTACAGCGAAGGTCTGTGCCTATGAATTTGAACATCTCATCGCATGGCTCAAGTGAAGAAGGTATTGCTGAGAACGAGGCTGAACGCATAGCGAATCAAGTTGTATCTACTCAGAATCCTTCAAGAGTGTCGGTAAATGAAGACGCGTCACGGGTTCCCATTCTTTATCAAAAGAAGAAAAGCTGGTGGCAACGATTCAAGGAGTGGATTGGTGTGGAACCCGATGAGGAGAAACTCCTGCAGGATCTGAACAAAGGGCTGCAGCGGTCCCAAAGACTTTGTGAAATTGCGTCAATGGTAACAGATGATCCGGAGGCAGCAAAGCGTCTATCATCGGCGAGCGAGAAGCTTGGAAGTATTTCAAAGAGCCTTAGCAAAGCGCTAAGTGTTCGCAGCGCCGCTAGGGACATAGTGAAGTTTGTTGATGCCGTCGAAGAGCTGAACAGGATTGACGTGGGCAAAGAGCCTGAAAAGGCGGCCGCCGCATTCGGCAAGCTGTTTTCTTCTGTTGGCAGCCTTGGCAAAAGGCTTCCGGAAGGACCATGGACTGCATACTTCGATTGGCTTGCGGCATCAGCGGACTTTTTCACTAATATGCAGCGCAAGCTTAGGCCTGAATTGCGTTGGAAACGACAATTCGAAGAAATTGAAAAGTGAGGAGGACTATCCGTGCCAACAGATGGAGAAGACAATGAAGTTTCCAATTGAGACGCGTGCCTGCGGTCCAGATGCTCGATTGGAGCGGTTGCGGAGCTCACCCCCGGTACGCCGTATCAAAGCCGTCACCAACTAGGTTTTCAAGATGGAAACCACACTGGCTGAGCACGACTACACAATCGCGGCGTTGCGGGTTCATACATCCTTATTCTTGTTGTGTATCTTGCATAAGAGGTGAACAAAATATGAGTGCTGTTTTCCCATGGGCCACAGCTCGGCTACCAAAAGATTACAATTACCTGGCACCAGATAGTTCCGAGATTCGGTTACTTCCCGAGGCTAATGGAGGAGGGCTGTGCCACTGCACCCTCCCTCCAGGAAAAGTTTCTCAAGCGATGTACTACAAAACAGTGGAAGAGATTTGGTATTTTATATCCGGTCAGGGGCAGGTGTGGCGGAAGCTTGGCGATAAAGAAGCGATTATAGATGTGGAATCAAGTATTTGCTTAACCATCCCGACAGGCACTCACTTCCAGTTCTGTAATACGGGTAACAGTCCATTATGCTTCATTATTACAACGATGCCGAAATGGCCAGGAGCCCAAGAGGCTGTACCCACCGATGGATATTGGAGTTCTTAATCAATGACTGCTTTTCCTCTCTCCCCCCGGCTGCTTAAAGGTGGAATTGTCCTGGTCGATCCTGAGAGCGGACAGGTTAAGCGCATCATTACGGTGAAATACAATCCCGATACGCTGAGCCGCACGTTGCAGGTAAAAGGCGTTGGCAAAAGCGCTGACCGCTCGGAGGCGCTGCGTCTCAAGGGGCCGCCGGTTGAAACAATTAAACTGGAAGCTGAGATTGACGCGACCGATCAGTCGGATTCTTCCGCCCAGAACCCGAAGGCAGTGCAATTGGGGATTCAGCCACGTTTGGCTGCCCTCAGATTGCAGCCTAAGCCCCTTAGCACCCGGGTTTTCGGAGACGAAGACCGAACAATGTCGGGTACTAGTAAGGTCACTGCAAAAGAAGCTATGCGAGTACGGCTGACGGCGGCCCGTCTTTCGTTTCCTTGCCCTATTTCGGGAACCAGCAACCCGCAATCCAACTCAATAAAAGCAGAACAAATCGACAATATCATTCAAATACAACATCAATTATAGGAGAACATAGTATGCCAAGAACAAGACCGAGCGATAAGGTCGAAGCCCAAGGCACCTATGTTTGGCGCGGCGGCCAAAAGATCGAGTTGGAGAAGGAAGCCGACCGTTTCACGGTTATTCCTTCTTCGGCGGAGCATCTGGACCGGTTGCGGAGCGCACCCGGAGTGCGCAGCATCAAGGCCGTAACAAACCAGGTCTTTAAAGTGGAAACCACCCCGACTGAACGCGATGGTGCCATGGCCGCGTTGCGGTCCGAAGCGTTTAACGCCGTCGTTCACCACGCCTATCGCCCAAAGGGTTCCGAAAGCACGATTTATTACCTTACAGACAAGATTATCGTGCGCTTCGATCCCAAGGCGAGCAACGCGCAGATAGATAAATTGCTGGAAAAGTATGCCGTGAAGGTGCTCAAGGAGTATGAAGGGGAGAAAAACGCTTTCCTGGTTCAGGTCACCGCCTCCAGCGGAGCCAATCCCATCAAGGTGGCCAACCTACTGGCCCAAGAGAAGCTAGTCCTGTCCGCAGAGCCCAACATGGTGAATCGCTTCCGCGCCGCGTTCATTCCTCCCGATCCCTATTTCAAACGGCAATGGCATTTGAGTGCCAAGAATAGGCCGCAGCTTGTGGCCGAGGCTTCGGTGGATGCCCCCTCGGCCTGGGACGTCACGCGCGGTGACCGCGGCATCGTGGTCGCTGTGATCGATGACGGATTTGATCTCAATCATCCGGATTTTAAGGGGACAGGTAAAGTCGTGTTTCCGAAAGACTATGTGGATGGCGACGCAAAACCATTCCCGGAAGCCGTGGAGGGCGACTATCACGGGACGCCTTGTGCGGGCGTCGCTATTGCCGAGAGCAACGGGCGCGGTGTCGTGGGAATTGCCCATGGCTGTGCCTTCATGCCTGTCCGCTTTCCACTTTCAGCAGACGACGATTTATTGATTGAAATCTTTGAAGAGGCGGGCGCGAAAGCCGATGTGATTTCGTGTAGCTGGGGGCCCCCGCCGGTGTACGCGCCACTTCCGATCGCATTCGCGAACACCTTGACCCGCCTTGCCACGTCCGGCGGGCCGCGTGGCAAGGGCTGCGTGATCTGCTTTGCCGCAGCCAACTTCAACGCGCCTATTAATGATCCGAAGAATACGAGTGGATTTACCTGGCGGGACTATGAGGGGACACTGCGGAGGACAACCGGCCCAATCTTAAATGGAAACGCTGCGCATCCCAACGTGATCGCTGTGGCGGCCTCCACAAGCCTCAATAAGCATTCGGCTTACAGCAACTGGGGAGCAGAAATCAGCGTTTGTGCTCCTAGTAATAACTTCCATCCGCTCGATCCTCAGCAATTTGTCCCGGGGCGCGGCATCTGGACGACGGACAATGAAGCTTATGGGGAAGGCTTCACGGCGCACAGCCGTTACACCGGACAGTTTGGGGGGACTTCGAGCGCGACGCCACTCGTGGCAGGAGTTGCTGCGCTGGTGTTAGCGGCCAATTCCAATTTGACGGCGGCGGAAGTAAAGGACATCCTGCAGTCCTCGGCTGACAAAATCGTGGATACAGATCTAGACATTGTTCATGGAGTCAACCGAGGTCAATACAAGAACGGACGGTGTGATTGGTTCGGGTACGGGAAAGTCAATGCAGCCAAAGCCGTGGCTGAAGCGAAGAGGAGGTTGAGTCCTTAGAATGGAAAAACTGCTCGGATTCGGGTATACACCGTGAGGAATGAGGGATGAGTAGAGAGTTTCAGCTGCAGAAAAAGTCTTATTCCGTGCCGACGTTAGCACTTGTAGGGCTAATGCGGCACCGTGCTGTAAATGAGCACGCGCAGGAAACGGTGCCGCCTAGCGTGCATGAAGTCTTGAACTCGCCTGGGCAGCCGCTCGACGCCGCGACGCGAGCTTTTTTTGAGCCACGCTTTGGACATGACTTTGGCAAAGTGCGGGTACATACCGATATGAAAGCGGCCCAATCTGCACAGGCGATGAAAACACTTGCCTATACCACGGAGAACAAGATAGTTGTTGAATCGAGCAAGGTTAACTTAACTTCCGAAACGGGGCTGAGGGTTTTGGCTCACGAACTGGCACATGTGGTGGCGAGAAGAGGAACCAATGAAGTCCAATGTTGGGGTGGTAAGGATCACGAAAGAATCACCTACGAAGCTGCGAAGGATTTGATTCCCGATAAGCTCTTCGTGTACGCCGTGGCCACCCGTTCCTCCCTCATGGACTTCAGGACAAGACGACTTTTATGGACTGGCCCAAGATTTTTGATCGGACAACATAAGGGGGTGGTAGTGAGCGTGGCGGGACCGATTATCGGCCCCGCTCTTGCTGCTCTCGGCACTAAAGGAGAGGGGCCAGACCATGGCGAGGACGGCAATTATTCAAAACGAAGCGAGAGTGACGCAGCGCCCCAGAATATCGCGCGCCAGAATAAGTATTTAATGCAGGCTCTGTTGCACGAGCGACAAGCTCGGACGGCGCTGCGGGAAGGAAAGCCGGTCCATAAGATAGGATCAGCCTCCTCCCAAGTGTTTGATTCCTTGGGACTCGCGGTTCATGTTGCGCAGGACAGAGGCTCCCATTGCGAGGGGACGATGGGGATGGGACATAATGATCCGCGGACGAAGGATGGGTGGGATCCTGACAATCCTGCACCAGACCACAATCAGACTGGATACATAAAAGCTGTGGCGAACACAAAGGAGTTATTTATGGATTGGATCCGACTATCTTCATCGCTAAAGTAATCCAATATGCTGGAAGGGTTAATGCAGCCGTCGGGAAAAAAGACCATGACCACCTTTCCTAACTCACCCCGGCTCCAGAAAGGCGCGATTGTCGGGCTCGATCCGGCGAATCCGCTGGCGAGCATTATCGTTTTCCAGTACAACCCGGACAGGCTCACCCATACGCTGACCGCGCAGGCGGCAGGTGACGATGGAGACAAGGGCGAGGCGATGCGTCTCAAAGGGCCGCCACAGGAGACGATTAAGTCCAAAAGTGGGACTGTCGTGCCATGAGATAGAAACGAAATGAACGTATCGCAGGTAATCGAACTTATATGCTCGCCAAACAAAGCTTGGCTAGCGAGACATCTATATTAAAGGAGGAAAAGTATTATGAACACGCAAGAGATCCGAAAAATGATTTCCGAAGCTTCGCAAGTCGAAGCGCGGACGGGCATTATGAAAAAACAATTCACTGATTATGCTCGGCTTCACAACATCCAGCTAAAAGAAAAGGGAGTCAACGACCTCGTGAAACTGGTGAAAGCCTACATAGAGTACGTCCCTAATCTGCTTGACGAGGCCGAACGGGCATCCAGACAGACAGGTTGGTGGAACGCGATATCGCCAATGCTTGAGGCTGCCAAACAATACTTCTTTGATCCCAATGATTTGATACCAGATCGCCTGGGACTGCTCGGGCTGACGGATGACGCGTATCTTGCCCACTCATTGCTGCAGACAATCTCAGAAAGATACGAGGCCCAGACAGGAAAGCGCTTGCTGTCAGAAGATTTGAGAAGTCCGAATGCCTTCATGAGGAACCTGCTAGGCGAGGCGGCCGCTTCAATACTTGATAACCACGTTAAGACGATGGTTGACGGCCCGAGCATGCAAGATGTGCTGCAACAGTTATTCGCCCTGGCCGGGTCGACGAACATGATGCTTCCCGACGTGTCGTTCGGAGGTCTTTCGGCGAGCGAGTATGCTAATCTGCAAGCGGACCTGATAATAACGTCGTAATCGCCTAGTTGATAGGATTGGCTGTGGAAACAGGTATTTGCCCGAGTGACCTTTTGGCGAAAGCAATCAGTTTTACCAAAACTCAGGGCGCAAAAAGGCGAAAAGAAATCGATATCAAAAGGAGACACCATGAATCCAAAAATCATGATTATCGCCTCAGGGACTGATTTGGATGAAAGCAAAGTAGAGTCGACCCTATCAACAATTCCAGGCCTTGAGGTTAAAAAAACGGGGCAGGCGCGCGGAATTACTCAGGGGGCAATTAAAGTAGTCAAGTTGATAGGTGAAATTGTTGGAAGTTCAACAAAAATTATCGACTCCCTAATCGAACAGGCTACGAGGGAACTTGCCGGCGCTACCATTGAAATACAGGTCGATTCAATCATCGTTAAAGTGACAAATGCAAATCGGTCGCAGCTCCGCGAGCTGCTTAATCAAGCCGTGGAGTCCGCAAAGGAAATGAAAAAATTATAACGCATCATTGTTTGAGGTCTTTTCATGATTAAAAAAGATTTGAACAACGCATTGATACCGTCGAAGCTGGAGCTGCTGCACCGGATGTTTGAATTGGGAAGGCTTTCTTTCAATTACCTCATAGAAGCAGAGAAAGCAAAATCTGTTGGAGATTTGAAATCTGCTCAAATTTGGTTTGAAAAGCATATTAATGTTGGTAAAGAACATGTCCAGATTGCCGAACTGCATAATAGACACTTCGAACCACCTGTGGATATCACGCCGATCGTCCAGCCTATCATAAATACATTATTCATGCGGGCAGATGTCTTTGACGCCTTGGGGGAATTGCCCAAGGCAAATGAACAACGGGAGGAGGCTCTAAAGCTTTCGAAACAATATCTCACAAAAGAAGCAAGGGCTGAGGTAGAACGTGGAAGGGCGGCCGCGCTGCTTACCCAGGGACGATTCAATGAAGCATTGGTCGCTCTGGCCAATAGCCGCGATATATTCCTCCGTGAAAATAACCCCATCCAACTAGTCAGAGTGACAATTGATATGGTGGATCTCCTCAATTGGCTTGGAGATCATCAGCGGGCCTTATTCGAGTTGGAGCATGCAGCTCAAATATACAAGCCGCTTTTAGGAAAAAGAAGCTTAAGAAAGGATGACATTCTTACCTGGGCCCAAGATACTGTGGGTTTATATCGCGCATCTTTAGAATTGGATTACTACCAGGGACTTATTAACAAAACGCTGCGCAGATTTGATGAGGCAAAAAAATGCTTCGAGAACGTTCTTCCTGAATACCAAAAGCTGGGAGTCGGTCCTGCAATCGAATTTCAACTGGCGACCATTCTTGTCATGAAGGGGGACTACCTGGCAGGATTGGAATACGCCAAAAGTCTTGAACCTATTTTTCTTAAAAATGGCATGCTGCGCCCCAAATTATCCGCTCTTCTCAAAGTTCAGGCTGAAGCCCTTTTTAACCTGGGAAAGAAAGAAGAGGCCCTGAATTTGCTCAACAAAGGGCTGATAGATTTTGCCACATATTATGATCCGGATCAGGAGTGGAGATTGCACTGGCTCAAGGGACGCGTATTCTCTGAGATGAGGCAGCCTAAGAGTGCACTCGAGTCTTATACTAGGGCCGCGGAGATCGTGAACAAGCTTCGGCGGGCTCCCCTTGGCTATCGTCTCGACAGCACGTACCTTAGAGATAAAGTCCCCCTTTTTGAAGCAGCAATTACCCTCGCAGGCATGAATGGTCTGGCTGAAGAGTGTTGCCGCCTCATAGAAATGATCAAATCCCGGATGCTTACGGCGACGCTAAGTATCCCTCGTGAAACGGGTAAATCTCAAAAAGATGCTGACAACCTCGAAAACAAAGTCGATGAAATAACAAAACGCCTGGAAGCAGCTGAGTACTCCGCTTATAAGGAGGGGATGAGCCTATCTGAGATCAACAATAGAACAAAGACGTTCTTGGCTGAGCGCAGCAACTTGATGGAGCAAATTCGCTTTTCTGACCCGCGCTGGAGGAGCCTGACAGAGCCGATTCCTTTTGAATACGAGAAATTGGCCGACCTGCTTCGTAAACGGAAACAGTGCGCTCTCAACTTATTTTATGGTGCCGATCATGTAGCTGTGGTGCTCATCAAGGATGGGATCGGTTCTGCGGCCGTCATAGATATCGATCAAACGGTAAAACAGAAACTGAAAACGTATGTCAAAAATCTCCAACTGCCGTGGACTTATTCAAATCCGATTTTATTTGATCCCTCAATTTACCTTGGGCTAGAAGCGAACCATTTTGTTCCAGACAGTCTTCTTGACGAGGCGCTGCAGAGTGAAGGGCTCATTATCGTGCCTCATGGCCCTTTGCACCTTCTTCCGTGGTCCGGATTGATGCACAAAAAAAAGAGGCTATTCGAATACTGTCCCATCGGAATAGTTCCCAATCTCACATGCATTTTTAGCTTGAATACGGATTTTTCGAGCTCTCCGCGAATAGCTCTTATCGGGTCTCCCGAGTATGACAAAATGCTCCGATTTCCAGTACTCCCCCATGCCGAAAGGGAGGTAAAGGAAATAGGCCTCCTGTACAAAAAATCTCGACGCATCATAGGCAATGTGCTAACTCGCGAAAAAGTGACGGAAGAGGCATTTTGGTCGCTCATAAACCGTCCAGAAGCAGACAAGGGAATTTTACATATTATTTGTCATGGATCCTTTGATATAGCTGATCCGATGCATTCCGGCCTAATGCTGAAGGATTCCAGAGTTGATGCCTCTGAAATCGCACGCTCTTCCATACGTTTTGATGAAGTCGTCTTGAGCGCCTGCAGCAGCGGATGGCGTCCTTTAGAAGTCCAGGATATTGAACTCTCCGGAGACGATATTCTGGGATTGCCTGGGGCTTTCCTTGAGGCAGGAGCGAGATCAGTCCTAGTGAGCATTCCATATGCTGATGATGAGGCTGCTTATCGCTTTATGGTTCTCTATCATCAATTCCGATCGCAGGGGACAACCCCGATGACTGCATTGCAGGAAACTCAAATAAAAATGTCGCAAGATTCTAGATATGAGCCTTTTACTTGGATCGGGTTCACAGTCTATGGATGCCAATGATGAGAGTCGATAAGCTCCTTATGGAAACTCGAAAGACAATTCATGAATCACGACGGATGCCTATGAGGAGGTTCCTGTGACCACATTCCCCAGTTCGCCCCGCCTGCAAAAAGGCGCAATAGTCGGGCTTGATCCGGCCAACCCGCTGGCAAGCATTGTCATTTTTCAGTATAACCCGGACACGCTCACTCGTACGTTGACCGCGCAGACGTCAGGTGGCGAAGGGGACAAGGGGGAGGCGATGCGTCTTAAAGGGCCGCCCCAGGAGACGATCAAGCTCGATGTGGAGATCGATGCTGTTGATCAGCTCGAGCAGGCCAAGCCTCCGGCAACGATCATGGGAATTTACCCGGCGCTGGCTTCGCTGGAAATGTTGCTCTACCCCAAGTCAAGCCTCGTCATAGCGAACGAGGTATTGCAGCAAATGGGTATCATCGAGGTCGTCCCGCCCGAAGCGCCTCTTACACTCTTTGTCTGGGGCATCAAGCGGGTGCTGCCCGTGCGACTGACGAGTTTCAGCATCACTGAAGAGGCTTTTGACCCAAACCTGAACCCTATCAGGGCCAAGGTCGGCCTCGAGATGCGCGTGCTCAACTATCAGGACCTTGGTCTTGCCAGTGCTGGAGGCATTCTATTCATGGCACATCAAATCGTCAAAGAGACAATGGCGACGATCAGCGGAGGCGGGGCTGTCGCAGGCTCACTCAGCTCTATTTTGAGATCTGGAGGCTAAATTATGTTTGATCCGTCGAGCAGATACGCCAAATGCGGGATTGCGACACTGAACGTCACCGATCCCGATGGAACGATGGGTGAAATCCGCTACATTCAACGACGCTTTATCCCTCCGGCAGAAGGAATTACAATAATTGTAGAACACAGGGTCACGCAGGGGGAACGGCTTGACAATATCACGGCGCAGTATCTCGGCGACCCGACGCAGTTCTGGAGGATATGCGACGCCAACGAGGTTATGAATCCTGATGAGCTTGAGGAGACCGGTACATCGATCAAGATCGCCATGCCAACAATATAAGGGCCACAATGCTTACTAACCAACTCGGCATACGCCTTATGCTTCTCGTCGGAAGCAACGTTCCCCGGCCTGCTTCATATGAGATAATGTCGGCACTAACCCAAGTGCAGGTGAATAATAACGATGAAACGGGAGACGGTTTCCAGATTTCTATGACGCTCGGGAAGGATAAACTTCTGGATTATGCTCTCCTTAGAAGCGGGGAGCTTGATATCTTTAATCGTGTCATCATCGCCGTGGTGATGGGGGTTGTGCCTGAAGTCCTCATCGACGGCGTAATTTCAAATCATCAGGTAAGCCCTAGCAACGATCCCGGCAAGTCCACATTTACCGTAACCGGGAAGGACATCAGTCAAATGATGGATTTTGAAGAGACCAATCGTCCATATCCTAATCAGCCGGATTCCGTGATCGTCGGGCAAATCCTTGCCAAGTACGCGAAATATGGTGTTATGCCTGCCCTAACGCAAACGACGGAAGTACGCATGGTTACGGATGGCACCGCCCGGCAATACGAGACCGACCTCATGTGTATTCAACGTCTGGCCGGGAAGAATGGGTTTGTCTTTTATACGGAGCCGTTGAGTGTCGGCTTGAGCCTAGCGTACTGGGGCCCGAAAACCCGCACCGGTATCCTGCAGTCGGCACTGTCGATCGGCATGGGGACGGCCACCAATGTCAAGAACCTCAGCTTTTCCGAGGAAGGTCTTTCGGCGGCAGCGGTCAAGGCTAGTTTTATCGAGCCTTTTTCGAAGATGGTTTTTCAGCTTCCTCCCATCCCTCCTCTCCGAATACCACCGCTGGTGAGCGTGCCGACGCCTTCGAAGAAGGTAACCCTTCTGCGTGACACGGCCAACAAGGGGGCCGCGGCGACGCTGCGGGAGATGATGTCCGCCATAACCAACCAGCCTGATACCGTCAAAGGCGATGGGGATTTGGATGCCGCGCGCTACGGGCACGTGCTGCGTGCTCGTCGCCTGGTAGGCGTGCGTGGGGCCGGTGCGTCCTATGACGGTATTTACTGCGTCAGGAGCGTTTCGCATCGGATTTCCCGCGGGGGATACACCCAGAGCTTTTCCCTCAGCAGAGAAGGATCAGGATCTCTGATACCGATGGTGATCCCATGAGCAAAGAATTTTATGGGAAATATCGAGGCATTGTTACCGATATTCAAGATCCCCTTATGCAAGGACGCATTAAAGCGAAGGTGCCGGAGGTTCTGGGGGACGATGAGAGCGGTTGGGCGCTTCCCTGTCTTGCCTTTGGCGGCAGTCAGATGGGTTTTTTCGTCCTGCCCGATGTGGGATCGGCGGTCTGGATGGAATTCGAGCACGGTGATCCGGACTACCCCGTTTGGGTTGGTTCCTGGTTTGGCTCCCAGGTGGACATGCCGTCACAGCTTATGTCTCCGCCCTATAAAAAGACGATGATAATGACAAAGGCAGGACACAGCATAACTCTCGACGACTCGCCGGGAGTGGGCGGCATCACGCTACAAACGGCAGGTGGGCAGAAGATTATCCTTACGTCCCAGGGAATCGAAATCGATAACGGGAGCGGCGCAGTCATCAAGCTCAGCGGCATCCAAGTTTCGGTCAACAATGGCGCACTGGAGATAATTTAATGCCGGGTTATCTGCTTCACCAGGGGGCCACCGTTCTCTGTATGCATGGGGGCCTTGCACAACCGATGACAACTAACTTCAGAGTCAAGGTGAGCGGCCAGCAGGTGGTAACCCAACCCGATATGTATTCGATCTCAGGCTGTCCGTTCACCGTAGGACCGGCCCCGTCTCCCTGCGTTACAGGTCAATGGATTAATGCCGCCACAAGGGTTAAGGCCGGCCATATGCCGATCATCCTTCAGGACAGCCAGGCCATCTGTGTGCCCAATGGCACTGGGTTCAATATCGTAATGACGCAAATGCGAGTAAAGGGGCAATGATGAATATCGATTACCCGTACCACTTTGACGGCAGGGGCCGTACGGCCGACACGACTGGAGATGAACATATCCGGGATCTCATCGAACAGGTTTTATTCACCGCCCCAGGTGAACGGGTTAACCGCCCGACCTTTGGGAGCGGGCTTATGCAATTGATTTTTGCGCCCATCAACGATGCCCTGGCTGGGACCGTGCAAATGACTGTACAAGGCGCTTTACAACAATGGCTCGGGGACCTGATCAAAGTGGAGGATGTGCAGGTCAATACCTGCGAATCGACTGTCAGTGTGATGGTCCAATATACAGTCTTGCGGACTCAGCAACGCCAAGTGGCCAAGTTTCAGAGGAGCGTCTGATGGCAACCCAATACCGTTGTAAAGTGCCGTTGCGATTGAAAGAAGTGACGGCAAACACACGCCTGCACTTGCAGGGGATCGACTACCTCGAGGTCGGTCCCGACCAGCGCACATTGAAAGTCCAGATGATCAAGGGCCGATCGGTTCCCAGCTTGGCCAAACAGAACATCGCCATCCTGGGCGGCGTGCGCGTCCGCGGCGGGTCGGTCCTCCCCGGCCTGGACGGGGAACTAGCGGTGATCCCTGGTGACCTGAAAGTGGAATCCATCTCTGTCGCAGAAAACGTCCTGACCGTCGTCGTCAACCAGCCTGGCGACTTTTCCACCTACACGCTGCGCTTGGTGCAATCCTCTACAAACCTGCAGCCGCCGACCGGTTTCGACGTGCGGTTGTGCGAGGTCGATTTCCGCTTCAAGATTGATTGCCGGAGCAATTTCGACTGCGCCCCCGACCAGGAATGCCCGCCCGAAACACTGAGAGAGCCTGAGATCAATTACCTGGCGAAGGATTACGCCAGCCTCCGCCATCTGATGCTGGACCGCCTGTCTGTTATCATGCCCGACTGGAAGGAGCGCAATCCCGCCGACGTGGGGGTGATGCTGGTCGAGCTGCTAGCCTACGCCGGCGACCAACTGAGCTATTACCAGGATGCAGTCGCCACCGAAGCTTACCTGGGGACGGCCCACCTGCGAACCTCCTTGCGCCGTCACGCACGCCTGCTGGATTACCCTACGCACGACGGCTGCAATGCTCGCGCCTGGATTTATTTCAGGCTCAAAGCCGGCCGTTCGCTTACAGTGACCACGAAAGATATGCTTCTGACACGCGGCGCGGTGGAGCGGCCGACGATCGACCCCGATGAGTTGAAATGCATTCTGAGCGCGGAAAAGCCGGAGGTCTTCATGCCGCTCCATGCCCAGGAGCTTGATTCGGCGCGCAACGAGATCCACTTCTACACCTGGTCTGATGAACAATGCTGCCTGCCTCGCGGGTCGACGAGCGCCACGCTGGTCCGAACCCCGGGCCTAGCGCTGAACGAGGGCGACCTGCTCCTGTTCGAGGAGATCAAAAGCCCGACGACGGGCCGCCTCGAAGACCTTGACTGCAATCACCGTCATGTCGTCCGACTGATGTCGGTGAAAGAGACTGTAGATCCGGTCACCGACCCGGCCACCATGCTGTACGATGTAGCCTGGGATGAAGAGGATGCTCTTCCCTTTCCTCTATGCCTGTCGGCAATACCGAAGGACAAGAAGGAGCCGGTTGAAGTGAGCGTTGCGCGCGGTAATATCCTCTTGGCCGACCACGGCCTTTCCATCACGGAAGGGGATGACACCAAGCTCGATCCGGTTACCGGCAAGGAACGGAGCTATCGGCCGCGGCTGAAGCAGGGGCCGCTAACATGGCAAGGGCACGTCTATGATATCAAACATAAGACGCTAGTACCGTTTGCTGAGAAGGCCTCGGCTCAGTCTGCCATGCACTGGAAATTGTGCGACGTGCTGCCGGCCATCAGCGTGAGGATAAACGGCAAGACCTGGATGCCGGTCAGCGACCTGTTGAACAGCGACCGCTTTGCCTACGATTTCGTCGTCGAGAGCGAGGATGATGGGACAGCATACCTGCGTTTTGGGGATGACAGTCTGGGGTTGAAGCCCTCGCCTGACACCGGCCCGACGGCCAGCTACCGCATCGGGAACGGAATTGCCGGCAACGTAGGAGCGGGGGCCATCGCCCGATTGGTGTTGCGCAGCGATCCGGATCCGGCCAAAGCGGACGCGATTGACAAGGTGTGGAATCCACTGCCGGCTGCGGGCGGGACCGAGCCTGAGTCATTCGAACAGATACGCCAATATGCCCCACAGGCCTCCCGAACTCTGGAACGCGCTGTCACCGCCGCCGACTGGGCGGAAATAGCCAAACGCGATACCGGGATCCAGAAAGCCGCGGCCCGCCTGCGTTGGACAGGGAGCTGGTACACCGCCTTCGTTACCTTAGATCGCAAAGGCGGACTGCCGGTCGATGAGATCTATAAAACCGATATGCAAAAGGCCCTCGAACAATATCGCCTGGCCGGCTACGACCTGGAGTTCAACGGGCCGGTTTACGTGCCGTTGGAGATTGCCCTGATGGTGTGTGTCAAGGCGGGCTATTTCCGCAGTAACGTGGAGAAGAGCCTGTTGAAGGTATTCAGCAGTTCCGACCTTCTGAACGGGCAGCGCGGCTTCTTCCATCCCGACAATTTCACGTTCGGACAACCGCTTTACCTGGCGCAGATCTACAAGGCGGCCATGGCCATCGATGGAGTGGCCTCGGTCAAGATTTTGACGTTTAAACGCTGGGGCAAAGCGGATGCCGGCGAAAAGGCGGCTGAAGAAATGAAGCCGGGACCCTTCGAGGTCCTGCGCTTGGATAACGATCCCAATTTCCCCGAGAACGGAAAGATCGAATTTAATATGCAGGCGGGCTTATGAGTAATTCAAAAGATTCCACTCTGAGTACTTGCGGCTGCTGCCAGGGGCTGCGCCCCTTGACGCCCCAGTCGCTGCAAAACCTGCCCGGACTATCGACGCTGGTCTACAGGATCGGCACGCACGGCAGCTTCAAGGCGACTATGTTGGCCAACCTGACCGAAAGCCGCGGGTTGGGCAACTTGACCAGCCGGGACGATGATGATCCCTCGATTGCCTTGCTGGACGCCTCGGCCGCCATGCTGGACGTACTCACTTTCTACCAGGAGCGCATCATCAACGAGGGCTACCTGCGGACTGCTCTTGAACGACGCTCGATACTTGATCTGGCGCGCCAGATCGGCTATGAACTGGCCCCCGGCGTGGCTGCCAGCACTTACCTGGCCTTTACTTTGGAAAGCGCCGCCGGTGCTCCCGACAAGGTTACCATCCCGATTGGGACGCGCGTCCAGAGCCTGCCTGAACAGGATCAGATTCCCCAGTCGTTTGAGACGGTGGAGGCAATCACGGCCCAGGCGGCATGGAACAAGATGACGCCCAAGACGACTGAACTGGTACAGCCTGGGTTCAACGATGATGAAATCTACCTGAAAGGTATCGCCACCAACCTCAAGGTGGGGGATGCCTTACTGATCGTCGGCCAGGAGCGCATCAAGGATTCGGGCAACGAGAATTGGGATTTCCGGCGCATTAAGTCCGTTACTACGATGCCGGCTACCGATCCTGAGCAAAGCTATACCCTGGTCTCCCTGGAATATGGGCTGGGGTCGTTCGAACCCTTTAAAATGCCTGCCCTGGATGAACCGCGTGTCTATGCGTTGCGCCAGCGGGCTAACCTGTTCGGCTATAACGCCCCCGATTGGCGCGGTTTGACCAAAAAGGTGAGGCAGGATTATCTCGGGCTGGAAAGCGAGAGTGAACTTAAAGATTATCCGGACTGGCCCGATCTGAACATCGCCGCTGTCTCCGACGGCACGGGTCTGTACGGCGAATATTTTGATGACAGCCCGTACACAGGCCAACATTTCAAGAGACGCATCCTGGGACGCACCGACCCCCAAATCAACTTTTTTTGGGGCGAGGGTTCTCCGGCGTCTGGTGTTGGCGCAGATAATTTCTCCGTGCGCTGGACGGGATGGATTCTGCCCAAGGTTTCGGGAACCCACAGCTTTTTCGTAAAGTCTGATGATGGTGTTTGTTTGCGGGTCAACGGCAAGTTGATCATCAATCAATGGAAGGATCAAGCGGCGACTGAATGGGCCGGGTCGATCGACCTTGAGGCTAGCCGGCCTTACGAAATCAAGTTGGAATATTACGAGCATAGTGGTTGGTCTGAGATTCGTTTATGGTGGGAAGTAGGAGATAAACTCCAAAGGGAATTGGTCCCAGATACACAGCTCTACCCCCGCGACATCTACACGGTCCATATGGATGCAGTTTATCCGCAGGTCCGGCCCGGTGGGTGGGCGGTGCTATCCAGGAGTGAGTACCAGGAAGCCTATCAGATAGAAGACGCAGTGGAGGATGCCCGGGCCCGCTTCACCATGAGCGGGAAGAGTACCCGCCTCATGCTCAAGGGCGAGAACCTATTCGAGAAATTCAATAACTGGCTGCGCCAGACTGTTGTTTTCTGCCAGAGCGAGGAGCTGACCTGGGCCGAAAGGCCAATCACCCAACCGTTGCGCGGGGATATGATAATACTCGAAAAGCGCATCACCGGGCTGTTACCCAAACGCACACTGATCGTCAGCGGCAGGCGTAGCCGGGTAAAGGCCATTGGGGGAGGCCTAAAACTGCACGTGACGGACAGCTCGCAGGATGTCAAGCTCGAGAAGAATGAGACCTTGTTGGTGCTTCAAGCACCACTTCCGCTGGAGAACGCTAAGTATAGCTGGCTGCTGCAAAATCATGCTGGCCTGGTTGGCACCGCAGAGGCCTCTGAAAGCAAACTTGCTTTCCAACCATCTGAATCTGGGGATACGCCGGTATCAGAAGTAGTCACAGTTAAAAAGGCATCTGAGGATAAACACGCTAAGATTCAGGTGGCCCATAGCGGATTGGAGCTACAGCTGGAAAATAGTTCATATAAGGTTGCGTTAAAAAAGAACGTGGTCCTCTCGCTGTTACAACCCCCGGTCTCGCTGGGGGACGGGAAATTTAGATGGCATGTCCAAACTTCTGCGAACCGAACGGGGACAGTAGAAACATCCGAGGATGAATTTATTTTTTTATCGCCAGAGCGCGACCATACGGAAATCGAACTGGAACAACCTTTGACTTATATATATGACCTTGCGACAGCGGTCGTTTATGGAAACGTCGCTCAGTCGACCCATGGCGAAACCAAGCGGGAGGTATTGGGCAGTGGCGATGCCTCCCAGCCCTTTCAGAAGTTCATCCTGAAGAATAAACCCTTGACGTATGTGTCGGCTGCCAACCCCGCCGGCGCGGAAACCACCCTGCAGGTGCGCGCTAATGGCATCCTTTGGGAAGAAGCGGATTCCCTCTATATATTGAAGGCGCGCGAGCACTCCTATATCACCCGCCGCGACGACGATGGGACGGTCACGGTGGAATTCGGCGATGGAAAGACTGGAGCCCGCCTGTCCTCTGGAAACGAGAATGTCAGCGCCGTCTACCGCGTGGGCACTGGCGCAGACGGGATGGTCAAGGCTGGGCAGCTCTCACTGCTGATGACTCAGATCTTAGGAGTCCAGAAAGTGAACAACCCGCTCGCCCCGACCGGCGCGGCTGATCCCGAGAGCCGCGATCAAGCCCGTCAGAATGCGCCGTTTACGGTCATGACGCTTGGGCGTGTCGTCTCGCTGCAGGATTTCGAAGACTTCGCCCGGGCCTTCGCCGGGATTGGCAAGGCCCAGGCCGAATGGCTCTGGGACGGCGAGGCGCGCGTCGTCCACCTGACCATTGCCGCCAGCACGGCCTGCGGCGGTGATTATCGCGTTATCTCGACGTCCAAGCTCTACAAAAATCTGCGCGCCGGAATTGATGCGGCACGAGATACCACCCAACGCCTCCTGATCGACACATACGCCCCGCTCTTCTTCCGCCTGAAGGTACGCCTGGTGGTCAACCCGGACTACCTGCCTGACAAAGTCGTCATAACGGTCAACAGTGCCCTCAAGGCTGCCTATTCCTTCAGCAAGCGTCTCTTTGGGCAGTCGGTCTCGCGCAGCGAGATCCTGGCGCTCATCCAAGGCATTGAGGGCGTCGACGCAGCCTTCCTGGATGCACTCTACGCGACCGGGCAGGCAGTCTCCCAGGCCGACCTGCTGGTCGCTCACCGGGCGCGTCAGGAACGGAACCATGTCCAACCTGCCGAGTTGCTGCTCATCGATCCGACGGGCATTTCCGTTGAGGCGATAAAGTCATGAAAAGATTCAGTGACCAGCTTTACGAACTCCTCCCGGCGGTCTATCGCATCAACGATGCCAAAGAGAAGCAGGGGAAAGAGGCTCTCAAGGCACTGCTTGATGTCATCGCCGAGCAGATCCGCCTGGTGGAGGACGATATCGGCCAGCTCTATGATAACTGGTTCATCGAGACCTGCCCGGAGTGGCTAGTCCCCTACATCGGCGACCTGCTGGGGGTGCGCGGCCTGTACCAGATGGAGTCCGGCTTCGCCCAAACGGAGATCGGGTTCACCCAGCGGGCGCGCGTGGCCAATACGCTGGCCTACCGCCGCCGCAAGGGGACGGCGACGATGCTCGAGCAGCTAGCCCACGATACCACCCTGTGGCATGCGCGGGCGGTCGAATTCTTCCAGCTATTGGAAACCACCCAGTACATCAACCACTTGCGCCTAGCCAACCTGCGCACTCCCGACCTGCGCCAGGCGAACGCCCTCGAGTTGCTGGATGGGCCCTTCGACACGATCGCCCACACGGCCGATGTGCGGCGCATCGATTCCCGCCGCGGCAAGCATAACATTCCCAACGTGGGGCTCTATCTATGGCGGCTAATCAGCTATACGCTCAAAGGAGTGAGACCTCGTCCGCTTCCCGGCATCCCAGACGGACGCTTCACCTTCAGCCCGCTGGGCAATTCGGCTGCGCTCTTCAATCGGCCGCGCACGGAGAAGAAGATCACCCACCTGGCCGAAGAACCTGACGTACCCGCTGCTATCCGCCCAGCAGCTTTCCACCTCGATTTACAGGAGTACCTGGAGGATAACCTGTCACTGGCGGAGGCAGATCGTGCGAAGAAAAGCATTTACTATGGCCAGTATGGCCAGAACGCCAGCCTCGCAATCATGCATGCTGGGAGCGCCATCCCGCCGGCGGATGCGGTCAGCATGGACCTAAGCGGTTGGGCGCGGCCGCCCGCACGCGTACGCGGTGTCCTCTCCAACTCGATAACAGAGCCGATCACGCTCACCACCGGCATCAGCGCCAGCACGCCAGCCGTGAAAATCTCCCTGGGCGGGAACCCGGAAGTCACCCTTGTTCTCTCAGCCCTACCGACCTCCGTCCGGGAGGCAGCCAGGCTGCTGACCGAGGCCATGCAGAAGGCCAACCAGGATTCGGCCTTTCTCCGCGCCCGGGTCATGTCAGTACAAGACCGGCTGTTCGTCCTGCCCGGCGAACCCGGCCTGACAGTGAGCTTTACCACCGCTGCCGGAGACGCTACTACTCTGGGTGAGTTGGGCTTGGGCACCCTGACTCCGGTCGATGCGGCCCTTTCCGGCTTCTTGAAGCCCTTCCCAAAACTTGTCACCGCCAAGTTAGACGTGACTATTGCCGCGATCGGCCCGCACGAGCTAGTCCTCTCCACGCTGCCAACCGACCTATCCTCGGCGCGTAGGGAACTGGAGAATGCCATCCGGAACGCAGATCCGGATCCAGCCTACCAGAACGCGTGCGTCCTGATCTTGGACGACCGACTGTTGGTTGTGCCCGGCCTGGGTACGGGAGCTACTTCTGCTGGTCCGGTTACGTTCGCAACCGCGGCATCCGATCCGGCGACCGTCTACCGCCTCGGCCTGAAAAACCGGGTGGGAGTCGATGTGCGCCTTGGCCGGATCGCCTTCCCTCTGGGCGAAGTTGTCGGGGAAATTCGGGCGGATCTCACCTACGGATTCAGCGGCGATCTGGGCGGCGGTCCCTACGACCGGCGCTGGGTCCGCCAGCCGGGCGAATCCCCGCCCACCGAATACCAGAACTCAGTGGCCGAGCCGAGAAAGCTCGGTCACTACCTCCGGGTCTCGGCCACCTCTACCGAGCCCGCGGATTTCACCAGCATCTCGGATGCGCTCGACCATTGGGCGAACTTATTCAACAAGCCCCCAGCGGTGATCGAAATCTGCGACAACGACACCTACACCGAATACCTGACCGTCGGCATGGAGGCGAATGACCTGATCATCCAGGCCGAAAACAAGAAACGCCCGGTCCTGTTTGGGGACGTTTCCGTCACCGGCAGCCAGGGCGGCCGGCTGGCTCTCAATGGTTTGATGATTGCCGGCTCGGTCTCCGTCAAAGGGACCAACAGCCTGAACCAATTGGATATCTTGCACACCACGCTTGTCCCCGGGAGAGGCCTGGATGCCGATGGCCAGGCGCTCGATCCCAACCGCCCCAGCCTGGAGGTCGAGTCGCCAATAGCAGAGCTCAAGGTTAACCTCTGTCGCACCATCTGCGGGCCGCTGAAGCTGCCCACAGGCCTGGCGAGCCTGGAGGTGCGGGACAGCATTCTGGAATCGCCGCTGCGGAACCAACCGGGATGGATATCTCCAGTGCTGGTCTCCGGCCTTGTCACTCCCCTCAAGATTCCGAACCGTCCGCCGGCGCAAATGACGATCACCATCGGAGAGGAAGGCCCCTATCCGATCACACTTACCCGCCCGCCCCGGATCCCGGCAAGCCAGTTCCTTACCCCGGCCGTGCTTGCCGCCCGGCTGGAAAGCGCCATCCGTAATGCCCACAGCGGCCTGGCTTTCCAGCGGGCGCGAGTCTTTCGAGAAGGAAAAAGATTATTTGTATTGCCCGGCGTACCGTCGAAAGTGAGTTTTGCCGCGCTGAATAACAATCCGCTAGTCAAAAACCTGAGCTTGGATCATAACCAGGTCGAGGAACGGATTGCATTGTTGAGCGGACCGATACGGTTTCAGATCGGCGCAGCCAGCCCGGCCTTGCAGGTAACTCTGGGAAGCGAAACGCAAACGATATATCTGAAGCCGCCGGCGAGGCAGGGTCAAGTGCGCGGCGAGATCGAGCGTGCCATTCGCATGGCCAGCGCGAGCCCGGCTTTCAAGAATGCGATGGTTGCCTTCTATGCGGAAGAGAACCGACTGGTAATCGTCCCCGAAAAAAATAAAATCGTACCTCGCTTCGCTACCATCCGAGCCGACCGAACCAAGCCGGATGTACTATCCCTGGGGAGTGATCATTTCGTAATCGCCGCCTCCTCGACGGGGGAAGAGCCGGCTCCGCCGACCACCCTGGTACGCACGACGGTTTTGGGCCAGACACACGTCAAGGAGTTGGTCCTGGCCTCGGAGGTGATCTTCGACGGCTGCGTCCGAGCTGACCGGCGGCAATCCGGATGCGTACGCTTCTGCTTCGTACCCGATGGCTCACGCACTCCGCGGCGTTATCGCTGCCAGCCCGACCTGGAAATCGATAGGGAAGTGGAAGAAACAAGGCCATCTACTGCGGAAGAGACGGAGCGCGTACGCCAATGCATCCTGGACTGGTTAAAACCATCTTTCACCTCCACCCAATACGGTGATCCGGCCTATGCCCAATTGAGCCTATCTTGTCCACTCCAGATCCGTGCTGGAGCCGAGGACGGGGGAGAGATGGGAGCATTTTATTTCCTAAAACAACCCCAGCGGGAAAGCAATTTGCGGGCCAGCATGGATGAATACCTGCGATTTGGACTTGAAGCAGGCATTTTCTACGTAACATAAGGAGTTACCTATGAAAGGCGATTTTACTCGTTTTACCTTCAGACCCCACAAGCATTACAGCAGCGTCCGCATGCAGCAGGGACGCGTTCAGCTTGACTCGGACTGGAACGAGCAGGTGGACATTGCCGCCCAAAGGGTCGAAACCGAAACTGGCGACGTTCTCGGGCGCTATGGTGTGCCGATGGAAAATCCCGGCTTTGCGATCAAAATCCGCCCGGATTTCGTCTCCAGGGATTCCGTGCCGCTTATCGGGAAGGGACATCTTTACCTGGATGGCATCCTGGTGGAGAACGAAAAGGATGTCCTCATCACCCAGCAAAACGACTTCCTGCCTGGCTACATTCCGCCTAAAGAAGAGGGGGACTACATAGCTTACCTGGATGTCTGGGAGCGACACGTGACCGCATTGGAAGACGATCTGATCCGCGAGGTGGCCCTTGGCGGACCGGACATGGCCACGCGCACGCAGACGGTTTGGCAGGTGCGTCTGCTTGGACCAATAAAGGAACCGATAGTGCCCGTTCGCCCCCATCCTCTCACCTGTTCCAGCAAACCGAGCGAATGGGGAGAAATCGTTGATTTTGTCCCCGGCAAGCTGCAGGCACATATCGTCTCCGGAACTATGCCAGCCACCCTGTGCGAGGTCCCGGCGGGGGCCGGTTACCGCCGCCTGGAGAATCAGCTATATCGGGTAGAGATTCACACACCGGGAATTCTTGGAAAGGCGACTTTTAAGTGGAGCCGGGACAACGGGTCGATCGTGACCTCCTGGACCGATCAGGATGGCAATGACCTGATTGTCAATAGCCTCGGCCGCGACCAGGTGCTTGGCTTTGCCCCCGGCCAGACTGTTGAGCTGACCAGCGATGACCGTGAACTTCGCGGCGAGCCGGGGGTGCTTGTAAAGCTCAGCAAGGCGGAAGGGCAAGTGCTGACCCTCGACCCGTCCGCCGCAGTCGATCGCAGTACGTTCGGCCGCAATCCGAAGGTCCGCCGCTGGGATTCGGATGACGATATTCTGACCAGCGGGAACTGGATCCCCCTGGAAGATGGGGTAGAGGTCCTCTTCGAAGCCAGCTGCAATAACAAGCCCTGCAACTACAAAACCGGCGATTACTGGATGATCCCGGCCCGGACCGCCAAAAACAATATCGAGTGGCCGGCAGACGAAACCAATCCGAACCTGCCAAAAGCCGTGACCCGTCAGGGCATCGAGCATCATTACTGCCGGCTGGCGATTTTGCATTATGATAATATAAATAAGTTCACTTTTATCGACGATTGCCGCCCCAAGTTCCCTCCGCTGACGAAGCTGACCAGCCTTTACTATGTGGGCGGCGACGGCCAGGAGGCCACGCCCAAATCCTCGATACCTAATGAACTGATTCCTCTTGATCAGCCGTTGAAAGTAGGGGTGGCAAACGGTAGTCTTCCCTTGAGCGGGATAAAAGTCACTTTCGAGGTGATTGCTGGGAGCGGCCGGCTAAGTGGAAACGGACAACAGGGTGGGATAATTGATGTGCGGACTGGATCAGAAGGAATTGCCGAATGCCGGTGGGAGCTGGACAGTGAAACCCAATCACAGCAAGTCAGAGCTTCCCTGCCTAAAGTCGAGGCAAACGAAACACATTTGCCCGTCATTTTTTCTGCCAATTTAAGCCGCGCCACAAACGTTTATTATAAACCGGGAGCTTGCTCCTTGCTGGCCAACGCAAAAACAGTGCAAGAGGCTATTGACGAATTGTGCCTTATGGGCCGCAGCCCCGGCTGCTGTGTAACTGTCTCTCCCTCAGAGCCATTACGGCAAGTCATCGAGGGCTTGAAAGACAAGACAGCTGTGCGTCTTTGCCTTCTGGCGGGCTCTCATGTGATCAATGAAGATTTAATTGTAAGAAACAAGGTATGGTTCGAGATCT
>Ga0315295_10000444_pt1 | contig 35817 bp, 31 predicted proteins | sample YL17G14_0_MG_FD_204453 | JGI IMG/M metagenome (GOLD analysis project Ga0315295, IMG submission 204453) | Sediment microbial communities from Yellowstone Lake, YNP, Wyoming, USA - YL17G14_0 | ecosystem: Environmental > Aquatic > Freshwater > Lake > Sediment | place: USA: Wyoming | collected...
TTGTCTAACAGAACTCTCTACAGTTCTAAGTGTAGACATAACAGAGTCACCAAAAGCTAGATGAGATCTATATGCCTTCTCAATTAAAGTTTGACCTTGTTGTGAGCGGGGAATATTTCCAAGTGACGTCTTTAAAAAGGTATTAGCCTTTGGACCTTCTGGTCTACCAGGAGCTACTGTCTGTAAACCCTGCATTAACTTCTCAACCCAAGGTCTATTGTTCTTGAGTGAGTCTCTAAGAGCTAGTGCACCAGTTCCGCCTGCCGCTTTGGCTAAAGCTGGAATTCCGTGAAAACCAAGACCGTAGATTGTATTAACGCCAAGCCACTTAGTAAAATTTCCAACCTGACCTGGGACATCCCATAATGGCTTCCTTTCAATACCCATATCACGCGTAATACCTGCAGCATTATCAATAGCGTAAGCAACTCCTGCCCCTGTCCAGACTGTCTTTTTAAAGGCACGCCCGACAGTTCCAGAGAAGGTTCTCATATCTTTAAAAGCACTAGTTATTCTTGTAACTGCGTGAGATGCTGGACCCATTTGCTGGGCTGCCTTAATTCGGGCGTCTCTTGATTCTAATGCAGAACTAAAATTTTTGGTGGCATCTGAATAGAGCTTATTAAGAGCTTTTCCATTATCCGTCTTAGCAAAGATCCCACCTAAAGATACTACTTCTCCCTTAGTGGCCATCTGCTTAGCAATATTCGCTAAACTTCCACTACCGTAGTTCTTTATAAACGAACCTATACCACGACTGATTCCTCTGGTGGCAACTCGACCAATAATATTAACAGCGCCAAAAACCACCATATTCTTGGCAAAAGAAGCCGCAGCTTGAAGTATACCTGGTGCTACAGGTTGTTCACCTTCATAGGGATTAAACTTATCTGAGTCGTTCTCGTATGGGTTATACGTCGCCATTCTTTACAAATCCATTCAGATTTTCCATCTTCTCTTGTAGTGATTGAGAAGAGTCATTTGGATTTACAAGTCTCATACCTTTCTTCTGAGGTCCTGAAGACTTAAATCCTTTTACTTGAAAGATAGATTTATCACCATACATTTCGCAAAAACAAATTAATTCTATAATATCCAGATGAGTTAACTTAAATAAATCGGTTATAGATTGACCAGGAAACAATCTTAATAAATGAGTAAGACCTAGTAATACTGGATCTTTAGATACCCTATCTCTATATTCTTTAACTGTTAGTTCAAATAATTCAGAATCAGATACTGGTTGAATAGATAATTCTAATGATCGTTCTCCAATCTGCATTACTATTGGCCACGGTATTTCTATCTTATCTAGTATGACTAGTTCTCCCGCTAATCTATTTCTCTCGATTATATTTTTAATATCAGATAGATATCCTATCTCTTCTAGGGTTAGAGTCCGAAAGTTAACAACTGTCTTATTCGTAGATGTTACAGAAGTAGCCTTATATAACTTTGTATTCTTAGTCATGGAAGTCCTTAAAATAAAACAGGTTACGGCAGTGCTTCTGCCATAACCTGCCATGGGTTAACGTAAGATATCTTTTAAGTATTACAGTTCTTCAACCTCTACTGACTGGAATCCAGATCTAATCATAATCTGTTCAGAGAGTACAGTAATAAGACCTGGCTTATTCTTTAGATACGTATCATCTACCTTTGGATCTAGAAGACAAACCTTAACTGTTTCTAATTCAGAATCAAAGTCTTTTTCAATTAACTGTTTCTGAGAGATATTTAAAAAATCTCCTCTTGTAAGTCCTCGAAAGAAATATATAGAATCATTAACAGTTGCTTTATAAACACCACCATATTGTTCTTTCCAGACTTTAATCATTTCCAGTGAAACTTCCGACATTCGAACTCCTTGTTAATTGTGTAATATTAGTATAGTTATTTCAATTATGTATTATTTTTTGCCAGCTAATATATCCTTTATAGTTTCAGGAGATAGCGGAACTTTAGGTTGGGATTCAATAGAGTTTTGCCAACCTTCTCTAATTGCTTTTGGAACCAAAGTTTTAATCCATTGTCTAAATTCTATAGATGTTTTTTCACCTTGTTCTTCTGCGTTTCTTTGTAATTCTTTATATTCTGATGATGTTTGATATTTAAGAATCAACTCATTGTCTCTTTGAGTTTTCATAGAAAGTTCTGGCAAAAGAAATTGCTCCAATTTCAAAACTACATTATTAGTTGGATTTTCAGCAAAGTATTCTTTAGCAATATCTTTTTTAGATATTGGTGCTTCTTTAAGTGTCCAGTGATGAGGTTCATAAATTGGTTTATTAGGATCGTTAAGTGGCTGATAAAATCCCTCTTTTTTTGCTGCTGCACTAAATTCTGGATCGGCTGAAATTTGTCTAGGAACATCTAGTCCTCTCCAGTCTTCGTGAGGTGATGTCCCTGGTTCCATAGCAAAATTACCTTCACCTCTTTCATATCTTGCTCGGAATTCTGTTTGTTCTTTGAAAGTTCTATAAGCCGAATTAATTGGAAATTCACCAAAGTCTTTCTCAATATTTTCAATTTTTTCTTCAAAACGTTTCTTCTTAATATTTTTAATTAATGAGAGGTCTAAAATATTAAGAGTATCAAGTTCTTTTCCAACATTAGTTGTTACTATTTTAGTTTCTTTTACCTCTGTATCTTTTAATATGCTTGTCTGCTGTAATCTTTTTAATTCGTCTCCACTTAAAGTTCTATTTTCCCTTGCGGCTCTAGACAAAAAGGATTCGGTAAGTTTTATTTCACTTTGAAGTTCTAAAGTACGTTTTTGCTCTTCTGTCATCGTTCCAAAAATACTTTTATTTGGACTAATAATATTACCTAAATTTTTAAGTTCCAACTTAGCTTTATCCAGTTGTCCTTTTATTAATTCTGTTGAAGTATCTGATATATTTCCACTTGGAAGTTTTTTAGCTTCTGTCTTATTTTGTTCTCCTTGTGGAGGAGTAACTGGATCTTCTGGCTTTGGTGCAACTGGAAGAAGCTTTTCATCCTTCTTTGGTTCAGAGGAATTTATACCAATAGTTTCGTCTTCTTTTTCTCTTTCAACTGGAGGAGCCGCCGCTAACCAAAGATCGTCTCTAGTAACTGTATTAAAACTAGTAAAATTAGTTCTAGTTGGAGATATTACTCTATATGTATAAGTATTTGGTATAGTTTGTTTAATAACCATTGTAATTATTTTCGGCACAGAAAATAATGAAATATCCGATGTTGGTTTTCCCGTATTATCTATAGATGAGATTGGATAAACTTGAATAATATATTGAGATTTAGAAAGATCTAGTTGTGTTCCATTCTTAGATAATCCATCAACTTCTAAAGCGTTGTTTACTATCTCTTCTACCTTCGCGATTAGACTATCGATATATGGAACAGTTCTATTATTGGTCACGAAAAATCTTTTAAAAGGAACGTTAGCTAATGACCAACTGGTATCAAACGCAGACATAAATTCCAATTTAAATTGTGTATCTCTATCCCAACTTTCTAGCATCTGTCCCATCTTTTCTACGTCTTCGTACTTAGATAAAGATAATGTATCGTCTCCGACTTTTAATTTTAGCGGATTAAAATTAAATGTCTTAGTTCCTAAATTCCGATTTATATTTCTGGCAAAGAAAGTATATTGCTCTGCTATTGGATTTCCGTCTGGAGAACATATGAGCGTCTGTCCAGTAAAGTGTATATCATTAAGAGCTATCAATGTATGTTCTGCTCTAAAGTCATTTATATCTCCAAAGGTTAAAAGTATATTTAAGCAATCGGTATAGTCTTGTCCCTTTGGAACTTTTATTCCTAACGGAAAATCACCATTACTAATCTTTCCACCACTAGACGACATATAATCAAATTCGTCAGCTCTCTTAATTCTAGGATATTTACTCCAGTCATTAAATGGTCTACCATCGGAATCTCCCCAAATAGTATCCTCAAGTAATTCGGCTACATCTTCGAAGTCTCTAGTCTTATTATCTCCAAAGTAATCTGATACAAATCCTTCCCCTACTATTCCCTTCTTATCTATTAGAATACTTTCAATCGTTTGTTGTGATCTAATAATATCAGGAGTTCCATTAGGATTATAATTAATAGATGTTGTTCTAACTTCTGAACTACTCTGTCCGCCAGCATTAAATATATCTGTTACTCCAGGAATAAATGGAGTCTGGGTATCATTAAAATTTTCTTTAATCTTATTAAATTTTTTATTAATAGAAGCATCTGCTCGATTACGTTGTGATTCTAAGAGTGCCATTATTGTATTTAAATATCCTACCTCTTTAAACGCAATTGTAAGAACACCATTTACTAAAATTTGTCCAAGCGCAATACCTTGATAGTATTGAGAAGCATATCCATAGATAGGAGATTTAGATTGAGTAATGTTATATTGTACTGTAATTATATCGTCTACCCATATATCTCCAAAGAAAACTTTACAGTCTGTACCTGAAAAATAATCATAAGGATAAGTTTGATAGTTATCTCTCTTAGGATTGTTAAAAGGATTCGATGTTTGACTTAAAGAACCAGCAATAGAATTATCGAACTCTTTCTTAATCTGTGTAAGAGTACGATTTTCTTTTCCTATATTAGAGGTTTCTCTTTGAGAAATAAATGCCATTATTTACCTTCTTGCCAGTTCTTCCATTCTTCCTCTGCTTTGGTGCTTGACTGAGCCTTTGGAAACGTAGAATCATAGTTTATTATAGACGGGTTTGTTTGTTGATCTGTAGGATTTGCCTTAAGATTATCTTTACTCATAGATCCATCTATTCCATTCTGAGCATTATATCCTCTGGTCTCGTGTTTCTTAATTTCTCCATCTACTCTCTTTAATTCTGCGACCCATAAACTTTTCTTCTTAACGGCTAAATCAAGTTGCATTTTTAAGTCTTGATTTCCACCAAGTGCAGATATACCGAGGGTAACTATATTCTTTCTACCCATCTCAGTGTATATTCTACCTATTAATACATCTTGTTCAGCAATCTTAGAATCTATACTTCTTCTATATTCTAGCATAGATCCTAATAAATTATCTGTAAATTGTCCAGCCAATTGTCTCTCAAATATTAGATCTTTAAAACTTCCAATTTCTTTAGAATTAATAAGAACGTCCATATCTCTTGCGACATATTGCATTGTATTTTCTGAGTAAAGATCATTAATTGAGTGCACTTGGTTTTCTTGTGCAATTTCTACACCGTATAATTTAAGCACTGATGTGTGTCCATATTCATTACCAAATACTAACATTAAATCTATTGGAGGCATCTGGTCTGGCAGGGGACTGGTATATCTATCCGAAGGATTATTTGTATGTGTAAATAGTTTTAATAGATCATAAAGAGGAGATCTATCAAAGACTATAAAGATTATACTTCCAGCGATGGTTCTTCCACCAGCAGTATAGGCTTTAGCGTGAGATCTTCCAAGTACTCTAACGGGAACCTTTTCTCTAAATACCGAATAAGAGAAAGTAGATACATTACCTAGTAGTACAAGTTTTTCATTTACTTGTGCTACTGCGTAACAATCTGTACCTGAGTAAGAGGAATTTGCCTTTACGATATTATCTCGTACAGGATCTTTAGCTAGATCTGGATATGGTCCGCTTGTAAGAGTTCTAAGTCCATTTGTAATTAATTGAGGATCACCATTATTTAGACCAAGTTTAATATTGGTTAAACCAACTCTATCCGAGATTCCATTAAAGAATCTTGCGTTTCTATCTACTGCTGAACTTAACCAGGACATCTATACCTCTTCTTAGATAGAATAGAGCCCAATTAAGGGCTCGTATTCCATTCATTAAATTGCGGGTAGCTGAGAAGTTAATTCAGCCTGTTTGATTGCGGTTAAGGTATTAAGACGATCACGAATATTTGTAGCACCAATAACTTCGCTATAATATGCGCTCTTTCCTGTCTTGGATAATCTACCTAATGGTTTCCATCCAAGGATAGCTCTAGCTACAAAGGTCATCTGAGTTTCTGTTACTATATCGTCAATAGATATACCAGAACCTTCATTAATTAGTTCTACACCAAGAATATGCATAACAGATCTGTTTCCATATTCGTTCATAGCCGTTAATGATACTGTAAATGGTGGTAACTGATCAGAATAGTTACAAGGTGCTAGTTCTTGACCTAGAGTTTCAAAAACTAGATCATCCCTACTACCTAATAACGTACTTCTACCGCCTGCTGGAACGTCGTGGAGTTTTCTCCAATAATAATATCTGTATTTGTCTGTAGTTCCGACTGCTAAACCCTCCATAATATCATAGAGAGCGTGTCGATCAAAGTTTGTAAAGATTAGTGATCCTGCGTGTCCTCTTTTACCACGACCAAAAGATACAGCGTCGGTGCTGCCCATTACATAAATAGGTGCTTTTTCACGTGTAGTTGAGAACGAGATACCATTAAGATTTCCTATAACTATTCCATCTATAGTCGCAATAATATCGCAACCAGACGAAGCATTATAGGTTTGCTCTAGAGCATCCATAGCCTGACCAATTTTTTGAAACTGAGCATTAGCCATTATTAACCTCCTAAAAGAGAAGTGGGGTAATTAACCCCACTTTATTACGCTGTGGTTGGTAAGTTCTTACGAAGCTTTACTGTTGTTCTAATCTTTTTGATCGTAAATATTGGAACCAATATAAGATCAATTTCGATTATACCAAGTACCTGTTGCGACGCACTAGAATTAATTGAGAAGTTAAATGCTCTCAGGCCGTTCATATTCTGCAATGCGTTAGAGATTAATTGTTCCATTGCGTTTCTAACTTCTGCACTATTTGGACGACCAATAAAGGATTCAGCAACACTTCTAACTCTATTTGCTGATTCAGCTGTAATACTGAATATAGACCAATTGGTAAAATCTGAACCATAGGGAGCTGCTGTTACGTCTTCTACCAGAGTTGGTGCGCGACCTGGTCTTTCTCTCATTGTTACGTATCTCATTGCATTCATTGCTTCGTACTGAGAGATCGCTAGATCAAATCTGAGTGCCTGAATTCCAGGAATCTCTTTATTTGTTGGAGATAGATCATAAGGCATTGAGGCAATCAAACCAGCATAAGCTGCTTGACCGTTCGCTGTATATGGTCGACCTCTCCCAATATTCAAAAAGACTGGTTCAAAAGCTACAACCGACATAAACTTATTCTGAATCTGTGACATTACATTTGCGCCACGATTAGGATCATTAAGATCTATTACTGTAAGGTTTGTTGTCCAATCATCTTTATTTGTCTGATTAACAGTTGCCATTGGTGTTATACCTAAGACAGCGTGTGGCTGTAAAGCGTTAATCGACATATCATCAAGGAAATCCTCTAGAAGAGTATGATATCCAATAGATACCTCTTCCTTTAGACCAGTAACTGGATTATATCTTTCAGCAACCGCATCTATAAATGCATTCATCGGCAACCAGATATCTGCTGTATAATTTCTAAGTTTATCTAGAGCCTTCTTTAGTTCATCATATCTCTGAGTATCACTTAGAACATTACCGTTAGTTCCATTTTGCAGATTCTTTGATGCTGTTGTAATTGCTGGAAACTGTGGCATATAAGTGTACTTGAATCTTAAGTATGTTACTTTTGTATCACTTAACGGACCACCACCTGGGCCAGGTAACAATTCTGGATCTGTGAATTTAACATAACCTTCAGCAGCATCAGAAAGCGTCACATTAGCACCTGTCTCGTATGTAATACGAGTTCCATAATTTACAACGATATCGAATTCGGGAGCCTTATTAAAGAGAATTTCGTCTCCTCGAACAAAGTAAGATGAAAGAGTTGTTGATCCTGCATCTTCTAGTTGTGGTAGACTCTCTACTTCACTTAAGAATCCTTTAACTGTATATGCTGTTATTCTAACAAACTTATCTGCGAGAATTCTTCCACTAGCGTCGACGAGTGCCCTCATCTGTGAATTCAATCCAGCTGAAGCACCAATTGAGAACTCTGCGTATCCACCACTATAAGCCGATAGATATATACCAGATACTGAACTATATGGTAGTTCTTGCCAGAAACCATTAATATCAGAATCAGTAGAAGCGTATAATTTAATTAATCCAGAAGGTCTTACTGCTACGTTATCTACTAACTTAGTGTCTATTGCAGAACAAGTTGCATTTGTCCATGTTCCGTAGTCGGCATAAGTTGTACCAACTAGACCGACAATATAACCAGAAGCTACGTTTGTACCGTAGGTTTCTTCACTATCGTCTAGACATATTGGTACGGCGATTCTAACTTTATTCTGGGCAGTAGATCCAATATAATATCCACCAGATACTGTAGGAAGATCATCCACAAGATCAAAACTCAAAGAATAAGTGAATTCTGATTTTACATTTCCAGAAGGACTATGGATCCAGTAGTTATCAGAATTGTAATCTTTTAAGCACTGAATTGTATCCCACTCAGATGTACCTTTTCCATCTAAAGGAAACAGATCGAATTTATTTGTTACGATACCTTTACATAAGATCTCTTCCCATTCAGATATACTAACTGCTTCTACTTGTGTAAGATTAATAATATTATTTGAAGATGTAATTCCTGTACCAACTGGATCTGGAACCATAAAGCCATTGGTTGTTACATAGTTACTAGTAAGAATATCTTCAAGACTAATCTGTACTGATGTAGCAGTATTCTCTACGCCTGAACTAAGACCACTAATCATGACTTCATAGTCTGATTCAAGTGCTGTATAAGAAGCAGTTAATATTGACCCAATATTTCTATCGGCATTAATTGCGTCTACTAGTTCCGATACATTATGTACCTGAACATTTGCATTATTTGCTCTTTCTGTATCAACGGTGAACGATGATGTTAAACCTGTCTTTGGATTATATATTGCGACATTTCGATTGTCGTTATATCCAACTGTTACCTGGTTATAAATCTGGCCAGGATAACGAGCTTCAAGTTTAATTGCTGTTGCAGGTGTTCCCTGCGAAGCATCATCACCAGCACCAGAGGTTTCATCTATTTCGATAAAGGCTTGTTTTCCATTACCGATTCTGACACCTACAACTGTTGGATAACCGTCCTGAACTCCCCACGTTTCGAAGATACCTCTCACTAGATCACCTGCTCCCATACGACCCCAAACATACTCTGAGTCTTCAGGTTTATCTATAAGCATTGGTTCGTACATTGGTCCATCTTCTGCGGTTCCAATTACGACGATCTTCTTATTTCTAATTGATGGAGGAGGAGTTACATTCAGTCCGAAATCCTGTATAAATGTCGAAGGTGACGGAATAGTTCTTTCTCTTGCCATTATTTTCCTCCGATTGTATTGCGACGAATCCACTTATCGATTATCCTAGAATACATATCATAATCAATAAGCTGATCATTAAGACTGTCTACGTTTTTAAGTAATGTTGAAACGTCTACGTCCAGATTAATACGTTTTATGGGTGAAATTGATTCCACCGAAACTCTCTCAGTTCTAACATAGTATAGGACCGATCGAGCATGGTACCCATTCTTCATGTTAAAGAGTGCTTCGTCTCTAACTCTTCTATTGAAAAGGAGTTGAACGATTCCTGCTTCTCTAAACATTCCCGTATAACTATCCATAAACTCTTCAAACCACTCAGTCATGGTCTCGGCCTCGTAGTTTGACTTAGACCATATATTATACTGTACTAAATTGTCGAATACTTGCGCACTAATCTTGAGCATCTTAAAACGTTCATTAATTGGATTGACCTCAGACGTATCTGTTCCAACTACATAAGTTTTACTCTGATCATTAAAGATTGCAATATATTCTCTGTGTCTAGCTTTAACTTCTTGCGTTCCACTAAACGGTGTTCCTGAAACTGTGCCTGGTTCTTTTCTAACTACTCCCCATGTTATAACTTTCTTTGGAACTTGTGTTGCCGCTTTATAACTTGGATTATCCTGAGGTAATAAGAACTCTGGAAAATCTGGAGAGTACCAAATTGCTGGATCTATTATCTCTAAGGCTTTAGACATTATTTCATTCATTCCTAGAATAGTCTGTACTGTACCAACGGATTTTAATCTTTTAGTTACAGAATCCCAACGAACAACGTCTATTGGAACCTCTGTATCTGGTTTATTCTCTAGGATAATAAATGAAAAGTCTGGGGCGTCTTTTGTTATAAAATCTATAGCCATTAATAATTTACCTCATCAAATTGTGCTACTACTAACCAATATTGAATTCTTCCATTCTCTAATCTATATGGATGTACACGCTTTATCTTATATCGTTCAGTATATCTATATGCGCATGCTACAGGATTAGTAATGCTATGGTCTTCTAGATCTAACTCGAATATATCATCGTCAATCTTTGGTCTAATATCATAATCAAGATAATAGACATATGTATCACCTATATCTATTCCAGGTTTAAGTTGCATTAGTTGATCTGATGATTTAGAAATTGGTACTTTTCTAGTTCTATAATACGAATCAGTATAAATATAAGCTGGTCCTTCTACGCCTTCTTTAGTGCGTTTATTATAGAATTCAGATGTTATAGTAGGATCGTAACGACGATAGGATATCCAATGTCCTTTTGGTCTCGCTGAACCATATCCGTATAATATCCTATGAAACTCGATTCTTAAGTCTATACCGTCAGCATTAGTGAGACCACCATATAATTGCTTGGAAAAGAAAGTATCAATTCCAGAGGTATCAGTAAAAGTAAAGTTTATAGGAGATGCCATTATCTACCCCAGTATGTTCTATATGTCTGCCAATCGTATCCATTTTCCCAAGGACCAACTGGATTAACATTATTTGTCAGGATTGGTCTTACTACTCTATTATGATATGGTTCGCGAACTGGATGAGCATACATCTTTGACTCATCATAGTAACCTCTAACTGCGGTTCTTATTCCATTAAGAGAATTTAATATTTCTGTCCAGCAGTCCAGTAATTGTTTCTTCTTAGACGGATCAGACTTTGGACCACTGCCACCACCAGTACCACCGTACTTAATAGTTAAATCACCTAAGGTTTTAAGTTGATCGACATTATTTCCATTAACTGATTCCATAAGAGCTAAGATATCATATGCTGTCTTACATTCAACATATCTTCTAAATAAGAACGGTATATCATTTGGCCCACAACCCCAAGTTGTATATGTATTTGTTTGACTCTTAGCTAAGTTATATATATCCACTGCATCCATAGAATTTTTATAGATCATTCGATAAATTGTATCATCTATAAGGGAATCAGCTACTGGACCAGCCTCAAGTCTAACTCTATTAACTGTGGTAAATAATGGACAGTATGTAGAAGTAAACCAAAAAGTATAGTCTTCATCTAGTGTATCATATGCTCCAGTCTCGGGCAGATAACCAGACATTCCAGTATTAATAGTTATTTTATATAGTGTATTATATGATAGACTTCCCGAAGGAACAATCGATACAAGATTTTCATAAGTCTGTAAAAGATAAACCATTACAACCTCCACTTAACGCCAGATATCTACACTGGACTCGCCAACACAAACAAATACTGTGGCCCAGCCAGATGAAGTATCTCCAGGATTAATAGTAGTATACGACTCTGAACTAAACGAACTTGAGTATATAGGAATAGTATCCCATGAGGATCCTTCTCCAGAACAAGGATATACGTAACCTTCAGAAGAAGAACTAGACATCGAAGATATACTACTTAAACTTGATAGACTAGAACTTTCTGACGATATAGAACTCGAACTAAGAGAACTTAGACTAGATCGTGACGATTCTTCTGAACTTGCCGAAGAATACGAACTAATAGAAGATTTACTACTAATAGAAGACGAAGAACTTAAACTTGACTCGCTCGACTTACTCGAACTACTTGAAGACTCTGAACTCTTACTTGAACTAGATGAACTGCTTTTACTTGAACTCTCCGATGACGGAGAGCTTAATGACGATACACTTGACGCGGATGATTTTGAACTACTTTCTGAAGACGGACTACTTAGAGTGGATAGACTACTTAAACTTGATGGGCTCGACTTGGAACTGCTCTCAGACGAAGCAGTACTTTTCGATGATACTGAACTCGGACTCGATTTGGAACTTGATTCACTTGATAAACTTGAAGCAGTACTAACGCTTGACACGCTGGACTTACTACTTGATTCGGAAGAAGGACTAGATACCGAACTCGGACTACTAGGACTAGATTTAGAACTACTTTCGCTACTTTTAGACGATGCAGTACTTAAACTAGATGGACTACTTGCCGAAGACTTTGACGAACTTTCTGAACTAGGACTAGACTTAGAGCTTACGCTACTCTGACTCGACTTGCTAGAACTTTCGCTCGATGGACTCGATTGACTAGATGGCGAAGATTGGGTACTAAGAGAACTAAGACTAGAAACGGAAGACTTACTTGAAGACTCAGATGATGGAGAACTCAGACTACTCTTACTACTAGGAGTAGATTCACTACTTAAACTAGAAAGACTAGATAACGACGAAGTAGAACTACTAGAAGAACTAGAACTACTTTCTGAACTTTTACTGGATGACGATGAATTACTTATACTTGATAGACTAGATAGCGAGCTAATACTTGACTTAGAACTGCTGCTCTCACTACTGAGACTTGACGGCGAACTCTGACTACTCTGACTTGATGCGCTTGACGCACTACTAACTGAAGAAGATTCGCTACTTTTCGAAGACGCAGTAGATAGAGAACTTAGACTCGATTTACTTGAACTAGAACTAGACTCACTAGACTTGGAACTTGGAGAAGAAAGAGATGACTTGGAACTACTAGACTCACTCGATGGACTCGAAAGACTAGATTGGCTACTCTCCGACGAAGAACTCTTTGAAGATTGAGTGCTTAGACTACTTAAACTACTTAATGAACTTGCCGACGACTTAGACGAAGATTCACTAGAAAGAGAAGAAGGACTACTCGCACTAGACGAACTATTAGAACTAGAACTTTCACTTGATTTAGAACTTATACTTGTAGCAGATGCAGTACTAGCAGAAGATAAAGAACTGCCACTAGAAGGAGAAGAACTAGATAGACTAGATGAGCTACTACTTTCGCTTGATAAACTGCTCGCGCTAGATTTACTAGAACTTTCGCTACTTAAACTTGAAGCAGAACTTTTAGAACTTTCACTACTTGAACTACTCTCTGAACTTAGTGTAGATAAACTAGATTGTGAACTTTTGGAGCTACTCTCTGAACTTAGAGATGACTGAGAACTAATAGAAGATACAGAACTTGGACTACTACTAGACTTTGAGGAACTTGACGAACTGGACTCTGATGAGACCGAACTCTTTGAACTACTTTCAGAACTAGGACTAGATTTGGAAGATGCCGAACTAGCGGATGATTTACTACTAGATTCGGAAGACTTCGAACTAGGAGAACTAGCACTAGATAAAGAAGAAGGACTACTCTTAGAAGAACTAGAACTAGATTCACTTGATAATGAACTCTCTGATGATTGACTCGAACTACTCGGAGAACTTGAACTCTCACTAGACGCTGAACTAGCAGTTTGTTCTGATGCCGAACTAGGAGAAGATATAGAACTAACACTAGACTTTGAACTACTACTCGAACTTTCAGAACTTTTTGAAGACGATTCACTACTAACACTACTTGGACTTGACGCTGAACTAGGTGACGAGACGCTACTTTTAGACGAAGTAGACGAACTAGATTCACTACTCTGAGATGACTGAGTACTTTGGGATGACTTTGAGCTACTCTCACTTGAAGGAGACGACGCAGAACTTATACTTGAAACCGAACTCTTCGAACTGCTTTCGGAACTAGCCGACGAAGGACTAGATATAGAACTTACACTACTCTTACTAGAACTTTCAGAAGAAGGGGAACTTAAGGATGAGGCACTAGACGCAGAAGATTTAGAACTAGACTCACTTGACACACTAGACTTACTACTTGGACTAGAAACAGATGATTTTGAACTACTTTCGCTACTTGGAGACGAAGGCGAGGACGGACTTGATTGACTCGATTTAGACGAACTCTCACTTGATGGACTACTTACACTAGACGCACTAGATTTCGAACTACTTGATTCTGAGCTAGGACTAGACACGGAACTTTTAGAACTACTCTCGGAACTAACACTTGAGGGCGTACTTAAAGAACTATCTGAACTTTTACTTGATATACTACTTACTGAACTCTTACTACTACTTTCGCTACTAGGTGAGGACTCTTCAGATGCACTACTGGGAGACGATAGAGAACTAATAGATGATTTAGAACTACTTTCACTTGATAGAGATGAAGGACTACTTTGACTTGATTTAGAACTACTACTAGAACTTTCCGATGATATAGAACTAGGACTAGATGCGCTAGAGGCACTAGATTTACTACTTGACTCAGATGATAAACTAGATGGAGACGATGGAGAACTAACACTAGATTTAGACGAACTCTCACTAGAGGGCGTAGATAAACTTGATACAGAACTAGCACTTGATTTTGAACTGCTTTCACTGCTAGGAGAAGAAGGACTACTAGGTGAACTCGCAGAACTCTTACTAGAAGATTCAGAAGACGGAGAACTCGCGCTAGACACTGAACTAACTGATGACTTAGAGGAACTTTCAGATGAGACACTAGATATAGATGACGGACTACTTGCGCTTGATTTAGAACTAGACTCACTACTAGGCGACGAAGCAGAACTAACACTTGACGGAGATGACTCAGATGATTTTGAACTAGATTCACTCGAGAGAGAAGACGCACTAGAAGGAGAACTAACAGACGATTTACTTGAACTCTCTGATGACCCGCTACTAGGAGAACTAGCCGAAGAAACACTAGAAGGAGTAGATAAGCTACTTGCAGATGACTTACTACTACTCTCGCTACTTTGTGATGAAATTTCTGATGCGCTACTTGGACTTGATATTGAACTCGCAGAAGATTTCGATGAACTCTCACTAGATGGCGAACTAATACTAGATACCGAACTTACACTACTTTTACTTGAACTCTCAGAAGATCCACTCGAAGGACTACTAGCACTTGATGCGCTAGACTTACTACTAGATTCGGAAGACGGACTTGATGCCGACGAAGGGCTACTAGCACTTGACTTTGAACTACTTTCACTGCTTTTGGATGACGCAGTACTTAAACTAGAAGGACTACTAGCAGAGGATTTAGATGAACTCTCAGAACTAAGACTACTGGCGCTACTCGGTGAACTAGCTGATGACTTGCTACTTGATTCACTAGATTTGGAACTGGCGCTACTCGGTGAACTAGCTGATGACTTGCTACTTGCTGATGATTTACTACTCGATTCGCTACTCTTTGAACTAACCGTTGAAGCAGAACTAGCAGATGACTTACTCGATGACTCTGATGATTTGCTACTAGCCGATGATTTACTCGATGACTCTGATGATTTGCTACTAGCCGATGATTTACTCGATGACTCTGATGATTTGCTACTAGCAGACGCAGAACTAGCACTAGAGGCAGATCCAACTGTTGATTCATCAGCACCAATATCACAAGTTGAACCTGATCTGGTATTATCATCAATATCTTTTGCGGGCACATTTGCATCAGCTGAGGGACCAATTCCTGCTCCTATTGCAGCAGTATCGGATGAAGCTAAATGTAAGTCGCCACCAGCTTTGTCAGCAAATGTCAATGTTGTACTTGTTACTGACCCTGTACCAGTAGCAGTTGCATCATCTGATAGGTTATAACTTTGACCTGTACTTGTACTAAAGCAAGTAGATATATCCTGACCTATATTATTCTTGGAAGTCCAAGTTCCACCTGATCTTGAGTATCCAGTAGTGGTAGAGGCGTTATCACCTACCAAGGTATTATTGTAAACAGATACATTGCCACCTGCCGTGGTCTCAATTATTGAATTAGCACGATATAAATGACTAATGTTATTAGTAATTGACCAGGTAATGTTTGCTGAGGTACCTGTTATACAACGGACGTTTCCTGTGCTTGCTGCTGAATAAGTGAACACACACTTACCAACAGAATAAGTGGAACCTGCTCCTGCTGTACCAGTACCAGATATTGGCCCATGACTTGATCCAGAGGTTGTCTTATTAGGTTTAAATCCAATACCAATTACGAAAAGATCAATTCGATTAGTATTATTTACATGGATAGTAATAGGAGATGCGCTGGAAAGTTCCATACGGTACTTATTACCTGTTTGGTAAGTACCATTATGGCGATAAGTTTCTGTGGGTTCTGTCCAGACTATGATGTAGCGGGTAGCATCACAAGTCCATCCTGTAAAAGTAACTGCTGTAGTATCCGCAGTACCACCTGTACATCTGCATCTACCAACCATTATCTGATCAGCAGTAACTAAATCTGTATCTTCTCCAGCCTCAAATGCAGACATAGATGCATAGTCAAAACCAGCACCACTATCAGGATCTATTATTTTTGTTACAGTTGTTGCCATATTATTTTAATAATACTAAGTTAAAATACTTATCTCCAACGTATCTTGTATCGATTTATTACTCTTGGAGTATTAAGATGCCTATTAAGTTTAATCGTTAAGATATATGCGGGCGTAGATTCTACTTTAAGAACATAAAAAGTATCCATTGCCGAAAATGCGTCAACTATATAAAAAAGAACAAAAGCAAAAACTAAAAAAAACTTCGACATCTATTATCCTCATCTATTTAATCGATGCTGGTTGTTAAACCACCAATAGCAAAACGGGGCGTTACACCAACACCTACTGTAAATGACGGCGTAAGAATACCACTAATTAATAAAGTTCCTGTACCTGTTGCCGCCGTTCCAATTCCAAAATAAGTAACTACATTAGAATTAGCAGTACACTGTCCAAAAGTAATTATGGTTGCGTTAGTACAAGTACTTCCAGAAACTGTCCATCCAGACGAAGAACGAACCACAGTAACTCGAGAATATCCCGTATACGTCGCTTCAGATGTACTTTGATTTCCCGCTTCTCCTGGATCAGAGGTATGCAAACTAACATATAAATTACCTGCTGCACTAGCTCCACGTAGACCAGTCGCATTACCAATATTAGCAATATTAGCATTTTGAAAGATGTGAAGAAGATTAGAATTTTCAAATGAATTAGATGCAGACATATTTATTTCCTATGTTGATAAGGTTCCAGTCCCAGACATAGTCATTATAGTAGATCCAGCTAATAGACTATCTTCATAACTAGATGAACTTTCACTACTATTGGAGCTATTAGAAGAGGCACTACTCAAAGACGAATCAGAACTTAAACTTGATTTAGATGATGACTCACTAGATATACTAGAGTTACTACTTTTAGAACTGTTAGACGAATTAGAAGATGCACTTTCTGAACTGGTGGAAGACTGAGATGAGTTACTACTAGAAGATACATAAGTAGTAGTACTTGGTACTATAATTCGTTCAGTATAATTATCGCTATATTTTAGATAATCGAATGGAATCTTCTTACCTTTAATTACTCGTTGTACTTCAAAATTATTGAGGGTTAGCATTCCAGTAGATTCAAGATAACTGTTTTGCGAATCTGTTAGCTCTGTAAAGTCTATATAGTAATTTTTCCAGACATAATCTAATAGTGGATTGTCTGTTAAGTTATCTCTAACTCTATAGTCATACTTGTAAACTTCATAAGGAGTCTCAATTTCATTTTTCAAATTAAACGGTATTGATGGAGCACATATACGATAAAATCTTGGCAGTCTTTCCATTCTTCCCCAGGCGCAGATATCTTTTCTAACTTCTATAATATCTCCGCGACCGCGAACGTGCCATTCGGGTTTATGATCATACATGTCTTTAGGTTCTTTATATACTCCTTTAACAGGAGTAAAAGGATCGTATTTACCCTGCCACTTCATAGGAATAATACGATCGTCCGTAATTATATTATTCCTACGAGTTTCAGAACTTAAGGCTAAAACCAGAAGATTTGCCATACTTAGAATGTAGTCGCATCTTTAAAGAGTCCAACTGCATATGAAGGATCGGCCGAACCAGTCTTAGTAAGATTCTTGAATGCTTCATACATATTTAATAAAGCTACTCTAAATGTACTAATATATGCAATTGATTGTGCGCTATATCCATCAGGATCTGTATTTCCACTTGGTAGAGTTTCGAGATCTGCCTGTGTAAGAGTATTCAAGAAATCTGCATAGTCCATCCATCTCTCTATATTTCTATCTACTTCATTAGCAATATTCTTATTCATACTATTTAACTGGGTCTTTGTAAGTGGGTTCAATTCTGGTAACATAAAACTTTCTCCTTATTAATTATTAAATTACGGGTTCTTCTTCTACCGTTATATATCTATAAAGTCTACAAGTATGATCTATAAATCCTGTAAACGTAAGTACTATTCTTTCAAGATCATTTGTTATATTTGGTTCTTGATTAGTTGGATCTGTCTTATATACGTAAAATGTTGATGCATCTATAGGTGCTCCTCCATGTAACGTATGTCCTTCAAAAGGATTCGATACTCCAGATTCGGATACTCCAGATTCGGATACTCCTGATCCTGTCCCTTCTAAGAGGCCGCTTCCCGTTGTAAAAGACCATTGATAGGTTGTATCTAATTGTTCGTTCGCTGTACTTATTACACTATTAGGAGAGCCATAAACATAGAATCTATACTTAGCATATGGAGACAGATTTATAGTAGGAGTAAAGTGTATCGTATCAGCTACCCCACTAGTATTATAATGCAATTCTAGTGTTCCAGGAACGGTTGTAAAATAGTTATAATCGTTTAGACTTAAGTGAGTATAATCAAGAGAATTAAGAATAATTCCCTGATTAAATTTAATATCTATAACGGGATTCCTTGGAATATCTACAGTATTAATTCCAGGATAGTGTTCTATGACTCTTAGTGACATAGTTTAATCCAAATCGTTCTTTCTAATAGCGGACATGCTAGGACCGTACTCTTTTAGTTTAGAACTAATTAGATCTAATATCTCTGCTCTTGGTCTACTAAACATGTTATAACCCTTTTTCTCATAGTCGAGAAGATCTAAGAGATTATCTCTAGTCTTCTCTACCTTAGGGCTGTCTACAATAAATTTCTTAATTTCATCTGATTTAAGATTCATAAGTTTCTTATACATCTCTTTATTCTTGCCAATAAATATCCTGTCGCCCATCTTATCTACCGCAAATTCTTTCTTGGGTTCTGGTGCTTTTGGTTTAGGAGGATTATTTGGATCTGCTTCTTCTAGGACGCCGTTCTTATACGCCGTTATAATCCTGGATAGTTTCTCAGGAGGTATCTTAGTTGTATCAGTATACCACGGAAGAGTTTGTTCTACGAATCCATAAGTGATAGGATTTTGATTATCAAATTTATCCTTCTGTATTCCTCGATCTGTCTCCAACTTACCCCTACCAACAAAAACTTCATTAAAAGAATAAAGCTTAACTCCCGATGAATCTTTACTATCGATATCAAACCACATCGATCCTTTAGCTAGCTTTAAATACCGTGGAAGTTTAAAATTGGATTTCTTATCTTTTTCTGACATATCAATTCCTTGATTAAGGGTTTTAAAAAGAAAAGGGGAGAGGAGTCGGTAATTTCGATCTCCACTCCCCCGTGTCTAACATTGTTTGAAACGATTAAGAAAGAATTCCTGAATTAGCAGGGATTGTCCTTAAAGTAACTTGGTTACTATTCTCAAAATTGTAATTTCGAGCAATAGCAATGTTACGTGCAATAGCTACACCCTTGCCTTGTTCAAGCATGGCCATACCATAAGCTTCTCGGAGTTTAATGTTCTGAATATCACGTTCTGGATCGGTCCACTGATCAGTTGTGATAGACTGAGACTGTCCAATAACTCCGCAAGCTCCAGAGTCAACCATGATTACGTTTGTTCTAGCACCAGTATCGATTCTCTCGTATCCAAACGAACCATAAGTAAATGGAACGTACTGGGTTACGATAACTTCGAGTGGTGTTGGAAGATAACGAGGAGCAATGTTAAAAGTCGCCCCGATTGGGTTAAGAGTCTGAGTCCACGCACTTCCACCTTTGATAGTATTACCAGAAGTGGCCGCATTTCCTGTTGCCGTAGTTCTTAAACCAAAACCGTTATGCGAGGTTCCCCAAGCAGCGGCTGCGTTACCATTAGGCGAACGAACTGAAGCGATTGTAGCACCAGCTAGAACAACTTCTCGCATCTCTGTATCGCACATGAAAGTTTTCCACGCAAGAGGATGCATTAAAAGTGTATCTGGACTGAAACCACGATTCAACAGGTATGCGTATAGTTCAAAAGTATCGTTTGCTGTTAGCGAACCATTTGCAGCACCAGTGATATCTCTACCAGTTGTATTCCCACCGTAGGAATTAGTAGGATTAACGTTATCAAAGACGTCGTATCCCATTTCATTAATCAACTTAGCTGCTAATCTCTCCTTAAGTCTTGCGAGAGCTTTACCAGCTGCACGGAGCCATACATTCACTACATCCCATGCGTTCTCCTGAAGAACTTCCTCTGTAAGGGAGATCTTGAGACCGTACTTGTCTGTAGTAATGGCAACCATGTCACCACCGTCGAGATCCAATGTTCTCTCTGGATATTCTCCTCCCTGACCAACTCTTCCTGCCTCCATTGTGCCGAGAGAGCCAATCTGGATTCTGGATCCGCGCTCAATAGTGATACTCTGAAACAACTTATCTACGATGAAGAGGTTTGGTTCAATTGCTTCCCGAACAACTGTTTCAATTGTCTGAGGAACAAAGCGAGCCAGATCTTCTTTCGTAACTAAGTCTTTAAGTTCGAATTTCTGGACGTTACCATCTTTGTCAGCAAGACGTCCTCTATTAGTAAAAGCATCGTAGACGTTGTAGAATTTCACCCGATCTTCTTTCTTGGAAAAATGATCGATAGCTACTTCATCTTTAATATTCATGTATTCCATAGTATATTTTCTCCTTATGATACCAGTAGCTGAATTCTAACTAGTCCAAATGCGCCAAGTCTGACAGCATTATAGACACCCTCAACAGTTGGAGCAGTTCCCTGACCAATTCGAATGCAGTCATAGACGAAGTCGAAAAGGTACTTAGGAATTCCAGCGGTCTGAGTGCCAGGCATTCCAGATCTCGGATAGGTTAGAACATCATCCATTCCACCCTTTGGAAATCTGTTATCAATTGCAAGAATCTTACCAACTGTTTGAGCAGTTAGACCCTGCGTAAGTGCACTTGCTCCACCCTGAATCTTATAGTTTCCTATTAGATCAGACTGTACAAGGCATCCAGTTCGAAAGACATCACTATTTACTGTATCTACTGTAAGATACGCGTACTTTTTATTAATGTCTCTCCAGGTAAGAAGATTAGCATATGTATTCTGATACTGAGGATTTACTCCTGAGTATACGCTATTGCTAACTTTAACGTATGGAACTTCTACGTACCAATCCGTGAGGACGTGGCCGCCATCAGCGTGCATACGATAATTAAGATACTTTCCGTTAATGTCCTGATACCAGTCATGGAAAGCCACGCCGATAGGAGCATTTGCAGGAAGAGTACATGCGTTACCAGCTGCTGCTAGATTTCCATTACTTAGGATAGTAGCTGCTGTTACGTCGTCAGCCGAATAGAATCCACTGCAGATCGCGCCACCATTAGCTGGAACTAAGAGTCCAGTAATGAATTCGCTATATCCCCAGAAGGAATTATCGATACTAACTGTCATACTTGCTCCACCAAGTTCTGAGGCTTGATGTCCAATAGCAATCGATCCGCTTGAATTGGGATAGAACATCCCAGAAGCGCCATCTTCTGTTGTTAGAGCTGCTACAATACGGCCTTTTGGTATAACTACGTAATCTTCGCTAGTTACATCCTCAAACCCTACTGGCAGGTACTTATACACGCCATAATACTCGGCTGGTCTTACTCCCTCACTCTGTTCAAAACGCATATTTCCAAGATCAGAAATCGCGTACTTTGAAGGACGAGTTCGAATGTCAAACTTAGGAGCATTATGAGTGCTGAAAGGCATCGCAAAATTTCCAATAGCCATTATTCAACCTCCATAGTTGTTCTGTCTTCATCAAAGATAGAGTAAGGATTATCGGTTGATATTTCCTTAGGTTTATCTTGATTTGTGTTTACATTAGTATCAGCCTGAGCAGTTGGGTCCTGAACTGGCTGTTGTGTCTGACTTGCGTCTGTCTCAATAATTGTTGGTCTAAGATCAGACAGTGTATCAACGAGACTTTCTACTTTTCTTGCCGAATACTTCTTACTAAGTTCATCTTTACTGGTCTTTTCTCCGTCGAGAACTCTGAGGTCTACGATATGATTCACGACCGAGTCTCTGTATCGAACACTAATAAGAGCATTCTCATCTAAGAGTTTCTGAATCTCGTTATCTCTTTCAGATAGTATAGTATCTTTCTGTTTAACTGTATCTGTTAGTGTATTCTTTTCTGTCTCTAGTTCTGTAATCTTTGTATCTTTTATTTCCAAAGCTTTCTTATGCTCGTCTTCTACTTCTTTAAGGTAGTCAAGAAGTTCGTTCTTCTTAAGAGCATTTAAATCTTTTTGTTCAGGTACTACTGGGGTCTGAGGCTGGGGATCTGTTGATGTTGAATCAGTCTTTGGTTCATCAAAGTCTGGCTCATTCTTGAATAGTTCCTCAATAGCAGCAACTTCTTCCTCAGTAAAATCATCGCCTAATCGATAAACTAAAAGATCTGGTGTAACTTCAAGTTCGTCTTTCGACGGCTGAATGTTATACCGCTTACCTTTTCTATAAAGGCATGCTTTGATCTTATTCTTTACCGAGTCGGGAAGTTTCGCCTGTGGAAGTCTTGCTAGGCCATTTCGAACGTGCGCTGCATCGTGTGCTGGGAATTTTCTAAGCTTAGTCCCATCTTTTGTTACAACGTAGCAAAAGACAGAATCAGGGAGATTATTCCTAGCCGTAGTTGTCAGCACGGCGTCTTTTTGGTCCATTAAAGCATCCTCCATTTGTATTTCAGATAAGATGACTTCTCTGTGGTCTAGAAACTGCTGGTATGGAATCCAGCCTGTTCCCAAGTCAATTTGATCGATTGCGGCATATTCATCTGCAGGATCGTTAACAAATGAACTTTCCGTATAGTCGATCTGATCAATTAGCCAATGTACTTTCTTTCCTGATGCACTATATGTTCCTTTTTTATGTTCACAAAGGCCGTCTTCTGTTATAATTTGTCCACATTCACTACATATTACTTTACTAGATCTTGAGCCTACTGATACAGTATAGTATCTACCATCTAGTATCTTGGATATTGCATCCTTATCAGTAATTCGCGCAGTGAGTTCTATATAATTTGGCGGTTCTGTAGTAGAGTCGGTCATCTTAATTTCGTATGATCTAATTCTACCTATTGGGTCTTTCTTAGTATCGTGTCCTACAAGTTTAGGTTTCTTATATGGAGAGATCCAGGATTTAGCGCCTTTTTCTATTGCGTTCTTTGTATAAAAGACGGCGTTCTTATTTACATATTCGAAGTGAGTAGCCTTGAATCTTACATCTACCCAATCTGGTATAAATTTAACAGAACTCATAGAAACTATCTTCCTCTACTGTGCATTTGCAGCCATACGAAAATGGTGGCAAATCTTTATAATCCAAATTTCTTATATCCAGATTAATATTGGTATGTAGACTACAATCGGTTGTACTAGTTAGTATAGTCAGATATCCTAAAGATTTATATATTGAAGCCTTAGCGAGATTTTGAAGTTTCAATTCTAGTGTACTAAATAAGTCTTCGAGAAGAGTTGAATATCCACTAATATGATTGTCTGTCTTTATAGTCTTTGTCATATCCAGTTTTGCGTCCAGGATTGGACCGAGAGAATTAATAAATTTATTGTATAATTCGTTAGAAGGAATTACATTTAATCTAAAGAAATCAATATATGATTTGCTACTTTCAATATAATATTTTAAAGATACGTCCATTAACTCTTCTCTAATACTATTCTTATACTTTGTTATATTAGGACTGGACTTGTGACCGTCGTCTGTTAGAAGTACATCTATTAGTTTAATATTTGTAGAAGAGAGTTCTCTAACAAGATCTTTAGCAACCTTTGGTCTGGAATTTAACTTACCGTGTTGATTAGCTGGTTGATTTTTATTTGATATTGCTTTAGCTTTTGCACTTTCTTGAGCGATGGCAAGCATTCCATCATTCTTAGCTTCTATTTGTGGTATTGTAATTAGTCTTAAGAATGTATCTGGATCTTGTAGGCCACTATCGTAATCCATCTCTAGTCTTGCTTCGGATCTAGTAACCAGATTATTCTGCCACTTTGCGATTATATGTGTCTCTTTCTTAATTTGATTTTCTAGGTCTATCTCTGGGAAATTAAACTCTAATGCATCTATGAGATTACTATAACCGCCATCAAGCATTAGTTCTCGAATAAGTTCCATCTCTACTTTATTCTTAATTATTCTTTGAAACGAAATAGTAATTGCTTGCATCGAAAGATCTAGCATCTGACTAGTATTTCTATTACTAGTATCTGAATCTCCCATTGCTACAGGAGAGACGCCTAGACCAGCAAAGACTCTTTTCTTGAAGTGATCGATAAAAGATATAATATCTAAGGGCGAGTTATTATTTGTTGGAACTTCTACTGTGTGATGCCCAGGAACCACAAGCATTCCATATGATGGCATATTATTAATAGTAGAGCGTACTTCGTTTATTTCTCCAGGAGATGGAGGAATATCTTTAGAACCTACTTTGTATAGGTATAAAGGAATTGAGTACTGAAAACCTAGAATCTCTACTTCCTCTTCTAGCTTTCTAAGGGCGCGAACATCATCAAGTACCGATACAATATTTGAAAGTCCCGCAACTGTTCCTGGAATTTTATTATATGTAAAGTGTATTACGTCTCGTGCGTCCCATATTACTTCTTGTCCATTAACGGTTTGTCTATAATTTACTATTTGATTTCTATCATTAAGACCTATCATTACTGTTGTTGCTTCCGCTACAAAGAGACCGACGATAGGATTTAGATCTTTACCATATAATCTAAATGAATTTCCAAGAGAACTTTTTGCGCCAGATCTTACTTTTATAAGATAAGCATTTGCATATGTAACTAGTTGTCTGGATATTTGAGAGATAACTTCGTAGAAGGTTTGATTAGTTAGATTTTCAATTTCTTTAATTCTCTTAGTAACGTGCTTTTGAATCTTACTATCTTTTGAGGTAAACTCGTATCCGTTCTTTAATATTTGTTCTGTAAAAATATTAACAGATCGTCTTAAGAATCCATCAAGCATAACCGCATTAGCGATCGTAGGAAGATCGTATTCTGGTTTTACAAATTCTACATTTCTAGCAAGGTTATAAGGATAAGTCATCTTAGCTATCTGTACTCGAGCAAATTTGGTAGTTGGATCTTCAACATCTATTTTGTCGTATTTTACAATACCATTTGCTAGTACTGTTTCGTCGACCATCAGTTCTTTAACTCTTCTTTTAAGAAAGTCTTTTATTCCCATTATTTCTTCCTATCCCTTAATCCAAGTGCCCAACGTACAATCGCTTCTGGGTCTGGAGTATTTGGGCAGTCGGCGTTTAAGTTTGACAATCTATCAGAATTTATATCGGTCCCTTGAATACTATCAGCAGGAGTACTATTGGTCAAAATATTATCTACTTGTTCGTAATTATATCCCATATATTTGTGTAAAAATTCTCTGATAGACGAATTTGATAACAATGGTAAGGAACCTTGCTGTAACTTGTTCTTATCGATTAGTATACGTCCTCGGTCGGACGATATATACACATAACCGAGATCTGATGGTTTTAGATCGTTATCTGTAGGTGAACTTAACATAGAAATAGACGGAACATCTGGTTGACCTACTAAAGTAGATGTCTGTGCGGTAGCAGTCATATCATAATTAACACATAGATCCATACTTATATAGGCATATTTCATTTTTAAAAGTAATTCTCTAAACCATTTAAGATACTCTAGATCCTTAACATTAATTGCTAGTTCTTTTATTGATTTCCAGAAATTATATTCTCCAGCAACATAACCAGTTAATTTATTAAAAAGATCAGCAAAGAGACCGTAGTCATCAACATATTTTAAAATTATTCTAATTAAGTCATGAAATGGTAAACACTTAGCCCATATCATATCTGTCTTAATTTCGTTCCTAAAGATACTAAGAACAGCATTAAAAATTGAATCTCTAAGAGTGAAGAACGTTTCTTGTAGAAGTGTAAGAATAGCAGCATATACATTATTCATAATTTCTTTAAAGACATCAGGTATAAAGAAAGCAAATTTTTGGGTATCATTAGATAGAAGAACAAGTATAAAATCTATAAATGCTACAAGAACATCAATCCACTTTGCGAAGTCTCCAGAATCTAACGATATAGTAGCTTTGTATTTATATGATTGAAGAAAGACAGCCCATAATCCCTGTATAAGACAACAAACCACTTCAGGATTTTCAAACCAACTAGTTAGAACTGTATTCATGTCATGTAGTAGACCTTTAAGAATTGGTTTATCTACTTCTTGAATTGTTCGTTCTAGAAGACTCTTATATTTCGTATATGAATTGCTAGATGAAGCGTCTACTATATCCGCCAATGTTGGATTTGTTATCTGATCCAACATAGAATCGAGCGTCCTACTAAAACGCTCTACATCTACTTCGGCGTTTGCGACTTGGTTATTTATTGGCATTCTTTTTTCCCCAAGCAGTTAGTTTTTCTACTTCTATACTATTAAATCTAAACGCATAAATCCTATCTTTAAGTCCTTCTGTCTTTAATCTAAATTCTTGTGTGGTCTCGTTATCTACCATAATTCTACACCAAAATTTTTCCCATTCTACATGATCTCGTATCTTCTTTAAAGCGGGTAGCATTAATGCAGCTCCTGCTACATATCCATTCTTATTAGAGTGCATAATTAAATCCTTACTGGTAATCCAAGATCTGTTGGATTTCTTGGGGTTAAAGCATCTGAAATTAATGCATTTAGAACAGTCTTAGCTGCTTCAAGACAATCGGGAGGTATACCTAAACCCAGAGCTTCCCCAGGATTAATTTCTGGAAAAACTTTATCGTCTTCGTCGGTAATACACGGGATTGCGTCTTCTGGAAACATACTATTCATATCTGATTTTACACCTTTAAGATCAGTAGAATCTTTAGTAGATTCCGAGAATCCTGTTCCTTTAGTACAAGGTGGTGGACAATTTATTTCTTTAGGCGGTTGATATCGTTTATAATTCTTCTTAGGAATCTCACATAATAATCTAATTCTAAGTTTATTAAGTAATGTATTAAGTGGTCCGTTATCTATTTCAGACTTCTTTGGTTTTCTTAGTTTCTTAAAGAATACTATAATTGTATCAATTGGTGTAATTAAAATCTTAAGTGGTTTAATAAAGAGTGGGTCTACTAGGTACTTAGCCCAAATCATATTCCACCAGAACATATTAAGCATCTCTAATAACATATTCTGCATCTTCTTATTATATTTATCGGCCATATCAGATTTCTGATCGTTAATTGGTTCATCGTTAGATTTAGATTTAAGATTTCTTTTAAACATATCCGCTAAATCTTTAGTTACCTCATTACATTGTAACCAAGGTCCTTCTAGGTCCGCATTACCAGTGAGCGCTCCATCGATTGGAGAACCCATTCCAAAAAGTTGAGGAATATTATCTATAATAGACATTGCCCTATCAACTGTATCTCGAGTAATATTTGTATTACCATCAGGATTTAATTTCGCCGCAGCGGTCGCTACACTATCATTAGAAGGAGGAATATTCATATCTTTTGTAAGTTCGTCTACCATGTCTTCAGCATTTTCTAATAAATCTTCCATGCTCTTTACATGGTCAAGAATATCATCAATTCTCTTCTTAGTTCTTTGTTGTTCGTCAGTATTATCTGCTGGTGTAGATATAGCAGAAGTTTCTGTATGTCCTAATGGAAATGTAACTCTACTCTCCACAATTAATTGTTGAAGAATTTCAGCAGGGATTTCTTTTCCTAAGTAATCTTCGATTCTTACGTTCTTATCCATTAGAATATATTCCTACTAGATTTAAAGATACCCGTTCTATTTCCTAGTCTGGGTCCTGTTAACTTAAAAGGTTTAAAATTAATTGGTTTTTCTGGATCTCTATTCTTCATGGAACTTAGACCAATTGCAACTTTCGGAGTATGCTCTCTAACTGGAAAATTTTCTTGCCTCGGATCACGCATAGACATTATCTTGAAGTGAAATCTAGTTCTTAATAGATCTCCGTATTCTTTCTGAAAACCATAAATTGCTAAATTAAATGCGTCCAGTATGTGATCGTCTCCCTCATAACTATAGTCTCCTCTAGCTGTAACGTTCTTAATTAAGTACCCTCTCATCTGACCAACTAGTCTTGTCTTAGAATCTTCTTCTTTAGGTAAGACTAAAGCTAACTCTTCTAGTGCCAAGACCGAGAAATTAACCATCATCGACTTATTTCTTTTCTTTACTTTTTCTCTAAGTATTGGGTCCCAGTGTTCTACTACGGCGCCAGAGTCTATAACTCTAAGTTTTTCATTCATCTTTAACTCTAAGTGGTCTTTTCCATAGTGAGTTAACTCTTCAATATTTGTGTCTCCTGCACCATAGTCTACATAGACATAATCGATTTTCATATGTGTCATTAATCGTATAATTTCTTGTCGTGTATTCTTTTGTGTGGCTTCTTTACTCTTTATTCCTACTCTATAGAATAATCTATATTTATTCGTAAAATCTATGCTTATATCTTTTTCTTTAAGGTCATCGTAATATTTAACAATTGTAGGTGCTCTACAATATTCTACTAGTACTATCTGTCCACCATGAACATAACTATTCCAATCAACTCCAATAATATATAAGTTATTGGGATCTTGACTAAATCCTGGATCAAATCTATCTGGACTAGTAATATTTATATCTCTACCATATTTTACAATACTTTGATCGATAAGTGTATGTTTATATACTCCACCAAATTCTTCTCCAAATTCTGCGCCATACTCTCTTATAAAGTTTTCGTTAGATGTAATAGCTTTAACTTGAAATTCAGAACTCTCAGTAATTGATTTTCCTTGAGTTTTTGCTTGTTCTATAGATAACCAGTTATCGTTATCAGGATGCCATGATGGATGATGTGTACAAAACCACCCAAGTTCTTTTGATCGCGTAAACCACTCATAGAAGAGGTCTCTTTTACCCGTTGGAGTAGAAGATATTCTTAATATTGTATCAGTATGCGTAGTCCAAATTGGCATAATAGCAGCTTCCATAATTTCTCTAGGTATATAATCCATCTCATCTATATATATAAGATCTCCAGATTGTCCTCTGGTTGCGATACCTTTATTCTGCGAACCTATTCCAACTGTCTGACCGAATATCTTAGAACCATTATCGAATTGTATTAAGTGTTCGTCTGTACTATGCCTAATTTTTATTATTTGATTTTTTAATAATTCGGAATCACCTATTAATTGACTAAAAGTTTCCCATAACTCTTTAATGTGTTTGTCGTATGGCGCATAAATTCTTACAGTAAAAGGCCGTTGTTTATTTTCTTTATTTTCTATCATTCTAACAAGTGGATACGCCTGAGCCCACCAAAGAATATCAGCGCACATTACTACGGACTTTCCTAGGCGCCTGCCCCAACATAGAAGGATTCGTCTTTGTTCTCTAGAATTTAAAAGAACTTCATCCTGATACGATCTAGGAATTAGTGGTTCTTCCCTCTTCTTTGGATTCTTTAAGAATGCCCTACACCACTTAGAAGGAGAAGAAAATAAGTCTAGTATTTCGTTTGTATTATCCATAAGTTATCCATGCATGAAATATGCTTCCTGTCCTAAAGCCGATCTTCCATTAATATATGCTTTACTAATTGCTTGTACTGCTCTCTGTCTTTCTGTGGCCGCGCCCTGAGAAAGAAATCCCGCAGATAACGTTCCGCCTGTCTCTACCATAAATCTATTATTAAATGCGTTTAATGCTTTATCTGCTGCTCCTACTATTCCTCGACCTATCGGTTCTGTTAGACCAGCTGCGGTAGTAAGTACTATTCCCGCTATCATTCCCCACGCAGTAGCTTTACCTAAGAACATACTTCCTTTAAATAACCTTCTACCCCAAGTAGCCGCAGCACCTTTACCTATAGTTCTATTTAATTTTGCAATTGAAGATAGTTCTCGACGACTTGCTACTCCAACAGAGTGTACTTCTTTAACAAATTCATCTGATAATCTTTCTTTAATCCATTTTGCATCTTTACCAAAATATCTACCAGATAGATTAAATATTTCATTCTTACCTAATCTGCCACTACTTAAACTCTTAGCAACTTCTTTTTCTAAGTCTTCTAGACTCATTGACGCATTAGTTCCATAGAAACCTGGAGCAAACATTCGTCTATTTATTGATTCTGCTATTGACTTAGCTCTACCTGGAAGATTACTTTGAAATTGCTTAATCTTTTCGTTATAAACCTTAATAGCATTCTTTCCAACAGCACTTGCTTTATTACTTGCTGTGCCAGCAGCAGTTGCTTGTCCTCCAAATCTCTGAGGTTTCCAAATACCATTCCATACTCTACCCAATATAGATCCAGTACTTGCTAGTTTTCTATCACTTGATATCAGTCCTTTTAAATCTTCTCCAAAACCTTTCCAGTGATCTTTTCTAAAGAAACCAGAAAAGGGAGCACGAAAACCTTTAGATATACTAAAGGTCGTAGGATTAAAAAGTACGGCACCAGCAATATTTGTAGGAGAAAAGATACCTTTTAGGTGTTCGCTAATAGATTCACCCATACCTTGGGTGTTATTAGATTCATATGGATTATAGAAAGATGCAGACATTAACCGTGCCTTCTCGCAGACATTGCATTAGATAATCCTGCTACAGAATTATATTTATCAAAACGATATCCAAGACCAGCACCAGTTCGAGTCGCATTAGTAAGCATATTTCTCGAGTATCTGGCATCCTGCATATATCTCTGATATAGTATATCTCTTGCTTGTGAGGTTGCACCTCGCATCATACCAACAGATAACATACTAAGACCACCAAGTGCAACGGTGGCAAAAGGAAGAGTTGCTTTAGCCGCCTTATAAAGATTTGGAGCTCGCCAGGAAAGGAAAGGACGTTTTGCGCTACCAACAGGTCTACCTTCTTTCCTAATTTTAAATGATTCTGTAATATTTTTAGAACGAAGAGATAGTGGTTGAGGACCACCATATTTCTTTACAAGTTTTCCACCACTTATAGAATTAAGAGACTTCTGGGTAAACCAATTTCTTGCGTCTTTAACTCTGTTCTTGGCAAAATTTGTAGTTATACGAATTGCACTTTTAGCTATATTAATAGGATTCATAATTAATATCTCGTATGTCCAATTGCATTCTTACTAGAACTTAATGCTTCATTTGAATTAATTAGACTATTGACGCTCTTAACTAGACCTTTTCGAATACTAGATATATAAGGATTTAGTGCTCTAGTAATAACTGATGCTTTGACAGGAGATCCAAAATCACTAGTATATTCGCTAATTAAATCATATCCTCGTCTATAATTCTTTGGAATAACTCCCTCGTCTTTATCTTTCTCTGTTAACGCACCTCTTAACATATTAAAAGAAACAACTCCTCCAGCAGCCATAACTCCAGCAAATGTTAATTTAGGATGTTTAGAAAAGGCTAACCACCAATCAGAGCCAATTCCTTTAAGTGCAGAAGTCGAACGAGAAACAACAGAAGAGACATGTTGTCTATAGAATTGAGAAACAGCATCAAACATTTGATCCAACATCTCAAACTCTGCTGCGGTCTTCTTAGTAGGATCTTTAGGAAGCATGTTTTTAACTGTTGTTCTTTTAACAGAAGAATCCATCAATTCTTTTGCTTTCCTTTGTCTCTTAATAAGAGTATTAATTTTACCTTGAGATTTATATACAGTACCAGACGTTTTATTAAAATTTTCCTCTATGTTCCATCTAAGTCTGGCGCCAGCAGCATATACAGACGTTACTTGTTTTGTAAGAGCACCAACGTTAGGTTTAATTGCCTTAGACATCTTCTATTACTTCTTTCTTAGAACCAGATACTGCCTTCTTCAATAAGTCTTCTAATGCATTTGACCCAACGTTCATTCCATACTTCTTCTTTGCTCTCCTGGTTGCGACAAAGGCATCAATAATAGAGTGCTTAATTTCTTTAAGCGCGAACTTAGCTGTTAATTCTGGTTTAATTTCTATCTTTGTGCTTTCTATCTTTCCCGCAATTGTCTTAATAACATTTGACATCTCGCCGTTTCTTAATAGTGCAGATGCTCGAAGATCTAGTATCTTAGTATCTATTAAGTCCCATAAAAGTTCCATCTCTATTGGATCATTAGCATCAATTCCTAAAGATGTACTTATATCTGATTCTAATTCCATTACCATCTTTCTCTCTATAGGGCAGTTATGTACAATTATCCCATTAGCTACAAAATTTTTATTGGTTTCAATAGTAAGATCGTAAACGGTATCAGTTCCAATTTTTTTTATAGACGTAATATGATCCCACAATATATCGCCTTCAATCCTAGATAATGTTTTATTTCTTTGATTTGCTAACTGTATTGCATCTTTAGATTTACTTTCTTTTTTTAAGATAGCTATTCTATCACTAACTTTTAAGCCATCAGATATAGATTTCCATACGTGTGGTAAATCTTCTGGTAACACACACTTTCCTTTTTTAGTTGGGTTCTTTCTGTAATGAATAGAACCATTAAGACTATAAAATGGATGATCTACAGTACATTGAACTTCGTGTCCAAATAAAGTTTTTATTTCATATATATCTTTTATTCCATTATTTATAGCATTTTTAACAGTATCGATAGTAATTTTTTTAATATTTTCGTTAATATTAACTATTTTATCTCCCTTTTTTATAGAAGAGATTTGTTTTCTGTTTCCATCTTCCATTAGAATTTCAGTATGTCCTGGTAAACAAGAACCGCCCGTAGGAGCAAGATCATTCTTTAAGAGAATACATATTTCTTTATATGGACAAGTAGAAGTGTTACATACCATAATAATTGCAGATATGGTTCCTCCTCGAGAGACATTCTCAAAGCACTTCATCACTTTATTTAATTTGTCTTTATTAGCAATTATCTTCTCTAGTTGATCTTCAGGATACGAAAGAATTAGAGAGTTTAAATTTGGATTTTCTTGTATCATTAAATCTACACAGGTCTTTGGAGTATTATCTCTAAGATCAATATTCATATTACTTCTTTCCGATAAATTCATCTATATCTTCTTTGAATTTTGTTTTAAGGGAATTTACTTCTTTATCTGACTGTATCTTGATTTCTCTCGCTCTTTGAAAGAGTTCACTACACATTGCCTCTATCTTATGTATGTATATATCTTGTATATAGTGTAACCATTCAACACGAGCAACAATCATATTTTCATTTGGATATTTACCGTCTACATAACTAGTTGATATCCCTACTAGTAACTGTACACGCCCTTTTACGTAGTCTAGAAACTGTATCTGTTCGAGTTCTTCAAAACCATTTTCTTTAAAAGAGCGTCTAATCTCATCTTTAACTTGATAAAGAGATTGAGAGAGCGCACCTTCATAGATCTTATATTCTTTATCTTCTCTTATAAAGTCTGGTTCTTTCTTTAAATCTCTCTTACTTGTAATTGTAGATCTATATGTCTGTAAGATTTCGACATGACACTCCAAGAGTTTTTGTTCTGCGACATTCATTTGTTGCTTTAGTATATTCTTTTGTATCATATCCAAGTCTGATTGTAAGTTCTCGCGTTTACCCATCGTTAGAAGTATACAATCTCCGCAAGTTCGTTTCTTTTTATCAGAGTTCGATTCTGTTCCTCCGAGACCGATCTGAGTCTTTCCCCATTGAATAGCTGCTTTTCCATATATGGAAACAATAATAACCGTAATCAGAACAAGTAGAGCAGTAAGACCAAAGACTGCCACTTGCCATACAATAGGCAAAGTACCAAGCCAAATCCACATTATCTATCCCTTAGTCGAGCGGGAACCCACATCTGAACTTTTGGACGATGGGAATTAATTTCTATATATGCGGTCTGGTCGCCAATATAAGACCAACAGACTGTACATACATCATTAGTTCCAAAATTGAGTCCTGTAACTGTTACAGATTCATCTGGAGCAAATCTTGCATTTGGCGTGGCATCATTATAGAAACTATAACTTGTACCTGTCGTGCCAACAACCGTTATATATCCACTACATGTTGTAAGACTTGCAAAAGGAATCGAAAATTTAACATCTTTAACCATAACACCTAATTCATTATCTGGATGAACTGTAGCACTTTTATTAGTATTTCTAATTATGATTGTGTATGGATTCATGCTTCCTCCTAAACTTATAAGTAAAGAATTCTAAAGTTATGTTATTTATTATTAGAAATCTTATTTATTACATAGTCATTAACTATAGGTTCATCATAATTAAAGACTACTAAAGTAACTCCTTGTTTATTTACAAGAGCAAATTTTTCTGAGTCTCTTCTCTTTTGATTAAGAAATCCTTTTCTATTCTTATGAAATATCTTGGTAAAGCAGTAGTGCTGTTTACCATTATATTCAACAAGAATATCCATGTTCTTAATATAGATATCAAATTCAAAGAGTGCTCCCTTAGATGAGACCGCCCACAAGGGACGATAACTTGTTACGATATTTTCTGGTCCGTAAAAGTGCTCTAATATCTTAACCAATTGCGTCTCTGTCTTATGAAATAAATCTAGTGTATATCTGGATCCAGTATTTCGTTTCTTTCTTCTATAACCATGAATGGATGAATCCCAAATATATTCAAGACTATGTTTAGAGCATAACTTATCTTTGCTCTTCTTTCGACAGAGTAAGCACTTATTCATAAGTTTAGTATAGTAATAAAAAGTCCCTACCGAGGATGATAGGGACTTTCGCTGGAGAAAGGAGGAGAGGAGAGTTATTTGCCTTTCTTCTTACCTTTTTTAGGTTTGCACTTTTCGTTTGTCATATCGTTTTGCTCCTTTGCGGGTTTTTTCTTACTTGGTTTTTTCTTGTTCATTCTTTTCCCTTGTATCTTCTAAGGTGATACCCAAATCTAGTGCTTTGTCGTTAAGACTTTCAATCGATCTGGATAATAGAACTTCCCGATTGGGACAGTTTACTTTAAGTTCTTTGCACTTAACTTCTATCTTGTCTGCTAATGTTTCGACTTCTTTATCTGTCTCGTGTCCTACAAATCTTGCCACTTCATCTGCTGACTTGACTTTTCCAATATTTCCGTAGGGAATATCTGTCTGGCCATATCGAGTTGTCTCCATAAGACCTTTATCATCTACAGATGTAAAACTGCACCCTACCATTCCTGGTACTTTTTCACCTGAATATTTACTGGTATAAGGCGCCGATGCATACAAAGAGATGTCTACTACTTTTCTAGCTTTGGTGATTTCTTTTCCATCAACAGTTAGTTTTGTATTTTGTATTAGCCCGTCCGTGTTTATTACAATATCTGGCATGTTTCCTCCCGAATTC
>Ga0315295_10000445_pt1 | contig 35776 bp, 31 predicted proteins | sample YL17G14_0_MG_FD_204453 | JGI IMG/M metagenome (GOLD analysis project Ga0315295, IMG submission 204453) | Sediment microbial communities from Yellowstone Lake, YNP, Wyoming, USA - YL17G14_0 | ecosystem: Environmental > Aquatic > Freshwater > Lake > Sediment | place: USA: Wyoming | collected...
TGTAAGATATGCTCCTATAATTAATAATACGGACACCACGGCGGCAAAAACAACAAAAAAAACAAAAGCTTTTAACCTTGCAAATAAATTGTGGTCGATCGACAGTGCCAACATAACTTATAAGGTCGCCCCAAAGAATTATTACTACGGGAATGGCTTGAGTAATGAGAGACCCATCGGGACGAGGCCCGCCGGACACACGGACGGTTCCACCACTGATGACCTTTTTAATATAATTGAAGACTTAATAGCTATGGACAACTTAAAAACTTGGGACAATAATCCGGAATTGAAAGTTAAAATTAATCTTTTAGGCAGGCCGGGAAAGGTTGGTAGGGCTCTCGACCAGATCCGCATTGAAAATAATTGTGACGCTGACCAGGCAAAGAAATTATTTAGAGAGCTCGTAATGAAATATAATGTGGTAATGAATAAGATTAATAAAGACTGGGGATTACTTTCGGTGGGCAACACGATAGAGATCCCGCTTATAAACGGCGAAATAGACATTCACCCTGATAAAAAAAAGCCGCCCAAGGCCCCAGAGAAAAAGCCCGAAGTTAAACCGGCACAAACTAATTCAAAGCCTGAAACACAGATCCCTCCAGATATAAAAAATCCGCCACCTTCCAAGGAACCGGCAAAGATGCCCCAGTCCCCGGATATAAAAACGCCATCGCCGAGACCCAAGGAACCGGCAAAGATGCCGCCTGCCCCGGCCATAGAAGCACCGCCGCCGCCTTCGCCGCAGCTACCGGCCGACGGAATAGCCAGCAATCTGGAAAGGAATAAATATCACGTTGGCGAAATAGATTCGCATAGGGAATTAAAAATGGATGTAAGCGGCTTGAAATATCAAGCGAAAGCCCTCGAATATCAAGGGAAACCCGTTGTTAAAATTGAGGCGATTTATCGGGTCAGTTCAGAATCTCGCCAAACTGATTGGGTCACGTTGTTTTTCAGCGATACACAATTCGAAACGCTTCAGGGCCAAGAAGCCATCGATTATCTGAAAAATACGCGTATAGAGTTTAAATATAAAGGCAAGACAAATACTGTGCCATTAATGGATGTGTCATCAATAATTGATCAGATCGATGGGGTTAAATAAAATTATCGCAGGAACAATATAGCCAGAATGCCTGTAACAAAACAATAATAAGCGAATCCCCTGATGCTCCCCTTTTTAATGTATCTGACAAAGAACCATATCGCAGCGTAACCTGTAATTGCCGCAAAGAGCATACCCGTGAGCATATTGATATCGACCTCATGGACGATCGATCTGACTTTAAAAAGAGTCGCCCCCAGTATCGCCGGGATCGAGAGAAGGAAAGAGAACCTTGCCGCGGTTTCCCTGTCCAACCCGAGCAGGAGTGATATTGATATCGTTGTCCCGGACCTTGAAAGCCCCGGAGCTATAGCACATCCTTGCGCTATCCCAACGATGATGGAGTCGATAAATCCGATCTTCTCCTCTTTCTTGCGGCCTTTGCCGTAAGTTTCCGCTAGCATTATAAGAACGCCGGTCAGAATGAGGAACATCCCTACATATGATACTGAGCCGAACATCACCTCGAACTTTTCGCTTAGCGCGAAGCCCATCAGCGCCGTGGGGATTGATGCAATGATTATGAGGAGCCCTAGCCTGAACTGCGGACTCTTGAATTTAAGCGTGATAAAAGCCTGGGCTATATCGATGATGTCCCTGAAAAAATAAGCGCATACCGCGATAAGTGTAGCGATGTGGAGTGAAATGTCGAATGGGATATCGGGCTTAAGGCCCAGAAGTTTTGCGGCGATCACGAGATGTCCTGAGCTTGATACAGGAAGGAATTCAGTTAAGCCCTGCACGGCCCCTAAAATGATCGACTGGACCAGGTCCAAGCTTTACCTGCCCCTTTCCCACTTATCGAAGATCACAATAAGAGGGCTCGCGACGAATATCGATGAATAAGCGCCGCAGGTAAAACCTATGAACAGCGTCAGCGCGAATTCCTTTATGGTCACTCCGCCGAAAATGAGCAGTGAGAGGTTCATGAACAGGACCGTAAGCACCGTATTGATGGACCTGGCCATCGTCTGGTTTACGCTCTCGTTCACCACATCAGCAAAGGGTTTTTTGGAAGCTCCTGGCTTGGTCATGTTCTCCCTCACCCTGTCATATATGACGATGGTATCTGTGATCGAATAACCTAATATGGTAAGTATGGCCGCGATGAACGGCGTGTCGACCACCCTCCACATAAGTGCGATCAATCCTACCGTGATAGTGGCATCGTGTACGAGCGCGAGCACGGCGGCCACGGAATATTTGAATTCGAACCTGAACGCTACATATATAAGTATGCCTGCGGTCGCCAGGAGAAGCGCCCAGAATGCCTGCGACCTCAGTTCCCTTCCCACCACCGGACCAATGGTATCCGCTTCCAGCAGCAACACCGAAGGATATTTGGTCTGGATGTCGCTCATTATCTGAGTTCTTGCTTCAGTCGAGAGCGGATCCGTATTGATGATTATGTCGTTGCCCTCTGTCCTTTGTATAACGCTCTCGCCCAGGCCGTACTTTGCGAGAATGGTCCTTACTTCGGCCAGCTGTACCAGATTATCGAACCTGAGATGCAGCGTGGTGCCCCCGGTAAAATCCACCCCGAAGTTCATTGCTTTGCCTTTTATAAGCCAGTTGGATGCCAGGGCGAACAGCCCCAGGAGCATGAACAGCATCGAGATGGTGAACCACAACCTTGTTTTAGCGATTATATTGAACTTCATTTATGAAAACCCCTATAGAGAAGCTTGCTGTCAGTGCTGTTTATAATCTTCGCGTCAACTGACATGCTCATCATCATGTGAGTTATAGTTAGCGCCGTGAAAAGAGAAGCAACTATACCGACTGACAGCGTTACGGCAAATCCCTTTATCGTGCCTGTGCCGAGCCAGAACAGAGTGGCGGCGGCGATAAGAGTTGTGACGTGAGAATCAAGGATCGCGGCGAACGCCCTTTTAAAGCTGGTCTCGATCGCAACTGTGATGGTCTTGCCGGTCAATAGTTCTTCCTTTAGCCTTTCGAATATGATTATGTTCGTATCCACCGCCATACCGATGGTGAGCAGGAATCCCGCTATGCCCGGCAGTGTAAGGGTGGTGCGTATCAGCGCAAGTATCGCGATGTTCAGCAGGCAGTAAATGACCAGAGCGAGCACTGCGAGGAATCCGGGATACCTGTAATAAATGATCATGAACACGACGATGAACGCGAGACCGATCATGCCGGCGAACTTGCTCTTGTCGATCGAATCCCTACCAAGCGTCGGGCCGATCACCCTGTTCTCGATCACTCTCACCGGGACCGGGAGAGCCCCTGCCTTAAGCTTTACAACAAGGTCCTGCACTTCGTCGATCTTGAAGTTGCCTGATATCTGGGCCCTTCCTCCGCTTATGGGTTCCCTTACGCTCGGCGCCGAGATTATCTTTTTGTCCAGGATTATGGCGATGGGTTTGCCCACATTGCGCGTCGTGACGTTGGCAAAAATATCCGCGCCCTTTCCGGTGAATTCAATATCAACCACCGGATTGCCGTAGCTGTCGATCCCCGGCCAGGCACCCTTAAGATCGGAGCCCGTAAGAACGGTGGATTTCAGGATGATGGGCCTCTCGGAGATCACTTCCCCTCCCCTGTACTCCTTTACCTTGTCCAGCCTCGCGCCTTTGCCGTAGAATTCTTGGACCTTTTTTTCGGAGAGGACTTTTTCGTCACCGGGCGCCCACTCAGCTTCAACGAATTCAAGCTGGGCCGTGTCGCCTATCACTTTTATGGCCCTGTCCGGGTCTTTTATGCCGGGAAGCTCGACGACCACCTGCTTACTTCCTTTTCTCTGGATCGTGGGCTCTGTTACTCCAAGAGCATCTATCCTGTTGCGGATGACCGCTACCACTCCGGAGACGGCATCATCGTTGACCTTTACGGAGTCGGTGTCATAAGCTTCGAGCACAAGCCTCGAGCCACCCTGCAGGTCAAGTCCCAGATTTATCGGCATGTTGATGATAATTATGATGGAACCGATGAACACGCCGAGGATTATCAATAGTCTAAGTTGATTAAGATTTTTCACGTTCCGCCAATTATACAATAATATTGAATTTTGGCAAACGCTCAGATGCCCTTGATTATGTTCGCCTCCATATAGGCGGAGACAGCGAGCAAAGGCACGCAGACAAGCAGATATGCCTGAGATCGCGCGGCAAGCAGGTCAATAAGTATCGGGGAGGAAAACTCTGCCGCCGAAGGCAGGTACATTGCTTCCACGCCGAACGACATCCCCATTCCAAGTGCGAGAGAAAAAACCGTCACCTCCAGGACCAGCACCGCCGTTGAAAAGAACAGGAACCTTATTATTTGAAGCGGACCCGTCAGCTCCCTTACGTGATATCTTCCCGCCATGTGACGCGGAGGTATGAACACGGTAAGTCCCACGTTCATCCCTGTGATAAAAGCAATGATGAAGGGCAGCACCACAAATATGCCGGATGACATATATATGTAGATCGATATGGAGTTAAATAGGAATATCACGAGAAATATGCCGATAAAACTTGTTTCCGAGTTCACATATCTGGCCATGATGGAGAGGAACCATTCGGGGAACTTTTTCAGCAGCTTTATGTCAAGACGGTCAACAAGGTAAGAGGAACAGAATCCGGAAAAGAACAAAAGCATCGCGAACCAGGTAAAATAGATATTGTTATTTATCACGCCTAACGATCCTGTCATTTGACCCCCTACAAAGATCCTGCGGATATCCGCCGCCTTATATCATCCATCTTTCTTATCATTACCCTCAGGTTATGGATGGTCATTAGCGTCATGGCCAGGATCTCATTCGCCAAGAACAGATGCCTTATATACGCCCTTGAGAAGTGCTGGCAGCTGTAGCAGTCGCAGCCCCTCTCGAGCGGGGACATGTCCTTTTCGAACTTGGCGTTCCTAATTATCGATTTTCCCTTCGCGTTAAGAAAAGCCCCGTGCCTAGCGAGCCTTGTGGGGATCACGCAGTCAAAAAGATCGATGCCGTGCTTAACGGCCAGCTCGATATCTTCAGGATAACCGACGCCCATAAGATGCTTCGGTTTATCGTGTTCAAGATTTTCGGTCGATGTCTCGAGCATTTCAAGCATCAGGTCCCTCGGCTCGCCTACGGATAATCCGCCTATCCCGTACCCATTGAAACCGATCTCCCTTATTTCATCGGCAGATCTTTTCCGGAGCTCTTTGAACATCCCTCCCTGGACGATCCCGAAAAGCGAGCCGCCTCCCCTCCCAGCCCTTGCCCTTGCTTCCATGCTTCTGACCGCCCATGCGGTGGTCCTCTCAAGGGCCCTTACAGTGGCGTTCCTGTCGCTCGGATAAGGGGCACATTCATCAAGCGGCATCAAGATATCAGAACCAAGTATCAGCTGTGCCTCAACCACTTTTTCCGGCGTCAGATACTGCTTTGAGCCGTCAACATGAGAGGAAAAGGTGACCCCTCCATCATCTATCTTTCTTAGCTTTGCCAGGCTGAATACCTGATATCCGCCGCTATCCGTGAGGATGGGCCCATCCCAATCCATCATTTTGTGTAGCCCTCCGGCCTTTTTTATTACCTTAAGGCCCGGTCTTAAATAGAGATGATAGGTGTTGGAGAGTATGATATCCGCACCCAGCTCCCTGAGCTGGGCCGGGGTGACGGCTTTCACGGTGCCCTGAGTGCCTACCGGCATGAAAGCGGGTGTCAGCACTTCGCCGTGGTCCGTATTCAGCTTGCCGATCCTCGCTTTTGACCGGGCACTTTTCCTTGATATTTTGAACATTTTCACGATCCGAAATTATACCCTTTTACGCAAGTTTTCGCCTTATGGAATCGATATATAAGGTAGAAGTCCCAGGGTAGTGGGACAGCCATCTGCGAGCGGTATCACAAGAGTGTGATAAAGCTTAGGTCTTTAAAAAGGAACGTTCGCCAGATGGCGGCGTTCTTTTTTTGTTTCTTAGGGGGGAGCAAAAATGTTGAGCGGTGGCAGATATTTAAGGCTGGTCGCTACAGCATTGATCATATTGATGCTGTGCGGCACAGCCGTGTTCTCGGACGATCTTAAGACCACGCTCGACATATCAACGATCGGCATGGGCGCCAGGCCTATCGGCCTCGGAGGCGCGTATGCCGGCCTCGCGGATGACGCGTCAGCGATATTCATAAACCCGGCCGGTCTCGGCCTGCAGAACAGGATATCTTTCGTAAGCATGAGCACCCAGGTAATGACGTTCGTCGACTATCAGGTAGCTGGTCTTGTATATCCAACGGAGTGGGGAGTGTTCGGCGTTGGCTACATCGGCGCTACATCACCCGCAGGTAATTACACTTATATGTCCGGCACAACGACGGTTGAGGAGGGTTCAATAAGCTACGCAAACCAGCTTTTCATCTTTTCTTACGGTTATGATCTCACCGATCAGATGGGTGGCGAGCTTTACGCGTTCGAGGGCCAAACTGCGCGCCTGAGCCTCGGCGCCGACATAAAATATCTCAGCCAGGGATTTTCCGGTGCTCTCAGGGACGCGCCCAACGCTTCGGGTTTTGACGCTGACCTTGGAGTTATGTACTCTCCGGCCTCCTATCTAACTTTCGGTGCGGTTATGCAGAATATGTACAGAGGTAAAGAGGGAGAGTCGATCACGTGGACCACCGACGAGAAAGAAACGCTTCCTACCACGTATAAGCTCGGTGTTTCTTACTTGGTCCTTGATAACGTGACGTTATTGCTGGACTCGGATATCCCTGCAAGGAACGAGCAAAAGATCGCGTTCCATGCAGGGACCGAGTGGCGGGTGATGCCGATGCTCACCTTAAGGATAGGCGCTGACCAGAGAGAGGAATCGGTCACAGATACCAATCCGGAAACTCAACTTGTCGCCAGATACACTTTGGGCGTTGGCCTTAGCTTTGCCGGCTTCAGGTTCGATTACGCGTACAAGCAGGACCCCGTATTCAATGAACTGTCGACCAACTACTTCTCGCTCTGTTACATAGGCAATCCGTTCGAGAAAGCGAAGAAAGTTGAAGAGAGCCCGCTCAGCACGGACTATGAAAAGCTGATGAACAAGAGTGAGTGATCTTATGGGGGCGCACACACCGCAGATGGCGTGCGTCCCCTCCATTCCTCCCCTATAAAATGAGCATCACATCCCCGAAGCTGAAGAACCTGTAGCCGCTGCTGACCGCTTCATCGTATGCTTTTTTGATAAGATCGACTCCGGCAAACGCCGAAACGAGCATAAGCAGCGTTGACTTCGGCAGATGAAAATTGGTCACGAGCGCGTCTACGACGTTGAACTTATATCCGGGATAAATAAAGATGTCTGTTTCCCCTTTTCCCGGCGCACTGACGGATTCAAGCACCCTCGCGGAAGTGGTGCCAACGGCAACGATCCTCCCCTTTCCCTCCTTAACGGCCTTAATGGCCTTGATGGACTTGTCGCTTATCTCATACCTTTCACTGTGCATTTTATGTTGAGTTATGTCATCGGTCCTCACCGGAGAAAAGGTGCCGTACCCCGTATAAAGCGTCACGAATGTTTTGCGTGACGGGATCTCGCTTAGCAGTTTTTTGGTGAAATGGAGCCCCGCGGTCGGCGCGGCGGTCGCGCCCGGGCTGTTCGCATAAACTGTCTGATATCTTTCCCTGTAACTCTCGGGTTCGCTTGTGTTTATGTAAGGCGGCAGCGGTACCGCTCCGTGATCTGCGATGTCGGCCTCAAGCCCATTCACGCTGGCGAAGCCAAGCTCAAGTGTCCCGTCGCCGTTCTTGCGCTTTACCTCCGCGTAGAAGCCTGGGACGAATTCGATGACCGTTCCCTCCCGAAGTCTCTTTGCGGGCCTGGCAATCGCAGTCCAGCTCCTCTCGTCGATCCTCTTGTCGAGAAGGACCTCGACCTTTGCGCCCCCGCCGTATTTATTACCCATCAGCCTTGCCGGGATCACTTTCGCATCGTTAAGAACGAGCAGGTCGGATTCTGTTAGATAATCACATATATCGGGGAACGACCGATGCTCTATTTTGCCGCTATCCCTATGGACGATCATCAAGCGCGATCCGCTCCGATCTTTCAGCGGGGTTTGAGCGATCAGTTCGTCCGGAAGATGATAATCAAAATCGGACAGCTTCAAATGCGTTCACGCCCTTCTGACATCAGATCAGCGTCTGCCTATTATGTTGAACAATATCGTGAGGACAACGGACAGCAGAAGCATAGAGGCAACGGGGAAATATAATGTCATGTCGCTTTTCCTGATAATGATATCGCCGGGAAGCCTTCCGAACCATGGTACTTTGCCGAACAGAAAAAGTACCGAGCCCAGTACGATAAGCACTATACCGAATATTATTAAGGTCCTGGCCATGCTTTCTAGTCCCATCATTTGAGTAAAATTCTATCCGCGGAGCGACCCCCTGTAAAGCGCGTTCTTTGATACCCCGAATCGCTTTGAGACTATTTTTGAGGCTGAATTCCTTGAAAGCCCCGCTTTTATCAGCTCCGCTACAAGTCCCTCTTCATTCTCCGAGTTCTTGATCTTTATTTTCTTTGCTCCTTCTACCACCAGGACTATCTCTCCTCTGGGAGGCCTGTCGTCGTACTTTTTAATAAGATCGGATATCATTCCTCTTGTGGTCTCCTCGAACTTTTTTGTAAGTTCCCTCGAGACCGATATCCTCCTGTCGCCGAGCGCGTCCCTTATGTCACGCAGGGATCCCGTCAACCTGTGCGGCGCTTCATAAAATATCATCGTCCTATCTTCGCCGGAAAGGACTTTTAGCTTTGCCCTTCTCTCCGAGCTCTTTGACGGAAGAAAACCTTCGAACGTATATCTGTCCGCTCTTATCCCCGATATCGCCAGCGCTGACACCGCGGCAGAAGCGCCCGGAACTATCTCTATCTTTATTCCGGCGCTTATAGCCGAGGCTATCAGCTCTTCGCCAGGATCGGATATTCCGGGAGTTCCGGCATCGGACACCAGAGCCACGTTCTTTCCCGATATCATCTGGTCGATAAGATATTTTGTCTTCTGTCTTATGTTGAACTTGTGATATGAAGTCGTGGAAGTCCCTATCGAATATTCATCGAGAAGCACGTGAGTGTGACGCGTGTCTTCGCATGCTATAAGGTCCGCTGACTTAAGAACATCGATGGCCCTGAGGGTGATGTCGCGCAGGTTGCCTATCGGAGTTGAAACAACGGAAAGTATGCCGGCCATTTATCAGTCTTTTTTGGATGAGCCCGTCTCAAGGGTCACTTTCCCTTTGTATATAGCTCCTTCATCCACTATCAGCCTGTCGCTGATCACGTCGCCGAATACCTTGCCTACCTTTGTTATCTCAAGACCGCCGGCCGCCGTTATGTTGCCGTTCACGTCGCCGGATACGGTGACCCTTGCGCCCGTGACAGTGCCGGTGACCTTGCTTCCCTCGCCTATCACAACGTCGCCGTGCGCCTGGATCTTTCCTTCAAATTCGCCGCCGATCCTGACCGACCCTTTTGTTATGATCTCACCCTTGATCTGTGTATCCTCGCCGATTATCGAATTGATGCCGATGTAATCGGTGGCCTTCTTTTTTGAACCTAAAATTCCCATAATCATTCCTCCATCTAATATTTAATCCAGAAACGGCCGGATTATGCTATTGCCAAACCCTGTTCGCAGTGAATATGTCGAGGTTCAAGTACCTCATGGGGCTTATTGCGAAGCCGTTCTTCCTTATTTCATAATGCACGTGTGGTCCGGTCGCAAAACCGGTAGCTCCCACCTGACTGATTATCTGCCCCTTGGAAATGTGCTGCCCTACCGATACCAGCAGCTTTGAATTATGCCCGTAAAGTGTCTGGATTCCGTAACCGTGGTCGATTATGATCGTTTTTCCGAAGCCGCCCTTCCAGCCGGCGGTGGTCACCACTCCGCTCGCCGCTGCGCGCACTGGATTGCCGTACCAGGCTGTAACGTCTATGCCTGTATGCATACCTCTCCAGGGCATATATCTGTAGCCGAAGCCGGAGACTATTCTCCCGTATATCGGCCATATGGATGGGGTTACAGCGAACCTGTTCTTTAAATATGTCACCGTTTCGTGAAGCGCTTTCAGACTCTCGCGGTCCTGCTTGATGTTCTCGTTAAGGTACGAGAGTTCGTTCGTGATCTTGTCTATCTTATAATTCGTGGTGTTGTCCAGCAACGATACCTGTGAGGTGTTTTTCTTGGTCGCGAGCATTTCGTTGAGCGATTTGTTGTCTTTTATCCTTAATCCGAGCAGCCTGCGGAGCTCCGTATCCCGATCCACCAGTTCCTTCAAGGCCTTTTTCATCTGGTTGACCTCGCTGGAGAAATAATCGATGCGCCCTTTTTGCTCTTCGTTCACCTGGAGCATCATCCTGTAGTGGATCAGCTTTCTGGCCATCATCGTGGAATAAACAACGGAAGACCCGACAACGATTATAGACATGAGGAAGACGGCAAGAAGGCCGTACACCAGGCTCTCTCTCAGTTTAAAGTTCACAATCCCCTTGGCGGAATTGTGCGGCGCGATAATAAAGGTTATTTCTCTTGCCATTTTGCCGTTATTCTAGAAAAAAAACGGTCAAAAGTCAAGGAAATAAGCCCTTCTTCCGGTGAAATTTAATAACGTAAATATCGATAAAATAACGGGTGTTTAATCATATGGGCGTACATACATGTTCTTATAGTTTTTCAGTTCTGGCACGACCTGTACAGGCTGATCTGTTCAGGGGGCTACCCACTCCCCAACCGATTGTCGCCCGCATGCCTGATCTTGGGACAAGATATACAGAATTTTCTGCAAGATCCCAGCAGGTGGATCCTCGAGGCTTAAAGGCATTCGTTCAGCGCCACAAGCTTTTCGAGCAGCACATCCCGCTCCTTTCAACTTTCGCAGATGGAGCTTCTGCGCTTGCGATAGAAAGGATGAACAGAGCTCCAGCAATAACCGGATTACTGTCGGATTCTAGCATCGACAGCTTAAAGAGGTTCGGGCTGGCAGCAAAGCCATGTGGAAGTCGTTGGTACATCGTCGGGAAACACGAGGAGATCCGGCAATTCACCATCATGGCGACATTTAATGCGGTCCCGGCCCTTATTCCTCCCGAAGATACTCTGCCAATATTTAGGAAGAGTTCGATTTCTTTTGACCAGGTAACAAGGGGCGGGATGAGACTTCTCGTAGAAGCCGCCGCAATGGAGATCGGCAAGTCTCCTGAAGAGCTGGTGCTCCAGGATTTTTACAGGGATCTGGCAGTTTTCGGAGGCAAGAACCTGAAGGGGCTGGTCGAATATTATCGCCATTTAAGCAAAGGCGGATCTATCGAGCAGCTCAAGTCAAGGATGCGGGTTGATCTGTGCACTTCATTCGAGAGATTTTTGGAAAAATTCATCAAAACCACCAGGGTTGAGCGCGGATTCTGGGAAAACGTATATCCAGCATACAAAAAAAGATTGGTCGAGATCGCCGCAAACGAGGCGGGAAAACCATCCGGCACCTTGAATATTGTCGATCTTACTAAACCTTTAAAAACATTGGGCAACAAAAACCTCAGGGGATTGGTGGAAAGTTATATGACTCATTGTCCGGGGAAACCCTACCTCCATGCGCTCTCAAGGATGAGAAAAGCGCTCGGGATAATGCCTGTTAAATTCTACACTTTTGAGGAAGCATTAATATTGTTCAAAAAGGGAGTTCATACTTACTTTTGGAAAATGGTAAGTCTGTCTGATCAGAAAAAGTTCCTTGAGCTCGCTGCCGAAGAGATCGGAAAGCCTGTCGGGGCTTTGAACGTATCCGATCTTGGCAAGCGCCTAAAAGTATTCGCAGGTAAAAGTTTATATGGACTGCTCGGCCATTATCTGCGTCCGGGCGATCCGTGCGATCGAGCCTTAAAAAGAATGTTCAAGTCCCTTGGAATTAACCAAGTTGAGTTTTACTCGTTTGAAGAAGCGTTGAGCTTATTTAAAAGGAAAAGACAGGAGGATTTTTGGGCCATGGTCAGGCCGGAAGATCAAAGGAAGTTCCTCGAACTTGCAGCCAAAGAGCTCGGAAAGCCCGTCGGTGCTTTGAACGCCGCGGACCTGTCAAAGAAACTGTTCAAGGTGTTCGACGGCAAAAGCTTGTACAGTTTACGGGAATATTATCGATCACTGCATCCCGGCACGTCATATTCAGGAGCAATTGCCTTTATGATGAGAACGCTTGGAATAAAACCTGTTGAATTCTACACTTTCGAAGAGGCTTTAGGGCTTTTCAAAACCGGGGAATACAAGCATTTATGGGAGAAGATAAGACCGGAAGATCAATTAAGGTTCCTTGAGATCGCAGCCAATGAGTTTGGAAAAAACCTAATTGATTTGAACACCAAGGATTTCAACAGGCCGATAATCGAGTTCGCAGGAAAATGTCTTAGCGTGCTGCCCTATCAATATCGCCTTCCCGGAGAAACTTCCTTTCTTCCTGCTTTGGAAAGGATGAAAAAAGCATTGGGGATTTTGCCGGTTGGGAATGGTGCATTTTAATGGGTATTATAACAGTTACTGCGGTTCCAAAAGATCTTAGCCTGGTTCACATCCCGATCCCAAAGGTTGACATAAGACCTTTTTCTGCCGGGAATTTTTATTCTTTTAACGAAGCCTTCAGCATAGTTACCAGCAGGCGACATATCGGAGCGGAATTCTGGGGGAAAGTCACTTTTCCAGATCAAAAGATGTTCATCATACTTGCTTCGAAGGAGCTTAAAAAACATCCTTACGACATGACCGGAGTGGATTACGATAAGCGCTTTGCCGTTTTCCGGGAAAGAAGCCTTACCTCGCTTTTAAGGTTTTGGCAGTATAAGTTCCCTCAGGAATCAAGACCGCAGGCAATAAAGAGGATGTGCGCTGAGCTTGGAATAGATCCGAGCGTTAAGCAAGCGCCGGTCTTTTTCGAGGATTTTAATGCCGCAAATCGGGCTTTCATTGGAAATCACTTTGGTGACGTCCCCTTCTGGCCCAGGGTATCGCCCGGACATCAAAGGATGTTCATCGAAACTTTGGCAAATGCGCTGCACAAACCCGCAGGCGCCTTAAGTGGTAATAATTTCAAGGCCCCAATAAAGGAATTAAATGGTAAATCATTAAGAAGCTTCTTTGAATATTGGTGTGCCAGAAATCCAGGCTCCGATTCGGTGCCTTGCGAGCGTTTATTGAAGGATTTTGGCATAGACCCGATCAAGAAGGAAAAGAAATTTTTTGTTTTCAGATACGATGATCCGGATGCCGCGGTAAAAATAGCCCCTGGTGTTTTCCGTAAGGTCAACGGCCAACTCGTACGTTCGGACGAGAAAGTGTTCTTGACCGCGGAACAAGAAAGGGCGCTGGCAAGAGAAAGGAATAAAGGGAATATCGCGGCCAGGAACGCGCTTTTTATCGCCAATCAAAAACTTATCTATGCGATCATTAACCGCCGATTTCCCAACTTCCGCAAGCTTCATTTCGATGAAATGGTATCAACAGGACGGTTGGGATTATTGGAAGTGGCCAAACGTTTTGATCCCAAAAGACGCAGAAAGTTCTCAACATATGCATGGCGATTTGTGTGTGGCAGAATATACCATGAGTTAGGGTCTCTTATGATGCCCCATGTTTCACTTGATGCGGAAAGAGGAGAGAAAGACAACACCAATCTCCATTCAACGGTCCCTGCCCCAGGAACGGATCAGCATCAAATAGAGCTCGAAGATTCTGATCTGACGAGTAAATCCATTCAGTTAACTAGGACTATTTTATTTGAGAGTGGAATATTAAATAGTGAAAGGATCTGGGAAATATATCAGGATAGTCTTAAGGGCACCCTGGACTCCACCGGTAGAATACACGGATATACGAGGCAGGGGGTACAGCAGATAAGAGCAAAAGTTGAAAGGCTGAGGAACGCAGATCCGCGCTGGGTCGCTTTTATGGAAGAGGTCAAAGGCCGAGCTCATTAATCTTGCATTTGATCCGCGATCTCCACACCCCAAGGCGAATGATTTGGTTTTACATTAATCTATAAAATCGGGGTGGTGGGATTTGAACCCACGGTCTCTACCACCCCAAGGTAGCGCCTTAGACCAAGCTGGGCCACACCCCGATTTTAATATAATAATGCGTCAGCAAACACAAATCTCGAGACGGCGCCTTAGACCAAGTCCCGCTCCATTATTCTATAATCTAATGTGTGCGGGATCCCGCCAAAGGCGGGACTGCCTGCCACGCCCCGACCAGACATTACTTCCCGAAGTACTTACTTAAAGATGCTCTCGCGCTTTTTTCTTTGCCCGCCGCTATTCTAGCAATATCGGCACGGTGTGCAAATAGCCCGAGCAAAAAATACAGCGTTCCAAAGGTAATGAATATTGATGGCTGCCTGAACGCAGCAAAAAACACAGGGACAAGCAGCATGCAGATGAGCGAGCTCAGGATGAACTGGTCCGTGATGAACACCAGAACTATCCAGCACGGGATAATAAGCCACATGACGAACTGGTTCAGGACGAAGATAACTCCACTCTCCGTCGCAACGCCCTTGCCCCCCTTGAATCCGATATATACGGGAAAGTCATGCCCGAGAATCGCGGCCAATCCGCAAAGGCCCATTGAGACATCGGTCCCAAGGATATTCCTTGCCATCAGGACCGGGATAAGGCCCTTAAATAGATCTATAAAGTATACGAGCAATCCCATTGCGGGACCGATGACAATAAGAGCGTTGGTCGCTCCCATATTTCCGGTGCCCTCATTGCGTATATCCGCGAGATTTTTAATTTTCGCGGCGAGGAACGCGGTCGGGATCGAACCTATCAGGTAGGAGATTATTATGAGAAAGGCGAGTAATAACATTATTTACCTAAGTTGAACTCTTTATGCAGGATCTCCATTGCCTTTTTGCCTTGTTCGGCCTTTATAACGCACGAGATCTTTATCTCCGAGGTGCTTATCATCTCTATGTTGATGCCGTTCTTTCCCAGCGCCTCGAACATATCGCCGGCAACTCCGGGTTTTGAGATCATGCCAACCCCGACGATCGAGATCTTTGCTACGTCCCCGTCAGAGACGACCCCCTCGGCAGAAAGCTCCCTCGCGACCTTATTGGTCACCTCAACGGCTTTTTTCATTTCCGTCTTGTTCACCGTGAATGCCATGTCAGCGAAATTCCCTGATGAGTGTATCGACTGGATTATCATGTCCACGTTTATCTTTGCGTCCCCAAGAGTTTTAAACAGCTTGGCGGCGATGCCAGGCTTATCGGGTATCTTCAGGATCCCCACCTTTGCAATATTAAGATCAAGAGCCACCCCGTTCACTACATCGGTTTTTTCCATACCTGTTCCCTCCTTGATATATGTTCCTTCTTCGTTCGAAAAGCTGGAGCGGAGATGTATCACAAGCCCGTAGTTCTTTGCGCACTCGACCGACCGCGGGTGAAGCACCTGCGCGCCCAGGCTGGCAAGTTCGAGCATCTCGTCGTACGATATTGTCTTGATTTTTCTGGCGTCCTTTACGATCCGCGGATCTGCCGTATAAACGCCGTCAACATCGGTGTAAATTTCGCACACATCCGCTTTTAGCGCCGCCGCAATGACAACGGCGGATGTGTCTGAGCCGCCCCTTCCGATAGTGGTTATGTCTCCGTGGCTGTCGATACCCTGGAAGCCGGTGACCACGACTATCTTTCCTTCGCCAAGTTCTTTTTGGATCCTGTCCAGCTTTATATGCGTGATCCTTGCCTTTGAAGGGATGTCTTCGGTGTGGACGCCCGCCTGCCAGCCGGTAAGGGACGTCGCCTTGAATCCAAGCGAGTGGATCGCCATTGTAAGAAGAGCGGCGGACACCTGTTCTCCCGTGGAAAGCAGCATGTCGTATTCCCTGGCATCAGGGCTTTCGGTGATCTGGTTCAACAGCGCTATCAGGTCATCTGTGGTGTCCCCCATAGCGGAGACTACGACCACAACATCATGGCCCGCGGCCTTTGCCGCCGTCACTCTGGCGGCGACCTTCTTTATTTTCTCGGGTGTCCCGACGGATGTCCCGCCGTATTTTTGCACTACTATCGACATAGAGGTGTGGATTATAACACAGGGGAAATATAAGTGGAATATGGCTTGATAGGGATCAACAGAAATAAAAATAAATAATTATATGCGGTACGCGTTATAAGGAGGCGTTTGGCGAATCGTTGGGAGTTGGAAGGTAGTGAAATCTCATATTTTTGTGATAATTTCTCCATGATGCTGCTAAATTATATAATTGCCTGCTGATCATATCGTAAAGGTCAAGTAAATCATTGCAAAGCTCTTTTATATTTTCCAGAGCATATAGATCTCTCACCTGACTAATTGAAACGATCGTTTCATTTGACTCAGCATGAGCATCGTCAATATACTTCTGAAAACCTTTGTTTTGATGTTTTTTTGAATGTCCCTCAGCTATTAATCTTGGGATGGCTTTTGATGATCTCATCAACTGATCAAGAAGGTCAAACCTTTCTTCTTTAGGGATAACAGGCAATATTTTCCTGAACACTATCAACATAGCTTTATAGCTATTTTGATAAACATCAAGATCAAGGAAACCGCCTCCATACGCTTTCCGCGCTACGATTCGCTCAACGCTACCTGTTCCTCCCAACTCTTCCTTAGAGTGACCGATCATATGGCTCTCCTTTCCGATTTGTTCAAATGCAAAGCCTTATTAAGTCTTATCTCACTTATTCTTCCAGCAATTTTCCCGCCGTGCGTAACAGAAATGATCGATATATTTCTGTCTTATTACTAGACATTTGTAGTCGATTCAGACGTCAACTGATATAATCAAACAATCATGTTCATAATAACCAGGCGTCAGTACGACATAATCATGCACCAGGCGCAGGCCTGCTACCCTCAGGAATCGGGGGGTATTCTCGGAGGTCGCGAGAACGTCATTCTGGGAGTTTTGCCATCTCCCAACATGTACCTTTATGACAGGACAAAGACGTTCGGAATGACGGCGGATGACATAGACCGCGGATACAGGTTCCTTGAAAAGAACAAGCTGGAGTATTACGGCATATATCACAGCCATCCGAAAGGGATCCCGTACCCCTCAAGAGAAGACCTCTCGCACCATCAGAAATATCTCTTCATAGTCGGACTGGCGAACAGGTATAATCCGGACCTGTACGCCTGGCAGGTGGACAAGAAAGAGCCCGAACAGGTGCCTATAAGGATAGTGGACGAAAAGTTCGTGGAGCAGATGTACCTCAGCCCAGACGTGCACCATCTCTCTGACGCCGCGCCCAAAGATGAAATAGCCCGGCTCACCGACATGATAAACAATATGATAAAAGGCTGCTCAATGTATGAAAAAGAAAGGCCCGTCTGGGATTCTTCCAGTTTCAGCACGAAAGCGTGAATTGATAATGAGCGAATACGACCATAAACAAATAGAAAAAAAGTGGCAGGACATCTGGGAAAAAGAAAAGACCTTCAAATGCTCCGAAGACCCCTCTTTCTCCAAGGATAAACGTTTCTACTGCCTCGACATGTTCCCCTACCCTTCCGGCGCCGGCCTCCACGTAGGTCATCCGGAAGGATACACGGCTTCCGATATCCTTTCCCGGTTCAAGAGGATGAACGGATATAATGTGCTTCACCCCATGGGCTGGGACGCGTTCGGGCTTCCGGCGGAGAATTACGCGATAAAGACCGGGACGCATCCAAAGGTCGCAACAGAAAATAACATTTCTAACTTCAAGAGGCAGATCAAGTCGATCGGATTCTCGTACGACTGGGACAGGGAAATAGACACGACCGATCCCGGGTATTTTAAATGGACGCAGTGGATATTCTTGAAGCTTTTCGAGAAAGGTCTGGCGTACGAAGCGACCGTCCCGATCAACTGGTGCCCCTCCTGCAAGACCGGGCTGGCAAACGAGGAGGTCTCCGAAGGAGCTTGCGTGAGATGCGGAACATCCATAACAAGAAAAGACATGCGTCAATGGATGCTCAAGATCACCGCTTTTGCTGACAGGCTTCTGGACGGGCTTGAAAAACTGGACTGGCCTGAGCCGATAAAGCTGCAGCAGCAGAATTGGATCGGCAAGTCGACAGGCGCCGAGGTGGATTTTCAGGTGGACGGCTTCAAGGATTTTCTGAGGGTGTTCACGACCAGGCCGGACACTCTTTTCGGCGCAACGTACATGGTGCTGGCGCCGGAGCATCCGCTGGTGCTTGAGATAACTACTGAGGAGCAGAATCCCGAGCTGCAGGATTACATCGAGAAGTCCCGCCAGAAAAGCGACCTCGAGCGCGAGCACCTGATCAAATCAAAGAGCGGAGTTTTCACTGGTGCATATGCCATCAACCCAGTTAATAACGAGAAGATCCCGATCTGGATATCTGACTACGTTCTGATAACCTACGGGACCGGGGCGATAATGGCCGTTCCCGCACACGACGAGAGGGACTTTGAGTTCGCCAAAAAGTTCGGACTAAAAATAATCCAGGTGGTCTCAAAGGACGGCAAGCCTCATGACCTTAAGGAAGCTTATGTGGAAGAAGGCATTGCCATCAACTCCGGGCCATACAACGGACTTAAGACCCAGGACTTTAAGGAAAAAATAACCGCGGACCTTGAGAAAAAAGGAAAAGGCAAGAAGACCATCAATTACAAGCTGAGGGACTGGGTGTTCTCGCGGCAGAGATATTGGGGAGAGCCGATACCTGTCGTCCATTGTCCAAAGGATGGTGTAGTTGCAGTCCCGGAATCTGATTTACCGCTGAAGCTCCCGGAGGTCAAGAAATATGAGCCGACCGGTACCGGGGAATCGCCTCTTGCCGGAATAAATGACTGGGTCAACACAAAGTGCCCCAAGTGCGGAGGTCCCGCAAAAAGGGAAACGAACACAATGCCACAGTGGGCAGGATCGAACTGGTACTTTCTCCGATACATAGACCCGAAGAACAGCAAAGAACTTGCTGACAAGGAGAAGATCAAATACTGGATGCCTGTTGACCATTATATCGGAGGGGCCGAGCATGCTGTTCTTCATCTTTTATATTCAAGGTTCTGGTACAAGTTCCTTTTTGACATCGGCGTTGTGCCGAACGACGAGCCTTTCCAAAAACTGACCAACCAGGGACTTATCCTCGCCGAGGATGGCCTTAAGATGTCCAAGTCGCTTGGCAACGTGATCAATCCGGATGAAGTGATAAACGAGTTCGGTGCTGATTCATTCAGGATGTACGAGATGTTCATGGGCCCGCTTGAGATGGCAAAGCCGTGGAATACGAACGGGATAATCGGGATAAGAAGGTTCCTTGAAAAGGTCTGGCGGCTTTACGATAAGAAGATCGATAACTCCCCCCTGCCGAAGAACCTGGAGAGCTTGATGCATAAGACTATCAAGAAGGTCGGAGAGGATATCGAGGGTTTAAGATTCAACACCGCGATCTCTGCGATGATGATACTGGTCAATGAGGCCGGAACGCTCGGTTCTATATCAAAGGACTTTGCCAGGAACCTTTTATTGATCCTTGCTCCGTTCGCTCCTCATATGACCGAGGAGTTATGGAAGCAGATCGGCGAGAAGGCATCGATACACAAACAAACCTGGCCAAAGTTCGATCCGAAACTGATAGTTGAATCTGAAATCACCATAGTCGTTCAGGTCAATGGAAAGCTGAGGGACAATATTATCGTTTCTGCTGATGCAACCGAAGAAGAGATCAAAACAGCTTCTGCAAATAGTGAAAAGGTTAGTTCCTTTACTAAAGGTAAGGAAATCGGCAAAATCATTTACGTGCCAAAGAAATTAGTGAATATAGTTGTAAAGTGATGAAAGTCGGATTGTTTTCCCTCGGCTATAAGTAATTATTCCCGATTGTCCGTCCTTACTATCCCTGTATTCGGGTTAATTCTGATTGCGATCTTCGCTTTTACCGTCAGTGTTGCCTGCGGATGGGTAAGCAATTCCTTTAAGACCGTAAAGGTGGGGGAGTCTGTAAGCGATAGCATCTCATCTAACGTCAGCGAATCCTTCAGCCTTTCGAATGCCTCAACATTGACGGAATCATCGCCGTTCTTTACTTCCCTGTTCACCATCCATATGAGCGTCTGCCTTGGGGTTCCCTTGCAGCGTATTATCGTCTTAAGCATTCCATCAGATGTTGTACTCTGCGCTATCTTGTCGATCTCTTCAGGTTTTATCCCGATGGATTCAAGCTCAATAAATGCGTGCTTTGCCAAATAAGAATTCGCATAAGCCGGCTCATTGCCGTACTTGTACTGGCTTTTGTCGCTGTAGGCCGCGAGATTGGCCAGCATCTTTCTGTACAGACATAAATGTGGTATAAGAGATTTTTTGCGGAGGCAGAGCATCGAATATATCGCCTGATGAACATAATAATCATCAAAAGTGTGCCTGGCCAGCGTGGACATGAGCACCTCGACATCAATATGCTTAAAGATGTCGGCCACTTCGTCCTGTGTCAGCGGTTCTTTCATCCTCGCTGCGATATTCTCTCTCACCTGGTTTTTCTGGTCCCTTGTCCCACAGTGCGAATACCTTGCGAGAGTGAAGATGACATTAACGAACGGATCGCTTGTCGCTTTTGGGCTGAAAGGTGTCTGGACGCCGCATACCCTGCCGTAGCCGAACAAACTGCCCTTTCCGATCCCGTTCAAAACCCTGGTTAATGACATTTTTATTCCTCCAAATATTGCTAATAACGGACACAATTTTATCGGTAATTAATGAGAATAATTTCACTTCAATAATGTATAATCATCCCCTATGAAAGTCGGCGTAATCAGCCTCGGCTGTCCCAAAAACCTGACCGATACCGAAGCCGTCCTGGGTCTTCTGGTGGATTCCGGCTATGAGCTGACCAACGACCAGAACAAAGCGGACATAATGATAGTCAATACCTGCGCATTTGTTGGGGCCGCAAGGGACGAAGCCTTCGATATCATCGGGGAAATGACCCAGCTGAAATCAAGAGGAACCCTCAAATTCCTGGTGGTCACAGGATGCCTGCCTAAAAGAGATAAGAACGAGCTTTTCGATAATTACGAAGGGATCGATGCAATCGTGGGTCCCGGGAGCATCGACAGGATCATCTGGGTATTGAAGAACCTGGGAAAGAACAAAAAGATATCTCTGCTCGAAGGGACTCACTGCCTGTTCACCCATAGGACGCCAAAGATGAAGGCAACGCCAAAATACTGGGCATATATTAAGATCGCGGACGGCTGCAGCAACCGGTGCTCTTACTGCATAGTTCCCAAGCTCAGGGGCAGCTTCCGCAGCAGGCCCGTGGATTCGATAGTTGCCGAGGTCAGGGGGTTGGTGAAGAACGGGCTTAAGGAAGCTATCCTGATCGCTCAGGATACGACCATGTACGGCTCCGATCTTTATAAAAAACCATCTCTGCATATATTATGTAAGGAACTGGCAAAAATAAGGGGTCTTGAATGGATACGCATAATGTACGCCCATCCCGCCCACGTTACGGATGATCTGATAGGAACTATCGCTTCAGAGAGGAAAATTGTCAGGTATCTTGACTTGCCAATACAACACGCCTGTGATAGGATTTTATCGAAAATGAGGCGGAGAATATCCGCTAATGAACTGGGCCGATTGATCCAAAAATTAAGGAGGAGAATTCCGGGGATAGCAATAAGGACTTCTGTTATCGTGGGTTTCCCGGGTGAAACCGAAAAAGAATTTAATGAGCTGTTATCTTTTGTTAAGGAAGGAAGGTTTGAGAGACTAGGAGTATTCAAGTACAGCAGAGAAAAAGGTTCTTCCGCCGCTGAAATGAGGGGACAGATCAGCGAGCGGGTCAAAGAAATAAGGTTCCGTAAGTTAATGGGTTTACAACGCAAGATCTCAAAAGAGTCTCTAAAGAAAATGACAGGCAGAGTAATTATGGTATTGGCGGACGGCGAGACAGGGCGCTCCTACATGGACGCTCCTGAGATAGACGGCGTTGTTGAACTTGATAAAAAAATACAGGCTGGAAGGATCGTACCGGTGAGGGTCACCGGGGCAAGAGAATATGATCTTTCCGGTGTTGTAGTTACTTGAACCTGCCCAATAAACTTTCTCTACTAAGAATAATACTTATCCCCCTCCTGGTCTACGTTCTGCTCTCGGGCCTTCCATATAGTAGATTTATAGGTATAGCGATATTCGTCATTGTTGCCTTAACCGACTACTTTGACGGTTATATCGCAAGAAAACTGGATCAGGTCACAAAGCTAGGCATGTTCCTTGATCCGCTGGCCGATAAGCTGCTGTTGATATCAGTGATGCTTTGTCTGGTCGAGTTGGATCTGATAAGTACGATACCGGTGATGATAGTTGTGATAAGGGATTTTGCGGTCACCGGGCTCAGGCTTAGCGCGGCGTCTTCTGGCAGGATTATTGCTGCGGATAGACTTGGAAAGTATAAGGCGGCGCTGCTTGACGTTGCGGTAGTGTTACTGCTGTTGGAGGTCCCTGGGAGCGTCACATTCCTTTGGATCACGGTCCTGATCTCGGTAGTTTCCGGAATATCTTATTTTGAACAGAACTGGAAGGTCCTGAATGGCTGAAAGCGAAGTTAAGCTTGATGAGTTCTTTACCCGGGTCCTTTCGGTTATAGGAAGGACCACCGAGGTAGAGGTGGCCGAGCTGCTGAAGAAGACCAGAAAGACCGTAGCGGTTGCGGAGTCACTTACCGGAGGCATGATCTCGGCCAGGCTTACAAGCCAGGCTGGCAGTTCTGATTTCTTTGTGGGCGGCATAGTCTGCTACCACAACAGGATAAAGGTCATGGAGCTTGGAGTTCCGGCAAGTTTGATCGCAAAGGAGAGCCCCGTAAGCAGGCAGGTGGCCGTGGTAATGGCGGAGGGCATACGAAAAAGGTACAGGGTGGACATCGGGCTTGCGGCGACGGGCATCGCGGGACCGGCAAGCGTTAATCCGCCCAAGCCGATAGGCCTTACGTACATCGGGATCGCATGGGACACGGGCTCTATGGCGAAGGAGCTTATGCTCTCGGGCACAAGGAACGACATCAGGGAAAAGGCGACAGCCGCGGCGCTCGGGATGCTTTGGCTTCACCTGGGCGGCGAAGAGGTGCTGGCAAAGCTATGAGGACCTTTGTATCGATAGAGATAACGGACGAGATAAAGGCCAGGATAGAGGAACTGGCAGACAAGCTTAAGCTAATGCTCACGCCGATAAGGTGGGTCGAAAAAAAGAACCTGCATGTGACGCTCAAGTTCATCGGCTGGGTCAAGGATGAAAAGGTGCCTTCGCTCATTGAGAGCATAAAGACGTGCGCCGGCGGTTTCGGCAGCTTTGACGTTTCTTTCTCGGGGCTGGGTGTTTTCCCGAGCGCGAAGAGGCCGAGGGTCATCTGGATAGGAACAACGACCGGCGCGGACAGGGTTAAGTCTTTGGGCGAATGCATAGAGTCGGAAGTTTCAAAACTTGGGATACGCGAGGAGGAAAGGGAGTTCTCCCCTCACCTCACCATCGGAAGGATAAAAGAGAAGATAGACGTCAAGGCGCTCAACGATTTTATCGAGAGCAACAAGGACATCGATCTCGGCAGTTTCACGGTGGATCACGTATCCATGATGAAGAGCACGCTCCGCAGGAGCGGCCCGATCTATGAAGAGATCGAAAAGATAAAATTATGATCCCTGGAACGGGTCAAATTAAAAAGGAGAAATTATTATGTCAGACGAAAAAAGCAAAGCGTTAGGAGTGGCGATATCACAGATAGAGAAGAGCTGGGGCAAGGGCTCGATAATGAAGATGGGAGAAGGAACAAAGTTCGGCGTTGAGGTGATCCCGTCGGGTTGCTTAAGCCTGGACCTGGCGCTCGGCGTGGGCGGACTTCCAAGGGGAAGGATAATCGAGATATACGGACCCGAGGCCGGAGGAAAGACCACGGTTTCACTGCACGCCGTGGGCGAAGCGCAGAAGCGCGGAGGCATTGCGGCCTTTATCGACGCGGAGCACGCGCTTGATCCCGCGTACGCGAAAAAGCTCGGGGTCGATATCGACAACCTGTTGATATCCCAGCCGGACTACGGGGAACAGGCGCTTGAGATCGCCGAGACACTGGTAAGGTCAGGCGCGGTGGATATCATCGTGGTGGACTCGGTCGCCGCGCTCGTTCCAAAAGCGGAGATCGAGGGCGAGATGGGAGATATGCAGGTGGGGCTCCAGGCCAGGCTCATGTCCAAGGCCCTGAGAAAGCTTACCGCGGTGGTCAGCAAGAGCAAGACGGTCATGATATTCATAAACCAGTTGAGGGAGAAGATCGGCATCATGTTCGGGAATCCGGAGACGACTCCGGGAGGAAGAGCTTTAAAGTTCTATTCCTCTGTTCGTTTGGATGTAAGAGCTAGCGAGAAAATAAAGGAGGGCGACAGGATAGTTGGCACCAAGGTGAAAGTAAAAGTGGTGAAGAACAAAGTGGCTCCGCCGTTCAGGGAGGCCCTGTTCACGCTTATGCACGGCCAGGGGATCTCGCGCGAAGCCGATCTTCTTGATACGGCCATCGCGGCGAACCTGGTGTCAAAGAACGGTTCCACTTATACCTATAAGGAAGATAAGCTGGGTGTGGGTTACGAGAATTCTCTCAATGTATTAAGGGAGAACAAGGATATTGCCAAAAAGCTGGAGGCCGAGCTGAGAAAGCTTATCGGCAATCCGGCCATGCCAAAAAAGGAACCGGTCGAAGCAAAGAAAAAATAACAGACCCGATAAAGGAGGAGAATTAAATGAGCCTGATGAGTTTCATTTACAGCGCGCTCTTTGCCATCATAGTTTTCGCACTGCTGGTCGCGTATATCGTGATAAAGAGGCAGCTGGCGGAACAAAAGGTGAGAGTGGCGGAGGAGACCGCCAAAAGGATAATGGAGGATGCGAAGCGTGACGCGGAGACTAAGCGCCGCGAAGCGATACTTGAGGCAAAGGACGAAGCGCTCAAGCAGAGACAGGAATTCGAGAGGGAGACCCGGGACAGGAAGAACGAGCTTCTTCAGCTTGAAAAAAGACTTCTTCAGAGAGAAGAATCCATCGACGCGAGAGAAAAGAACATCGATGAGGCCCGCAAAAAACTTAAATCAGCTGAGGATGACATCGTAAAGGTCAAGGCCGCGCTGGAAGACCTGCGCCAGCAGCATGTGAAGGAACTGGAAAAGGTGTCAGGATTGACCAGGGAAGAAGGTATAAGGACACTGCTTCAGAACCTTGAAAAGGATATCGACAAGGAAGCCGCTCTCATGATAAAGGCGAAAGAAGAGCAGCTGCGGAAAGATTCCGACAAGATGGCCAAGGAGATACTGACGACCGCCATACAGAGGTGCGCGGTAGACCATGTGGTCGAGTCAACGGTCACCGTGGTCGAGCTGCCGAGCGACGACATGAAGGGAAGGATTATCGGACGGGAGGGCCGCAACATAAGAGCGTTCGAAACGCTGACAGGGGTCGACCTTATAGTTGACGATACTCCAGAAGCCGTGCTCATATCAGGGTTCGATCCTGTGCGGCGCGAAACAGCCAGGCTTACGCTTACCAAGCTGGTCGCCGACGGAAGGATACATCCCGCCCGAGTGGAGGAGATGTACAACAAGTCCAAGGAGGAACTGAAAGCCGCAATGTGGGAGCACGGAGAAAAGGCAACGTTCGAGGCAGATGTTCACGGCCTGCCGCCTGTAGAGATACAGATGCTCGGCAGATTAAAATATAGAACAAGCTACGGCCAGAACGTGCTTCAGCATTCAATAGAGGTCTCAAAGATCGCCGGCATGATCGCGGCCGAGCTTGGAGTTAACGTAAAGCTCGCCAAGAGGGCCGGTCTTTTGCATGACATAGGCAAGGCGATCGACCAGGAGACCGAAGGCACACACACGAAACTTGGCGTCATGTTCGCGCAAAAAGCGGGGGAATCGGAGGAGGTGCTTCATGCCATAGGCGCGCACCACGGAGATGAGGAAGCCCGCACAGTGGAAGCGGTCATAGTTGCCGTTTCCGACGCCATATCCGCATCAAGGCCAGGCGCAAGACGCGACACGCTCGAGGCGTACATCAAGAGGCTTGAGAACCTTGAGAAGGTCGCCTGCTCTTTTGAGGGAGTTGAAAAGTGCTATGCCATCCAGGCGGGAAGAGAGGTCCGCATAATTGTTTCTCCAGAGAGGATCGACGACCTCAAGGCCACAAAGCTCGCCTTCGACGTTGCGCGAAAGATAGAATCCGAGCTTGAATATCCCGGCGAGGTAAAGGTCACGGTTATCCGCGAGACCAGAGCGACGGACGTGGCAAAGTAATGAAACTTTTATTCATAGGTGATCTGGTAGGCCGGCCGGGAAGGGCGGTCACAAAATCGGTCCTTCCCGGGCTTAAGCGGAAGTACTCGCCGGACGTGATAATGGCGAATGGCGAGAACTCCGCGGCAGGCGTCGGCATAACCAAAAAGGTTTATAACGAACTTATCGGCTACGGCATCCAGGTGATCACAATGGGCAACCACATCTGGGACAGAAAAGAGTTCCTCCCGGACATAGACAGCTGCCCTAACATCATCAGGCCCGCCAATTATCCGGAGGGGATCCCCGGGGTTGGATACAAGGTCTTCTCTATAGCTGGCTTTAAGTTCGGAGTGATAAACCTTCTGGGGCGCATTTTCATGGGCTGCACCGATGACCCCTTCAGGGTGGCGGATGAGATAATCAAGAAAATAAGCCAGGAGACGAAGATAATTATAATCGATTTCCACGGCGAGGCGACCTCAGAGAAGAACGCTTTCGCGTGGTATGTTGACGGAAGGGTCTCTGCGGTGATCGGGACCCACACGCACATACAGACCGCCGATTCAAGGATACTGCCCGCCGGCACGTCTTTTATAAGCGACGCGGGGATGGTGGGGGCTTATGATGCGGTAATAGGAGTGCAGAAGGAACAGATAATAAAGAGGTTCCTCACGTCAATACCGGAGCATTTTGAGCCCGAGAAAAAAGGGCCCGGCGTCTTTAACGGTGTTTATGCGGAGATCGATGACAACGGAAAGACAACAAAAATAGAGAGGATATACGAGGTAGTTGAAGATATGGAGGACCTTAATCAGACAGATTCCTGATCTGCTCCGATAACAGTTCTTTCTGGCGCGTCAGCTCCGTTCGTTCGCCCCTCCACTCGGCAAGCACTTCTTCCGGAACGTTCGCGCTTTTTTCAAGCTTTGTGGCGATCTTTCCGATGTCACCATCGATCCCGGTTATCTTTGTCATTAATCTTTCGATCTCCTTGTTTAAGTCGATAATGCCTTCGAGCGGAACGTATATGTTCATGGATTGGAGCACCGCCGCGGCTGTTCCGTGCATCTTCTTACCCAGCTTTCCCGTAAGCTCCAGCTTTTCTATCCTTGCTAATGTGGTGATATAGGTCTTCTGGTCTTCATCGAGCTTAAGCGAAGTCTCGAGTATCGCCGTAAGTTTGGTAGAATGCGGGACGTTAAGCGACTGTCTGATGTTCCTGATCGCTCTGACAACTCCCTGTACTATCTCGACCTTCTTTTCAATTGCTTCATCCACAAGTTTCTTATCCGCAACGGGCCAATCTGACAGCATGACCGACTTACCTTTATTCATTGACTCGACCTTCTGCCATATTTCCTCTGTGATGAATGGCATGAAAGGATGTAGTAGTCTCATAGTCCCTTCAAGAGCTGAGACTGCAACTTCTCTTGAAGCTCCAATTTTCGACATCTCGATATACCAGTCACAGTATTCGTTCCATATGAAATCATAAAGTGATCTCGCCGCATCACCCGGATCATATCCCTCAATGCAGTTAGTGACTTTCTCAACGACCCTGTTATATCGACTCAATATCCACTTATCCGCTATCCCCCCGCTCTTTCCCCAATCCTGCTTGCCCAGGATGAATCGAGTCGCGTTCCATATCTTATTGCTGAAGTTCCTGGCTTCAGTGATCTTGTCCTCGGAGAGCTTTATGTCCTGTCCCTGACCGGATATGAGAGTGATCAGCGCGAACCTGAGCGCGTCAGCCCCTACCCTGTCGATAACATTTATGGGATCAATAACGTTTCCGAGCGACTTGCTCATCTTCTTTCCCGTGATGTCGCGGATAAGGCCGTGGATGAATATCATTGAGAAAGGCTCCTTGTTCATGAACTTGAGCCCCATCACTATCATCTTCGAGACCCAGAACGTGATGATGTCATATCCCGTAACGAGCATCGTTGTCGGGTAATACGTCTTAAGGTCTTTTGTATCGTCCGGCCAGCCGAGGGTCGAGAAGGGCCAGAGCGAAGACGAGAACCACGTATCAAGCACGTCAGAGTCCTGTGTGAGCTTTGAGCTGCCGCATTTAACACATTTGGAAGGCACAGTCTCCGATACTATCACCTCGCCGCAATCGCACTTCCACGCGGGTATCCTGTGACCCCACCAGATCTGACGGGAAATGCACCAGTCGCGGTGATTCTCCATCCAGTTGATGTATACCTTTGTCCAGCGCTCGGGAACGTACTGGACCTTGTTGTCTTCCACCGCCTGTATCGCCGGTCTTACAAGCTCCTTCATCCTTACGAACCACTGATCGGAGAGGTAAGGCTCGATCACCGTCTTGCACCTGTAGCAGTGGCCCACGGAGTTCTGATAATCCTCGATCTTTGAGAGATATCCTCCCTTTTCAAGATCGGCGACCACTACTTCTCTCAGTTTGGCCCTGTCCAGGCCGTCATATTGCATTATGTTCTTTCTCTCATTCTCGGGAAAATCTTTCACAAGCCCCCTGCCGTCATGAGTGAGCATAATTATCTGCGGCAGATTGTGGCGGAGGCCGATCTCGTAATCGTTAGGGTCATGAGCTGGCGTGACCTTTACAGCGCCTGTACCGAAAGTCGGGTCAACAAAGTCATCCTTGATCACCGGGATCTTTCTTCCCACAAGAGGGAGCATAAGCATTTTACCGATAAGATGTTTAAATCTGTCATCCTTGGGGTTCACGGCCACTGCGGTGTCGCCCAGCATCGTCTCCGGTCTGGTGGTGGCGACAGTTACGGATTCTTTTGAACCCTCCAGCGGATATTTAATGTACCAGAGCTTCCCTTTTTCCTGCGTGTATTCCACTTCGATGTCCGAAATTGCCGTCTTATCTTTGGGGCACCAGTTGACTATCCTCTTTCCGCGGTAGATTAGGCCCTCGTTGAACAGCGTGACAAAAGCCTTCTTGACCGCCCTGGAGAGCCCTTCATCCATGGTGAAGCGCTCCCTTGTCCAGTCGCAGGAAGCACCGAGGCGCCGCAGCTGCATAGTAATAGTGCTTCCGAACTTTTTCTTCCACTCCCACACCAGTTCAATGAACTTTTCGCGGCCCAGTTCCTCTTTTCTTATTCCCTGCTTTGACAGGTCTTTTTCAACAACGTTCTGCGTCGCGATGCCGGCGTGATCGGTGCCCGGCAGCCAGAGCGTCTTCATGCCTCTCATGCGGTTGAATCTTATGAAGATGTCCTGGATGGTGTTGTCAAGCGCGTGTCCCATGTGGAGCATTCCCGTCACGTTCGGAGGCGGGATGACTATCACGAATGGTTGCGCGGTCGAGCTTTCATCCGGCGTGAAGAATTTGTTGTCTTCCCAGAACTTGTACCATTTCTGCTCGACGATGTTCGGATCGTAGACCTTGGATAGTTCTTCGCTCATAGATATGTTTCCAGGATCTTCCCGTCGTCAAAGTCATCAAGCATGAGGTATTCCTTCATACCGGGGAATGTTGCCGCTTTCGGGATAAGGCCGACCAGCTCGGTGTTGAGGATGGAAAGCCCTTTTGCCTGGACCTCTTTTTTTACCCTGTCCATGAGCACCTTAAGAGATGTTTTTTCATAATGTACTACATTGACGGTCACCTGAACTATCTTTTTGTTGTGGAGAGGAACACCAAGCGCTCTTATGCCGGGGAGCCCTCCGTCCTTTTCCCTTATCTTTTTCGCTATGTCCTTGGCGGCTTCAAGGTCGTTGGTATCAAGATTGAAGTTGAAAGCGATCAGGGACCCCCTGGCCCCGATAGCCACCGCGCCTGCCGTCGGATGGACCTGCGCCGGGCCGAAATCCGGCTTGAATTCCTTTGTTGTTATGGAGGTTTTAAGATGATCGAGCCCCCCGTGCCTTATATTGTGCAGGTGCTTAAGGAAATCGTTCCTCGCCGCTTCACCGTAAAGGTAAACGGGAACTTTAAGTTCATCGCCGACCTTCTTCCCCAGTTTCCTGGCGATGTCCTTGCAGTCGCCCATGTTCGCATTCACTACGGGTATGAAGGGGACCACGTCGACGACACCAATAAATGGATGAACTCCGACCTGCCTGTTGATGTCTATCATTTTTGTCGCGGCTTCAATGGAGTTGTATGCGGCGGTAAGGACCTTCTCCGGGGTGCCCATGAAAGTAACGACCAGCCTGTTGTGGTCGTCGTCGTAAGATTGGTCAAGCACATCAACGCAGGAGACCTTTATCGAGTCGACTATCTTGTGGATCACCGACGAATCATGGCCGACGCTGAAGTTGGGCACGCATTCGATTATCTTTTCCTGGACCTGCGTTCTTTCTTCAGGCTTATTTTGTTTTTTTTGCGGCGCCGCTGTTTTTTGACCTAAGCCCCAGATCATTGAACACCTTCTCCAGTTCCTCGCCCTCGAGCGTCTCCACTTCTTTCATCTTTTTGGCGATGAGGATGAGCTTTGCTTTATTCGCCGAGAGGACCTTTTTTGCCCTGTCGTGGCACTGGTCGATCAAATGACGAATCTCCGAATCGATCGAATCAGCGGTCTCATCCCCGTAGTCCCTCATTTCGGCGATATCTCTTCCCAGGAATATCTGCCTGTCCTTTTTCCCGAATGTCCTCGGGCCAAGACGGCTCATGCCGTATTCCATGACCATTCTCTTCGCGACATCGGTGGCATGCTCAAGGTCGTTGTGCGCTCCAGAGGTCAGCTCTCCGAATATCATCTCCTCCGCCACGCGGCCGCCGAGCATCACCGTCACCTGGTCCATCGCCTGGCTCTTTGTCACGAGATATTTATCCTCTAGAGGAAGTTGAAGCGTGTAGCCCAGCGCCATGCCCCTTGGAAGTATCGATATTTTATGTACGGGGTCCGCGTTGGGCAGAAGCCTTGCAAGTATCGCATGGCCGACTTCGTGAAAAGCTACTATCTCTCTTTCCTTGTCGGATATCACCTTGCTCTTTTTTTCGGGGCCGGCAATAACTCTGTCGATAGCCTGACTTGTCTCGTCCATGGTCACTACTTTTTTATCGGCCCGGGCGGCAAGGATAGCCGCCTCGTTCAACACATTCTCAAGATCTGCTCCCGTGAATCCGGGGGTTCTCCTGGCAATTATGCTCAGATCAACATCTTTTGCTAGAGGCTTGCCCTTCGCGTGTATCTTGAGGATCTCCCGTCTTCCGTTAAGGTCCGGTTTATCAAGCACTACCTGCCTGTCAAACCTTCCCGGTCTGAGTAAAGCGGGATCCAGTATGTCGGGTCTGTTGGTCGCCGCTATTACTATGATGTTCGTATTGGGATCGAACCCGTCCATTTCCACTAACAACTGATTAAGTGTCTGCTCCCTCTCATCATGACCTCCGCCAAGACCTGCTCCTCTGTGTCTTCCAACCGCATCTATCTCATCCATGAATATGATGCACGGGGTGTTCTTTTTTGCCTGAGTGAAGAGATCACGTACTCTCGAAGCCCCTACTCCGACGAACATCTCCACAAAGTCGGAGCCTGATATCGAGAAGAACGGAACATCGGCCTCACCCGCAATCGCCCTGGCGAGGAGTGTTTTGCCGGTCCCGGGAGCGCCCATGAGCAGAAGTCCCTTGGGGATCTTTGCTCCCAGTTTCTGGAATTTTTCGGGGGTTTTAAGGAAGTCCACTATCTCGCGAAGCTCCTCTTTTGCCTCGTCAACTCCCGCCACGTCCGCGAACGTCACCTTGACCTTTGCCACATATGGCTTTGCTCTTGATCTTCCGAAAGACATCGCCTGGCTTGATGAGCTCTGCGCCTGCCGCATCAGGAACCACCACAGGGCGGCGAAGAATAGCAGTGGCAGTATCAGCTGTATGAAAAGATCCCATACCCAGCCGGTCGATGAAGGAGGCTCCGCCTTTATGCTGACCCCCTTGCTGATAAGAAGACCGATGAGGTTCGGATAGTTGATCGCCCTTGTCTTGAATTTTTCGCCCGTGATCAGGGTGCCGTTTATATAATCGTTGCCTACGGTGACTTCCTTTACCTGGCCGACTTCAGTTTTAGCTATGAAATCGGAGAACGACATCTCATGCGGGACCGGCTGGTTCGAAAAGAAGGGCGCCAGCAGTGACAGTATTATCAGCAGCAGAAAAAGATAGAAAAACAGGCTTTTCCAAGCATCTTTCATAAGGAGAGGATTATATCATATGTAAGGATTAAGGTGTAAGGGATAGGTTAAAGGCATGAGGCGTGAGAAAAAAGACATGTATTACCTAATACCTCTTACCTCTCTTCTCTTGACCTCTTTCCACACGGCGTCCATCTCGGGCAGGGACATTTTGCTTATGTGACGGCCGCTCTTTCTGGCCGTCTTCTCTATCTCCTTGAACCTGCGCATGAACTTGGTGGTGGCGTTCTGAAGCGATTCTTCGGGATCTATCTCAAGTTTTCTGGACACATTGACCACGGCGAATAAAAGGTCGCCGAGCTCTTCTCTCAGCTTTTCTGTTCCCCTCTTACCCTTTACCTTTCCCCTCTTACCCAGCAGCTGCTTGATCTCTTTTTCTTCCTCATTCACTTTAGACCATGCTCCGGCCACATTGTTCCAGTCAAATCCCACTCTCGCGGCCCTTCTCTGGACCTTATCAGCCCTGTAAAGCGCGGGCAGCGCGTTCGGCACGCTTTCGAGTATTCCTTTTACCTTATCGCTAGCGCCTTTTACCTCCTGCGCCTTTATCTCTTCCCATCGCTTCCAGACCTCCTCGACGCTCTTCACCTTTTTCCCGGAGAAAACGTGCGGGTGCCTGCGTATCATTTTTGTGTTGATCGACGCGATGACATCCTCGATGTCAAACTCCTTCTTCTCCCGGCCGATCTCCGCCTGCATCACCACGTGCAGCAGTATATCGCCCAGCTCCTCGGCGAGCTTCCTGTGATCTTTCTGGTCTATGGCTTCCAGCGCCTCGTAGACCTCCTCCACCATATAAGGTTTGAGCGTCGCGTGAGTCTGTACCCTGTCCCACGGGCAGCCGTTGGGCGCGCGCAGTTTGCGGACGGTCTTTACAAGCTCGTAAAAATTCTTTTTCATGAAGCGCAATGTTAACACATATAATGTTTCTTGCAAACCCGGCGGCCTTTATGTAGAATCCCGCTCGTATAAGGAGGTGAATTATTTTTATGAAAAGATCTATTCTTATCCTATTATCCTTATTCATGGTCACAAGTTCGTGTTTCGCTCTCGGGGTACTGACAACCGGAACTACGGTCGGAGACAATCAATTAGTGATAGATGGCATATATACATCTACCGGCTTCATTAAAAGTGCTGCCAGCGGTTCGCTCGCGGGCATCGGCGCTAGACTTTTTTACGGCGCGACCAAGGATATAGACATATATGGTGAATATTGGATGGGCTCTTTTGTTATAAGCGATTTTGATATTTCACAGGCCGCGAACATGCTGGCGGTGGGTTTAAAATACAGCTTCCTTAAAACTGCCGCAAAGGATCCCATTGATCTCGCGGGGTTTATTGAACTTGGTTCGCTGACCTCAAAGGACCTGACCTGGGGCATGAACACGTTCGGCGTTACGGCAAGCAAACTGATAAGGCCCGACTTAACGCTCTTTGGCAGTACCGCTATAACAATGAACTCATCAAAGATCGCGGGGACGGGGACAAAATCAGTTTCGGAGACGAGCACACAATTCGGATTTGGCGCGAAATACGACGTTAACAGCGACTTCGCCGTTCTGGGTGAGATCACCAGGTTCTACCTTGACAGCGATATTTATCAGACGATCTCCGTCGGTATAGAAGTTAAGCTTTAAAGATCGAACTTTAATGACCTTAAAGATGGTTAATGCCCCGGACCTGTTCCGGGGCATTTCTTTTGTTTATCCCCTTTCCCTTCTCTGATATAATGTGCACTCTAATGCCCCTTCTTAAAAGCCTTAACCCGCAACAGAAGGAAGCCGTTCTTCACACCGACGGTCCCCTGCTCGTTATCGCAGGCGCCGGATCCGGAAAAACGCGTGTTCTCACTCATCGCATAGCTTACATGATAAAAGAAAGGAACATAGCACCGCAGAGCATCCTGGCCGTCACGTTCACCAACAAGGCCGCCAACGAGATGAAGCACAGGTTGAACCACCTGACCGGCATCCTCTCGCGCGAGATATGGATAGGCACTTTCCACTCGATATGCGGAAGGATGCTGCGGCACGACGCGGACAAGATAGGCTGGAGGCGCGACTTCCTTATATTCGACGAGGATGACCAGATGTCGCTCATGAGAGAAATAACAAAGGAGCTAGATCTTGACGACCGGTTCAAGCCCCAGGTGGTGCTCGAAAAGATAAGCGCCGCCAAGAACGAGCTCAAGGGGCCTAAGGAGTATGAGGAGACCGCGCTCGACTTCGCGTCCGAAAAGGTTGCGAAGGCTTACTCGATGTACCAGGATAAGCTCTTTAAGAACAACGCGATGGACTTTGACGACATGCTGACTTTCACGGTAAAGCTCTTCAGGGAATCTTCTCCGACGCTCGAGCGTTACCAGGACAGGCTGCGATACTTAAATATCGATGAGTACCAGGACACCAATTATGTGCAATATCTTTTGACCAAGCTGCTGGCCGGCAAGTACAAGAACCTTTGCGTGGTCGGCGACAACGACCAGTCGATATACGGATGGAGGGGCGCAGACTTCCGCAACATACTGAACTTTGAAAAAGATTATAAGGACGCGAAGGTCGTAATGCTCGAGCAGAACTACAGGTCCACAAGCACCATCCTTGAGGCGGCGAACAACGTGATCGCCAACAACGAGATGAGAAAGGAAAAAAATCTCTGGACCGAGAACCCGCAGGGCGAGCTAATCGAGCACTTTACCGCCATGGATTCGCACGGCGAAGCAAAGTTCATCACGAATGAGATAAAGAAGCTGGCTGATAGATATATGTACAATGAATTCGCGGTGTTGTACCGCACCAATGCCCAGTCGCGCGTGCTGGAGGAGGTCTTCATTCAGGAGGGACTTCCTTACAGGATAGTGTCCGGCGTAAAGTTCTACGAGCGCGCCGAAATCAAGGATATCCTTTCGTATCTCCGCCTTATCGTGAACTCAAAGGACAACCTGAGCACTTCGAGGATCATCCTCAATACCATTGACGGCGTCGGCAAGGGAACTGTCGTAAAGCTGGAGGCGCACGCGGAAAAAGCTGCCATGTCGATATTTGAGGCGATGCAGAACATTGATGGGATCGATCTCTCGACCAAACTTAAGAGGCCGCTGCAGCATTTCGTTGAGCTTATCAACGCCTTCAAGTTCGATCTCGCCAACTACTCAGCCTCAGAGATGATCGAGAAGGTCATCAACGAGTCCGGATACAGGAGAAAACTTGAACAGGAAG
>Ga0315295_10000446_pt1 | contig 35733 bp, 33 predicted proteins | sample YL17G14_0_MG_FD_204453 | JGI IMG/M metagenome (GOLD analysis project Ga0315295, IMG submission 204453) | Sediment microbial communities from Yellowstone Lake, YNP, Wyoming, USA - YL17G14_0 | ecosystem: Environmental > Aquatic > Freshwater > Lake > Sediment | place: USA: Wyoming | collected...
ATAGCTGTCATCATTTTACCACCTCCCGCTTTGAGTTATCCATGATCCTCTTAACCTCTTCTTTGGTTCTGGGCTTAATTGTTTTGCCTTGTAATTATTCCAATAACCTCTGTAATATGCTTCTTTATCCTTGTTAATTGGCAGTCTAGGTCTCACCTCCCTTCCCAAATCAAATCCAGAGTCATCGAATACAAACCTTTCGTGTCTGCATCTCTTGTCTGGACTTTTCATCCTGAATCGGTTAATTGCACCATAGCAATCACATGCTACGACCCTTTCGCCTTTTCTATTCAGTTTAGTTTTAATCGTGTAGGCAATATCATTGCCCTTGAAAACTACTATTATGCCTTCGCTTTCAAAGAAGACAAAAAAGTAGTCTTCCCCTCTACTACCTCTACCAGAAGTTGTTTGCATTCGCCTACCTCCCACGGTAATTCGCAGTCTTCGAAAATTGATTCATTGTAATTTTTCTCCAATTCTTCCTTGAGTCCTGGATGAAATATGCAGTTCTTGAAATAATACTTTCCTGGCTTTGGAAGAGGAAGCCCAGAAATAAGCTTTGTCTTGCTTTCATTTGGAAGTTTGAAATAGGTATGCCTGATAAGTGGATAATCTACGAATGTTCCATCAGCCATTTCTACCAGTATCGCTGGTGTATCAATTAAAGGCATGTTTTCCTCCTTGGGGAGCCAAAAGGCTCCCCAATAAGTTGTTAATAATTGTACCTCTTCTATAGTCGTTGATGCTACTACTTTTTGTTAAATTTCCTAGCCAATGCATCCAGGCTATTGGTGAAGATAACCTCCGGTTGTTGATTGTGTTCTTTAATACGCTTTTCCTCTTCTTTTTTGGCTATAATTGCTTGGGTCGTTTCTTTGGATTTATCAGCGACAATGGCATCCCAGCTTATGGAGACAATGCCATCTACCTTGGGACAGCTAATCCGCACCATCCTAAGGCTCCTATGGACAGATTCAACTGTCCCTTCGTAGCTGCCTTTCTGCTTGTTGGCTCCTTCATCTTCCCTCACCTTCACGGTGAATGAAGAGAAATGGAACCGCACCTTTTGACCAACATAGAAATACTGCTTTGCCATGTTAATGCCTCCAAGGTTTCAGTGTTATGAAGAAAAGTAGACTAAGTGCATCTAACGGTTTGTGAAGGCTCTATGTTTATAATAACCCTCCGAATAAGGATGCTTATAACTATACTGACCCCTTTGTATGCCATCATAAAACTTCTCGTTTTCATCATAGTAACCGAAGCCTACGCTAAGGTTCCAGTCTTTAAACCCGAAGTAGATCATTTGTTCACCATTGCTCATGCCAAATACGATCTTATTGTCTCTCCAAGCCTTAATCCCGACAGTTGTAAATTCATGAATAAGTTCTTTTTCTAGTTGGGTGTAGGCTTTGGCAAGATCTTCAGAGTTCATGCAATCCACCGAAAATACCCTATTTTGAACCCATGAAGTATAAGGGTGGAATTCCACTGGACGCAAATGGATGAAGTCAAATTGAAACATCTATTTTTCCTTTGGGCCTTTTAATGTCATGCCCAGGACTCTAAAGGTTAAATGAAAATTACAACTTTCTCAAGATACATTGGGATATTGTTAATTTCCTTGACTACATTATGAAGGCTTTTAGCCTCCAGCCTATACTGTCGAAGCCGCTTCTTGGCGACCTTAGAATCTCTGATGTTTCTGATTCTGCTAAGGTCGTTTAGAAGCTTTTGCTTCATTGCGCCATAGCTGGCGCGACCTTTGACTCGTACCATTTATCTCACCTCCCTTATTCCTAGGCAGTTGTGATGTGCCTTGCAAAAGAGGTGTGCCCGATTCTAAGCCACACCTTCATTCCTGGTTTAGGTTGATGTTTGCAAGAGATTTTGGGAATAAACTCAAATCCCTTGCAATACTGTTCGCCAGTGACATGTTTCGGGTTTTTAGAACTTCCAGCCCGAAAAGTCTTGGTTACTAGGCGATAATAGTCTTGTATTTCTTTTGTCTTCATTAGAATCTCCATCGTTAGGTTGTTATGAAGATAAGTTAATTAAGAGCATCTAAATGATCATGCAGAAAGTTTGACCTTCTTCCGGAGCAAGCCAGCCATTCTTGTTTACCGGAACGCCCAAGTCGCTATTGCGTTTCTTTACTGCATTCCAACTCCATTGTGCAGGAATGAAACCAAGATCTTTAACTAGTTTGTGATTGCCATCTTTCTTGGCAAGGAACAAACCCATCTTGACCTTGTTGCAGAACACCTGATCGTAAATCTTCTTTGGGCACATAACTCCTCCGTTAGAATTACCAAGGATATATCTGGAGTATTAGAAGCTCATAATTCCGGGGGCAAGGTACATAAAATCCATTGAGAAAGTACCATGCACAACACTCCAGCATATCAACTTCGAATTGCAGATGCCTTTCAATCATAATTCCTCCACTAGAATGTCAGTTAAAGGTTAATGAGACCACATCGCCTTAATTAGTAGATCGCCAAGGTTCGTAGTCGCTCTGCGGGCTTCTTTCTTCCAAGCGAACTTAGCTTGATCACGTTTCTTTTCAGAAACTTCTTTAGCCAGTTCCAAAGATTGACGAATAGCCAGTTGTCGTTCTTTAGACTTCTTTCCCATAGTTTCACCTCCTTTCTTAGTAGGCTAGGGATGTAAAGTCCCTGCTATTAAAGGTTTACCAAGGATAACGTCTTGGTGCCTCGTCTACCCAGAAGAAGTCGCGATGGTAGCCGAGGAGTTTGTAGCTCTCTAGAAGAACTACCTCCAGCCAAAGGTCTTCTGCAAACTCATCTATGTCTTTGCTCATGTGTGTCACCTCCTTTCCTCTGGGATTTGTTCCTGCTTATGCCTACTTATTAAGCAAGCATAAGCAGGAGGACTAATGTCAGCCTCCTTGAGCGGATATTAGTCCTCCCTAATTACGCAGTAGCGATTAAGCTACTTCGCTTTCTTCTGTTTCTGCTGACCAACCCTGGTCTTTCCGTTGACCTTTGGCGTAGTGGGGACGAAGGGAGCCATCGGGCAGCGTCCAAGTCTCCATTTCGCTTCAACATCGGGGTAAACGGCGCAAGAGAGGAAGCTCTTGTACGGATTGGCTTCAACCACCTTCTGACATCCAGCATTCACGCAATTATTCATTTTAATCTCCTATTAAAAAAGAGTTATGTAGATAAGTTAACTACAGCACATGATTAAATTGTTGATATTAGTTAAAGGTTAGCTGTTTCTCAATTGCTTAGCGATCCTGGACAGAATGGAAAGAAGCCGATATCTCTCTTGAGATGGCTTCATGCCAGTCAGGTATCGCCTGATCACCGACTGCCTACTTAGTCTTCTGTTTCTCAGTGTCATGCATTTCACCTCCTTTCAAGGGTATGTGAGCCCTTAATCGAAAGCCCTGCTCAAGGGCTCTCTGTTAAAGGTTAATACCAGTTGTCCCAAACAACCATCGCTTCATCACCATACCAATAGACCCACTCAAATGTTTTGATATCTTGAAGTTCAAGTGTAGCGACTGGGCGTTTAGGACTAGGGCAAACAAGACGACCCCAATATTGCCCATCCTTTTTAATCATTTCCCTGTAGTAGTTTTCTGTTAGTTCCACCTTTTTCACCTCCCTTCATTGTGGCATTCACGACTAAGCGAACTTAGCAACATTCGCTATATAGCCAACAGAGCAAATTTTTTAAAGTTCTATCAGCATAGCATAAGCATACAAGTAGCAGCATGCTTTTATTTTGCTTAGTTGTTTAGTTGCTTGTTACCCCCGTAATAGTAATGCATATATGCTATATGCCACATATACACATTACTATAACGGGGCTAAGCCCGTTATAGTTTAACTACCAAACAAAGTGCTTGCCTGCTTTATTTGCAAGGCTATGCTTTTGTTTGCGTAGTTGTAGTTTGTTATATACCCAATTATTATTAGGCCATATTGCTTGCAATAGTGTTACATAAACCATTACTATTTGCCTAATTGCACACCCATACAATATAGGTATTGTGCTAAATACAATTACTAAATAGCAAGTTTGGTTTATTAAATAAAATATAGCAGCTAACCTTGCCTTGCCTTTGCCCTTATATAGCCTTAATGTATATGTAACGCCATATATAAGGCAATTGCACACATTAAGGTAGGCAAGCCAGCCGCCTTGCCCTATGCCTGTTATAGTGTAAACATACATAGTAATAGCTGTACTTAGTGCTAATAGTAACCATACATTGCGTAAACCCCATTTGCTATTAGCTTTAAAGCCACTATGCCATGTTTGCCAACCAACAACATTTACTATAATAAAGTAAATTGTTTGGCTAATGTTTACATACCAACCAAAATAACAACCAAACACTAGCCAATAAATGTTGTTAAGCAATGCAAGTGCAAACATAAGCCTTTTGCCTGCAACAAAAGCCAAAAAACTAGCAAAGGCGTTTACACTATACAGCACATTTACAATGGCCCAAACATACCCTACAAACATTTTAATACCCCCTTTGTGTATAGTTGTTTATTGCTTAGTTACATATTAACAAGTTGTTAAATTGTTATGTTATTAAGTTTACTACTGCACATAATTAAATTATGTTATTAGTTTATTTATTTGTTGGTTTGTATGCACTATACATATATGCATACTACTGCAACGCCAAACACACCAAGCCAAAGCACATACCAAAAATGTTTACTAGGCATTTTAATACCCCATTTGTTTTAAATTGTTTTGTAATTAAGTTTTTATTTTAGTTATAAGGTTAAGTTGTTATGTTTACAATTATACAATATGCAATGCGGCTACAATAGCCGTACCCTATGTTATTGTTGGTGTTTGCGTTTAAATGTTGTTATGCTCTCACCTTGATCGCTCGAGAAAAAAAATATCTCGAGAATCTTGATCGCTCGAGAAAATTTAGTCTTAAAAATTATGAAGTACGGGGGAGGGTTAACGAAGGTTGGCTTTGCGTGGGTAGGTATAATACTAGGTGGGGCAAACGGTCCTTGCACCGTTTCGAAAAGTTTCAAACGGTCTAAAACTTTGGTGGGCATAGCCTTTTCGACAAAAAAAATTTCGAGGAAATATATATGCTGGTAATCTATAGGAAGAGTGGGCGCTCTTGAGTGAGCGCCCGTTAGGTTAGACCTTATGAGGAAGGAGACGAAGGGTGAGCTTCTTAGGAGTGACCTTTACGATCTTAAAGAAAGAACCTTTAACCTGCACAACCTCCCCAACGGTGAAAATGAGCTCACCCAAATTGGGAGAAGTCTCCAATATCCTATCTAGCTTCTCTCTATCTAACATTTCAAAATTTCCTTTACCTGTGTCCATCATGCCTCCTCATCTATGCCGGGACGAAAGTGGCTATTATCTTCTATTTCTTTAGCTGCCTCGTTGAGATCCTTGGTTGCTTGTTCGATCTCCTTGAGGGTGGGAGGGAATGTCGGGAGGTCTTCCGGTTCAATAGCTGGAGGGGCTGGGGAAGCGAATAGGTTCTCACTATCATATTCAGAACCACACTTCTGGCAGAATATCCTGGAAATGGTATGAGGCGGGGCAGAATCGAGTTTGTCGAAGTGACGTGTCATGAAGCCGCCGTCAGTAAGATTAAGATCTGCATGAAGACGATTATTGCATTTGGGACAGTTAGTGGGCATTTTTCTCTCCTCCTTGATCAATTTGGACTTTAGAGATACCGTTGTTTTCTTTTTTGATTTTCTCATCGATTTCTCCTTTCGTCTGAATATTCATAGTGCCCTTTGGTCTGGATAAGATCAATAGACCGAAGCTGGCAAGTAGTCGGTTATAATCTTCGTCTTTGAGATCTGCAAAGTCATGAAGAGCACCTGTGTCGTCCTGAATAATGACTCTTTTGACAAAGCCAAAACTCAGGCATGTGTTTATGATGAATAGATCCTTTACAGAAGGGATCTCGTTTCCATTGTTTGGTTTTTCTCTCATGTTAGCGGAGCATTCGCTCTCTTAATTGCTTGATGGACTATGAAAATGTTAGGCTTCTTTCCTGGTCTACAATCCTTGCAGAGATACTTCTTCAGGTTAGGATAGTAGGTCAGTTTTTGACCCTCCTTTTGACATTCATCACATTTCATGTTTACTTTTTCCATCTTTCCTCCTAATTTGGTTGGCTCTTTTGCCCATAATTTCTTGGCTTTGCACCTTTAGGTATCCAGAAACGAGGATGGATTTTTCTTTTTTTTAGATCAAGGATTTTTATGATCTTATACATGGTATATTCCGAAGAGTCTAGCTTTTGTGAAATTGCATGGATTGAATTTTCTGGATTTTCCCACATTGTGGTAAGGCACTTGGCGAGATTATCATGGCCTAATGCGAGAGCTCTTTCTAGCATCTTGTCATAGGTATGTTGTTGCAATGGAATTTCCAGAAATTTGGAATCCCCATGTACTATGTATTTAAGTGGTTTCATAGGATTATTTAGGTGAAAACAAGAACCGCCCGATGTGCGGTTTCACCGAGCGGTTCTCTAGACAAGGAGGTTGATATGGCCGTGACGTAAAGAAAGAAGAACGACCAGTTTGCAAAGGCACTAATATAATACATTGCAGATAAATAAACTGCAACTATTTTTATTCGCTTAAAATCCATCGTCTTCAAAGCTTTCATCAAAATATAGCCCTTTTGGTTCTGGATCATCTAAAACATTATCAATTTCCATTGAGAGTTTTTTATGTTGTTCTCTGAACCTTGGTTGATTAACGAGCCATTGTAAATATTCGGTAGGTACATCTTCTACATATTCTCCTTCAAATTTGCCAAATGGCAAGATAGCTTTTTCCTTTAATTTTGGAACTGGCATTCTTGTTACACCTATTTTAGTTGTCATCTTAATACCTCTATATCCCATTTAACTTTTGTTTCGAAATTTTCTATTCTATCGTTGAATCTTTTCTTTATAGACTTTAGTACAATGCTATTAGTTCCAGCCAGTAATGTTTTGGCTTCCAAGTATTGTAATATTTCTTTATAGGAATAATTCTGTTCAGGCTTAAACAGAGTTATATTGGTTGGTTTTTCTATCTTAGTTAATTTTCTTGCTATATTGATGATTCCTTCTTGTTTTGCTTTGATTAACTTCTTTGCGATTGCTGGCTTTTCTTTTTCTATGATATCTATATTTTCAAACACCCCTTTAACTGTATCGTACTTATTAATTAGCTCCGAAGATTTAGAAGGCCCAATTCCTTCTACTCCAGGAACATTATCACTCTGTTTACAGCCCATTAATATTTTCATTTGAATGAATTTCTTTGGAGTGGTTTTATACTTTTTCTTTAAACTTTCTAGGGTAAACAGATTGAGCATGGATCTTCTAGCAAACTTATCGTAATTCGTATTAATCAGGGAAGTTGTTGGAGAAATTAAAGCATAGCAATCTTCATCATTCGTATATAGGTCTGTATCGCCATTAACTTTTTCTATTATAGAAGAAGCAACCTCTTCACCTTCATACCCTTTTGCGGCTAAACACGGAATGTTTAGATCATATAAAATTGCCTTGATTAATGTTTTTTCTGTAGAAAGATCTGGGATATCTATTTTCTTCCTATTTTGTTTATACTTAGAATAGATTTGCTTTTTAATGTACGGAGGAGAATCCCAAGCGGCAATGATGAAATCATACTTGTAATCACTATATAGCCTAATGATTTCTTTTAAAAAACCGAATATGGCACTTGTGAGTATCTTCCTTTTATCTTTCACAACTGCCAACTGGTTATTTTGGAAAGCAAAATGTGACTTATAAACTAGGTAAGATGAGTCTATAACGACAGTCTTCATTAACCGATCCCCTTCCATAGTGATTATTTATTGTATTATACAGTAGGAACAAAAAGTAAGCAATTTTTTTTATATATTTTTCTACATTTAAGAATATCGTTTGAAGTCTTGTTACTAGAAAGTATAATATTAGATATTAAAATGCAGACTAATGATCTTGCGCTGTATATTCTATTATAAGTGTAAAAAACCTATAAATGGAGTCACTTCAAGAGAGGGTAAGGCTGGCGAAAGCTGGCCTTACCCCATGGATTATTATGAAAAAAGATGGATTAACATTTGAACAGGAAAGGGCAGCTCAACTCCTATCTCTTGGCAAAAAGCTTGGGGATAGAAGTATAGCCGAAAAGGTCGGTATTAGTCTTAATACCTTACGCTCTTGGAAATCTGACATGAAATTTAAAGTTCGGGTCATGATGCTTTTTGAAGAGAATTTAGAATACGAAAGACTAGAGAGGGTAAGGAAAATTAAGAAGTACTTGAAACCAATTTATAAAAGGCTAGAAGAAAAGTTGAGTGATCCGAAATTAACCAAAAGTGTTCCTCTTAGAGAACTTATGAGAATGATGACACAGCTTCATGGAGAACTTAGGTTAGATAAAGTATCTTCTAGAAGGGCATCATTTGAAAAAGAAGAAGATGGGCATGGCGGGAAACCTCAGATTCCTGAAGGCCATGTGGACCCACTTTCAGAAGCAAGAGCCTTATACACGGCAGGAAGAAGGGAAGAGGCTAATTCTAAAAAAGTTGTGCCATTATTTAAGGAATAATGAAGAATAAGAAGATAAAAAGGACCCCTGTTAAAAAAAGCGTTATTAAGAGAACGCCTGTCAAGGGTCCGCTTCTTCTTTCAAAAAAAGAGCCGTCTGACAATAAGGAGGAATATTTAAAAACGCTTGCCCAGAGCAAGCAAAGGGTTGATAAAGAATTTATCAGTAAAATATCTTCAGAAGTTGGATTCATACAAAATCTCACCGAAACAAACCTCGAACCAACTCGCCTTTACGAATACCAACAGAGCATCATGAGCGATAAGAGTAAGTATAGACATATTGACAAAAGTCGTCAAGTTGGTATGTCTTATGGTTTTGCTTGTGAAGGCTATGCCAAAAGCCAGCTTTTAGATATTTATACTGGAATCTTTATCTCTTATAATCAAGATGAAGCTAATGAGAAAGTTGTATATGCGAGAGCTCTTCATGACAGTGTACCATTTAAGTTTAAGAAAAAGCTTGTCATAGATAGAGTAACTGCCTTAGAATGGGAAAGCATGGTCAGAGATGGGCGAAAAACAAGAACACGTCTTATAAGCCATCCTCAAAGGGAACCTCGTGGTAAAGGTTTCAATACTGACGTATATCTAGATGAAATTGCCCATTATCAATGGCCGCAGAAAGTATATATTGCAGCTGTTCCTATTATTACTCGCGGATTTGGTCAACTTGCAATGGCTTCATCTCCTCTTGGGCAAAGTGGTCTTCATTATGAAATAGGTCATAATGTTCAAGACTACAATATGTATTCCAGGCATAGGATTTATTGGTGGAATAACCCAGATTTTTTAAGCGATGATGCTCTCCGCCATCCTCTTAATGAAATAGAAGAATTAGCCAGAGACATGGAAACATACGATAGAGTTATGGAGTTCGGTAATGATTCCGTTCGCCAAGCCTATCAGAGCATGTTGGCAGAATACTTTCAACAGGAATACGAATTAAAAGCCATAGATGAATCTTCTTCTTATTTTTCCATGGACCTTATTAAGCAATGCACATTTGAAGCTTTAAAGGGTTTTCAGCATTTAGAGGATGGGGATATTTATGGGGATAATCCTGTTTCTATTGATCCTGTTTTTCCTGGCTTCAATTTTCATACATATGAATCAATAGAGGAGTTATCACATGCTATCGCAATTGGAAAAGTGGGTAAAAGGTTTGTGGCAGGATATGATGTTGGTCGGAAAGAAGACGCTTCAGAAGTGTATGTTTTGGAAGAAGTCCCAAATTTAGATTATTTGCAAGTTTTAAGATTGGGAATTTCTATGAAGCGTATGACTTTTAGAAAACAATTTGATATGATATGCAAATTGTTTCAACATGTCCCGATTCTTAAAATGAAAATAGATTCTACTGGGATTGGTAGAAATATCGCAGAAGATCTACAATCTAAATTCCATAGTCGCATAGAGGACATTAATTTTACTAATGAAAATAAAGGCGAAATGGCTGCAAATTTAAAACTTCGCATGGAAGATCAGGCCATTGCCTATCCCAGTGAGAGAGATCTCATTAGACAAATCCACAGCATCAAGCGGAAAGTTTCTGAAACTTCTGTGATTAAATTTGAAATACCAGAATCTGAAAGAAGAAGCCATCATGGTGACAAGTTTTGGGCTTTGGCGTTAGGTTCTTCTGCCGGACAACCTGCTCAAATGCATAAGGTCGTATTGCTTTCTACTAATATTAGAAAGATAGCTCCTAATGACAGAATAATTAAACTTCCGCCTAACAGGATTTTTAAGAGAGATACAGTAATCGAAGGTGTTAATTACAAGAAAATCGAAATGCCTCCTCGGGTGGCTAGTGAATTCGCAGTAGATTCATTAATTTCTAACATTTAGGTGAGATATGCGACAGATAGTAAGCATTATAGATCCAAACTTCCCTAATATGCAGAGAGAAATTTATAGAGAAGATGGTAAAAGACTTCTCAAACTTCTCAAAAAGACTAATGTTGATAAAGAAGTTCGTGATGAAATGAGGGTTTTTTTAGCTGCAAGAGATACCTTGTATAAGAAGACTAACCTAAATAAGGAAATCACCAAATATGCAAATCCTCTATTAACTGCTGGATTCGGGGCTGAAACCATTGGGGTTTATAACCCAGATACTATTCCCATAGATACATATGCAAAGATGAAAACTGATTCACAAGTGGCTATTGGATTGGCAGTAATTAAAATGCCTATCTATTCGTTAGGCTATACTGTAGAGTGTGAAGATCCTGATATTAAAGAATTTATAAAAGTCGCTATTCAGAATGTATGGAAAAAATTGATTAAATCAATGTTGACGGCCATAGATTATGGATTTGCAAGTCATGAATTGATTTGGGAACTGGCTGATTTAGATATTTACACTCAAACGGGAACTGGAAGAAAGAAAACTCATTTTAGTGGGAAAGGTGAAATACTCTATAAGGTCAAGGCTCATTATCCAGGAAGTATTAAAGTACGGATAGATAGCAAAACGGATGAATTTTTAGGAATAGCTCAGTCTGCGGGAGCTGGTCAGAATATTCAATTAGATGCTGATAAATGTTTTTTCTTTGCTCTTAATGATGAGTTTGGAAATTATTTTGGGCAATCAAGAATGAAACCAGCGTACAAGCCTTGGTATTGGAAAGAAGTCTTAACCCAATTCATGTTAAGGTATTTTGAAAGAAGGGGAAGTCCGACAACTACAGTAACCCATCCGATAGGGGGAGGAATAGACCCGTCTGGCTTAACATATGATAATGCTGATATCGCTCTTAGAATAGGTCAGAACATAGTAGAAAATGGTGTCGTAACACTACCGTTTGAGGCAGACAAGGGCGGGAGCAATAAGTGGGGAATCACTTTCTTGCAGGATGACAGACGTGGTGAAATGTTTGTCAATGCATTGAACTATTTAGGCACTCAAATATTGAGAGGCCTTTTAACTCCAGAAAGGGTAATGACACAAGATCTTTCAACTGGAAGTTTTAGCATGGCTAGTTCGCATGCTGATATTTTTCTTTTAAGCGAAGAAGGTCTTGTTTCTGAAATGGAGGATGCTATTAACACCATTATAGTTCCGCCATTAGTTCAATTCAATTTTAAGCCAACCAAACTCGTCCCTTGCAAAGTAAGGATAGAAAAAATCCAATATGATAGGAGGAGAATACTCAAAGAAATATTAGTAGAGATAATAAGGAATATCAATGGTTTTTTGAAAGTTGGAAAGGTTCCCAACATTATGCCAAGCATTAAAGAAATGGCAGATGTGTTGGGCGTTCCATTGTCTGTTGTTGAAGAAGAATATACTGATGATGCTAATTTAGTTCCAGCGGCGGGCGGAGCATTAGGTCCGAATGGCCTTCCTGTTCAAGGAAAAGTTCCTGCCAAAAGTCCTGGTAATGGAGAAACAGATATTACTAAAACTCCAAAAGCCAAAGGGAATATTACTAGATTTCCAGCAAAGAAAGAACAAAACAAAAAGTAGGAGGAATTTAAAATGGGAGATATTAATCCTATCAACAAACCGCTAGTCAGAGATTTACAACAGATGGGGATTTTGTCAGCTGATGCTAGTGTTCCGAGGTTTATTGCTTCTTTGAGATGCAAGACAGAGGCCTTTATAGGCGGAAGTAATACGACCACGAAAGTTCTGGCACAAACCCCGATCAGTTTCCTGTCAGTAACGACATTTAAGACAGATGGATCCGCTGCACTTGGACTTACGAATGTTGTGCCTTTGGTGCAGAATACCCACTTTTCGCTTAGTGGGTCAACAATAACTTATATCGGGAATACGGCTTCTACCAAACTTGTTTTGATGAATTATCTTTATTAACATTTTGAAAAGAAGGATACCGTTATGAACTTTCAATGTATAGAATATATTAAAATGGAAGACGGTACTCCGAAGGTACAGGTCGTAACGAAGGCTACTGGCAAAGATCATAATGATGTTCATTATCTTTTCAAGTTGCGAAGAGCTACTCGCTTAATTGTTGGGGATGATAATATGAAGGGTTTTTCTGAAACTACCCTTCAAGAATTGCATACTGCAATAGTAAAGGCGATGATTGCGAATAGCATTTCACATTGGTATGACACTTGGGATAGCGATTTGGATGAAACATTGCCTGATGATCTTAAGTTGGCAAGTAGCGGCTATTATCCACCTGCAGATGAATCTATCTTCGATATGGAAGCAGATGATGTTGCCATTCGAAAAGTATTTATGGATGAAGATGTTTTGTATCTATGGTCGGCCCCGACCGCTAGAAAAGAAGTTCCATCTGGTCATTTTTTGGATCCTGCGAATAAAAAATATCCTTATAAAAATGCGAGTGGAACAATTAATTGTGGTGGGCTGATGGCAGCATACAAAGCTGCTCGTGGATCCAGAGGAGCGCCGAAGAGACCAGAAATCGCTGCTAAAGCAAAACGGTTGTTAAAATCTAATTGTAATAAGGAGGTTGGAGGAGAAAAGAAAATAGAAGAAGTTCATGGACATTTAACCAAGATTTAAGGAGTATTCACTATGAAGAGAACACCTGTAAGGAAGTTGGAAGCCATGAGTGGTAAATTCTTCAGCGTTGTTTCTCTAGATGTTGCAGAAATAAGTGAGAATAAAACTGTTGACATCGAAATGCTGAGGGTTGGAACATTCAAGCATAAGAAGTATGGTGATTTAGAAATTACTGCAGAAATGCTTGAAACAATGGTTGAAAATTTTGAAAACGATGTGGTTGGCAGAGAGGTTAGTTTTGACTGGAACCACAAAGCTGAGAATGCTTCCGGCTGGTTGAGGGGTTTGAAAGTAGCTGATGGTGTTCTTATCGGTACGGCAGAACTTACAGATAAGGGCAAAGAAAGTATCCAGAAGAAGGAATATGGGTACTTTAGTATTGAATACAGTGATGACTACGAAGACCCTGAAACTAGCGAGAAATATGGGCCGACTATTCTCGGTGGAGCATTAACTAATCGGCCATTTATGACGAAACTTAAGAAAATTGAGTTTTCAGCAGAAGACTCAGAGGACGCAATCTATCGTTATGAGGAGGAGAAAAACATGGATAAGGATAAAGTTGTTCGGGAACCTGCTCCCAAGGATGAGCCGAAATTGGAAGAAATCCAAGAAGAGAATAAGAGATTGAAGGCGGAACTCGATGAGATGAAGAAAAAACCGCCCCAGGAAAAAGACAATAAGGTTCTTACCGATTTCATCAATTCACAGAAAACAGCCATGGAAGCCATGGAAACCAAAATCAAAACTCTCGAGGATAGGAACAAGGTAATCGAGACTGATGTTCAGACAAAAGAAGAGAAGCTTCGGAAATCTGAAGTTGAAAGAATTTGTGATAAGCTTCTCACATCTGACAAACATCATCCAGTAGTTGTTGCAGTTGCCAAAGAGATTATGTTGTCTGCTTCTGCAACGACGGTTATCAAGATGACTGAAACGAGCGGCGAAGGTGACAAGAAAAAAGAAGTTCAGCTCGATGTTTCTATTAAGGATGCTCTTCTGAGACTGCTTGCTGCTATTCCCGCAACGCAAAGAGCAGACTATGATGAGAAAACTCGTCATGGCGACGACAAGCAATTTTCTGAGGAAGAGGAAACCAAGGTCGAGCTGGAAGGCAAGAAAAGAGCCTTCGCGAAACACGGCTTGAAAATGATTAGTAGCAAGTAGGAGTCTTAAATGTATCCATCTAGTGGATTTGGTCAACAGTCTGCTTATTTTGATGATTATCTATTAATTGATGGAACTTATGAAATAGTTTCGGTAACGATAGATGCTTCATCAAGAGATATCGGAAACACAGATCCACTAAAGCTTAGAAGCGGGTTGCTATTAGCCAAATCTGCAAACCTCGGTGGGAAATATATTCCTGTTAGTACGGCTAGTGGATTTCTGAATGGTGCTAGTCCAACGCAGTTTATGTCAGATATTATTGTTCTCGCTAGGGAAGAAAGAATTGGTTATGATTATATTCTTGGTTTAAAAAGAGAAAGATCAGTAATCCCTTCAGACAGGATTGTTCCTGCTTATTTTTCCTGTAATATTTGGGAGAATAGAATATTATATAACAATAGTGACGTGTCATCCATTACGGAAGCACAATGGTCAAATTGCCAAAGGATAGTAAGGGTCCCAATGACAGCGGTTAAGTATGTTCCTTCTGAAACCGTAGCAAGGGCTCTTTACTGGAAGAGAATAGAAACACTTGAAACAGAAAATAAATTTAATTAGGAGGATTCTATTATGAAGCCTGGATTCACTTACCAAACTGGCGAATTTGATAGCGAAATATTGGCTAGTGGGGATTTCCAGTTGATCAGCATTACGCTTGACTCCACTGCCAGATATGCGACTGATGGTACAAATGGGAGTGTAACCATTCCCAAAGGGACGCTTATCGTAAAAGATACAGATCTCTCTGATGGGACATATACTCCTGTGGTTACGATTGCATCACTGAACGGAATCGCAGGATCAGCTACCCAATTCATGAAAGATGCGGTTGTTCTCGCTGAGACAATCGTAGATGCTTCGGCAGGCGATCAGCCTGTGAAGGCATATTGGGCTGGAACATTTAAATTTCCTAAACTGAAATACAACGGCTCTGAATATACGGTTTTGACGCTGGCAAATTTCGCAGCGGTTCAGAGAATCAAGGTCATTGACGGACCGAGTTCGTAATTCTTATTTAACAACATCATCGAAGTGATTCGAATATGAACTTAAAATGAATGTAGGAGGATATAAATATGGACGCATTGGTTAACTCTCCGCTTTTGACACCCCGTTATCTTATGACGGTGATCGACGATATACCAGCTCAAACAGAAGTATATCGTGGGGCTGAAATATTTCCGCTCGTAACTCAACCAGGACCGAAGGTCGAATGGGATATTAAAAGACCTCTCGGAGGAATGACTCAGGCAGTTGCCCGAGGCGCTGAATCTCCGGTTATTCATCGGAGAGGCGTTGGGCAAGCTTCGTTCGAGCCTGCCCATTTCCGTGAAAAAGTGATTCTCGGTGAGTCTGATGTTACTACACTGAGAAAACTCGGCACATGGGAGCAGCGGTCAACGGCTGCTGAACTCATTGCTGAAATTATGATCGATCTTAACTCGAGACTCGACACGAGACTCGAATGGATGAGATGGCAGCCGATCGTAAACAACTCATTGGCTATCAATGAGAATAAGGTTCAGTTTACGGTTAGCTACAACATGCCAGCACGTCAAAGACCCACAGCATCTCCGCTGTGGAGCACCTATGCTACTGCCGATCCCATTACGGATATTCAAACGTGGCTTCGACTAATCAGAGGATCTGGTGGTAAGATTAAGAAGTTTTGGTTCAACACGAAAGTAGAAATGCATCTTTTCCGCAATGCTAGAATTCTTAGTCTTGTAGATAGGGTTTTTAATTCCGGAAATGTTGGTCTTATGAGCCCAGAAATTCTTGGCGCTATCCTTAGGACCTACATTGGGAATTATCCCTATGAAGTTTACGATGCTGGTTACAATCTAATCACATACACGACTGCCGCTCAGGCTTCTGGGTCAGTGACAAACGTGTATGTTGATGATGCAACAGGGATCGTAGCTACGGATGTTGTTCAGATTGCTGCTGCTGATGAGTCAGCTGAGGAAAATCTCACAGTATCGTCTGTTTCTGGAAATACTCTGAACTGTACTGGTTCCACAGTTACCGGAACATATCCCGCGAATAGCATGATTCGCTGCTATAAAACCTATCTTCCTGATAACGTATTCGTAATGGAAGCAGATTTTCCTGCTGGTTCCGGACCAAAAGGCGAAGTTATCAGTGTTGATGCTGTGTATGGTGCTGGAAGTCTTACTGCACCGAAACCTGGAAAATTCGCTGAAACAATTTTCCTTAACAAAGATCCTAAACAGATTGAGATCATCAACGGGATCAATGCTCTGCCAGTAATGTATCGCAAGAGGGGATTCATTGTTGCGACAATTGCTTAACGAGTGTTGATTAAAGTTAAAATATTCCTTGCAACTTGCAAAGTTATTTATGGAGGAGGGCTATGTCTAGATCAGTGAGGATACTTTTCCCATCTTTAACACATAATGGGAAAATATATGATTACGGAGAAGTTGAAAGTGAGCCGACACCGTGGCTGGTGGAAGCGGCTAAGAAGAAACTTAAAATGTTCCATAGGGATTCAAATAAAGAAGTTAGAGTCGCTAAATTTGTAGAATCTGACGACGAAGCATCACTTGATCCTGAAGAAACAGAAGAAAAACTTCCAAGAGTATTTACATTGAATGATTTAGTGTCTGATGAAGACCTAGAAGATAAGATGAAGCCAGAACTTAGCGAACTGGCTTCATCTCTAGGTCTGAAAGATAAGCTGGTTAAGAAGTATGAAAAAGATCAGCTTAAAAAATTCATAACATTTATGAGGAAACTCTAAATGGAATACACAACGATTGATGATGTTAAGAGGCTTTTGAGAATACTGAATGTTCCTGGGGACAATCAGCATAAGATTCGTTTTTCAGATTCTTATACGGTTCCAGAGGCATATACGAACAATACGGGTACAGCTATTCTTGATGGAAAATTAGTCATCAATCCGGCTTATGCGGGAAGTGAATTTTGGCATGTAGAATTCATTTCACCGACTCAATTTAGTTTGTTTAGAAGTGAAGATACAACTAAGAATGATGGTACTGGCTCCAAAACTACATCATTCCTTTCTCTTTCTAAAATTGTCAGAATTCCTGTTGAAGCGTGGGTTGGTGGGGAGCCTGCTGCTGGTGATAAGTTTAAGTTTAGAACCGATTCGAACATGTCTGATGACGACGTCGCTGGCTATATTGATGATAGTGGTGCGATAGTTGATGTTATGCTAAGGGAGAAAATTTCAGACACATATGTTCCTTTCTCAAATAAAAGTCTCCCAGTTGTTATTTCTAAAGCAACTGCCTATATCGCAGCAAACTTGGTTTATACATCAATATATGCCAGCATGAGCGTAGATACATTACCAACTCTTGTTAGGAGATGGTATAATCTTGGCAGAGATATGATAAAATTTTATATGGAAAGCATTGATGGCAAGAATAAAAATGCTTTCACAAGACATGCTAGATTCATTTCAAGACAACCGCTTTTTACTAAGATTAGTGTGGCAGAAGCTGCCGGAATAGAAGGTATGGTTGGTGAAATAGAAACTGTGAATGTTGAGTATGATACTGATTTCAATAATAGGGAGCAATTGGGGTCAACATAATGAGAAGAATCATTAGAAGACCGTCTGCTGCTCAGAGAAAAAAGTGGAATGCTGAGGGCGAAAGAGAGCTTGGTGGGAAAAGAACCCAAGTCAGCAAAAAGGCCAGGAGAAGTTTAGTTCCTGGATCCGAAGAAGTAGTTCCACTTGATTTTATGATTGATCAAAGTAGGAAGAATCAACGAACTATAGTCGAATGGAATGAAGGTGGTGGAGTTTCTAACCTTTATGGCGATCCTGTAGATACTGCCGAAGAAGCACGGGATGTTACTCACGATATAACCATCGAGGGACTTTCCCCTGAAGAAATTGATAGAAGCTTGCAACCTTCACGAGCTCCTAGAATAGAAATTGATAGTTCATTTTTGAAAACATATCGTGAAGATCTAGAAAGTTTTCTACTTTCCTTTGCTTACGACTATAGGGCTGGAAGGGTTATTGATATCAAGGATAAAATCTTAAGGGTCGAAGAATTATTGCCAGAACCAAAAGTCGAAGGTCCCAGTGAAGGTCTCTCTGTTTCTGTAGACTTTTCAAATGTCAATAAGTTTTTAAATGCTTATAATGCGAAAGGCGGTTTTAGTTCTAAAGATCTTCGGGATTCTTCTGAAATTATTTTTGCTAAAGAAGGGTTTGATATTTATAGACAAGCTATAAATGATCTTTTGGAAGAATCATATGGTGATTTTATTGAAGATTATAATAAGCGGATGGGCATTGGTGAAGAATACGTCGCTACATTACTAGAATGCAAAGGGAGATTAGATTCATTGGTGTCTTTGATTAATAGCAAAAAGGAAGCCCAAATAGATGTTCTTAAAAATTTCCATAATATAGGCTATTTCGAATCAGGAAAGCTAGTGGCAATGGCACAGAAATTATTGACAGAAGCGCAAGCAGATATTTTAAAAATTTCAAATGATTTTGATACGCTATCGTTTGAGATAAGCGATTTTCTTAAGGAAAATAAAATCAGTCAGTGGGAAATACCTTCACAGGACATAGGATTGTTGGAACAAGCCAGTAGCACACTTATGCAATTGATGGATGATAATAATGGTTTCTATCAAGAATTCTTAAGAGCTAGATCTGGCGTTGAGCAAGGAATTGTTGGGATAAGAGAAGGGTTTCTTCATGTTACTCAAATAGATCCTACTTTTGAAGCTCAACGGATTTATACAGGAGGATTTAGAACACCTCATCCACAATTAAATATTGATTTGGATCGTACCGAAGCAACTTATGATCTTGCAGCAGATTATGACAGTATAGATAGAGAACGCCTTCTTGCAGAATCATACGGCAGTGAAGGAAAAAGGGTTAGAAAGAGAAAGGATTTTGAACGGCCTAAGCCTCACAGAAGGAGCATCACTCTTGGCGGGGAAGGATCATATTCTGGTGGTGTCATTTTTCTCGGGATTAGACGTGGTTGTTCTTATGTGATTGATAAAATTGGTGAAATGTTTGCATTATTAAAAGACGTATCTTCAATGACAGCCTATACTGGTGAATATTCTCAAAACATTTTTCGTGATTTTCAAAAGAGTTACGATAAAATCAAAAATAAAATTTCTACTGGAGGATCATTTGTTTTTGATTCAGAAAGCAGCGGAGAAGATGAAGATAGAACCATCAAGTATATGTTTTCAGTATCAGATAACGTAATAAAAGACTTAAGAGCCTTGGGAATTAATCCTAATACGATTGACGAAATTAGGAAAGCTTTATCTGAGGGAATTTTTGGGAGGCCAGATTTGATTCCTAAATTGGAAGATTTTATAACGGAAAGAATTATCCAAAATGTAGAGGGCTTATGACAATTTCTACAGATAGTTTGATTGATGATTTTATTTTTAATCTTGCTAAGATTTTTGAAGACAACGAGGCTAGATTAGGAATAAAAGAAATCTATAAAGATGATGTTTGGGTGGTTCCGATGGTGCCCTCTATGTCATTATCTTGCACTTCCATTTGGAATCAACTGAGGACAATAAGCAGCGTAAATGTTCGTTACGAAATTGATATCGTTGGGAGTATTTGGTATTATCACTCGGCAGCCAGTCCTGACGTTACTACTAATCTTGTTATGAGGAATGCATACAAGATAGTTGATCATATAATGAGAAATGCTTCACTTAATGGTTTTCTTACTAACACGAGAGCAATTGTTAGATCATGCGCTTATACCCCTCGGCGCAGATCTAGAGCATTGATTTCGGCTGCTCGTATCCTAATAACTGCACCATATCAAACTAGGATATCAACGATTTCATAAATAATTTTGTAAGTTGCAAGGAATATTGAAAATATTGTTAAATAGGAGGAACACAAGATGGTACGAACGATAGGACCCGCAGTTGGGAGTAAAGCGCAATTAGGGTACAAAGAAGAGTGTAAATGGGGATACCCCTCTGTTCCTGTTTCAAAGTTTTTGGAAATCACTAGCGAAGGAATTGCTAGTGAATATACAAACCTTGTGAGTGCTGGCTTGAGATCTGATAGGGCAACTCACAAACAAAGGACCGGGACAGAAGCTGCCGGTGGAGATGTTAGTTGTGAAGTTTCTCCAGAAGGCATCACTCCATTTCTCAAACACGCTTTGGGACAAAGATTAACCAAAAGGAAAGATATTGCCTTCGTTATGCATTACAAAGGTGCTGATACGAACCGTTGGGTAGAATTGACATCCAGCACGCTTACAAGTAAAGGAACCACGTCTGGTGATAATCTTTCTATTACAATCACAAACAACATGACAGTACAGGCACTTCTTTCTACAATTCACAATTCTACAAACTGGGATTGTTATGCTCCTTGGGGCGATAACACTGATGGCACGACCGGTGGGTATTATGCTCGTGCGCTCGCAAGCAAATTGAGTTCTACCCATAGTCTCGGTGCTTACGATTTTGGGATTGTTGGTGGGGCAAATCAATATGCAAAGAATACAGATGGTACTGTATTCTACCTTGAGCAATTTTCTGGATATGGTGGAACCGCTAATAGGGCATGGGTTGGGCATGATGATGATTCCAACGGGTATGCTGGTATTTTCCCCGTATATTTCAAGTACGGCATTTATGAGCATACCTTGAATGCGAATCCAACTATTCCAGAAGGATATACTCTCGAAATTGGTCGGGATGTTGCTGCATTCAACTATTATGGGGCAAAGGTTAATACCCTTGCTATGACAATCAACCCCGGAGAAATTGTTACCTCTACCATTAACATGATGTGTAAGGGAGCAAGTACGAATGGCGATCCTGAGGTTAATGGGACTAATGTAGGATGGGCTGCTCCCTTTATTGGCATGAGATATGCCGGGACAGCGGCTTCTGCACATCTTGCAATTGCAAATGATGGTTCCAGCAATATGCTTTCATTTGAGCATGGTGCGCTGGCTTCTGAAATAACCACTTACAAATTCACACTTAGCAGACCATTCAACACGCATAATGGTTACTATTTCGATACAACCTTGCTTCAAGGACTCGTTGAGTTCCTTGAATATAACACTTCTTATTTTTCAATTACGAGAAAAGCGGGATGGAATCCGTATGGTGCATCGTATGGGACAGCCGGAATTACCACCGTTGCAGCTTCTACAGATATTCCTACAGCTTCAGATCTCACATTGACTATCGCAATTTCTACGACGATCTGTCCCCTTATAAGAGGGAACTATATTGGGACAGATGCCGGACAAAGTACGAATATCTATGTTGACATTACTACGGCGGGAGCAACAAGCGGAGTGGCTGCGTTTAAGGGTTCCAAGGATAATACCAACTGGAGTTCTGCAACATTGATTACCAGTGGGATTTGGTATCCGATCAAGGATGTTCTTGATGCGAATACTGGCTTTGAAGTTATGTGGCCTGAGTTGGTAACTTTGACACAGAATGACACATGGAGTTTTACAACTTTCAAAGCAGCGGTGTCTGGTGGTGCTTCACTTTATGATGCCAGAGACCCGTACACTGGTTTTCAGGGCGCTGTCCTTTTGGATAAGGGTGCTGGAGCCGGTATGACTTCTCAGGGTGTCATGAGCCTTAATTTCACACTTAATAACAACCTTTATGGCGATAAGTATGAATTGGGCGATAGGCAGAGAGCAGCCGTAGTTGCACAGAAACGATCTGTGGAAGGAACAATCAACACTGAGTTTGATGATCTTGATCTATACAGGATGTTTGTTAACGGTGTGGCTGGTGATCTGCAAATTACACTCACTTCAGATGAATATGTTAATGGTAGTACAGTCAAATATTCCATGATTCTTAGGTTCCCCAACATTAAATTTTCTGGGACCACTCCAGTGGTTGGTGGGCCTGATATCATCACGACTGATTTTCCGTTTACGGCTCTGTATGATGATACTGCCGTCATGCCGGAACTCGTGATTACCGTAGTTAACCATCTAAGTTTTATCTAACAGAATGGGCTATGAGGTATTTACCTCATAGCCCATTTAGTATGTCAATAGATTTGCAAATAGTCTTTGTCTTGACCCTTCTAATTGTAACTGAAGGGAGGGTATTTTTTAGGCTTGCAAGTCTTATTTTCTGGATTCCATATATTCTGTATATTAGTTCTGTATTTTTTACATTAGCTTTAATCTTAATAACATCTAAGAAGCGTATAGAAGAATGGAATCTGGGGTACACATATAAGATTTGTACTAAGGCTTTTCGGAGCCTAATCAAACTAAGGGAGGTAAATGAGATTATGAAGGGAGTAAGATTTACAGAACCACACGATTTTATTTGTAAGTGTGACGACACCATTCCCGAGGAAGAGAAAACTCTTTTTAGAGTTAAATTCCTCACTAAAGAACAACAGGCAGAAATTCGTGACATTATGTATAGTGTCAAAGGAATCGGTGCTGCAAGACAAGAAAAATTCTTAACTGGTTCGGCAGTTCTTAAGGCTTTGGAATATGGTTTGGTTGGATGGAAAAACTTTAAATTTGATGATGGCCAAGAAATTCCATACAGCAAAGAAAATTTTTCGTGCATTCCTCCTGCACAAAGGGATGAATTAGCTAATCATATTAGAGGAATAACAGAAGGTGAGCTTTAATAGGCTTATGGAATGGAATATCCCGTTATTGAAAGACTTAATCCTAAGAGTAGGTTTCCATATATCTGTGAAAGCGAAAAGGAATCCGAAGATAGGACTGTCTTCTATTTAAAATCGCTTAGTATCTTAGAATATAGGAGTTGTGAAGAGTCAATAGGGTTAGAAAAAACTAGATACGGAGCATTCGGGTTAATGGCTCTCAGACATGGTTTGGTCGGATGGGATAATCTTATCGATGATGATGGTAGGATTATCCCATTTGATTTTTCAAATATCGATGCCATTCCATATATGGCTCAGTTAGAACTTTCTGCCGAAATAATTAATATTGCTGAAGTTAGTGATGAATTAACTGATGAACTGAAATTAGTCACAAAGTGGGCTGATTGGATTGATCATAATAAGAGAACATCAGATCAATGGGAATGTGGATTTTGTATTGAAAAAAAGTTACCCGATATAAGAAACTGCACTGGTAATCTTCCAAATAAGTGTCCAAGATGTCAGAGATCAATCCAGGATGAATTTTGCGAACAATGCATGTTACCTACTAAGCCACAATTTGTTTTTCGGTTCAGTAACGTGATAGGAGACCATGTAAGCCGTTGTCCTGTTTCTTTGATAACAGAACGGGCTCTTAGATTGACAAATATTATCAATTATATAGATAGTTCAAAAGCATTGCCTTTTTCCGGTGGAGCACTAGAACAAACGGCTTTTTATTATACATCTAGAATAATAGTATTGTCTGAACAGAATGCTCTTCTTAAAAAAGAACTAGATAAAACGATCACTAAAAAGCCGACCATTGGTGACATGAAAAGGGGGACTAAAGATGCCAGTTAATAGAGAAATTAATTTTATGATTAACATGGTTTATAAAGCCAAGGCCGAGATGGCTAATTTTAAGAAAGATATTGATGAGATTAAAGATTCTGTAAAGGAACTTAATAACCTCGGCCTAGAAAAAAGTGATGCTGGCATTAAACAAGTAATGACAACCCTTTCAGGATTTGTCAAAAAGGTTGGAGAATTAGGTACGGGGAAAGAATTTAAGAAGTTTGCTAGTGTTGCAGATGCCTTCAGCAAATTAGCTTACGGAACTAATCTGGCAGAAGATGCTATGATAAGTTTGAATAAAACCATAGGGCTGGCAGCTATGGCTGGAGAAAGCTTAGTTGAAAAACAAAAGGAAATAGCTGCTACATCAGGATTTTTACGAGGGATAGTTGGTACTCTTACGAATTTGGGAAACATAAAAACCTCTAATTTAGCAGTTTTATCGAATCTTTTTGATTCCATAGGAAAAGCAGCTTCTAAATTTGGCGAAGGCGGGACGATAGTACCAGGATTACAAAAAATTGCTACGCTAAAGGATGATTTTACAATAGTTGCAAATGCAGTCACTACAATATGCAAGCAATTATCAATGCCAGTAGTAGGGCAGAATGCTGATAAGATTGCAACGATGATGCGAGGCGGAAGCGGAGGTGGTGGAGTTCCTTTTGGAGGAGGAGGGGAGACTCTTAAGGGTGGGGTGGGGGGAACAGAAAGTTGGCGAATGGCAGGGGGAGGCTGGTCTCCTCAGACGGTTACTAATTTTAGAGATTGGTATCATCATGAAACTGAATTTATGGGTAAAACTTTTTCTGAATATAGTAAAATGACTGTTGGTCTTCAAGGGTTAGGCGATCCTGAAAGAGAAAAGGGTCCTAGTCTTCCGAGAGCGGAAGAATTAAAAAGGAATATTATTAAGATCAGAAAGGATAGCGAAGAACACTTCAGAGGGCTTTTTGAAAGAATTAAGCAAATGGGGGCTGATTATAGTAACATTGTTGAAATGATGACTGGTGGAGGAAATCTTCCTAATGTTATCGCTGCATCTAAATTAAGTGGCGTTTTTACTGGAAAAGCTTTCAGCGAAGAAATAGGAGGCAGGGAACTTGGAGCAGTTTCGATGACTCGTGGTACTTGGGTTCATAAAGCTGTCAGTTCTGTTTTTGATGACATCAATAAGGAGTTTGGAACAGAAGGAGGAATTGGAAGGTTCATATCAGAGGAACTGTATGCTTCTCCTAGATTTAGAAATTTTGCGATAGCACAAGCTAGGCAAGCTGGTCAGGATTTTAAATATGAAATGCTTCGTGGTGTTGCGGAAATTCAAAAAGGTCCTATGCCATTGCCGAAAGGAGTTTTGAGAGAAACAGTTAAGCAAATCAAATTTCAATCCCAGATTGTTCAACAAGATGCCTTAGATGCGCTCTACGGCGAAAAGAGTATTTTTGCCCAAATAGGAAAAATTATTCCTAAAAATGAGTTAAAGGGACTTACTGCATGGGCAGAGGTTCCAATTACTCCGATTACTCTTTTAGAAAAAGGAGCGACTATCCCAAAAACATATCCCAAAGAAATGCAACAGGAAATCAAATATATGCTAACCGTAGGGTTAGGTCAAATGCAAAAGGCCGGACTTCTTCATTCTGATACTATGAAAGAGCTTATGGATTATTGGAGAAAGGAAGGCTTAGTTGTCTATGGCGTTGGAGATATGTTTTTGGAATGGGCTAAAGGCGAAAAGAGGATGGTTGTAGATATTAAAAGCAGTAGGGATGTTAATGCACCTAAAAAGTTAGCAAATTTATTTCAAGTAGGAACATATGGGCTATCTGATAAATTAACGAGTGGGTTAAAACAAGCAACAACTTTTGGCGGGAAAGGAGTTTCAACAGGGATTTATCAGCCGAATCTAGGAACATTATCTCCAACCGCCTTTAGTATTCCACCAGGAGAAATGGTGTATGAAACAACTAGGCAGGCAGGGATAGAAAAAGGCATGCCTCCTTCGGAAGAAGAAATAAGACTTAAGAAGGTTGTTGTTGAAGCTACTAAGAGGCTGGTTGATGTGACTACCCAACTAACAGAAGCCAATAAGAAACTGGTTGACGTGACTACTCAATTAACAGAATCCAGAAAAGTAGGAGCAGAAGCAGAAAGAATATTAAGAAGCGGGGCCGGTGGGACAGAAGGCACAGGGGGAGGTGGGCAAGGCAGTTTCTTTTTTCCCGGTGGCGGAGGAAAGGGTGGTCAAGCAGGAGGCGGAGGACTTCTTTCTAGAGAGATGTTTGCTACTAGAGATGCGGTAACGGCATATAGCGAGATAGATCAAGCAATAACTAAAGTTTATTTGAAACAAGTAATGTTTGGAGAAAAAATCGATCTTTCTAAGGTTAAAATAGAACAGTATAATGCTGTAGTGAATAATTTGGCATCTTCTTTTAGCAAATTCGTAACAAGTCAAGATAGAGATGCTGCTCTTGTTAAAGTGGCTGCTCATTTCGAAAAATTAGCAGAAGTATCATCTAGATATGGTCAAAAAATAGACGAATTGAGTGTTAAAGAGCAAAGGATGAAAGATCTTAGAGAAAAGACCATGTACACGCTCTTCAAAGCAACTCCAGAGGGATATGGGAAACCTGGACATTTGACTACTGCTGGAGAGTTGAGAGAGGCTCCTGGGGATTATGAAAAGATAATTAGTAGTTTTTTAGGAAAAACTGGGGAAGTTGCTGTTCCAACATCTAAAGCAATATCTGGAGAAGTGGAAAGAGATTTAAAAAGTTATCAAAATCTAATGAAAGAAAAAGAACTTTTGTTGATTCAAAACAAAGAATTTCAAGCTTCTTTGGTTGAATCTATTGCATTGACTGGAAAATCTGGAGATGCTAATGAGCAATTGGTTCGTGAATTAACTCCTGTTATAGATGGGATTATTGGCGAAAATGCGGCTATGGAAACAGCTAGAAAAACAGTTGATAATTTTGAAAAAGCAATTGAGTTTCTAACTCAGGCTCAACGAGCTCAACGATTAGAAATGTTGAAACAAACAACTTCTTCAGAAAGAATTTCCGAAGTAATTTCAAAATTAAGAACAGAATTTGATGCAATGGAAATTAATATAAAGGATAGCAATTTGTCATATGCTCAATCTAGTGAAGCTTTAGATTATTATGGGCGATCATTATCTCTCATACAAACTAAACGGGCTGCGACTAGTGAAACTCTGGCAATGATGAAAATGGGTCTAGTAGATGAAAAAAAAGCTTTACTTGATTTACAAAAACAACAACAATCTGGGATTAAATTGACAGAAGCACAAACAGCTTCTATGGCAGCTTATGGAAAATCTATCGAAAACACTCAAAAGGATGTTAAAATATATACTGATAATTTAAGTAAATTGGGAGATATGGAACAGGAGTATTTAATTGCCCAATCAAACGTGAGCACAACACAAAACAGAGCATTGTCTCGAACCGCTGAACATAATCGTGGTTATTTTAGAACCACAATTCAAGGCTTTTTAGACATGATGAAATCTCAAACAGCTTGGATTGCTGGCTATGGAGTTATGTTCGGAGCTGTTGGCGCTTTTAGGAATGCTCTTGGTTCGGTGATTACAATACAACACGAATTTGCGAGGGCCATGAGAACAGCCAATGATAGCACATTGACCGCAGCTGAAACTCTTGATCTTTATAGAGAAAAAGGTGTCGGTGCAATGATTAAGTTTGGCGTGGAAGCGAAAATGGTTGGAGAAGTTCTATATCAGTTAGGCAGTTCTGGATTAACTGCAAAAGAATCTCTTGCTGCTTTAAATTCTACAATGAGTATGATAGTAGGAACTGAGGGCGAAGTTGCTGATTCTACAAAGTTGGTCGCAGCTGTCTACAATAACTTTAAAGATCAAATCAAAGGAACGGTAGATTTACAGGAAAAATTTCAATACATAAACGATGTTATTGTGGCGACATTTAACTATCATCAAGTAGAACTTAATGAACTTTCTGATGGGTATAAAGCTTTCTTGGCAATGGGTAAGGCAGCTAATTTAACTCTTGTGGAGATGTCAGGAATTTTAGGTACTTTAAATGATCGTTTAATAAGATCTGGCGAAGCTGGCCGTTCTATGCAAAGTGTTTTGAGTCAGATCTCTAAGAATCCAATTCAATTTGCAGAGGCTTTTGATATTGTAATAGATACCAGTAAGCCATTGGAAATCTTGGATATTCTAAGACAATTAAATTTACGCATGAAAACAACTTCTATGTCTGTTGATGAAATGGAAAAAGTTTTTGATAGATTAGGACTCAGGGGTGCTAGAACCTTTGTAACTCTTATCAGAGATTACAAAGATCTTGAGTCAAATATAGAAAGACTGAAGATGACCTCTGAAGGTGCTGCAAGTGCTATGGCCGACGTAATGCTTAGAAAACCAGATGTGGCTTTTAAGCAATTAGGCCAGACAATGATTTCATTGGTGAGAACTGGATTCACCCCTGTCGTAGAGGCAGCAGCTTCTGTCGCATATTGGGTTTCTAGAATTGGGTTGGCTGCTAATGAAGCCAATAGTACAGTACAGAAATATGCTGGCTATTTGCTTCAATTGGTGACTACCTTAGGATTAGCAGCTGGAGCAGCCGCCGCTTTCAGAGCAGTTAAAGATAGAATGTTTGATCCAACAGGTGCGGATTTTAAATTAGTTCATGCATTCGGAATTCGTATTGCTGAAACTTTTACTGCACTTGGATCCATAGTTATAGCCTTGGCAGTATCAATCGGCAGACTTGTTAAAGAACTTATAGTTCTTCGTACAGTTCAAACTTCTCTTCTCAGTCCACTAGATATGCTTAAAAGTCAATGGGCTAATTTAGGAACGGTCCTTTTTGGAAGTGTTAAAATGCTTCATCTTGTAGGAATAGCGATTGCTGGCATACTTGTTTATAACCTTATTGATTGGTTAATCGTTACTTCTGAAGAATATGTAGCTTTGACAGGAAAGACGGCTGAATACATAGAGACTTCTTATAGTGAAATAGAGGCGTTAAAAGCTAAGGGTCAAGAATATAGGAATTTAGGCGAAGCTACTCGGGATTATTTGGATGCCTTAGGAGATATACAAAAGACCAAAATAGAAGATATGATGGCTAAAGCTCCTAAATCAATAGAACAAACTTCTAAGGCTTTAGAATCTATACAGCGTCAATTCGGGGCGAGTTTGGGAGGACGACCAACATTTGGAGTTGAGGGCATGTCTATAGGGCCAGAGATTGGTGGACGACAAGCACAAGAAGATTTTGAAAAGTATACCAAAGATGCCGCTCTCGAGTCTAGACGTCTTTTAGATGAGTTGGTGAAAAATAATGCGAAAACTCTTAACCCATTAAAAAAGATGAGAAAAGAGTTCTATGATGAGCTTACTCAAATAGAAAAAGAAGGTTTAGATAAAATCATTAAGCAATTAGAAAATCAAGCAAGACAAGTGGCGGATGCTAAACTAGAGATGAGTAAATATATTACAGGCGCTCATGAAGTTAATGTAGTGCAAGCGGTAGAAAAACCTAGACAGAAGGGGATGTATGGGACACAAGTAGCGATAATGGCTGAAGCATCTACTCTGGGCCAATTAGCTAAAGCAGAATATGATATAGAAAAAGTTAAAGGTAGAATTAATGAAATGGCTTTTCATTCTGGCGTGTTGAGCAAAGAAGAAACAAAAGCTCTACAAGATCAGGGAAAAACCATATCAGAAATAAGGCAAATAGCACTTCAAAGAGCAATGGATCAGAAAGCTTATTTGGTCTATAAAGATCAAGAAATCATGGCCGATGACGATATTGGGAAAGCAGTTAAGCAACTTATAGAGTTAGATGCAAAAAGAATAGAATTAGCACGACAGCTTGAATTAGAGCTTAAGGGAATGACTCGTAGTTATGAGGATCAAATAAGGGGTTTTTCAAGAGGTCTTGAAGATATGGTTTCTGGGATGGCAAAACCAGGACTTTTTCAACAAGCTTTCAGCATGCCTACCGAACAATTTCGTAAAATCGAGGACATGACTAAAAATTTAGATGTTGCAATAGAAGGATACCAAAAAAATCCAGATGTTCTTAAAAACTTTTTAAAACAAAATTTTGATATTGATTGGGATGTTTTCAATACGCAATTTGGGGAAGGATTGAAGTCTTTAACTCCAGCAGAAGGTGCGGATATTATTAAAACAAATCTTTTGCCATACATTGATAAATATAAAGAACTTCATAAAGTGCAGTTAAAACTTGCTCAAGATACTGCTATCAAAGAGTCTGATAAAGAACGAATTCAAGTTTTAAAAGACCAAAAAGTTGCAGTTCAAGACATTATCTCCCAATTAAAATCATATTATTCCACTCTTACTGATGTTGCAAAAGGGGTCACTGATATAGATGCTAGATCCGAAGATTATAAGATACAGATGAAGACTTTGGAAATAGAATTGTTTGCGAATAATGTGGCAATGGGAGCTATGATTCAAAAACAACAAGATGCTGAAAAAGGAGTTGGTCGCTTTACAGAACAAGAAAAAGGTCAATTGGAAGTATTAGGAAAAAGTAACGAGTTGATTGGTCTTAAAATGGGTCTTCTAAGCAAGCAAGAAACCCTTTACAATAGCTTTAAGGGAACTGATAAGGAACTCTTAAGACAAAAGGCTTCAATAGAATTTACCGATAGACAAAATACAATATTGTTAGAAAATTCCAAAGCTGTTGCCGATCTTAGATATCAGGGAGAAAAATACCATTCAATTCAGGCAGAAGTTGCCAAAAGGGATCGTGAAATAACTGAAGAAGTTAAAGCCAAATCTAATCAGTTGTTAGTTGAGAATGACACATTAGCTGGTCAAGAAAAAGAACTGAAAAAATTACAACAAGCTGGCAAAGATAATACGGATCAATTAGAGAGGGATATAGCTTTAACAAATTTAAGGATACAAGGCAAGAAAGATGAAATAGAGGTTTTAAAAGGAACAAGAGAAGCAATTTTGGGTCAATTGAGAGCAGAATTAGAACTTGCCAGAATTCAACAGAAACAACAAACATATGAAGGAGGAGCCGCAACTTCTTTGGCTATTCAAGATGTTGGAACATATACCGAATTTTATTTGCAGGGATTAAAGGCCAGACAAGATGCTGATCTTAAAGCTTTCGAAGAAAGCAAAAAGCAAGATGTAAATAGATATGTTTCATCAGAACATTGGGCTAGAATGGAAGCTAATATTCTGAAGAAACATGCAATCGAGACAAGAGATGCTCAATTAATAATGATAGAGGAAGAAAAAGCAGCGCAAATGGATAGGTTAAATAAAGATGCAGAATTTGCAGTAAGATCGGCCCAAAATTATGAAGAATGGTGGAGATCTGTAAAAATGTCTATGGAGTCAGGAGCTCTTGCCTTTGCCATGAATTATGAAAATATTTCGAGACATTTAGCTGATATTACTACAAATTCATTAGATCAAATCGGCAATGCTATGACAGACATGCTTGTGACATGGGTGACAACCACAGGATCTTCTGCAGAACAAGTAAAAGAAATCATGTTTAATTTGTTCACTAGTTTGGGAAAGATGTTAATAGAATATGGGTTGAAACTCATAATGGTTTCTCTTCTTACCAAAGCCATTGGCGGTTTCGGAGGAGGCGGAGAAGTTAAAACTCCCGCAGGAGCCTCAACCGGAGCAGCCAATATGTTTCCTAATCCAGGAGCTCCACAGACATTTAATATGGCTCAGACCGGAGGATATCTCAGAGGCGGTCGCCAAGGAAAAGATTCTATTCCAATCATGGCAATGCCTGGAGAATATATGATCCCGAAGGATTCTGTAGATTATTATGGTAAAGAACTTTTTGATAGATTGCGTAAAAGAGAAATTATTAAGGCTCAAGAAGGCGGTCTAGTGACCGAAAGGAACGCTTTAAAAACGCAAGCCACTACAACGGCCACCAAAGAAGAGAAAGGAACAGTTTATAAAGAAGGAGATACGATTAACTACTTTACTATCAAAACAAATGACGTTAATAGCTTTAGGCAATATCTTTATGAAAATAAACAATTTATTAACGGATTGGTGATCGATGAACAGCAACAACGGAGATGAGGTATAAAACATGTCCTTTACCGATAATAACGACAGGCATTCATTCCCACATAGGATTTCAACTGGTCATGAAATTTATGGAATTACGGTTGGTCCTAGCGAAATTAACTCTGGTCATGTTGATGGAAGTATATTGGTTTCTAATATGGAAGATGGCGTAGCTCAGACAAGGCGCAAGAGAAGAGAAAAAAGAACATTTATTCTAACCTATGATTTTTTGGAAGTTGCCGAATGGCAAGCTCTTTGGGATTTTTATAATGATAAGGCAGAACACGAGTTGCATTATTTCTTCGTTAATTTATATTATATGGATCCTACCTATACAAATGAGTGGATAGGGGTCAATTTTTCGCAAAAAATTGATATGAGAAATTTTGATGTTGTTTTTGCAACATTTGGAATAAGACTTGTTGAAAATCTTCAAGCCACATTAACTCACACCAATCCTACATAGGAGTGTTAAAATGCCATATCCGGTAACAACTTCTTTTAAACAAGAACTTGTCAAGCTGACACAAGATCAACTTGTAGAATGCTTTGTCATAGATTTAGCTTCTGTTCAAGGATACGTTAGTTTTAATAATAGTTCAAAGAAAATAATTTCTAGAGATAGGGGCGGTTTATTTCCTATAACTAGAATATTAATAGGAGATTCAATAACCATTACTGGAACAACTTTAAATGATGCCACTTTCACGGTAGAAGGAATTAATGAAAGAGAAATTACTCTTTTAGAAGCTCCTACCACGCAAGGAACAATTGAAGCTTCGTTACATAATTATCTTTACTTCGTGAAGAATGATTATAACGTAATTGGTTGGGCAATGAGTGCCGGTGAAGCAATTAATCAAGAACAAGAATATACGGCAGCCAATATTAGAAGAGAAGATCTTAATTTTGAATTAGAGGGAACTAGTAAGGCTGCGACAATGAGAGTTTCGGTTGCTAATGTGGACAGAATTATTGAAGGATTTATTCAAGAAAGAACATACCTTAGAGGATGTAATTTATATATTCTTACAGCTTTTGCTAAGCATTTCCCGTCCGGTATTGGATATAGCTATATAGGAAATGCCCCTGATTATTTATCAAATCTAGTTGAAAAGTTTGTCATAGATGGTGCTATGAGTAATCAGGATGTAGTTACGTTTAATTGCAAATTTAAGTTTCTTTTTAGAAATGTTTCTCTTCCCGGAAGAGTTATGGATAGAGATTTTTGTTCGTGGGCAGTGAAATATAAAGGTCCAGAATGTGATCCTACAAATAGCATAGATGAAGGCTTGTATCCAACATGTGATGGGACTGTTGATAATTGTAGAAAAAGAGGTAATTCAAGAAGATTTGGCGGATTCCCAGGAATACCAAGGACGGCGATTTATGTATGAGGTATAATTTTTCGAAATATTTAGGGATCCCATACAAAAACAATGGAAGAAGTTTTGATGGGGTCGATTGTTTTGGATTGGTGAGTTTAGTCTTTGCTATTGAGAAAAAAATCACATTGCCGGATTATTCTGAGAATAGAGAATTGATTAATTGTAGTATTAACAAAGATGAGCATTTGCTAGGGAGTTTAACCAAGCTATGGAGATTAGTTAAAGACGAAGAGTTTAATATTTTTGATGTTCATGTTTTTTTGGATGATTTTGCTTCTATAACTCATAGTGGAATTAATATTGGGTATAATAAATTTTTGCATGCGCTAGAGGATAGAGTGGTTGAAATTGGAAAGGTTGATATTTGGAAGAAGAAAATGGTTTTAACAATGAGGTATATAGAAGATGCCAAAGATCACATATAAAGAATTAGATCAATACTTTTCAGAACTTCAGAAATCTAGAAAAACAACAGTTCTTGAAATGGAGAAGCTTTCAGATAATAAATTATCAACTGCTGTTTATGAGTTTGCTAGATTATCTGAAGATAAAGAACTTTATAATATGGTTCTTAAGGAAAATGTTTCTGTTATTGTTGATGGCGAGGTTAAGCATCCAGATCTTTGGCCTTATCTTAGGGTTAATGAACTTACTGAAGTAGTTATAACCCCTATGCTAAAAGGCGGTGGTGGAGGAAAATGGATTGGTATTGCTCTTGGGGTTGTGATGATTGTTGTTGGTGTTTTACTTGCTCCATGGACTGGTGGAACTAGTACATATATGGCGCAGATTGGTTGGGGTCTTATAATCAGTGGCGCAGGGATGATTTTAAGCAGTTTAGCTGGAATGTTGTTTGCTCCAGATTTACCACAAGATGCCGCCAGTGAAGATCAGAACAGAACTAAGACATATAGTTGGTCAGGAATAAGGAGCATTGCTAGGGCCGGAGTTCCAGTTCCTTTATTGATTGGGAGTCATATGGTTGGCGGATATATTATAAGTCTTTATAGTAGAGCAAAAGGAGGAGATAATTATCTGTATGCGCTTCTTGCAATCAGCGAAGGCGAGATAGAAGGTCTTTGTCAGGCAGATAAAATAGAAAATGTTTGTATAACTTCTGATAAATCCAATGCTAATTATAAAGATCCAGCTATTTATTTAAATGATCAATTGCTTAGGAACTTTGCTGATGTTCAGTGGTGGTTTAGAAATGGTTATAATACAGAAGATCCTGCGAAAGATGCTTATGATTGCACATCCCAGAATCAAATTCCCAATTTTAACGATGTCAGAGTTCAATTCGATGACGGAAGAGATGTCGTTCCATGGGCAGATAATGGCATAGTTTACACAACTAAATCCGCTGTAGATGCTGTGGAAGTTAATCTAACTAGTGGCGCTCTCTACTCTATGGATCAAACCACGGGAACACTGAGTGGTAGGTCTATTAATTATCGCTTGCAATATAAAAAATCCACAGATACTTCATGGATTAATCATACCATTATTGGAACTCAGGCTTGTTTAATGTGCCTTTATTTTACTGCAAGCGATAGTGGTGTCCTTGCTTGCGCGAATGGGTATGGAATTGCGTCATATGATGGGTGTAATAGTTCAACACCAGATGCATCAAGACCATGTTATGCTATTGGAAATAAATATCAAGCCAAACCATTTGTTAGTAGCATGTATTATACTAATGGAAGTAGTATTTCAAAAGGATTGAATGTAGATAGTGTGAAAAGGATTAGGATTCATAGTACATCAATAGGAACCACTACTGCTCAAGGGTGGCTCGGAGCCTATCCTGTTCCTGGAATGACTATGACATTTCAGATTTTTGAAAATGGATCAACTTCATATTATAGTGCCGTTGTGCAACAATATTATGTACAAGAACAAGTATGGTCGGAAAATGTAGTGTACACTCCTTGGGATAGCGCATCTTATACGGCTCCTGGTTGGGTGATCGCTGATACATTAGTATGGCCTTCTTCTTTTACTGTAGATATTGGATCATTTAGGTTAGTTTTTGTGAATTATCTTTCAATGGTTCCATATACTTCAGGAGGATTACAATCTGAGTTCATAGCTTATTCAAAACAAGTCTATTCAGGAACTATTTGGGGAACTATAAGTTCTAAGGGCGAGCGTGAACAAGTATATCAAGTTGAAAAAATTGAATTTCCATCTAATGATAGGTGGGACATAAAAATTGGCAGAGAGGCCGTTAAGTCTACAAGTCAATATATCTACGAAGAACTTCAATTAGGAAGTGTTGTTGAAATAAATTATGATCCATTAATTTATCCTAATACTGCACTCTTGGGAATAGAAATAAGGGCCAATGAACAGTTATCTGGCTCTCCTCCGAATGTCACAATAATTGCTAAAGGATTGAAGGTTTCAATTCCAGAAATGGGA
>Ga0315295_10000447_pt1 | contig 35722 bp, 32 predicted proteins | sample YL17G14_0_MG_FD_204453 | JGI IMG/M metagenome (GOLD analysis project Ga0315295, IMG submission 204453) | Sediment microbial communities from Yellowstone Lake, YNP, Wyoming, USA - YL17G14_0 | ecosystem: Environmental > Aquatic > Freshwater > Lake > Sediment | place: USA: Wyoming | collected...
TTGAAGAAAGATAGGTAATAAGAGAGAAAGGAGACACATATGAGACAATTATGCCAAATGTGCGGTCGGCAGGTCAACATAACGGTAGGGAATTTGGAACTGCTCGCAGATTGATTTGAATTTTTTCACAGCCATTTCGCTCAATCGGCTTTGAAAGTCCGCATCGCCTTTGCAGCAAAAGATTCTACAGCCGGCAAAACGGAAATCATAAATCGTGCATTTATCAGCAATTTGGTAGGGACATCTACTATCTGTCATCGGCTTTATCCGCCAAACGTGTGGCGGATTGAGGTTTTCGGCGCCTATGTTTGCAGCCAGATACATCAGTTCAGGTGTGGTAATAAATAATTGGTGGTCAAATCCTTTGAAGTCGCAGCATTTGCCGCACGCATCGCATAAGCCGGCAAGAGCGCTATTTTTGCGGATTTGCGAGTCAAGCCAGTCGTAAACTTCTGCTACTTCTCGCAGTAGCCGGGTGTTGCTTCGCATTTTGCCACCAAGGCACCAAGACACAAAATCAAAAAAAGAAATCTGATGCTCGAAATTCGGATTTTGAATTTCGTATTTATCCTTCGTGACTTTGTGTCTTCGTGGCTACTTCTTTGTTCTTTTTGATTCTTTTTATTTCCCCGAGTTGGTAGAACCTGCCGTGGTTGATGCCGGGACATTTCTGTGCCGTTTTATTCCAGGTATCGGGGCTTTTCAAATTGCTTGGCCAAAATGGCCAGCTTCTGCACTGGCGGGGACGGACAGGATAGATAACACATATTTTCTTGTCGTCGCTTTTTCGCAGAAATACACAGTCTTTGGTGCTCGGCTGTTCGATAATCGTTGTCCGGAAGCCGACACGCTTTAGATAATTTTCCCGTACTTGTCCCACAGGCATTTTAAGGAAATCGGCGATAATCTTAATCTCCGGCCTCGTGACCCAGATGTAACCGGCGCTTGGCCCGGCGCAGCACGCCCCGCACTGCACACATTCAAAATGCAGACCGGCAACGTACCACTTGTTTTTATTTTCTTGCTTATTCACAGGATTAAGTAATTTCGAATAAGGCAAGCCTCCCTTTGTTGCTTTCTGACAAGAGACATTGAGCTTCTGGCAGCGACATCAAGAAGCCCAAAGTCGTCTTTGAATAGTTTCAACAATACTATTTTCCAAAGCATTGAAAGCGGGCAAACATCGCAAAGGTGAAAAATCGTCAATGTATTCCGGAATCCGTTGAGCACCCGTGCCTGTGTCAAAACGGTTTTTACGATGGCTTCCCCATTCAGTAGCTTCACGTAACAGTGTATGAAGGGTCACTTTGGGATTAGGCAGACTTTCAATATCACACATTCTGGGCATGTTCAACGCTACAGTTCCATTGGGATTTCCGGCGGCAAGTCGTATTGCTTTAACGTCAAACAATAACCATGCCTCCATCATTCGCACAGGTATCACACTGACAACAGGAGGTATTCCCCCAGCACTGTTTGCCATATTAAAGGCGTTAACGACCTCGCCTAACCTATCATTTAAAGGCACGGTTTCGGCATCCCTATGAACAAACAGCAAGTCGCATGGATATAGTTCTGCACTTTTCTGAATCCTCTTATGCAATTCTCTTGGTGGTCTATATAATCTTCTGAGGTCGGCCCATCGTGATTGTATAGGTACGCGGGGAAGATACTGTTTTAACAACCAGTTGAGTATTGATACAATAGATTTGTCTGAAGGGCCATCCGTTAGTAAGGTGTATCTTAATTCCTTCATCTGATTCTAATCAGCAGGGGTAAAACCAGGTAAATATGGGGCCACATCTGGGCGATCGACAACGCGTGTTAGTCGAGGACGTCTGGCTTTTTCACTTGATTCAGTGCCATGCATATCCTCTGGTCTAAGTACTGGATTAAGATAAGCCAGTAAATCACCCATCGTGCAAGTCTTTCCTTTGTCTTGTGATTTCTTAATCCTCCAAGTGTTAGGCAAACAACTGAAATGAACACCTTTGAGTCTTTGCCCGCCGGATGAAATAGACTCTCTGGGCTCTGCTACCAACAAGGCATCCTCAGGGACCTGCAGAACAACGGCTGGAGAATGTGTGTTCACTATGACCTGTCGAAGAGGATTCTCAGAGCTTACTGGTTCGTTTACATCCGTAGCTATATCTTCCAAAAGTTTTATCATTGCCGGGATTCGGGCAGGATGAATACCATTTTCTGGTTCCTCAAGACACAAAACCCCCTGGACTTCTGGGTCTTGTTCAAGAACCGCAAGAGCAAGAAAACGAAGCGTCCCATCAGATAAAGACCGAGCTGCATACTGGGTCTTATCTCTTCCCATTGCATTTAATGTGAGTAATTCTCTTTTCTCATCTCGGTCAATGGATACTTGATAAACATCTTCAATCAATTCGGCTAAGCGATTAGCAACCCTAACACAAACTTCTGGATTGTTGGTATTGTTATTCCCCCTGGTTTTATGCTGAAACGCCAGCCTATACAATGTTGCCGCAAGGTGTGATCCATTTGTTCCCAGTTTTGTCGGTGCAGCGAATTCATCAGGTTTCCGAAGGGCTGACGGTTCAAGTTGTAGAAGTCGCCATGAGAGCATTTCTCGGCGGGCGAGGAACGCGGTGGGGCTTTCCGCTGCGTTTGTAGTGGAAAGGACTGTTCGTGGCAGGTTTTTTGCTGGCCTTTGCAAAGGTCTCCCGTGGCGCCCATCTTGGTGAAGCTTAATAATGGAGTACTCATTTTGTCCTTCTGTAGATATGTAGTCTATCCCCCGTTTCCCAATAATCACCGAATTAAGCCAGTTTGGTGTGTGACCGAAAAGCAGTAGTTCAGGAGCTTCTCCTTTTCTTAAATAGGTAAGGTGCTCTCTCAATATCTCAAGAGAACCCAAAGAGCCAAGATTTTCGTCTTTTCTGTACGCAAGAATCAGTGAGTAGCGTAAAAAAGTAGTTGTCGCCTCTACCTTTTCTCCCAAATCTCCCACGCCTTCTGACGGAACAATCATTTCTGCTTCAAAAGACATTTCAGTTGCATAATCATCACCGAACTTCTGGAACAAACTGCGTATGTCTGCTGTCCGGCCACCGTTTTCGTCGCCGCGAACAGCTAGAGCTGCCTCCATCAGCGGTCGGTCTGCCAGAGCACTAATAAATCGAATAGCGTCGAAAAGATTTGACTTTCCAACACCATTTGGGCCTGCGACGCAAGTAAAGGGTCCAAATCGGACGTCTACATCGACGAGGTTTTTGAAACCAGAAACTTTCAAGCGAGTTAACATAATTTGAATCAGATTCTACAAATATCGGTATGCCATTGGTTTAGCTCAAAGATTTTAGTATACGTTCGAATATAGTACCACACTTCTCCCTCAAATGTCCACAAATTTTTATCAGTTTATGACAATGGTTTGTTCACATCAAAGTGCTGTTTTAAGCTTACCACTTGAGAACCGCTCCTGTGTCGGCGCTGGTAGCCAGAAAGGCGTATTTGGCCAGGCAGCCGGTTGCTATGCACGTTTCGGCACTATTTATGTTTGCTGGGCCGCCAGGTGCTCATAACCTCATCTCGCATCACAACCAATAGCCCACGCCACTGGCTGGCGGAAAATCGCTTCATCGCCTCAACCACACACTTGCTAATTTTGTGACGATTTGGCTTTCGCAGGGCGATTATCAGGATGCCGTAATGTTCTCTGTCGCGGTAAGATGCGAAACCTCTATCCGTTGTAATCAATAATCGGCTCTCCTCGCCTGCTTTTTTCAAAAGGAGCTCGTCCGATACACCCTCATCAGGCGTGCCGCGAGTATCAAGGACATCGTGGCCCATTCGGCGCAACTCCTGCACGCTCATCAGAGGGATGTTCTCATCGACAAGTATTTTCATTTCCGGCCCTTTTTATTCCCCTAATAAGGGCGTAACGTTTTCTTCAGCAAGAGAGGCAGCATAATCCAGACAAGCGAGAATATCTTCCTGCTTCAGAGACGGGTATTCTTTCAGAAGCTCCTCTATCGTGTCGCCATTGGCCAGCATAGCAATAATTTGGTGGACTGGAATGCGCGTATCCTTGATGCACGCTTGTCCGTGACAGATATTTGGGTCGATTATGATTCGCTCATTCATTCTGTTTGCTCCAAAATTCGGTAGATTTGCCACTTTTGGGAAATCACCTGTAGCTAATTATACGCAAATCTTATTAAAAAATTCCAGCAAAATCTGTTCTACCGCTGTTAATCCAAAACGATATACAGCGCCAAACTCAAAATTTCAGGACAGCGCCAGTGTCGGCGGAGGTGGCCAGAAAGGCGTATTTGGCGAGATAGCCAGTTGTTATTCGCGGCTTTGGTGGGTTCCAGTTCTTTTTGCGCTTGGCAAGTTCTGTATCGGGTAACTTTACGTTGATTTTGTTTTTGGGGATGTCGATTTCAATTATGTCACCATCTTTTAATAGGCCGATTGGGCCGCCGACCGCTGCTTCGGGGCTGATATGGCCAACGCAGGCACCCCTTGTTCCGCCGGAAAAGCGGCCATCTGTAATCAGGGCGACGGATTCGCCGAGACCTGCGCCCATAATATAGCTTGTGGGGCCTAACATCTCGACCATACCCGGGCCGCCTTTGGGACCTTCGTAACGAATTACCACGACATCGCCTTTTTTGACCTTGCCAGCCAGGATTCCTTCACAGGATTCTTCCTGGCTGTCAAAAATGACAGCGGGGCCGGTGTGAGTGAGCATATTCGGTGCGACGCCGGCGGTTTTAACAACACCGCCGTTTGGAGCGAGATTTCCTCTCAGGATTGCAAGACCGCCGGTCTTGGAATATGCCTTGTCAAGTGGACGGATGACCTCCGGATTTTTGATTTTAGCGCCAGCAATGTTTTCACCGAGCGTTTTGCCGGTTGCGGTCAGGCAAGCGGTATTTAGCAGGTTCGGAATCTTGCTGATTTCTTTTAGTATCGCGCTTATGCCGCCGGCGGCATCGACATCCTCAACGTGGTAACTGCTTGACGGTGACACCTTGCATATATTGGGGCATTTGGAGGAGATTGCATTTATGCGTTCGAGGTCGTATTTAATGCCGGCTTCATTAGCTACTGCCAGTGTGTGCAAAATTGTATTGGTCGAGCCGCCCATCGCCATATCGAGGGCGAGGGCGTTATCGAGGGACTTTTCGTTAATTATGTCAAGGGGCTTGATGTCCTTTTCGATAAGAGTCAGGATTTGTTTGCCGGCTGTCTTGTAAAGCCGCTGGCGTTTCGGGTCAACTGCGAGAATTGTTCCGTTGCCGGGCAGGGCCATCCCCACCGCCTCGCAAAGACAGTTCATCGAATTGGCTGTGAACATTCCTGAGCAGCTTCCCTGCCCCGGGCAGGCGGTGCATTCGAGCTCTCTTAACTGGTCTTCGGTGATTTTACCGGCGATGAGTTGGCCGACGGCTTCAAATATGCTGATGAGGTCAACTGCTTTTCCATTTTTTGTCTTGCCTGCTGCCATAGGTCCGCCGGAGACAAAGATTGTCGGAATGTTCAGCCGGACCGTCGCCATTAACATTCCGGGTATGATTTTGTCGCAGTTGGGAATGCAAATAAGGCCGTCAAAACAGTGCGCCTGTGCCATAGTCTCGACCGAATCGGCGACAATCTCGCGCGAGGGCAGGGAATATTTCATACCGGTATGGCCCATAGCGATGCCGTCGCAGACAGCTATGGTGTTGAATTCAAAAGGAGTCCCGCCTGCCTGGCGAATGGCATCTTTGACAGTCCTGGCAACTTTGTTGAGGTGGACGTGGCCCGGCACTATCTCGCAGAAACTGTTGGCAATACCGATAAACGGCTTGTTGATGTCGGCATCACTCAGACCGCAGGCGCGGAGTAAACCACGGTGCGGCGCCCGCTGAAAACCCTTCTTTACTGTATCGCTTCTCATAATCCGGTTTCTCCAATTAGTTTTTTAGACACGGATTTACACAGATTAACACCGATTTTAGTTAGTGGTTATTAGTTCGTAGTAAGACAGCCAATAACTAAAACTGACCGATTTTATTTTTAACCGCGGATTTCACAGATTCCACTGATTTATACTTCTGTTATTAAAAAATTCACGGAATAATCTTAAAGTCCAAGAATCTGATTTTAGCCGTAAATTAAAGGCAAATAAAGAAAAAATGGGTTGTTTTTGGAATGACAAGACGTATAATTACCACCGAACGGTGTCCCATCTCGTGGGGAATTGCAAAAGGGGGCTTCCGTTCATAACAAAGTCAAGATTTGCAGGGAGACTGAATGATGAGACAAGCCAGAATTCTCGGTTTTATAGCGAGCGGCGTGATTTGCTTACTGCTTTTGGCATCCGGCTGTGCCCCGCCCGCCAAAGAAGCTCCAAAAACTAAAGTCGAGCGTGGGGAAACCGCCAAAGTCGAAGTGGAAGAGGTTATCAAGCCTGAGGTCAAGAAAGAAAAAGCGGTCGAAACCAAAGTCGAGCCAAAAGAAACAATTAAGACCGAGGCCAAACCTGAAAAGCAAGGGCCAACTATACAGTTGGCGTTGAAGTTCACGCCGGACGATTTAACGACTTATAAGGTGGTAACAGAGGTGGAAAAGAGCGTCAAATGGGAAGGCCCCTTGCCGGATAAGGCCTTTGCCTTCAAGGGCGGGGCCACCGGCAGCAGGGTTGAAATGACCTTCGCTCAGCGGATACAAAGCGTCGATGATAAGGGCAATGCCGTTGCACAGATTACGGTCAAAGGATTAAAGTATCTGGGCAGGGTCAAGGATAATATCGTTGCGGATTTTGACAGCTCGAGAGAAAAAGATGCAAACAATCCACTATTCAAGATGGTTGGGCAAAGTTATACCATGGAGATTTCGCCTGACGGCCAAGTCTTAAGGATTATCGACGTCAGCGTCGCACAGGCAGCCGTTGCGGGCAGCTCCTCAGCCAGCAAAACGGCTTCGGTGCTGCTTACACCGGATGTAGTAAAGGAGCGGCACACAATTCCGGCCCTGCCTGCTGCCGACAAAAACCGGCTGCGCACCGGCGATAACTGGAGCAGCATAAAGGCCTTTTCCTTTGATATGATGGGCTCAAAATCATACGAAAAAGTTTATACACTAAAGGAGATTAAAGAGGTAAACAATAAACAAATTGCTGTTGCCGAGATGAAGGCCATCCCATCCTCGGAAATGGCAGAAGAGCTGCATAAGGAGCAGGCAGGCGGCGCATTTACGAAGATGTTCGATAACACCGAGGCATACAGCGGAGAGCTTGCGCTGGATTTGACCGCCGGCAAGGTCCAGAAGTATTTTGAAAAGCTGCGGACAGAGTGGGTTATGGTTGACCCCAGGCCGGAGCCCGACAAAGAGCCAGCCGCATTGAGAATGACTGCTACCCGTCTTTACAGCATCGAAAGGATTGATTAAGACCGGCCAAGAGATTTCCGATTTTCTATTTGCGATTTTCGATTTGAAATCGACAATCATCAATCGGCTGGTGTATTAAAACTAAATCAGTTGAAAGGGATAGAAGTGAGGACCATACTAATACTTGTTACTATAGTTGCTATAAGTATCTTTGCTGGATGCAATCCGCCCCTGGCGGAGCACCAGAAAAAAGCCATCTCGGGTGGGCCAAAGACCCTGTTGACCGTAGATTTCCAGAAAGGTCAGCCGCTGCAATACAGGTTTGTTTCCAGCAGAGATATTGACCTCAATTGGGAGCCGGCAGCAGGCGCATCCAGAGGCGCGAGTAAGCGTGCTTCCGACAGGTCTTATGAGTCAATGGAAATGGTTATGGCCTATACGCCGGTTGAGGTGAATCCTTATGGCCTGACAACAATTAAGGCGACGTGCAACTCTGTGAAGGTGACGCGAAGCAAAGGCGCAAGCGGGCAAGGCGGCGCAAAAGATGCCGTGGAAAACCTCCCGGGCCAAAGTTTCACGTTCACTGTCGGCCCTACAGGCAAGATAGAGGATTATTCGCAATTAGAGAAGCTAATCCGTGAGCTCGGCAAACATGCATTCCGGGCAGATAGCAACAGGGGCAGGGTCAAAGATCCCGATATGATAAGTGATGTTATCGCTACCCAGTGGTTTCTGTGGGATTCGATTTCAAGTATCCCAAACCCTGCTGAGGGAGTGGCGGCCAAGCAAAGCTGGAAATCCAGACTTTCCATTCCTGCGCCGATGCCGGTAATGTTGCAAAAAGCAAGAGAGGTTACCTACACGCTCGATGAAGTGCGCCGGACTGAAAAGGAGCGTCTTGCGGTGATAAAAAGCTCTTATCGGTCGGCTGAATCGGCACTGCAAAACTGGCCGATGCCTTATTCCGGCTCGTTCCAAATGGCTGGAACGTTCGGCTTTCTGAGGAGTTATAGAGTTATGGATTTACAAGGCCAGGGAGAGGAAATATTCAATATCGACGCCGGCCGGGTAGAGCAGCGCAGCCAGCGATACCAGGTGCAATTAGAGGCCTCGCTGCCGATGGGTATTAGTGCAAGCCCGCAAGTAACCATCAAGCAAACTCTGACAATGGAACTACAAAAATAGGGAATTTTCGATTTGCGATTTTCGATTTACAATCGGCAATCGGAAATCGGGGAAGGTAATTGCAGATTGAACCGCAAAAGTCTATGGGCGCCGTGGCGTATCAAATACATTCAGGGTTTGAGTGAAAGCAGCGATTGCTTTATCTGCCATAACATCAAAAACCCCCAGGATGATACGGGGAACCTCGTGCTGTGGCGGTCAAAGCAATGCATCGTGATGCTAAATCGCTTTCCCTACAACAACGGTCATTTGCTGATAGCGCCGCTGCGGCATATCCCCGACCTCGATGGGGCGACAGATGAAGAGCTAATGGAAATGATTTCGCTCGTCAGAGAATCTCAGAAGGCACTGCGGCTTTCGATAAAACCCCACGGTTTTAATGTCGGGATGAACTTTGGAAGGTGCGGCGGAGCGGGCTTGCCAGGTCATCTACATATCCATATCGTCCCCCGATGGGAGGGAGACACAAATTTTATGAAGGTGTGCAGTGACACCAATGTTATCAGTCAAAGCTTGATTGAGCTTCTTGAACTGCTCAAGCAGATAAGCAAGGAGCATAACCTTCCGCGTTTGTAAATATATATTGCGTATCTCGTATTTCGTCGTTCGTAGTTCGAGCGACGCACAACGCACAACGAATTATGTCAGATGAGCTTGCTTGTTTCGCGGTTAATGAGTCCGCATATAGCGGACCGGGTCGAAGGTTTGCAGAGAAGCCGCATCCATATCGCACGGATTTCGAACGTGACCGGGACCGTATAATCCACTGCTCGGCTTTTCGTCGGCTGGAAGGCAAAGCGCAGGTCTTTACGCCGGGACTGGATGATTATTACCGCACGCGTCTTACTCACAGCATCGAGGTTGCGCAGATAGGAAGGACGATTGCAAAAGGACTTCGGCTGAACGAAACCCTTACCGAGGCGATATGCCTGGCCCACGATTTGGGACACTCGCCCTTTGGACACGCCGGCGAGAAAGTTCTTAACGATTTGATGAGCGAATTCGGCGGGTTTGAGCATAACCGCCAGACACTGCGAATCGTTGATTTGCTGGAGCATCCGTATCCTGATTTTGCGGGTCTGAATCTGATGTATGAGACCCGTTTGGGGCTGGCCAAGCACCGCAGCTTATATGACAATCCGCAGGAGCAGGACTTTAAAGAGCCGAATTGTTCGCTTGAGGGACAGGTCGCCGACATCGCCGACCGTATCGCATATAACTGTCACGACCTTGAAGACGGTATGCGTGCGGGCCTTATCAGTCCGCCGCAGATAAAAATATTCTCAGAAGCGCAAAGCCGGATAAATGCAGAGGCAATTAAGGATGAAAGTATCCGCAGAACACGCACTGCAAAGACGATTATCGATACACTTGTCAGCGATTGTATAGATGCAAGTAAAAAAAATCTGGATAAGTCCAACGTAAGAACAATCAACGATGTATATGGCAGGCGTGAAAACCTGATTGTGCTCTCATCTGAAAGGGAAGGCCGGCTTGTTGAGTTGGAAGAATTTTTGCTGCAGAATTTCTATCAGCATAAATCTTTGATGCAGACAGCGGACAAGGTTAAAAAGTGGCTCGGGCGACTTTTTGAGCGGCTATGTCAAAAACCGGACCTGATGCCGGGATATTTCCAGCGATTGGCGGCCCAAGAAGGATTGCAGCGGACGGTATGCGACTATATCGCGGGTATGACCGACAGATTTTGTCTAAAAATGCTTGAAGAAATCCAGCCACGAAGGCACAAAGGCACGAAGAAATTAGACACAGATTAACACGGATTGACACTGATTATTTTTTGCCACAGAGAACACCCTTCGACTCTGCTCAGGGCAGGCAGAGGCCACAGAGAATTCTGGTTGTCTTTTGTGTTCTCAGACAAGGGTATTCTCGTCCCTAAGGGACTGCGATACCCTTCGGCAATTCTGCCGGGACTGGACGATTACTATCGCACGCGTCTTACTCACAGCATCGAGGTTGCGCAGATAGGAAGGACGATTGCAAAAGGACTTCGGCTGAACGAAAGTCTTGCCGAGGCGATATGCCTGGCTCACGATTTGGGACACTCGCCCTTTGGACACGCCGGCGAAAAAGTCCTCAATGATTTGATGACCGAGTCCGGTGGATTCGAGCAAAATCTGCCAGAGTTATAATATAGGAATTCTACTTTTTCTTTCTGTTAGCTTCCGTGGTAGTTATACACTTTCCGGTTTTTGCATCTCTACCAGCTTTAGAACTGCCTTTTTCTTTTTTAGACGTAAAGTATTCTTCCATATATAAACTTGCATGAAGCTGTGTAGGAGTTCGAGACCTCATCGGTGATTATTCTCCTTATGAACGATATTTTTTCGATTGATTAAAGGATTCTCTTCCATATCGAATCCCTTCAACAATATTCCCTAACAATAATTTTATCAAGCGGTCAAGTTCGGTTTCACTTTTATAATCCGCCTTAGCGATAAAATCCACTCTCTCAGCTTTCAGTAACTCCTTGCAGATTTTCTTGCCCGGTGAGTCATTAGATCTATAAACAGCAATGGCATACCCACCATTTTTTCTGATTACCGTCATACATGGAACATCGGTCAACCCGTCGCCGATATATATAATGTTTTGAAAGGGTATAGGTCTCAAATGCATAGGCATATGTAAATTGATGTTTTCACTCAGGTTTTCTTTGCCTTTGTTAATTCTGAAAATGAACTGGGTTTTTAAGGTGTCGTTCACTATTACATTCGGGAAAGTGGCAGCCCCGTATTCATCGTAATAATATTCTGAAGCAAATACCTTATAAAAATATTTAGCTATGCTTGTTCCTGATATTATCTCCTTTAGGCCTGATGAAATTACATAATGCCTGAGTTCTATATCCTGGTCAAATCGCTCTTTAACATAATTATTTATTCGTTCGAAGTAAGTTCGGACACCTGGGAAATAATTGATTTTTTTAGCCAATTCTTTTAATTTTTGAGCGGTAACTGGAAATCGCTTGGATTTAGACTTTTCAAGCATCAGGCGCATGTAAGCCACAATCGCTTCACCATTTGTTCGCGTTGACTCTTCGTTGACTTGCTTCCAAAATTTCTTTCCGTTCCTGATGCCGATTTCCGGTAGAACGGTATATTCCTGCATTGGCTGCGGGGTCAGCGTGCCATCAAAATCATAAACAACTGCAATAACATTGTGCTTAAACGCTTTGCTCATACTAAACTACCGTTTGTTTTGCTGATTGAGTTACCAGCGAGTAAATAATTCCCAAAACGCACACATTATCCATCTTTTGGCTGGTTTGTCAAATGCCTATTACAATAACCCCGTGAAGCGGCTCAAAAAAGTACTTCCTATGGGGCAGTCGGACACCTTTAATCCGACCTCCTTCTTCTTCGCACGTCCTATTTTTATTTTTGTTAGATTTTTATTGAACAAACATGTAAAGTTTGGTATAATACTAACCGTGTGTTGCAAAAGCACACGTTAGCGGAGCTCCGCAAGTCACAGGACAAGTCGTCCACATCACACGGAACAGCAGTTCCAAGTCAAAAAGCAGCAGAATCGTAAAAAATGAGATTCTTCACTTCGCTGCGCTTCGTTCAGAATGACAGCAGATATTGGTTGTGGAAATCAGGGTAATTCCGTGTTTATCCGTGTCTAACAAGTCCGTGTTAATCCGTGTCCAAATTCTCTGTGCTCTCTGTAAGCTCTGTGGCTTGCTTTTCGTGTGGAGGAGCGGCTATCAAAATAAACATTCCTGATTGGCTTGAAAGCATAATCGTTTGGCCGGTGCTTTTGTATCGGCGGGTGCGCTACGGGTATGCGTTTCGGCGGATTCGGATGGCGCAGCCCAGATACGCAAAGGTGGACCCTGCTGATTACAAGAGATTGAAAAGATACGAATGGATTACAAGAAAAGGAAAAAACAGCTTCTACACGCTAAGATATGTGGCAGGGGGCAAAGGGAAAAAAGGGACACTAATATACCTGCACCAGGAAGTTATCGAAGTGCCGCAGGGAATGGTAATCGACCATATCAATCACGATGGTATGGACAATAGATGCGCAAACTTACGGCCTGCGACGTATTCGCAGAATTTATGCCACAGAAAAAAACGTTCGGGGGTGACACAATCGAAATACAAAGGCATTTACTGGATAAAGAATAGTCGCAAATGGCAGGCACTGATAACGTTCGAGAAAAAGAAGATATGTCTGGGCTACTTCCGCAGCGAAATCGACGCCGCAAAGGCCTACGACCGGGCGGCAAAAATGTATCATGGCGAGTTCGCCAGCCCGAATTTCCCGCAATCCCCAGGGAGCTAAGAGCGGAGAGGATTTAGAGTATAGAATTGCGAATGTCGAACCGGGTTAATAGTATTTGACTTTATCTAACTTTTAAATTACTTTTCGACAACGATGAAAAGACTGATTGCATCGTGTTTTGGTCTTGGCTGGCTGCCTCTTGCGCCGGGGTCGTGGGGTTCGCTGCCGCCGGTAGTTATCTTTGCTTTGATGTGTTACCTCCACGCGCCTGGTGTTTTAATGTCGGTCGTGATGGCGGCTTTAGCGTTAGCCGGCTCTTATTTCTGCGTAAAGTTCACGCCGGCTGTAACCGCTGCCAGCGGTAAAAATGACCCGCCGGAGGTCGTGCTCGACGAGGTTGCCGGGCAGGCAATTACATTCCTGGCTGTTCCGTTTTTAGCTCCAAGTGCGATCTCAGCCAGCCAATTTTTGATTACTGCGTTAGCCGGCTTTTTGCTTTTCAGGGCGTTTGACACTATCAAGCCCTGGCCGGCCCGCAAATTCGAAAAATTCCCCGCAGGGTGGGGAGTCCTCGCAGACGACTTAATGGCGGGCGTTTATGCCGGCGTTACCTTGCTTCTTTGTATCAGGTTTGGGTGGCTGGAGTATCTTTCCAAATCAGTCTATTTTGACGGTCGGTTAAATATATTCTCTGCTTGTTTGCTGGGGGCCGTTCAGGGCGTGACGGAATTTCTGCCAGTTTCATCAGACGGCCATCTGGTTCTGTTTGAGACTTTCTTAAAACTCAATCCGGAAACGCCGCAAATGCTCCTGTTCGATTTGGCGACCCACCTGGGGACGCTCGTTGTGATTCTCGTTGCATTTCGCAAATCTATTGCTGCGATTTTCAGGGGACTTTTAATAGACGTCAAATCCGGCGTCAATCCCATTACGCTGTATAAAGAAAGTCCGAGTACACACGTGGCGGTTCTGGTGGTCGTAGTAACTATTGTGACCGGTGTAATAGGAGTATTGCTGAAAAAACATTTCATATCTGCCCGGGGAAGCTTGGCGGTGGTTGCTTCGATGTGGTTTATTAACGGGACACTGCTGCTTATTACCGATTGGCGAAAAAAGACCCCCCTTGAGGTGCAACAGTTAGGGCTGTTTGCGGCGATACTGATTGGTCTTGCTCAAGCCACTGCGATTATGCCCGCCATATCACGCAGCGGAACGACCATTTGCGCAGCCATCCTTATCGGTCTGCGCCGCCAGTTGGCAGTTGAGTTTAGCTTCCTTATAGCGATACCGGCGATACTGGGAGCGGCGGCAATAGAGCTGGTCGGTCATTTTGGAGAAATCAGTTCCGGCGGCCTGCCGATAAGTTCGGTCTTGACCGGTTCTATCGTAGCTGCTTTTACAGGTGCGTTAGCATTGAAGCTGCTGATTAAAGTTGTCGGAACAGCAAAGCTTAAATTTTTTGGTTTTTACTGTTACATTCTGGCCTGTTTTGTGCTAATATATCTGTTGAGGCGGGCTTGAATCTGTGAGATAATCACCAAGGAGCCTGGGCAACTTCAAATTTGACCCGCTGTTGGCGGGTGAAATTCAGTTAAGGGATTTGATTATTAGAAGAAAGGAGTCGCAAAATGAAACCGCAAGTCATTTCCTCAACACTAATTCCTAAGAATCTATGACCAAAAGCTGCAGGGCTTAACTGGAAAAATCTGGGAAGATGAGTATTTGAATGTTACGTAATTTCAAATTAAATTGGAGGGTTTTGTGCAATGATGGCTAATAGCTATAGCTCGCTTTGCGACGATTTTTATCTGGATATGTATATCAATACCCAGATGGAGCTGCCCACCGGGCGGGATACCATACTGGCTTTCTTTGAGCGGATACAAAAGCAATTTCCCTCTATGTGCAGTTTCCACCGACGTGAAAACAACGAATACTGCCTGGAAGAAGACCACAATCTCGGCCAATACCGCTGGATTGCGCTCGAAACAGACCGTATTGGCTCCGGCGTTGTCAATCCTTCAAATTTTGAAGTGGCTTATTGCCAGGATAGATTAGTGCTCGAGCTGGCTCCTTATATGCTCAGCGTAAGTCCTCTTGACATCGATTCGCTGGATGTTACTTTCGCTATGGATTTTGATTGTGCGGGCAATCACGATGAGGTCATCGCGGAGGCATTGTTCGGCTCAACGGCTTTTAATTGCCTTCTGGACTTGCCCGAAGCTCGACCTATCGGTCTTTCTCCTGCTATGGTGGTGGCATTATCCGACGACTATCGCACACAGGGAAGGATTTGCGTCGAGTCAAAGACAAGCATTGTAGAGGTCGGAAAAAAGGACCAGGATGAGGATGAAGCGATAAGCTTATCTTTTACGGTCCGAAAGTTGCGCCCGACCAATGAGAAGTTCGACGTGCTAAAGTCCTTCGAGTATCAATGCCAATTGGCTGAAGCACTAATGGCCGAAAAAATAGTTCCTCACATTGTTGGGCCTTTGGTCGAGACAATCGCACAAAAACGATTAACGTAAATGGTGAGTAGTGAGTAGTGAGTGGTGAGTCCCGACCTGTCAGGATTAACTAATTAACCACTCACCCATTAACTGCAAGACGTGTGGGCTGTAAGGACGCGAAAAATGAGTATTGAATCGCCGATAAGTAAATTCAAAAAAACCAATTACAAAATCTACATCGCCGTTTGTATTGTTGCGGCAGTCTGGCTGGGCTACGATGGCTATTTCAATAAGAAATTCGCGGAAGAGCATAAAGGTCCTGACGGCAGGCCGGACAGCACACTTTCGTTCAATCAGAAGGCGCCGCCATTTTTTATCGGTGCCGCAGTGCTATTAGGTGTGTATATAGTCGCAGTGAGGAATAAAAAACTTATTGCCGGTGAAAATGAGCTTATTCTGGGCGCCAAAGAAAAGATTCCTTACGACTCCATAGAAAAGATAGACAAAACCAACTTTGGTTCAAAAGGTTACTTTATCATCACGTATAAAGACAAAGGGGGTAACCAGACAAACCGGAAAATAAGTGATAAAAGTTACGATAACCTGGCGGTTATTCTGGACCATCTGGTGGCGAAAATTAAAGGATAATGAGCCACGAAGACACAAAGTCACAAAGAATTTATGAGTTAAAAACTTAGTGTCTTAGTGCCTTGGTGGCAAAAAGAAAAAGGTCTGTTGGATTAAGAAAATGAATTACTGCATTGTCGGATTACAATGGGGTGACGAGGGCAAAGGCAAAGTAGTGGATATTCTTGCCGAGAAAGCCGACATAGTGGTTCGATACAACGGCGGCGCCAACGCCGGCCACACTGTTACCGTAGGGGACAGCAGGTTTGCCTTGCACCTTCTGCCCAGCGGCTCGGTTCGGCCAAATACAATCTGCGTAATTGCAAATGGCGTAGTGGTTGACCCGCAGGTTTTGATAAAGGAAATCGAAACGCTGCGAGAGAAAAATATCACGCTGGAAGGGCGCCTATTTATAAGTGAAAATGCCCACGTCGTTCTGGATTACCACAAGAAAGAGGACCAGTTGCGCGAAGAAGCCCTTGGCAAAAGCAAGCTCGGCACCACCATTCGAGGCATCGGTCCCTGTTATGCCGACAAGGTGGGCAGAAGCCATGCAGTTCGTATGGTCGATTTGAGGGACTTGGAATCGCTCAAAGCCAAACTGCGAACTATTGTCGAATACAAAAACAAAATCTTCGCAGCGGGATATTCTGCCGAGCCAATTAGCGCCGATGAAATCTTTGAAAAATGCAGAACTTATGCCGACAGCTTGCTGCCCTTTATAACCGATACGACGGAATTTCTGCACAAATCAATTGCCGGTGGGAAATCTATTATTTTTGAAGGAGCACAGGGGAGCTTGCTGGATATTGACCACGGGACTTTCCCGTATGTAACCAGCTCGAACTCAAGCTCACTTGGTATGCCGGCCGGCTGCGGCGTGCCGGCCAGGTGCGTTGATAAATTTGTCGGAGTGGTCAAGGGCTACACAACCAGGGTCGGCTCCGGGCCATTCCCCACCGAACAGGACAACGAAATCGGGCAGTATATTCGAGACAGGGGAAACGAGTATGGCACTACGACCGGTCGGCCTCGCCGATGCGGCTGGTTCGATGCCGTGGCCGTATCATACTCGGTAACCATCGGCTCTATCGATTTAATAGCGTTGCTGCACTTAGACACCCTCAGCGGCTTAAAAGAAATAAAGATTTGCAGGGCATATCAGATAGATGGAAAGGAGAAAACGTTCTTTCCTGCGGATGCAGCCAAACTTTCACTGGTTAGCCCTGTTTACGAAACAGTCCCCGGCTGGGATGAGGAGATAACCGAAGACAACGAATTTCACGAATTGCCTTTGAATGCACAAAACTATATTTGCCGAATCGAGGAATTGACCAAGAGGCCGGTCACAATCATCGGCGTAGGTCCAAAACGAAGTCAGACGATATTCAGGTAGTCGATAGTCTTTAATGGACTTCGAAGAAAAGCTAAAAAAAACTGCCAGGCGCCTGGGGATAACGGTTGAGCAGATACCGCGGCGTATTGCCATAATTATGGATGGCAACGGCCGATGGGCGATGGCTCGGGGTCTGTCGCGTGTCGAGGGACACCACCGGGGCGGAAAAACAGTTGAAAGAATAGCTCAAGCGTGCGTGGATTTCGGCATCGAATCTCTTATTCTGTACTCTTTCAGTATGGAAAACTGGAAGAGGCCAAAAGCCGAAGTCGATGCCCTGATGGAATTATACACTCGATACCTCGTTGAGATTCGTCCCACGTTGACCAAGAACAATGTGCGGCTGGTTCATCTCGGCCGGTTGGCCGGGCTGCCCCCTGCACTCCGAAAAGAATTCATAAAGACCATCGAATTGACCGCCGGCAATACTGGTATGGTGCTCGCCCTGGCATTAAACTACAGCGCCAGAGCGGAAATTGTGGATGCAACCAAAAAAATTGCACAAGAATACCAAATGCGAAAGCTTCGCCTGGGGGACATCAATGAACGGTGCATAAGTGAGCATCTCTATACTGCCGGCCTTGCCGACCCGGACCTTTTAATACGCACTGCAAGCGAGATGAGGGTAAGTAACTTTCTGCTCTGGCAAATTTCATACAGTGAATTTTACGTTACAAAAACGTTCTGGCCGGAGTTTAAGCGAGCATCTCTGGAAAGGGCGATACTGGCCTACGCAAAACGAGACAGACGCTTTGGAACTGTCCAGACATAATGGCATAAAGGAACAGAAGGAAATCAGGTCATCAGGAAACCAGGATGTGGAGTATCAGGAAAATCAGGACATCAGAAAAAACAGAATTGACCTGATACTCTGATAACCACTACCTGATACCCTGATAACCCGACAACCTTGCTCTGAAATTATGGTCAAACGCAGGTTGTTTTTTGGAACATTGATGACGGTATTTTTTGCCGTTGTTATGATTTTAGACGGCTGGCTGGACGGCTCTTTGACCACCTCGACGGCTGACGACAAAGCGGTGCAGGGGACAATTCTTTGTATCCTTATTATCTCATTGATGATACCTGCTCAGCTCGAATTGTCGAAACTTGCGCAGATAAAGGAGCTAAAGATTTTTCTGCCTGTTTCAATCATCGGCTCGATTCTGGTTGCAACCAGCTGGTATTGGGCACAACTAATTGCTGATTGCCGATTGCCGATTGTTGATTGTTCTTCACCCTTCGTCCTTCCGTTTTTTCTTGCTGCTATCCTGCTTCTGGTAATACTTTTATATCAATACGTTTACTATGGAATATCGTCGGTGCTGGCGAATTGCGGGGCGAATTGCTTTTCTATTTGCTATCTTGGGGTGCTCGCCAGCTTTGTGCTGGGCATCCGGATAGATTTTGGCCTCTGGCGGACGCTTATGTTTATTTTTGTTGTAAAGTTTGCTGATATAGGAGCTTATGCAGTTGGAACCTTATTTGGCAGACATAAATTTTCACCTAAAATCAGCCCTTCAAAAACCTGGGAGGGTATGGGCGGCGCCATCGCCGCTGCGGTGATAGTTGCTATCGTATTTGGTGTAAGCTGTGATATAATGACGTTGTGGCTGACGGTAATCTTCGGGGTATGTTTTGCTTTTATCGGCCAGATGGGTGACTTGGTCGAGTCTATGCTGAAGCGCGATTCTGCGCAAAAGGATTCGGCAAACAGAGTGCCGGGTTTTGGCGGGATACTGGACATTATTGATTCGCCGCTGGCGGCGGCGCCGTTTGCGTATCTGTTCTTTGTTATTAGTTCGTTGTTATGAGTTCGGAGTTGGTAGTCAACGAACTACGAACAATGAACTATGAACGACGAATATGGAAGTTACTATACAATTAGAGATACCTCACAGACAGCTTGAGTTGTTCGGTCCTGCGGACAGTCACCTTCGCCTTTTGCGTACGGCTCTTGGCGTCCAGATTACCGCTCGCCAGCATAATTTAATAATCAAAGGCCCTGAAGAGAACGTAAAGGTTGCCGCTGAGGTCATCGAGAAAATGCAAAAACACCTGCTCAAGCGTCATACTCTCACTGCTGCAGATGTAACTGCTCTTATCACCGGCCCGCCTGCCTTCCTGCGAAAGCAAGAATCGGGGTCAGATGCCTTCGATACCGGCCCAGGTATCGCTCTTGGTTCCTACAAAAAGGTCATCGAGCCATCTACAAAGGGACAGCAAAAGTACATCGAAACGATGCTGGCCAACGACCTTACCTTCTGTATAGGGCCGGCCGGAACCGGCAAAACATACCTCGCTGTTGCAGTCGCAGTCTCAATGCTGAAGAAAAAGCAAATCAGGAGAATCGTCCTTGCTCGCCCTGCCGTGGAGGCAGGTGAGAAACTCGGGTTTCTGCCCGGCGACCTGCAGGCGAAGGTAAATCCGTATCTTCGCCCTCTTTTTGACGCCCTCGAAGATACAATGGATTTTGCACAGATGAGGAAACTTATGGAGCTGGATATTATCGAGATTATTCCACTTGCCTTTATGCGGGGTCGAACATTGAACGACTCTGTCATTATATGTGACGAAGCCCAGAATACCTCGCCGATGCAGATGCTGATGGTCCTGACTCGGCTTGGGCGCGGCTCAAAAATGATAATAAACGGCGACATCACGCAGATTGACCTCGAGGGGGACCGAAAAAGCGGAATGGTCGAGGCGATAGAAACGCTGCGACGAATCAAAGGCATAGGTTACGTGGAATTGACACAGAGAGATATCGTGCGGCACCGGCTGGTCCAGAATATTGTGCAAGCTTACAAGAAAAAAGCTGCAGGCCAAAAAACTGAAAACTAAAAACTCAAAACTAAAAACTGTTGAAGAGCGTCTTTTGCAGGTAGGCCGGCGAGCTTCCACAGATGTTATTATCTCGCTTTTGCTGTGGTTGCTTTTTGTTGTCCTTTGTGTGTCTATTCTGCCATTTGAAATGCTCCAGCAGGTCCGTTATCTCGACCTGGTATCAACAACTGTCATAGTGGTGCTGGTCTGTCTTGCCGCGGCTTTTTATATTCATCGTTACCAGAAGCGAATAATAACCAACCACGCAAGAGCTCTGGCTCTGGTTGGCCTCTTTATCTTATTGTTGGCTGCAACCAAAATCGCTGCGCTCTTATTCAATCATACATACGGGGCTACCGCAGCAGCCGTTACGGCAGCCATAATTTTGACGGTTGCTTATGAACAGCGTTTCGCAATAGGGATGAGCGTATTTTATTGCGTGTTAGCGTGTTTGGCCGCAGGACCAATCATCAATTACCAATCGCCAATTACCAGTCACCAATTACCAATCGACGAGCACCAGCTTAGGAATATAAGTTTGTTTTTGACGATGTGCGCCGGCGTTATGCCCTGCTGTTTCTTCCTGAGAGAAATCCGAACGAGGATGAAGCTGCTCGAAGTCAGCGCTCTGGCGGCGGCAGTGGTGTTTATAACCGCGATGGCTCTGGGTTTTCTGGACTTCGGCGAGACCAGTCGAGCCGCAGAAAAGTCGCCCGCCATTGGCGGGGCGTATGTCTTCGGCATCGCTGGTTATCACGCGGGCGTTACGTTCCTGGCGGGTCTGCTCATCCAGAGTCTGCTTCCGCTTATCGAGAAAATTTTCCGGATAGCCACGAGTATGACGCTGCTGGACTACAGTGATGCCAATCAGCCGTTGCTGAAACGACTTGCTATGGAGGCCCCGGGCACATTCAGCCACAGCTTATTGATAGGTTCGGTTACTGAGGCCGCTGCCGAGGCAATCGGGCGCAACGGACTTCTGTGCAGGGTCGGTGCTTACTATCACGATGCTGGGAAAATCAATAAGGCCCGCTACTTTGTCGAAAATGAAATGGGCTTAAGCAGCCAGCATAAAGAGCTCTCACCTGCGATGAGTCAGCTGATTATCGTAGGCCATGTTAAAGATGGAATGGAGATGGCGAAAGAATACGGGCTGCCCAGCGTGCTCTGGCAATTTATTGAAACACACCACGGCACGACACTGGTCGAGCATTTTTACAGTCAGGCCAGGAAACTCAAAACTCAGAACTCAAAACTCAAAACTGTTGAAGAGCCATCCGAGAGTGAATTCAGGTATCCTGGTCCGAAGCCGCGAACAAAAGAGGCAGCGATAGTAATGCTGGCCGATACCGTAGAAGGGGCTGTCAGAAGTTTGCATGAGATAACGCCGATGAAGATAGAAGCGGTGGTGCACAATATGGCCATGAAGCGTCTGCAGGACAGCCAATTCGATGAATGCGACCTGTCTCTGCGGGAATTAAGCCGGATAGAGGCAAGTATATCAAAAACACTCGCAGCACACTATCACGGCCGAATCGCATATCCGAAAGCACCGGACCTGCCTGAGGACCCGCAATCCGGCTCTGAGCAAATCGAACAAAATGGCGATTAACAATATGAGCTCCGGCAGGCAACATCAGAATATAGTCGTTCAGGTCGCAAAAAATTTCAAAAACATTGACGTCTCTTTGCCTAAACTTAAAAACTTGGTCAGAGCTATCTGCAGTCGGTTTGGGCTCCTGGAAGTAACGGTCAGTATCGCAATAGTTGACGATACACAAATCCGGAAAATAAACAAACAGTTTCTAAACCGCAACCGCACTTCGGATTGTTTGAGTTTTGACTTATCCGATAGCCGACATAAGTTATTTGAGCTTGTGGTCAACGGCGAAAGGGCCGTCAAAGAGGCAAATTTGCGGGGCCATTCGAGCGAAGCTGAATTGACGCTTTATGTAACCCACGGTTTGCTGCACAATGTCGGGTTCGACGATTCAACAAAAGAAAAGGCAAAGAAGATGCATAATGCCGAGGATGAATTCCTTCAACGACTCGGCTACGGTGCCGTATATAATAAAGGCGTTAAGTCAACCGTCAATCGCAAATCACAAATCGCAAATCGAAAAACGAGATGACTATGCTGACCAAAGACGTGGCAGTTTGCATACGGGCGGTTGATTATTCCGAAACTTCCCAGATAGTGACATTTTTCGCCAGAGCGACGGGCAAAATAAGCGCTATCGCCAAAGGTTCAAAGCGTCCGAAGTCGGCGTTCGACGGCCCAATCGAGATATTCTCGTATGGGAAAATTGTTTTTTCCGGTTCAAGCAAAGAAAAACTCGCCACATTAACAGAATTTGAGCAGCAGCCAAGTCTTTCCGGTCTGCGGAATAACCTGTTTGCGCTGAACTGCTGCCTTTTTGGCGCTGAACTGCTGAACAATATGACGGACGATTACGACCCGCATCCGGGGCTTTTCGATAGTTTCACACAATTTTTGCAAAATACCGGCGATGCAAAAAACAAATCTGAGATGCTGGCGTTACTTATATTATTCCAGTTATCCTTGCTCAAAGAGGTCGGATTAAGGCCTGTCCTGAACGCCTGTGTGAACTGCAAAAAAGATTTTCACACAGGTTGGGTTGGGAGTTATTTCAGCAGCTCCGCAAATGGTCTTATATGCAGAGATTGCGAAGCAAGTTTCCCAGACAAAATGTCGCTGACCAAAGACACTGCGGCCTGTCTGGCCAATTTGAAACTGTTAGCCGGAGCGCAGGAAAAAACATTAGACGAGGTAGAGAGGATTTTGGTCTATCACTTCACCGAGATTCTCGACCGCCAGCCAAAAATGGCAAAACACATCCTGAAAAGCTGATGCGTTAGAATGTAGAATTAGCTGAATGCTTTGGTCCCTTCCAAGGGTTTTGCTCGCCAAGTTTTGCTGAAGAATTTATCCTTTGCCTTGATGAGGAGTCAGGTTTCGCCGGGATAGTCAGTGACATTTGCGAATTTGGCCTGCCCGAAGGCCTGCTCCAATTAGCAGTAATCAGGTTATCTTTGCGATTTATTGTAAGGTCTGAAAAATGCGTGGGGCCCTGGCTTTCAGCGAGAGAATTTACCGAAAGAGCGAAAATAAATGCAGCTTCATTGAGCTGGCGGAAATCAATGGTTTTTTGCGGGCCGGAGTAAAAAATGATGTCGAGCCAGGCGGTGTTACTATCCCGGCCAGCTTCGGTTGTAATGGGATAGTTGTCAAAAGTGGCGTGGGCAATTTGAAAATCAACATTTACTGGACCCGATGAAATATGAATGGGGCAGCCAATTTCCACTTTTGACGGAAGGTTTAGGTCGGCAATGGCGCCTTCAAATTGGAGGCGGATGCAGAGGTTCCTGGCTTTTATTGTGGCATTTTCTATACGGTCGAGGGAGATATGTGTATCGCCTCTATCGGTTGCGAAGACAATAGCGCTCATGATGTCGGATTTATCCTGGATGGCGAAGATGCTCGCCGATGCGTAGTCGTAGTTATCGTGGAGGCAGCGGATGCGCATAGCAGCCACGCCGGTATCGGTCTTCCAGTAGGCAAGCAGCGGCCGTCTCTGGTTCCAGAGGTCACCGATATTGACTGATCCGAGGGTGAAATCCGGATGCAGGTATGTGGTGCCGATGATGTCGTGTCCAGAAGGCGCATTTTTCTGAAAAGTTTCGATTTCGAGACGCGGGGCAGGGAGGTCTGTGAAATAGCCAAGCAGGTCCGGGGGGCATTGGGCGACGAGGCGGTGGGCATCAATGCTTTCAAGAGCAGCGGTTTCGGGCATAAAGCGGACCTTGTGATTGGTGGCTCTCTGGATGAAAGCGAGGGTATCATTGCCAAGCAGGGTTGAATAGCAGCGGCTGTGCGGGCCTGACCACTGGCGGGTAGGGGGGTGGAATCGACCGGCGAGATGGCGCCACGCGAGGCGGCTAAGCTCTCGCAGGAGCTTTTGTGAATCAGGGTTTTTGATGTGGCGGAGCATACGCGAGATTTCCTTTATGGCGACAACGGTGTAAGTTGGGCTATTGTATTCGGTGAACGAGCCGTGTTCGATGGTGTAGTCGTAAAATCTTGCCAGGCGCGCCTTACCGTAGTCGGCCAGTTCAGGGACATTAAAAAGTTCGCCCGCAACGACTGTAACATAGGTTCCCATTATGGCGATGTTGGTGTAGCCGGGGCCGACGTTTCTGCGCTTGATGGAATACGCCGCGTGGAGGATGGAATCTTTGACCTTTCGCTGAAGGTCTTCCGGCAGCCGATGCGTATGGTCAAGAGCAACCTGGAGCAATTGCACGCCGCAGAAGTCGGCCCAGTTCCAGTCCGGTGGCGACATTTTTTCGAGGGGTTCTTCGAGGAACCACGGCCATATTCCGTAGGTTCGACTGTTGGGATCCTGATCCTGGAGGGAGATAACTTTGCGGAGAATGTCCTGTGCCCGTGCGGCACGGTTTGGGTCACCCCAGTCAAGCAGAGCAACAGCGTACTGAAGCGAATCACGGGTAGGGTGGACATAGCCACCTTTCAAGGTAGTGTGGTAGCCAGGCGAAGAGAAGGGTCGGCGAATCACTTTTTCAACGGTGTCATAGCTTGAATCCTTTTCGCTCAAGGTCTTCAGGAATGCGGCTTTTTGTTCCTGAGACGAGAATAGCTCTGTGGCGTGGCAAAAGGACGGGACGCACAAACACAGGGCTGCCAGGATTGTGATGATGCTTGCCCTAAAATAGCGCATTTAGGTTACTCCTTAACCGGGATTCGTACAATGTGAACAATCAAGCGTATGATATTTGAGATTGGCCGGTACGTCCAATCCTTTTCCGATAAAGGTTTGCCGCCTTGAGGAGTTAAGCAGGGAATCGATTGCCGACATTTCAAGTTGAGGGAAGTCGTTCTTGACAATTAGACGGGGGTGTCATACTATCAGTGGGTGGTTCGATGCTTGATACTTCCGCTTTCCACCCTTCGCAGCGGCAGTGGCTTTGCCGCTGCTGCGGAGGACGGGTCGCTGAAGCTTCCGACTTCGCTTCCGCCTTCGCCAAGGCTACGGCGGACAAGTGCGCTACGCCGGACAAGTCGGCGGACAGGCGATGCTTGATACTCGATTCACTCACGAACTGCGAATTTGAAATCGTTATGGCAAAACGCATTGCTATTCTGGGTTCGACAGGGTCGATTGGCAGGAAGGCGCTACAGGTGATTGGTGCGCTTGGGTCTGAGTATGCGGTCGTTGCGTTGAGTGCGCATAGTAATATACGGCTATTGGCCGAGCAGGCAAGGCGGCACAGGCCGAAGTTTATCGCTGTCACGAACGCTGATTATGCTCACCAGCTTCGCGAGTTGGTTGGCGGCCTGGGTATCGAGATTTTGGCTGGGCCGGAGAGCTTGGCAGACCTTGCGCAGCTTGAGGAAGTTGATATTGTTCTGACGGCGGTGGTTGGTGCAGCGGGCCTGCCTGCGGCTCTTGCGGCTGTGCGGAAGGGCAAAAGGCTTGCTATCGCGAACAAAGAGCCGCTTGTTATTGCCGGTGAGTTGCTTACCAGAGAAGCAAAGGAAAATGGGAGCATTATTTTGCCGGTAGATAGTGAACATTCGGCGATTTTTCAGGCGATGCGAGCCGGCAACCACGATGAGGTGCGTAAAATCATTCTGACAGCTTCGGGCGGGCCATTTAAGGATGCCACTGTTATCGATATTCAAAATGTAACGCTGGAGCAAGCCCTCTCGCATCCTGTCTGGGATATGGGGCCGAAAATCACCGTTGACTCGGCAACCATGATGAACAAGGCGTTTGAGATTATTGAGGCGAGTTTTCTTTTTGATATGCCGGTTGAGCAAATAGAGGTGCTGGTTCATCCGGAATCTATCGTTCATTCGCTTGTTGAATTTGTCGATGGCTCCGTAATAGCGCAGCTTGCGGTGCCGGATATGTGTCTTCCGATTCAATATGCTTTGACGTATCCCGAGCGTGTTGCCGGTATTGGCGAGGGACTTCGGCTCGATGAAATAGGGAAGCTGACGTTTGAAAGGCCAAATCTGGAAACGTTTCGTGCGTTGTCTCTGGGTTATAAGGTCGCAAAGGCAGGCGGCACGGCAGCGGCTGTATTCAACGCGGCAAACGAGACGGCTGTGCAGGAATTCCTGGCGGGAAGGATTAGATTTGCTAACATAATCGAACTTGTTGAATCTGTCCTTGACCGGAACCATAATGCCAGAGCGGGCATAGGTCTTGAGGATTTGCTCGAGGCAGATGTTTGGGCGAGAAGACAGGTATTAGAGCTGATACATCAATTTGAAATTTGAGATTTCTAATTTTTTGGAGACGGTTTAATGTCTGAGAGAAAACATTCGTTGAACATACGGATTCGTACGGTCCTGGGAATTATTGCCTTTGTTGCAGTTGTTTACCTGATTATCCATAATGCTGGTTTTTTCGGTAATGTTGTGCTGGTCTTGCTTGGGTTTGGGGCAGTGGTTCTGGTTCACGAGTTCGGGCACTTCGTCGTTGCAAAGCTATGCGGCATAAAGATTGAGGCATTTTCGATTTTTATGCCGCCAATTCTATTTGGCGTACAAAGAACAGAAAAGGGTTTGCGGTTCCGCATATTGCCGGAGCTGTTTCCTAAGGAAGATGATGAGTCCGGCGAGGGTTTATTAAGTTTTACCATCGGTAAAAAGAACGGGGGCAGCGGAACGGAATATCGTATCGGTCTTATTCCGTTTGGCGGTTTTGTGAAGATGCTGGGGCAGGGTGACGTTGAGCTGGTCAAGGAAAGTTCCGACCCGCGTTCGTTTGCGAATAAGCCGTTCATTGTGCGGGCGGCTGTTCTGGCAGCGGGGGTTACTTTTAACGCTCTTAGCGCCGTTATTATTTTTATGGTAGTTTTCCTTGTCGGCATAAATCTAACGCCTGCGGTTGTTGGGGGAGTGAAACCGAACTCGCCGGCAGCACGGGCGGGTTTGAAGGCAGGAGACGAAATAATCGAGGTTGGAGGCAAAAGCGATAATCTTGACTTTAGCAATATAGGCCTGGCGGCGGCCTTATCGGATGTAAACGAGGTGGTTCGACTGAAGGTAAAGCATGAGGATGGCTCAACAGGAGATTTTGCACTTGTGGCGGAACTGCTGCAGGGGGAAGATGTGAGGGCTTTCGGTGTCCTGCCGCCTATGGGAATGAGTTTGACCGTTGGAAAGCTTTCCGGTGATGATGCCAATGATTTATATGCAAGGACCGGTTTACGTCCCGGCGACCGTATCAAGTCTGTTGGCGGCAAAGAGGTGCGGACTTATGGGGAGATGGTGAAAGTGGTACGGAGCACTTTTGTGCCCCAAACGACGCTGTTGGTTGAGCGAGCCAGGGGGTCCGGGAAGGTTGAGCAGATTGATGCGCGAGTTCGGCTGGATTTGAGTCCTGCCAGAGGGCAGGAAGTTAAGTCTGAATCGGAGCTTGGGCACATTTATTCAATGGTTCCACGGTTACGGATAACGGCAGTTGCAGGTGTGCTTGAACAGGGCGAGGCTGGTTCCTTGATGAGCAGATTCAGGTATAAGCTTCGGGCATTGTTCGGCAAGGCAGGTCAAGCAAAAGCGGGTGTGCGTCCGGACCTAAAAATTGGTGACATTATTGTTGCGATTGGCGAAGTGGAAAATCCAACGTATAAGGAGATGCGTGAGATTACTGAAAAATATGAGGGTAAGGAGCTGGCTATTTCGGTGCTGCGCACCGGGGAAGAAGGTGTCGAACAGACTGTTGGGGTTACTGTTGTGCCGAAGCGGCCGCCGGGCGGTGACAGGGCTTTGATTGGTATTGGCATTGCACTTGATACCCGGCATCCGGTGGTTGCCAAGACTATTGATGCGGGAAGCGGGCTGACGAAGTTGGAGATTCCGCGCGGCGCGATGATAACGGCTGTTGACGGGACAAAGGTTTCGAGCTTTTACGACATAATCAGGGAAATCGGACGATACAGTGGTGAGCGAATTACGATTGATTACCGCCTCAATGAGGAGGCAGCAGGTGATGTGGCCTTGAATGTTGGCAGCGGCAGGGAGCTTATTGCCGTTGAATCTGGTTTTGCAGAAGATATTCCCCTTGACGATTTGAAGAGGTGTTACAAGGCACGCGGGGCAGATTTGCTGTCACGGTTAGTTAATGCAGTCGTTTTAGGATGTGAAAAGACAGTTATGTTTATCGCCCAGACTTACGTGACATTAAAGCGTATAGTTGGTGGGCTTGTCAGTCCCCGGAGTCTTATGGGGCCTGTTGGCATTATTACGCTTAGCTATCGCATTGTGACCGAGCAGCCGTTGGTTTACTATGTTTACCTTCTCGGGCTTATAAGCGCTGTAATTGTCGTGTTTAACCTTCTGCCCCTGCCGCCCTTTGATGGAGGGTTGATTGTGCTTCTGCTGGTTGAGAAGATAAAAGGGTCGGCGTTAAGTGAACGGACGCAGGGGGTCATAATGTATGCCGGCTGGGTGCTTGTGGGAGCGCTTCTTATTTATGTAACGTTTAACGACATCGTCAGAAGCGTTTTTGGATAGGCAGTTAAAGTAGAATATTGTGCATCGGTTCAATAGTGAGTGGTTAACGGTTCGACCGTCCTGAGCTCACCGTCGAAGGATTGGTGAGTGGTGAGTGCCAACCATTTAACCAATTAACCAGATACTAAAATCAATGGAAAACTGCGAAGAATATCACGAGAGTATATTCAGCGTTCTGAGGGAGCAGGACGGGCAAATCTATGAGTTAATAACGAAAGAGTACGAACGGCTGCAAAACACGATTCAGCTTGTGGCGGCGGAGAATCGATGTTCGCGCGCGGTTTTGGCGGCTCTCGGTTCGGTCATCCAGAACAAAACTGCCGAGGGCTTCGCCGGCGCCAGGCTGCACGGCGGCTGCGAGGTGATTGACAAAATAGAACGGCTGGCTGTCGATAGAGCAAAGCAAGCCTTCGGTGCAAAATATGCCAACGTTCAGCCACATTCCGGCACCAGCGCTAACCAAATCATCCTGACCGCTGTGCTGGAAAGGGGAGATAAGCTGCTGAGTATGGGGGTGAACCATGGAGGCCATTTTTCGCACGGCGCAAAGGTGTCATTTACCAGCAAATTCTTTGATGTCCAGAATTACTATGTTGACAAAAATAGCTTTCTGCTGGACTACGAATCCATCAGACAGATGGCCCGCAAATTCAGGCCGAAGCTGATTATATGCGGCGCAAGCGCCTATTCGAGAATGATTGACTTTAAGGAATTCAGAGAAATCGCGGACGAGGTAGGCGCGTATCTTTTGGCGGACATCTCGCATATTTCGGGGTTAGTGATAGCCGGCGTCCATCCTTCTCCTATCGACTATGCGCATTTTACAACGACAAGCACTTATAAGATGGGAGGCCCTCGCGGAGGGCTGATACTGATGGGCAGGGACTATGACCTCCGAGCGAAACTATCAGGCAAAGAGACGCCTTTATACGAACATATTGACAGGGCGACTTTTCCTGGCGCGCAGGGGACACCTTATCTAAACCACATAGCGGCTAAGGCGGTCTTCTTCAAAGAGACACTTTCAAAAGAGTACAAAGCCAGGCAGCTCAAGATAGTGGAGAACGCCAGGGCGCTGGCGGGAAATTTAGTGCGTTTGGGATATGATGTGCTGACCGGCGGCACCGACAACCATCTAATTCTGGTAGATGTCGGTAACTTTCGCGATAGTTTAACGGGTCTGGCAGCGCAAAAAGCCCTCGAAGAGTGCGGGATAATTGTTGATATGATTCGGCTGCCTTACGATAAAAAAGGGCCGACGATTCCAGGAGGAGTTCGGCTGGGGACGCCTATCGTTACCAGAAATGGTATGGCAGAAAGAGAAATGGACAGCATATCCGGCCTGATGGATACAGTGTTGAAGGCGGTAGAAATAATAAGTGATACTGAATACAGGATAGACAAATCACTCAGCAGTAAGGTCAAAGACAAAGTGAAAGAACTTTGCCGCAAGTTCCCTATGTGCTAAACGGAGGGTATCCCCGTTTCTGTCTTCCTGCTGTCTTGTGCCGGATTATTCTGCCCACGGGAGGGTGGACAGCCACTCATTGCAGAAAGTTGCCAGGTCCGCAAGGTCAACTGCGCCGTCGCGGTTGGTGTCAGTAGTGAGGGGCCATTCGCTCATACTTGCAAAAGGTGTTCCGCCGTAGGCGCCCATATCAATACGTCCGCCGTTGGGCATTGGCTCGCCGGATGGGTCAACTGCCGGGTCGCCGCCATCGACGCAGGGGCTGGTAACCTTATCGAGCACCCATACATCGTGCTGCGGCCAATACCGGCCTCGTCTGGAAAGCAAATGATAATCGCCATTAGCCGGGTCAGCAAAGAGTGGACTAACACCCGACCCATTTTGATAAAGCTGTCGGATTTCCTCGGCAGATAAAGCCCTGTTGTAGATGCGGACATCATCGACAACGCCATTTAGTTTGCCTTCAAAACTGTCTGTTCCACAATATTCCCAGGCGCCTCCGATGATTAAAGGCTGGGCGTCATTCATTATTGAAGAAACAGCCAAAGTAGCGGAGATTTCCGGATGGCCGTCAACGTATAATGCTGCCTGGCCTTGATTAAAAGTTCCCGCCACGTGATGCCATTTATTAAGTGAAACAGGGTTATTACTTGTTATCTGGCCGTAGGTGTTTACTGCTGAATATACCGACATTGACACCCATTCCTCAGAAAGAGCCATACCGTATGCTCTCGAATTTCCCGGCGAAGCCGGCTCACCTGGACAGGATGCAGATTTGTATATTGCGGGAACTGACCCTCCTCTATTATAAACCCAGAAACAAATAGTAATCTGGTTAGCTGGTGTTAAGGAATCGTCGTCCGGGACCTCGACACGTTCCCCATTACCAGCAAAGTCCAATGCGCCGCCGAGTATGCCGGTTGTCCATTGGGCCCCATAAATAGTTCCGTGATTATTGCCGACCGAGTCGTGTGCTATTGTTCCACTACCTTCGTCGAACGCCCAGCGAGAAATCAAACCTTCAAGCGGCTGGGGTTTGGTATCCTGCACCCAACTGTATCGTGCCTGGCAGCCATCCAAATCTGCATCGGTATTGTTCCAGAAGATACAATTGCTGATATCCGGTTCTGAGCCGACGTAGGCCCTGATACCATAGTCATTGTCCACTACCGTTAAGTTGCTTATAGTTGGGGAGCTGCCGGCAATAAAGACTGCCATAAAGCTATTTTTTATGACAAAGTTTTTCAAAATGCTGTTGGGTTCTTCGCCGTTATAGAACGAGACGGCGAAATCGCCGACCTTCTCCAGAACAGGAATGCCGGCAGTTGTGGCGACTCCCTGCACCATTATCGCCTTACCCAGAAAATTGACTGCCTCGCTATATACGGCCGGATATACTAAAACAGTATTGCCGTCTTTAGCTGTATTGATACCTTTCTGAACCGTAGCAAATGCCATCTGGAGCGACAAGCCGTTATTATCATCGTTGCCATTGACTCCATCGACGTAATAGGTCGCTGGAATCTCAGGAGGGACCACTTCCTGATAGATTTGCTGGATTTCCTCGGCAGATAAAGCCCTGTCGAAAATCATCACGTCATCAACCATATCTTTGAAGAACAATTGCGGCAGGTTTGTGCAACCAATAAGGATTGGGGCATTAATGTTTGATGGTATCCCGTAACCATTATCACAGGAATGGTCGAGCTGACCATTCAAATATATCCTGATTGCTCCTGCCGTATCGGTAACAGCAATATGATACCATTTATGAAGAGCAAGCTTTGTCGTGCTCAGACAGATAGAGAATGTTGAGCCGTTAGAATCATGGAATACCACTTGATTGCCGGTGCAGAGGTAGTATCCGTTACCACATACCGCTAACGCCCAACAAACCCCAGTGGTCTGCTGCTTACAGATAAGTCTTCTTTGTCTATTCCCGATATCTTCGTCGAGTTTTATCCAACCTGTTACTGTGAGCTGGTTTGTTTTTATCTGCTGGCTTTCATTGTCAGGCACCTCGACATAATCATTTATGCCGTCAAAATTCAACGCGCTACCGATTATGCCGCTCGTCCATTGGGCCCCGTGGATAATTCCGTGATTGCTGCCGACTGAGTCGTAGGCAGTTGTTCCACTACCTTCATCGAATTCCCAGCGAGAAATCAGACCTTCAAGCGGCTGGGGTTTGGTATCTTGCACCCAAATGTCTCGCGAGGACAAGTTTTCTCCTACCTGTCTCACAAAATATAGTTTACTGCCGTCACAGGACAGATAGGGAAATTGGCTATGGCCTTCCGGCGTATCAAGAAATGACAGGTGCTCGACGTTGCCAAAAGGAGCATCCAAGGATTCTCTGGTTGCCTTGAACAACTGGTAATTGCCGTTGCGATTGGAACAAAAGTACAATTGGAGACCATCCGCTGAAGGAGATGGATATAGCTCGTATGATGCTGTATTAATCTCATCCAGATTTCTCACCTGACCAAACGGTGAATTTATGTCGGGACGCGTTGCCATCCAGACATCATATCCTCCCTGACCACCGGCGAGATTATACGCACTAAAGAAAATGATTAGTTCATCGGCTGTCAGTTTCGGTGCTTGAAGGGCGTTTCCCAAAGCGTTCAATTCAGAGATACCTGTGCCTTTGGGCCAGGGGTCATCAACCGAAGACCGTTCACTGACTTGCAGAGACCATACCCCGATTGCGCCTTGCTCCTTGTAATAATACATCCGCAAGTTGTCCGACGAAACCCATGGGCAGAGAACGTGCACAAGCGGCTCATTCAACTCACTTATCTCCCTTACGGATGTAAATGGCCCGGAAGGACTCTCTCGTCTGGCCTCGTATATTCGCCCGTAGTAGGAAATGTCTGTGCGCACCCTTGCAAAATAAAGACTCAGGCCGTCAAATGATAGAAATGGCGCCCACTCTTCATATTGGGTGTTGACCTCGGTTACAGGCACTGGCTCAGTCCAGGCCGCTGAAGTCGCCGGGTACAGAACAAAAAGTCCCAGCATCGTTACAATGAATAGTTTCATTCCCGCTTTCATAAATTTTTACCTCCCTTAAAATGACATAAAAACCTTCTCTTATTATTCCATTTTTCCTGAGAGGATATATCTACGCCTTCCTCTGTAAAATATTACTATATCATATATAGATGCAGTTTGCAAGCAAATTGTTTGTTTTTTTAGGACTTTTTTGCGAAAAACGTGTTTTTATGCTATTTTTGGCATTCGAAGGGGGTTTAGTTAGCCGGGCCCGATGTTACGTTACGTGCATAAGCAGGGAAATGATACATTTGCGGCGGCAGAGAACTTCTGATATTTTGGTTTGAGTATTATGCTGCTAAAAATAAAACAAGAGCTTAAACAGGGAAAAACCCTGTTGCAATTCGGTTTGCTGAAAGGGACTGCGGAGCTTGCGCCATTGGTTATTGCAGGACTTTTCTCGCCGGAGCTATTTGGCAGCTACTCCCTTGCAAAAATGGTAGTGTTCTTTTTTGTTTCCCTTTTGCTCTCCTCGACAGAGATACCGTTTATCGTCTTTGCGAACCAGGAAAGGGCAAAAACCGGCAGGATTAACAAGGCCTTCTCTGTGCAGTGTGTTTTCTGGATTGCGGGGCTTTGTATATTTTCAGCGATAGTGCTGCCGTTAAATAAATATATCACAGCGTTTGCGAAAATAAGCAGTGCGGACTTACTTTTTGTTTTGCTTGCCTTTGTCGGGCTTGCTATAAAAAGTTTTCTCTGCAACCTCTTTTTAGCGATGGACCAGAGGATAAAGAATTCCCTCGCAGAGTTTGCTTTCGGCGGGCTAACTATATTTTTTATATTCGTTTTTTACTATGCCGGAATGATAAATTTAAGAACGGTCTTTCTCGCTTATCCAATGTCTGCGGTTTTGGTTACGCTTATATTCATCAGGACCATTGATTTTAACCAACTATTGCCCTTTGGTATCGATAAACGGCTTGCGACGGATATGTTTGATTTCACAAAGGTGGTAATGCTCGGCGCAACCAGCAGCTATTTTATAAACTGGGGCGATAATCTTGTCTTACGACTATATGTCCCGTTTGGAGATATCGGGCAATACAATCTTGGCTATCAGGTATTCAAAGGGGTAGTTATGCTGATATTAGTCATAAATGCTTACTTCCTGCCATTTATCAGCCAGCATATTGCAGACAGCACCAAAATGAAAAACTATCTATCTAACAAAAGGCCGAAGATATTTCTTTTAGGTCTTGTTGCTATCGGGCTGCTCTTTATTTTTGTCCCTTATATTTTGAAGGTTGTCTATAAAGGCGTTTACCAGGATTCCATTACGGTTTTGCGAGTCTTGTTAGTCGGCTCTGTGTCCATACTCTATACTGCTTTTTACCTTCCTATTCTTAACGCCCTGAAGAAATATATGTTCAGTCAAATCGCCAACCTGTTTCAAGTCGTGCTGAACCTGGTTTTGGATTTGTTATTGGTGCCTGCGATGGGCATACTCGGCGCTGCTGTGGCGACAGCGTTCGCATATCTTTGCCACGCCGTTGCAGTTGAGGTTTACTTCAGGGTTAAGTTAAAAGAGTCGTTGAAATTGTGATTGGTGTAATTAGCGGCTCAAAGAGGTTCAAATGAGAAAACTGACCGAGAAAGATTATTGGGACCATATACACGAGTCGTGTGTTTTGGAACCCAGAGGCCATCCTTTGAAAGAAGCCCTTAAAGCTTTGATAACGAAGCTATTTGGAAGAAGGTGTCTGCGTCCCTACGCAGATTACCTGTTGTGGGACGTTATCTACAAAAAGTATATGCCTAAAACAAAAGGGGCAAAAGTATTGGAAATAGGCAGCGCTCCAGGACAGCACCTCGTAAGATTGAGCCAAACGTTTGGTTTTGTTCCATACGGCATTGAATACTCAGATGTTGGCGCTGAATTAAATAAAAAAATATTCCGTTTGCACGGCATCGACCCTGAAAATGTAATCCACGCGGACTTTCTATCCAATGAGTTTCACAGAGAGCACGAGGGACGCTTTGATATTGTTTTGTCAACGGGTTTCATCGAGCACTTCACCGATGTAGAAGATATTATTGAAAAACACATTAATTTGCTGAACAGCGGAGGGTATCTTTTTGTAAGTGTTCCCAACTTGAGGGGGATTAACTACGTACTACAAAGGATTTTCAGCAAAGAAACATTGTCGAGACATAATACTGATATTATGCAGAAAGAAATTTTCTCAGGTGTCTTTGACAAAGGAGAATTGACAACCTTATTTTGTGGTTACTATGGAACCTTTGATTTGGGGCTATTTATATACAGTAGAAAATGTGTGCAGTCCTTTTGCAAAGTTTTGCAGCTAATATTAAATATGCTATTCTTTATTCTGTTTCGGGATAAAGGAGCAGAAAGTAAACTGTTTAGCCCATACTTAATCTTTATCGGCGTAAAGAACCAATAATACGTACTTTCCTGAGAAGGGATAGTTTTCCGGAGGATATAAGCGATTACTGCCAGAAGTTCCGTATAACGCCACACTTTTCACCTTACAGAAGGCCAAAATTGGTCTGGATAACTGGAAGTACCT
>Ga0315295_10000448_pt1 | contig 35645 bp, 27 predicted proteins | sample YL17G14_0_MG_FD_204453 | JGI IMG/M metagenome (GOLD analysis project Ga0315295, IMG submission 204453) | Sediment microbial communities from Yellowstone Lake, YNP, Wyoming, USA - YL17G14_0 | ecosystem: Environmental > Aquatic > Freshwater > Lake > Sediment | place: USA: Wyoming | collected...
GAGAGCACTGCAAGGATAATGACATACCCGTAAATGTGGTGAAAACCAAGCAGCTTACCAATATTCGGGCGGCGGGCAAAGACGATGCGGCCAGGATAAAACCTGCGAGAAAGATGAGTCTTGAAGCAGCGATGGAGTACATTCAGGATGACGAGCTTGTTGAGATTTGTCCCAGCTCGATTCGAATCCGTAAACGGCTGTTGAAAGAAACAGACAGGCGGCGGCTGGCCCGCCAAGCCCGTCGGTAATAAATCAGGGGTTATACAAGCAGAACCGGCTTAATATGCCGTTCGTAGATATTCTCTGTTACGTTCTGTGCGATTATGTCCTCGTATTTTTCCAGCGCATCGAGATAGCTGTGCCCCATCTCGGCGGCTACCTTGTATCCCACGTGCAGAAGCTGCCGAAAGTTCGGATTGTAATTATCACAGGATTTGTCATGTCGCAGGGCCGCCGCAAATCTGTCCCCTTCCCATTTCTCAACATCCTGTGGCGAAGGCAACTTCGCCCTATCGATATCAATGACCGTCGCGTATGGCCCGCAAAGCTCATCAATTCGCAAAAGTGCCTTTGCATAAATCTCTTTAGCAACGGCAAGACCTTCTCCCCCAGCCATTGCCAGACCCACTAACTCTTCCAGCCAGGTTGTCCCTGCTGTCTTGATATGGATGCCTGCCCCGTTAGAAGGCCGCATCAAATCTTTCCCTCTCTGACTTGACGATTCGCTTCTAACGGGGCCTGCATCGAATTTCTTTAGCGCTGCTCTGATAGAACCGTAAATCGAGAACTTATCACTGCCGGAATGGATGCTAAGTTTGAGGTTCTGCGGCAAAGCGAATTCCCTAATCGCAAAAGCAATCACCGCAAGGTCTTCTTGAAATTGCCTTGCAAACCTCGCAACGGACCCTTCATAATCCACCCCCTTATTGAATCGCCCCACAAATTTCGGCGCAATCGTCTGGACAGGGATACCCTCATCGGCAACCGCCGCGAGGATAAAAACCAATTCAACCGGCGTCTGTGGCTGGTCGGTCTCATCCATCGAAATCTCTGTTACGAAATTACCGGCCCCCTTGGCCGCCTCGATATGCTGATAAATCTGTCCTGCCTGCTTAACCGCCAGCAGAAACTTTTCTGCCGCCGTCCGAATTTGCTTTTCGGTAATATCAAAGGTCGCATCAATCCTATCCATCGAAAGCTTGCCAATGTACCTGCTGTGCTTCCGCATAAAGGATTTCAATTCGTTTTCGCCTGCCGTCCTGCCTATAAATTCTGCGACATCGATTGTGAAAAAGTCACTCGGCTCGATGAATTGGTCAACGGTGTTTAGCCCGATATGGTCGGCATCCACAAAATAGGCTCCATCCCACCCGCACGCCCTGACAGCATTATCCGCCTCCGTGCGCACATCTGCCGGCTTTGTCCCGATGATGCTATGCTCTCTGTGCGACTTATTCCAGACAGGGCTGATTTCGACTCCCTCTGCTCTTGCCCTGATTATCGCTGCAAGCTGGGCCTTTCCCTGTCGCCCGAACCTGTCGCCTATCCCAAATGAATACTTACACAGATTCATAAATCACTTCTTTTCGATTCGATTTGCTGTTTCAGCCAGCGATTCTTTGGGAACATCTGGCGAGGTCTCTGCGACCGTGCCTACGCCGCTAAAATCATTGCCCACAAGTGCTATCCTTTTGCATTGTGGGCCTTGCAGTTTTAGAAATACATCTGTCCCTGCCTTGGGGTTATAGGAGCGAACAAACGCCCCTTTGACGTTATTCAGTCGAATCGTCGCTTCAGCACCGGACCAGAACGCAGCATCAAAACCATCGACCACTAAATCGTTCACATCTTCACAGACCAATGCGGAACGTAAATCTGTCTTGTCGGTTTGAATCTGCACATTGTGGAGCTTTAATCCCCTTATATGCCGGCAATAAAATCCATAAGCCGGCAGATTCCCAAACATCGAGTATTCAGGATAAGACTCGCCCTTCTCATGTATGGCCCGGACAGCATCTTCTTTTGTCCCTCCACCGGCAAATGTTACCCTTATATTACTTATGGTTACATTCTCAATCTTGGCCTCCGGCAGCCCGGAGATTGCACAGCCGGTGACATCCGCACCGCTGGCCTGGATATTGCTTATAGTAATATTACGCAATTGGCCAATTCCCGGCTTTCCCGTCCCCTCCTTAAATGGCCGTGCTCGATTGCCCAATCGTAAAAAAATCGGCGCTCCCACCTTATTCATCGTCATATCGGACACCACCACTCTGTCCATCAATCCTCCATCCACTATCTCCAGTGCCACCCCTGCTAAGCGAGTATCGTAAATCGTGCAGCCGGTCAATATAATATTCTCAAACACGCCATTGGATTCTGTGCCCATCTTCAACGCATTACAGGTGCTTCTTAATATACAATTACTCACCACCACATCCCTGCAAGGCCGCTCCGATGTACTTTTTAGAACTATCGCATCATCTCCAGAATCCACATTGCAGCCGGATACAATAACCCGTTGACAGCAATCGATGTCGATACCATCGTTATTGCCATTGACGTGACTTCTCACAGTAACCCCGCTTATCCGCACATCATCGCACGCTAAATAGTGCTGCACCCACATCGGCGAATTCCGGATAGTAACATCCTCCACCACTACGTCTTTACATTGAATAAATCGAATCAAATATGGCCGCTGCTTGTATGTCCCTTTGAACGAACCTCCCTGCCCGTCGATAATACCTTTACCGGTAATAGCTATTTGTTCCAGCTTCTCGCCGTAAATCAAACTTTTATCTGTATAATTATCCGTGTAAGACCGAAAACCAGACACCGTTACCGGATAGCCTTTCAAGTCTGTGCTGCCTAAAAGTGTACTGCCTGCATCGAGTTTTAGTGTCACGCCACTTTTCATATAAATCGTGCCGGACAAAAATTTCCCAGGCGGAAAATACACCGTTCCACCACCTACCTTAGCGCACTCATCTATCGCCTTCTGAACGGCGCCGGTGCAAAGTGTCTTGCCATCCCCCTTTGCGCCATAGTCACACACATCGTAGAGATGCTCGGCACCGGGTAAATCTTGACTTGCCAGGCACAGCAGCCATAAAAGCCCTGCTAAAATCCACCCTCTTGCTCCTTTCATAATCTCTCCTTCAAAAACAATTGGTTTACGGCCTCAACGTGCATTTTCTAATCCATTTTTCTGATACCTATAACTATCACAGTCCGAATCTACGCCTTCACTATAAGAAAGAATGAGTAAATAATCAAAACCACACACCCCCAGGCCAGTAAAAATCCAATAACTGATATACGTGATGGAACCAGCATTTCAAGACTGGTGCCCGGAAAAATGCTGCGTGCAGATGGCACCACAGCACCGGCCGGCAACGTGCACGGAGCAAGCACCTTCTCGCCCGGCACTACGGGGGTCCGTACCAGCGCATAAAAATTGTCAAGCTTTTCCCTGGCAACCGGCCTGGTAACGAAACTCACGATAATCCCGACAATAAGTCCCGCCGCCAAATAAAACACCATTTGCCACGGTAGATATACTTCGGGCACGCCATCACGAACGAAGATGAACCGAAGCGGCTCCGCCGCCGAAAGACTGCCCAACCAGCAAATAAAGAACTGCTGCGTGGTCAACCACCACACCCCAAACGCCGTCAGCGTAGATGCCCATGCGCTGGCTGCGGTCGTACGTCTCCAGAAAAGTCCCATCCAGAACGCGATTCCCATCATAGAGGAAATCTTCCAGAACACCTCAAGACCTCTGACAACGTTAGGCAGCCAATAGGCAAAAGCCGCACCGCCGGCAACTACCGCGACCGACGCAACGCGAGCAACAAAAAGATAATGCCGCTGGGTTCTATCCGGCATCGCCCGCTTATAAATGTTTTCCGTAAACAGTCCTGCCGACGCAATCATAAATGAGTCACAGGAACCGACCGCAGCGGTCAAAAGCGATGCCAGGAACAGACCCAGTACGCCGTAAGATACCCTCGGCAGAAACTCCGCCGCCACCAGTCCGAAGATGTGGTCCGGATTGATTTTGCGCCCGCCAAAATACACCACCGCTGCAATCCCCGTCAAGCACCATGCAATTGTGCATATCCGCTTAATAAAGTTTCCGCACATCATCCCTACCCTGCCCTCAATCTCCGTCTTGCCGGCAGCACATGTGCCCATACTATGCGGCTGTGTAACAATACCTATCAGCGAGGTGAAGGCAATTATAGTTATGTAGAAAAATCCTATCTCTTTCGGTGCTACCAGTGACAGCATCGACGGGTCCTTTATCGCTGCTCGGATACCGTCCATTCCGCCTACCGCACCCAAAATAAATGGAAGCAGCATAAAGGAAAAGACTATGGTTAAACTGCCCTGGATAAAGTCGGCTAAAATCACCGCCGTCAGCCCCCCCGCCATCCCGTATATCACGATAACTATCGTCATCACAGCGATGGCGAAATTCGCCGGAACACTCCCTGCCGTACTCGCATGGACAACCGCACTGGACCCTTTGAGCATCACGCCGATATTAACCACAAGATTCAGCGTCCCAACAACAGCAAACAGCACCCCCACACCCGGCCCGAATCTTGCTTCAAAAACATCTCCGGTCGTTATCGCCCTAAAGCGCCTCATCACCGCCGCAATCAGCCAGTAGAATGGCGTCGGGAACAGCCAGCACCACTGATACCATATACCGGACAGTCCGTTCGTATAGGTCTTTGAGGCCACACCGACCGCCTGGTCTGCGTGCGTGCCGCTCCCGAAGGCGTGCATTACCATCAGCACTTTGCTCGCCTTGTGGGGCATAAAAAAATCAGATAAGCTTTCTATTCCCTTCGCAACCTTAAACCCGATGAGGGTCATCCCGGCAAAGTACAAGACCAGCACAACAATATCAGCCGGATGCAATCCAAACATAACATTTATTCCTTAAGAACCAACCACAGAAGCTAAGCACAAGATGCTGGAAATAATAAATGGAAAATAGCAAATGAAAAATTAAAAAACCCCGCAGCGCATCCCTTCGCCACGGGGCAATGAAAAACCAGCACAATTCCATTCATACCGCGAACACTCCGAACTTTGTTCAAGGGTCCGCTTCACTTCTTTACCTGGCCTGAGCCCTCGACAATCTTATCCAGGTTCTTAGTTCGTGTCTCGGTTTTTCGCGGTATCCGCACAGCCACGCCGAGCCGGCCTAATTCACCGGCCACATCCGGCTGCACAGGGTCAAGCTGAAAACTACGGGTCAAATACTCCTTCGCCCGAATCAAATCCTTCTTGTTCAAATAATAATAGCCAATCTGCCTGTTAATCTTCGCTGAATTCGGCGCAAGATTCAGCGCCTGCATATAACAGGTCAAGGCATAATCATCTAACTGCTGTTTCGCAAACGCTATTCCAAGTTTAAGCGATTCTTCCGCTGAGCCGGATGTCTGATTGATATAGATATCGGCGGCGACCTTCGCTTTGCCCGTATTGCCGCTCCCCTGGAGCACCTTCACCATCGCCGCTTGCGCAGGCCTGTGAGCCGGCGCAAAACTCAAAGCAATGTTATAGTGGTACTCGGCCTTAGACCACAGACCATCGGACTGATACAATTCACCCAGCTCGTAGTGGGCATCGGGATTTTCAAACTTGCGGTCGAGCTCTTTGAGCAAACTCGCTTTCCTCACATCAGTCACTGTCGCCTTTACCTTGTCTGCTACCGGCACATTGGGCTTTGTAGCTGTTTGCGACCTGTTGCACCCCCACGGCAACAGCCAGCACATCAAAAATGCCGGAACTAATAGCATTACAAATTTTCTAAGACCCAACATTCATTGCCTCCACTGTTACCGCTTCCCACTCCTCAATTATGTAAAGTGGGCTACACACCACAACCGGTAGCAGAAAATCATTGTGACAACCTGCTGCGTTTTTTGCAAGAAAAAAATCGCTAAACAAAAAAATAAATTTCTTTTTTGCCGGAAGTATAGCAATCCTCACAATTTAGCGCCGGTTTCTACCGCCCACCTTTCTCACAAAATATCTGAACCTCCGTTTCTCTTTTTGTAATAAAATATGTAGTCACAACGACTAATGTATTGACGCGCCTTTGCACCAGCTCCTGCTTTCTTGCGAAAGCAAGAAGGGGGGGCCAAAAGGAGATTCGCTTGCAAGTTATTGACTGGCAGGGAATTGTTAAAAAACACGGCCCGCTTATCTGGCAAACTGCGTACAGATTACTGGGCAACCACGCAGATGCTGCAGATTGCTTCCAGGAAACGTTTGTTTCCGCTCTGCAATTTTCCCGACGGCAGCGCGTGCGGAATTTTTCAGCCCTGCTGACCCGGCTGGCTACCGCCAGAGCAATAGACCGGCTGCGACAGCGTTTGCACCAGCCGTTATCTAACGCCGAAGACGCTGACTGGGTTGCTATCCCGAGTGCTAACCCGGGCCCGGTGCAACAGGCTCATCAACACGAATTGGCGGCCAAATTACGAAAGGCATTGGCCCAGTTGCCGCCCCAGGAGGCGCAGGTTTTTTGCCTGCGATACTTAAATAATATGAGCTACCGGCAAATTGCAAAACAACTTGGCATCAAAACCAATGCTGCCGGTGTTCTGCTGCACCGCGCTCGAGCGAAACTGCGTGAGTATTTTGCTTACTCTCCGGATGAAAGCCAGAAAGACGAGGTAAAAGTATGAAAGAAAAAGAGAATTTTTTAGACAAAGCTACCGATGCCCTCGCACAAACGCCGGTCCCGGCTGGACCTCCGCAGCAAACCATCGATTCAACAATCGCAAAGTTGACCGAACTCTCCGGTTCTGTCCCCCCGGCAACCGGCCACAGACACATCCAGATTTTCGAACGGCTCAAAGCGGTAAAAGGCTTTCCCAGACTTGCCGCAGCAGCAGTTCTGCTTATTGCTGCCGGCTATCTTACAGGCCGCCTGTCTGCCCCCCGACCACCGGATGCCCAACAACTCTACTCGGCTCTGGAACCAGCCATCCGCGAGGAATTGCTTGGCGAAATGAAGCAATACTGGCAGCTAAGCACGGCAGCTACTTACGCCCGGCTTAAAGAAGACCTCGACCAGCAGTATCGCCAGGACTTAAATCGGTTTGCCACACAGACATTCGCTGCTTCCACGGCCGTAACTAATCAACTGCTGGAAGAGCTCATCGAATCCATCAACTTAGCCCAGACGCAGGACCGCCGCTGGGTCGCAGCAGCACTACAACAAATAGAATCGAACCGATTACAGGATAAAAACCAGCTCAGCCACGGCCTGGCAACTCTGGCTGTCTATACCGATGACCAGCTTCTAAAAACTAAAAATGACATAGCCCAATTCGTGTCAAACACTATAACGCCAAACCTATCACAAACCCCAAACCCATCAAATAGAAAGGAGTAAAAAAATGAGACCTATTATCTTAACACTTGCTGCACTCATTGTGCTCAATCTCGTAACGCCGGCCTGCACCCCGGCTCAAAGCACCACCAAAAAAGGGTCTGAAGAAACAATCGCCGGTGCGCAAAGGGATGCAGAAGCAGATACTAAAGAAGCACAAGCCGCTACTGGCGAGGCACAACTGCAAGCACGGGAGGTATTAAAGCAGACAGATGCCGTACAAAAAGCCGCCGATAACGCTGCTGCAAAGCAAGATTCCCTGGCGTACGCCTTGGCAGTCCAATCCAGCGCCTCGCCCGCGCGGTCATTCGGCCTATTACAATACACCCCTCAGTCCATTCTGGTCATTCCTATCGACGAAATTAAAATAGAGGACATCGCCACAATAACCGAGGACGTTGGCATAATGTGCCGCGTATTAGACAAAAAGCTCGAACAGGAGCGCCTGATTGTAACCCCAAGCACATTCGCGTATGGCTTCCCCTTTGGTGGCGCAACCGGAACTGAAGGTATCTACCTCGAGGGCTATGGAGCACTGTTTGTGCTCAATGTCAACTTCCCCCTTATCCCTCCACCCGAAACCAAAAAAGAAGAACAACCCAAAGAAGAGGGCGACGCCTTCTGGGAAGAGACCAAAAACGAACTCCACTCCTCAAAAGAAGGTGAGGGTTTTGGCAGCGGCTATGCCGATGATGCTGTGATTTACTCCTATGGCGTGGACCGCTCCGGCGAAAAATATGACGCCGAAAAAGTTGAGCAGTTGAAAACCACACTTGTCAAGTCTCTAAAGCACGCAGCCAACATCCACTGCTTAAAACCTGATGAGTCGGTAGTCATCTCTGTCAGAGGTTGTGCGCCAGCCGTCGTCGTTCAAGAAACTACCGTCGAAGAAATCGGCGGAAGCAATTCAGCCAGAACCTCATCCTCGAGGTCCGTAAGCACATCACGCAGAGTTCCGCACCAAAAAGTCTTGTCGGTAAAAAAGGACTCTGCGACCCCTGCAGTCCTGACCATTCGCGCCAAAAAATCCGACATCGACGCATTCTCAAAGGGCGAGATTGGCGTTGACCAGTTTCGCCAGAAGGTCCGCATTCACACGTATCAAACAAGCGGCCGCAATATGGTTTCGGAACTGACCGAATCGAACCAACGCTTCTAATAATAAGGGCGAGTCAAACCGGCTCGCCCTTATTCGTTTCATTTTAGAATAACGCCTTCTGTCCGGAATGCGGGTTATATATCAAGGTTTTGAACTTCGAGAGCGTGCTCACGGATAAAGTTTCGCCGCGCCTCCACATCGTCCCCCATCAATATACTAAAGAGCCGGTCCGCCTCGCCGGCATCATCGAGCCGCACACTCAGCAGTGTCCTGGTATGAGGATTCATTGTCGTCTCCCACAGTTGCTCGGCGTTCATTTCGCCCAGCCCTTTGAATCGTTTTATCTCGATTCCCCTGCCGCCTATCTGCCTGATTGCTGAGCAAATCTCGCCCAGCGAGGCAATCTCATACTTCTCCTGCCCGCTGGTGAGCTGAAATCTGGTCGCAAGTGCCTCGCCTGAAACATCCTTTTCCTGTTTCAGGAGGAAGTCCTCTAATGACAGTCCGAATTGTTTCCTGAGCTTGTCATTTATCTGGTTAATCCTCCCAACTTCATGAAGCTCCTCGGCAACAACCGACTCGTCCTCACCCTTACTGCGGTCTTTCAACTCATCAACTCGCTTCTCATACTCGTCAAGTTCATAATAAATCTCCTCGCGGTCTTCGACGCAGATACGAAACCGGGGCAGTCCCCCCTTACGAGGACTATAATAAGCGCTGACAAACTCCGCGAAGTTAACCCCCCGCCTGGCAAGAACTGCGATATTGCGTTCGGCCTCCGCCAGCATCTTGACAAGCTCTCCGAGTTCTTTGGCCCCGACTTGTCGGGGCTGTTTATCTTTCCCCTTCTTGCCTGACTTGCCGTCTCTTATAACAAGCTCTGTGCCCTCCAGCCCGCGGGCAATCATCCGCCTGCGCATTTCCCCTTCGTTGATGATATATTCGGATTTCCTCTGTCCCTTGACCGCAACCTCATACAGAGGCGGCTGCGCAATATAAATCATCCGCTCTAAAAACAGCTGCTGCATCTGCCTGAAGAAAAACGTCAACAGCAGCGTCCGAATATGCGCGCCATCCACGTCGGCGTCGGTCATCAGAATTATCTTACCGTATCTGCACTTACTCAAATCGAACTCATCAGTCCCGATACCGGTCCCTAAAGCGCTGATAATGGTTCGGATTTCTTCGTGCGCCAGCATTTTTTCCAGCCGGGCCTTTTCCACATTGAGAATCTTGCCCTTCAGCGGCAGAATTGCCTGGATATTTCTATCACGCCCCGCCTTAGCTGAGCCGCCGGCCGAGTCGCCCTCCACAATAAATATCTCCGTGCTGGCTTTTTCCTTGCTCGCGCAGTCCCACAGCTTGCCGGGAAGGTTGCCCGAGCCAAGCGCCCCTTTGCGCCTGGTCAACTCTCTGGCATTCCTGGCAGCTTCCCTGGCTGCGGCCGCCTGAATCGCCTTATTCAGAATCCGTTTTGCCTCCGCCGGGTGCTCCTCCAGATAATGACCAAGCTGCTCATTAACGACCGTCTCAACGAAACTGCCAACCTCCGGATTAGTCAGTCGCACCTTTGTCTGTGCCTCAAAATGCGGCTCAGCAACCTTCACTGCCACAACCGCGGTTAATCCTTCCCGCAGGTCCTCGCCGACCGGTGCTTGCCCGTTCTTCAATAAATTATTCGTTCTGGCATAATAATTCATCGTCCGCGTCAGAGCCGTCCTGAATCCTGAAAGATGCGTGCCGCCATCGATATTGCGTATGTTGTTGGCGAAGACCGGCACATTCTCGGCGTAACCATCGTTGTATTGCATTGCCACTTCGCAGCTCATCTTTGATTGCGGGTCTTCCTTGGCCAGATAAATAACGTCGGTGTGCAGCGTTTCCTTACCCTCATTGAGGTGACGAACAAAGGCCTTAATACCTTCCTCGAACCTGAACGAATCCTTCTTATTGACCCTGTCGTCCCGCAAGCTGATACGCAGTCCTGCATTCAAATACCCAAGCTCCCTTACTCGCTGCAGCAACATATCATAATCAAACTCAGCATCGCCAAATATCTGCCCATCCGGCATAAAAGAAATTTTGGTTCCTTGCTTGTCGGTATGCCCAATCTCCTTCACTATGCCTCGTCTTACGCCCCTTGCACATTCGAAATGGTAGTGCCTTTCATCCCGATACACGTCTGCTTCGAGCCATTCGCTGAGGGCATTTGTAACACTGACGCCAACGCCGTGCAGTCCGCCAGCCACCTTGTAGCTGTCGCTATCGAACTTTCCGCCGGCGTGTAGTTTGGTGAGAACGACCTCCAGGGCGCTGGTCTTGGCTTCTTTATGCTCTTCGACGGGGATTCCCCTTCCATTGTCCTCGACTGCGCAACTACCATCGGCATGGATTCGCACGCTTATCTCATTACAGAACCCAGCCAGTGCCTCATCGATAGAGTTATCTATCACCTCGTAGGCAAGATGGTGGAGGCCTCCGATGCCGCGGTCGCCGATATACATCTCCGGCCGTTTGCGCACCGCCTCTATGCCCCCCAGTATCTTTATCTTGCTGGCGTCGTATTTATGGTCTTTCATACAATTTTCCTATCTCCATATAACTGTATATCGGACTTCCCCTGCGAGAAACTGTCAAAATTTTTCCACCCTCGCACTGAAGTGTGCGTCTCAAACAAGGACGAGCTTGATTTTCTCTATGTGGACGCGTGGATATTGCCGCCTGATCTCTTTGAGAAGCTCGCAGCTTACTAATTGCATCTCATACATATATGACGGTGAATCCACCGCCACTGTCAGTTTCCCGCCGGAAACGCCGGCAATTTTGCAGTGCTGTGAAAGTTCGGTAGGCAAAGCAGAACTCCAGAATTCTTCTACCGATCGAAAATCGGCCTGCCCCCGCGAAATCTGATTGTCCATAAGTCCCCTGAGCACATCGCCCAGCAAGGTTGCTTCCCGTTTGGCCGCTTTAGAACAAAAAGCTTTCATAACCACCGTTATTTAGCCCCACTTTTTACGTGGGGTCTGCCTACCCTAAGTTAATCGGCATCAGGACGTAAAGGAAATTTGCCCCGCTTTTAATCAGCCCTGGCCTGTCGGACTGGCCTAACTCAAATTCAAACTCCGGCGTCTTTATAACCCGCAACGCCTCTATCAAAAACTGCGGGTTGAAACCAATTTCAATCGGGTCGCCTTTGTAATCAATCGCCATATCAACCTCTGCATCACCGGTCTCCGGCGCTCTGCATGAAAATACTATCTTGTCTTTCCCTATCGACAGCTTAATTCCTCGGGATTCCTCGCTGGTCAGTAGTGACGCCCGCCGTACCGCACTTAACGCTACCTCCGTTGACAACGTCAGCTTCTTGTCGTAATCCGTCGGGATTATGTCCTCGTACTTTGGAAAATTTCCCTCAACAAGATTTGAGCTTATAACAACATTGGCGCACCTGAAAAGCATCTGGTTTTCGACCTGCTTGGCTGCAACTGTCTCTTTCTCGCTGTCGCCAACCTTCTCTAAAAGGGACATTGTTTTGGCGGGCACTATCACATTTGCCGCCGTTCCGCCCTTTGCGCCCTTCGGTGGGGCTTGCGCAAGACTAACTTTGCTGCGAGCCAACCTCCTGCCGTCGGTGGCGACCAGAATCAATTTTTTGTCTTTAATCTCCCATAACACGCCGTTAATTGCGTATCGGCTGCTTTCCCTCGCCGTGGCAAAAAGGCACTGTGCAATTCCTGCCTTAAGGTTCCCGAGAGCAATCTCTATATCACCGTTGCCCTCGAACGTTGGCATTGCAGGGTACTGCCCTGGCTCCTGACCATAAATCGTAAAGTGGCTATCCGCCCCCTTTATGTGGCAGGCGCCTTCCACCGCTTCTAATAGCAGAACGTCCTCTCCGCTTTCACGCACGATAGCCGCAAGCCGGTCCGCTGGTACAATAACTTCACCGGGCTTTTCTACTTGTACTCCTGAAACCAAATAGTTAATCCCAACCTCTAGGTCAGTAGCACAGGCGTGGACCTCCTGCTCCTGAGCAGTAATTTTGACGCAGCGTAATATGGGTTTGGGGGTACGATTAGGAACTACAGCAGTCAAAAGATTTAATGCTTCCATCAATGCTGTTCTGTTAAAGCTGATTTTCATAAGAATCCCCTGTAAGAACTTATTAAACCGCTCAATCCACAAAATTTTTTCCGACAAACAGCTGTCACAGTTTACACTACTGCTTGCTAAATTCAATCTTTTTTTGCAGAAAAATTAGTCGCTTGGAAATAAGTAGTTGATATGCACCTTTTATGTGTCCAGGGGGAGGGGTTATTATAATTTGTTATAAGATAGTAGTATTAGTCATATTACTCCTTAAGATGTTGCATTCTCGAGGAATTTTTATGTAACCGGTGATAGTAGATGGAATTATAGAAAGTGCACCCCCACATTTTTTTGTGGGCAACCTGATAATGAGTAGATAGGTTTTTGTGAGATAGTAAGGGAGAGTTGCTTCTCATGATACAAAGCTTGTTAATTATCAGGGGTATTTAGCAGAGTTGCTAATAAGTTATCCACCACTCCTGTAAATAAGAGGTATCCTACCGTGGTTACAATGGGTAATTTTTTGAAAAATTCTCTTGACAATTTCATTCACCAGTTAACAATATACATATAGATATTATACCTAATGAGCAAGGATGGCACAATGATAAACAAGGACTGTACAATATCGCTGGAAGAAGAGATTGGTTTCAGAAAGCCAATAATTCTCCCGCCCCATAAGGCGTTGCTGAGCATCTATTATACAGCTACTCGCTTGCGAAAAAGGGCGGCCGAGTTCCTCCGTCCATTTGGCCTGACAGATGTCCAATTTAACCTCTTGATGCTCTTGCAGCATCAAAGTGCTCCAGATGAGGGCATGAGCCAGGCACAACTTAGCGACATGATGCTTGTTAACCGCGCCGATATCACGTCGCTTATAGACCGAATGGAAAGGACAGACCTCGTCGTGCGAACCCCTGCACCATCCGATAGAAGGTGCAATATCATCAAGCTAACCGACCGGGGCAAGCAGATTCTGGCTCAAATCGAGCCGCTTTATGCTAAAGAGGTTAGGAGAATAATGGCTGGCCTTAATGATAAAGAGCAGGCAAAGATGATGCAGGCGCTCGAAAAGGTTCGCACAAGCATCTCCATCGCAAAGCCAGCCCTCAGCGAGAAAGGATAGAATACAGGGTTTAATGGAGGCGAGTATGGAAGACAGGATTCAGCCAGACCTTACAGTAACAGGTGCCACGAAGCGACACCTGGCGGAGCCGTTGCATGCTCACGGTGGGTTTTATGTGGGCATTGATGTTGGCTCGACCAGCAGTGACGTGGTCGTTCTTGACGACACGGGCAAGGTCGTTTTCTTTAATTACAAACGCACTCTCGGAAGACCCATAGAGACAGTGCGCTCACAATTGCAGGATGTCTTCAGGCAGATAAGCCCGCCACAGATTATTCTTGCTGTGGCAACCGGCAACGCCGGCCGCTTTGTGGCCAAGCTGCTTGACATCCCCTTTATAAATGAGGTTCTCGCACAGGCGGCGGCCATTTACCATCTGTATCCACACCTGCAGCAGGCGACGGTAATTGATATGGGCGGCCAGGATAGCAAGCTCATCTTTTTATCAGCCGAGCAGGGTGCAGTCAGAATCCGCGACTTCACACTCAATACGGTCTGTGCAGCCGGCACAGGTTCGTTTCTGGATCAGCAGGCCCAGCGTCTTGGCATCAGCATCGAGGATGAGTTCGGCAAGCTGGCCTTACAGAGCAAAAGCGTGCCGCGAATGGCGGGCCGATGCTCCGTTTTTGCAAAAAGCGATATGATTCATCTTCAGCAGCAGGCCACACCGCTTTGCGATATATTAGCCGGCCTGTGCCTCGCATTAGCTACCAACCTTAAAAGCAACCTCGGTTGCGGCAGAGAGTTCGTCAGACCAATTATCTTCACCGGCGGCGTGGCAGCCAATATCGGGGTTGTAAAAGCCCTGGAGCACGTATTCGAGTTGGCAGAAGGCGAGCTGGTGGTGCCAGATATGCACTTCTTTACCGGCGCAATCGGTGCGGTGCTTATTGCTAAGGCCACACAGGTCAAGGCCATCCGCAGCAGCCGGGAGGGCACCGTTCGGCTCGAAAAGCTCGATAGCTACCTGTCGCAAAGACTTTCTGCTCTTGAGCATGCTCCACGCCGGCAGCCGCTCAAAATTCCCACCTTACCCCCTCCTGAAAGTCCTGTTTATGAGCATCTCCTGGAGAATGTAACCGAACCGATAGATGCGTATGTCGGCCTTGACGTCGGCTCGCTGAGCACGAAGGTCGTGGTTATGGACTGCCAGAAGCGCATCCTCGCCAAAGTGTATTTGATGACGGCAGGCAGGCCTCTGGAAGCCATACGTCAGGGGCTCGACATCGTCGGCAAAAAAGTGGCGGGAAAGGTAAGGATTCTCGGCGCTGCCAGCACCGGCTCAGGCAGGTATCTTACCGGCGACTTCATAGGCGCCGACATAGTAATAAATGAAATCACCGCCCAGGCAGCCGGCGCAGCAATAATTAATCCTCAGGTTGACACCATATTCGAGATTGGCGGCCAGGATAGCAAATATGTATCACTGGAAAACGGTGTTGTCGTCGATTTTGAAATGAACCACGCCTGTGCTGCCGGCACCGGCTCCTTTCTTGAAGAGCAGGCACAACGGCTGGGCATAAGTATTAACAATGAATTTGCGGATTTGGCCTTCAAAAGTCAGGCACCCGTAAAGCTGGGCGAGCGATGCACCGTGTTTATGGAGTCAGACCTGTTGAGCTATCTTCAGCAGGGAGCACAGACAGGCGACCTTGTGGCTGGCCTGAGCTACTCGATTGTCGCCAATTATCTTAACCGGGTTGTTGGCCGGCGCAGAATCGGAAATAATATCTGCTTCCAGGGCGGCACCGCCTACAACAAGGCAGTCTGGGCGGCATTCGAGGAGGTTGTAGGCAAACCGGTTTGTGTCCCCGACCATCACGAGGTTACAGGCGCATTGGGAGCAGCCGCCATTGCCGCCGAATATATGCAAAAAAGAGCCGTCGAGGAAGGCAAGGTTCCAACAAGCGCCTTCAGGGGCTTTGAGAATCTCGTTTCGCTTAAATATACTGTCGAATCTTTCACCTGCGAGCACTGCCCGAACCATTGCGAAATAAAGAAAGTGCAGTTGCCGGGAACCGACCCCTTACACTATGGTTCCCGCTGCGACAGATACAACCTTAAAAAGAAGGTCAAAAAGACCACTGAGCTTGGCGCATTTGAATATCGCAGACATACACTTCTTGAATACGCAGGTCTCACCGGCAAATCGGACCTGCGGAGCCGACGTAAGGCCAGAGTGGGCATTCCTATGGCCCTGATTTCCTGGCAGTATCTGCCGATGTACTCGCGATTCCTTAAATCTTTGGGCTTCGAGGTCGTTCTGTCAAGCCAGACTGATAAGCGCCTGATACGTATAGGCGTGGAAGCGGTCACCTCTCAGCCCTGTTTCCCTGTAAAGGTCGCCTATGGCCACGTCACCGAACTGCTTGAAAAGAAAGTTGACTTTATCTTTCTGCCGAGCGTCGTGTCGGCAATGGCAAGCTTCCCCCGCAACGAGTACAATCAGATTTGTCCTTATGTTCAGTCGTTTGCCCATCAGGTCAAAGCGGCCTTTGCCGGCAAGCTTGGCCAAACGAAAGTCATAACTGCCCCAATCCGCCTCGGGGAAGGCAGGTCGCTCATCGTAAAGAGCTTCATCGCCCTCGGCAAAGAGCTAAATGTTACCGCTTCGCAGGCACGCAAGGCGGTTAAAGAAGCGCTCGCCGCCCAGGCTGGTTTCGAGAATGCACTCAGGGATAAGGGCAGGGAAATTCTTGGCCGAATTGGTCCCGGCCAGAAGGTTTTTGTCTTGATTTCTCGCCCATATAATGGCTGTGATGACGGGATGAACCTGCAGTTGCCAAGAAAGCTTGCCGAACTCGGTGCCCAGATTATCCCGATGGATATGCTGGACCTGTCTTCCGCCAAACTCACCGACTCGTCGCTCCACGAGAGCGTCTATTGGGCGTATGGCCAGAGGATTTTAAGGGCCGCCGAGGTGATAAGAAGGGACCCGCGGCTTTTTGGTATTTATCTGTCGAATTTCAGTTGTGGACCGGACTCATTCATTTCGACATTCTTCAAGGACATAATGGGCGCCAAGCCCTGCCTGCAACTGGAAATAGATGAGCATTCCGCCGATGCCGGCGTGCTTACCCGGCTGGAGGCGTTTCTCGAAAGCTTGAAGAACTATCGTCTCGGCTCGCAGGAGCAGACCGCCGCAACGGAACGGCCACCTCACCCCTGCCGCCTCACCAGAGACAGAACCCTGTATATCCCGTATATGGGCGATTCTGCTTACGGGTTGGCTGCGTGCTTCAGGGCCTATGGCCAGCCCGCCGAAGTCCTCCCGCTGGCCGACGAAGCAGCCCTTTTGCAGGGCAGACAATTCACTAATGGCAAGGAGTGCCTGCCCTGTGCCATAACTACGGGCGATATGATAAAGCTGATACGCACCGATGGATTCGACTCCGCCAGGGCAGCCTTTTTTATGCCCGCCGCTTCCGGCCCATGCAGATTCGGAATGTATAACTGCCTGCAGCAGCTCATCCTCAGGTATGCCGGCATACAAGACACCCCCGTCATCGCCCCCAATCAGGACAGCAGCTTCTATCGCGAATTTATGGAATCTCTTAACGGCTCCCGCCGCGCGAGCACAACCGGTTTTATGACATCTGTCTGGATTGCTATCGCTGGAATCGACTTGCTGCATAAGGTAGTTCTGCGGCTGCGCCCCGTTGCCAGAGACCCCCGCCAAGCCCAGAGGGCTTACGAGCGAGCGCTCAACTTTTGGGTGCAGGCAGTTGAAAAACGCTCCAGTTTTTCTACAATGCGTAAGCTTATGGAAAGTATCGCCGACGAATTTACATCGGTGGAAATAGACCACAGAAATCAAAAACCTAAGATAGGAATCGTCGGAGAAATCTACGTTCGCAGCCATCCCTTTGCCAACAGCAACATTGTCGCCCGCCTCGAAGAGCTCGGAGCAATCTGCGACCTTGCCTCGCTTGCTGAGTGGATTTATTACACGAACTTCACTCGCCGCCTTATGGCTCGCCGCAGAGGCCAGTGGCGGGACCTGTTTACAAACGCAATCCTCAGCCGCGTTCAGCACGGGCTTGAAAGAAAGCTTGCCGTCCCTCTGGAAAAGAGCTTCGGCAAATTGGCCGAAGGAAACATAGAGCACGTAATCGAATTGGCTGAACCTTATCTGCATCATTCCTTTGAGGGCGAGGCAATCCTGACCATCGGCAAGACCATCGAGTATTATCACGATGGCTTCTCAGGCGTGATAAATGTAATGCCCTTTACCTGTATGCCCTCGACTATTGTCAGCGGCATCTCGCCGAACATAAGCGCCCAGTGTGGCGGAATGCCGATTCTGAATTTGAGCTTTGATGGCCAGGAGGATTCGACTCTCACTACTCGTCTCGAGGCCTTCATTGAGCAGGCCCGCCAGTTGCGTCTCCCCGCCGAAGTCCCAGTGTCTGCTCACGGGGGTTAGGGTTTGTCATTCCGTGCTGCCGAAGGTCTGCTGCAGGCGGAAAAAAGTAAAAAGACAAAAGGAAAAAAGAACAAAAAAGAGAAAAAAGTTGAGAAATACGGGGTTTTTTGATGATTTTTTGGAAATTGGGGTGGTTGGCGATAGCAAAAAGTGTGATTTTATAGGACTATTGTGTTTTAGGGCCGAAAATGAGGATAAAAATTAGCAAAAATCAGTACTTTTTTGCACTTTTTTGTCAGTTTTTAACAGAAATTGACCGGAAATTGACAGAAATACACCTGTTTTGAACACTTTTTTTGCACTTCTTGACTTTGGGAATAGATGAGTCCACCTGTGGCGGACCCCTGCTAACTGCTTACAGGGGCAGGCAAGTCCGCCTTCTGCCCCAAAACTAAAAACTAACCGCGGAGAACCCTTCGACTATGCTCAGGATAAGGCGGATTTGGTTTGACGGGAATTGGGGTTTTAGTTGACTTAGGCGGGTGAATCTTTTGGGGGAAAAGTAAGTTTTGACAAAAAGGTAAGAATGGTAGAAAATAAGGAAAAGTTTAACCATGAATGAACACAGATGAACGCGGATTTTAAAAGGATACAACAAGATGGGAAAAACAGAAGAAGCCCCAATTTTGCAAATCAAAAGAAATAATGAAGGGAAAATATATAGCCATATAAGAAAAATATGGCTTGTTGAAACACCTGAAGAAATTGTTAGGCAAAACTATTTACTTGTTCTGGTTAATGAGTACGAATATTCTTTGGAACAAATCGATGAAGAACGAACTATCACCGGCAGAGGATCAGGAAAAGCACGAGCAGATTTTGTTATTTGGAAAACCGCAGATGACAAACAAAAATCCAAATCTCCTTTAATTATTGTTGAGTGCAAAGCTGATAACGTCACAATTTCCAGTAAAGACTATTCTCAAGGTGAAAATTATGCGCGAATTGTTGACGCACCCATTTTTCTTACGCACAATAATAAGGAAACAAGGTACTGGCGTGTAAAAAAAGACCTTATGCCGGGTTATCTTGAGGAAATCGAAAATATTCCACACGCTAACGCAACTGACAAGGAAATCGAAGAGTTAATTTCCCATCTCAAAATTTTCAAAGAGGAAGAATTCGCACAGCTTTTACACCAATGTCATAATGTTATTCGTAACCGCGAAAAGAAAGATCCAGCAGCAGCCTTTGACGAAATTGCCAAAATTTTATTCGTTAAGGTTTGGGTGGAGCGTGAAATGCGCCGCAAACAGCAACGCAAGAATTTGTTTACTGCCGATTGGCTTGATTCTCAACTTGGTGACAATCCTTTAGATGTTCTCTTTCAGGAAACAAAGGATTTTTATAAGGCGGATTATATCTTTGAACCAGATGAACGCATAAACCTTAAGACTGCAACAGGCAGAGAAATTGTTCGTCTTTTGGAAAAATATAATCTTTCTGACACCAGCGAGGACGTCAAAGGTATTGCCTTTGAAAAATTTCTTGGACGTACTTTTCGTGGGGAAATAGGGCAGTTCTTTACTCCTCGCACAATAGTTGAGTTTATGATACGAATGGTCGAACCAAAAGAAGGCGACATAATCTGCGACCCAGCCAGCGGTTCAGGCGGCTTTCTTATTCGATTTTTTGAGATTGTTCGTGAACAGATCCTCGCGGACATCGACAGAGAATATAAACAATATCGTTCAGAACTAGACAAGAAAAAATATCCTCTTACAAAAAAAGCAGAACTTCTACGAGACAAATTTCGCAAGCTTCAGGAAAGCACTGATCCAAGGATACGTGGTTCTCGGGTTTGGCGTCTCTCCAATACTTATATCTATGGCACGGATGCTAACGACCGTATGGCACGCACAAGTAAGATGAATATGATTATGCACGGCGATGGACACGGCGGCGTTCATCATCATGATGGTTTTATCAATGTTAACGGTATCTTTGAAGAAAGATTTAATATTGTTCTAACTAATCCACCTTTTGGCGCAAACGTAGAACCCTCCGATGTGGTACTCGAAAGCGATATCACTGTCAGCGAAGAAAACTATGGCCGTTATGCTCGAGAATATGGGGATTTATATAAACAAGCTCAGGCACGTATCCAAGCGGCCAAAGGCAAACCTATTGCCTCTCTTTTCAGTCTCCCCAAATCATCCGAAAGCAAAGTCAAAACGGAAATTTTATTCATCGAGCGTTGTCTCGATTTATTAAAACCCGGAGGCCGATTAGGAATAGTTCTGCCAGAGGGTGTTTATAATAATCCATCTCTGCAATATGTTCGGCAATTCTGTGAAGACAGAGCTTATATAAAAGCAATTGTAAGTCTTCCGCCGGAAACTTTCTTTTCTTCCGGAGCTTCGGTAAAAGGTTCACTACTTTTTATGCAGAAATACACCGAAAAACAAAAGGCTGACTTAGATAAAACATACGCTAAATCCACAGAAGAAATAAAGGCCAAATATGCCGAAGGAATCTCAAGGGAAGTTTCAAGGCTTCAAGAGATAATTAAAAAGACTAAAAAAGATAAAGAAAATGAAAAAAGAAAAGAACTGCAAAAACAGTTAAAAGATTACCAAAAGAAGATGGATGAAAAAATTGATAAAGAAAGCAGGCAATTATTAAAGCAAAGGTTTAATTATTCAGTATTTTTCTATGATGTTGAAAAAGTAGGTATTACCGCAACAGGCGAAGAAGACCAAAACGAATTATATCCAAACAACAATCAGCCTAATAATATAGATAAAACAGCTTTGGAACATTACCATAGCTTTCTTAAAGATCCCAAGCCATACCTAATCGGAGAAAACATCTGATGAGCACTGCAGCAATGCCAAGGGCCTTCGCGGTATGGTTTAAAGATTTGGAAAGGTGGGACGTAAAATTTTTCTCTTCTAACTTAATCTCTGTATTTCCTTTAGAACCTTTGGCAAATTTTATCAGAGAGCATAATGAAAGAGTCAATTTGTTTGAATATCCTGAAGAGAAATTTAGAATTCTTGGTGTAAATAATGTAGATGGTATTTTCCTTGCATATGATACATTAGGTAGCAGGATAAATCAGCCGTATAAAAAGGTATCCGCAAAAGATTTTGCATATAATCCTTATAGAGTAAATGTCGGTTCAATAGGTCTTGCGCCAAAAGAATTGGCAGGAAATTATATAAGTCCAGCATACGTTGTATTTTCTGTCGATGAAACAAAGCTTTTACCAGAGTATTTAAATTTAATTCTAAAGGCCGATTGGTATAATAAAACACTAAGAGCAACAACGGCAGGCTCCGTGAGACAAAACCTTACCTTTGAATTACTCGGAACATTAAAAATTCCTTCTCCTCCCTTGCCTGTCCAGCAAAAGATAGTTAATTACTGGAAAGAGGGGCAGGAAAAAATTTGCCAGAAGAAAAAGACAATTGATGACATTAAATCTGTCATAGAAAAATATTTCTTTGATGCACTTGGTTTGAAATACCTGAAAAATAAAACATTGGCAAAATGTTTTACCATGCAATGGGCAGATATCGTAAGGTGGGGTGTCAATCATAATCAAATGAAGTTGATTTCAAGCGATTTAACAAAAGGGAAATATCCTGTAGTTAAGCTTGGTTCTATTTTGGAAAGAATGCAATACGGAACAAGTGAAAAAGCCAGCAATACCCAATTAGGAACACCAATTTTGAGAATAAAAAACATTAAGAATGGTACAATCGATTATTCAGACTTAAAGTATATCAAACTCCCTCAAAAATCAGAGCAAGGTCTGTTATTGAATAAAGGAGATATACTTATCATTCGAACAAGTGGCAGTCGAGAATTAGTTGGAACTTGCGCTACTTTTGATAAGGAAGACAACTTTGTATATGCGTCATATTTGATTCGTCTGTGCATAGATTATAAAAAAGCGATACCAGAATACACAACTTTTTTTGTAACTTCTCCGGTTGGACGACAGCAGGTGCTTTCATCAAGTCGCCATATTATGCAGAATAATATTAATACGCAGGAAATATCTGAACTTAATATAGTCTTGCCGCCCTTGAATGTGCAAAAAGAAATTATGCGACATATATTTGAGAAACAAAAGCAGATGCAGAAAACAAAAAAAGAAATCACAGAATGTGAACAGAACCTAAAAAAGAAAATCGAAGCTATAATTTTAGGCCGAAAGAAAATAGAGGAGATTATAAATGGCGGGAAAGAGGAAAAACAAGACAAGGGCGATTGTAGCGGGGTATGTCGAAAAGGTAAGCGTGCAGATGGCAAATAATACTATTACGGCACCGAAGGGATTTTGGGCGGCGGGGGTGGGCTGCGGAATAAAAGAATCCGGCAGGCCGGATTTGGGACTGATTGTTTGTCCCTCTGGTGCGACCGCGGCGGCGGCGTTCACGACAAATAAAATCGTATCGGCAGCAGTCGAGGTAAGTAAAAAGCATATAAAAAGCCCAAAGATTTTCGCAGTGGTTGTTAATTCCGGCTGTGCCAATGCCTGCACAGGAAAGCTCGGGCTCAAGAATGCAATAGTGATGTGTGCAGAGACAGCATCATCAGCCGGTCGGGGGACGAGGGACGAGGGACGAGGGACGAGAGACGAGGGACGAGAGGTCCTCATTGCCTCGACCGGCATAATCGGACACCAATTGCCGATGAAAAAAATAATGGCTGGTATTACAAAGGCGGCAGCAAAACTCTCTGATTCGGCATCAGCGGGACTTTCATTTGCAAAGGCGATAATGACAACTGACACAAGGCCAAAGCAGGCCGTGAGACGATTGACGATTGACGATGGACGATGGACGATTGGAAAATGTAAGCCAGGAATCAAGGATTTTGTCATTACGATAGCCGGTGTGGTTAAAGGAGCGGGAATGATTGCGCCAAATCTGGCCACGATGCTTTGTTTTATCACCACCGATGCGGCTATAAGCAAAGCAATGTTAAGCAGGGTATTGAAAGAAGCCATCGGCGATTCGCTAAATAAGCTGACCGTTGACGGTCATCAGAGCACTAACGACACGGCGATAATTCTTGCATCAGGATTAGCAGGCAATCGCCCGATAGTGAGTGAGTGCCCGCGATATAAGAAATTTGCCGCAGCGTTAACAGAATTGTGCGATGATTTAGCGAGGCAAATGGCTCTTGATGCCGAAGGGGCGACGCGAATGTTCAAGGTTGTTGTCAAAGGTGCGGCCACAAAGGGCGATGCAGTAAAAGCGGCGAGGGCGGTAGCCAATTATCCATTAGTCAAATGCGCAGTGCACGGCGGCGACCCGAACTGGGGCAGAATTATCTGTGCTGTCGGCTCGGCAGGCGTAAGATTGAATCCGGGGAAACTATCCTGCAAAATCGGGGGTATTGCCGTCTTTAGGAACGGCGCACCCGTAAAATTTGACGAAAAGAAGGCCAGTTCGATTATTTCCCAGCATCAGCACACAATAACGGTGGATTTGGGGGCGGGAAAGCAAAGCGATTTTTGCTATGGCTGCGATATGAGTAAAGAGTACGTAAAAATCAACGCGGAATACCACACATAGGATATGGGTGTGATTCGAGAAGGATTTTGGTGGGCTAAAGCCCACCCTACAATTATTCTTTTCCAATCTCGTAGAGAAATTCGGGGGCGAAGTCGGCGTTGTTCGGCCAAACTATCGTGTCAATATCGTGATTGACCGTAACCTTGCAGAAAAAATCAAGGTTCTTTAACGGTTCAAAAACCGGACCATCCAAATACGGCTGTAAATCCACAACCTTGACGGAACTATCCTCAAACCAGAGCTTAAGTCTGTAACCACCCAAATAAGATACATTCGTTACATAATGCATAATAAAACCTAAACCAAAGGCTCGATGCTTTTAAGCTGCTCTTTGCGCCTCGCAAGCACCCAGTCTTCCATAAGCTCCTGCCTATGTTCAAACGCCCATTCAAGAATAAGAGAAATCACCCTTTTGGGCATACTGCCTTCAATAATTTTAAACGATTCTATCGAAAAAATTGCTCGATTCTCACCGTATCTGGCATGAAAATGCGGCGGATAATGCTCATTATAATACATCGCAATCACAACTCCAAAAAATCTGCATATCTCAGGCATAAATAAACCTCATAAACATAGAGTATATTATAAAAAATTTACATTCTAATCAACAATTTTTGAGAGAAAAGCGATTAAAAATACTTGAAAGACAGCTATATTCGGTTATACTTTGCGGCTTTGTTTGTGCGTTGTGTATCCGGATAAGTTATTAAGAGTTTTTGAGACGAGGAATTTATGAAACGAATCTGGGTAGTCGCATTACTAACCGCTGGCATCCTGGCGGTGGCGGTGTGGTCATTTACGGCGGGGCCGGAGTCCTTAACCGGGGCTGTGTCGGTATCGGCGGCGGTGGAGAAAGGGTCTAAAATTACGCTTTTAGAACCGCTGGTCAGCAATAAATTTGCCTTGTATGAGAAGATTGCGCTGATAACAAACGTGTTCATAGCGCTGGCGGGCCTGGCATACGCGCTGTTGTTAGTCAAGCAGGTAAGAGAGGCCGACCAGGGCACCGTGCGAATGCAGGAGATAGCACATGCGGTGCGTGAAGGTGCGAATGCATATCTGTACCGGCAGTTTCGGGTGGTCGGCCTTCTGATTGTGGTTATTACCGTGGTATTGTTCTTTGCAGCCAAGGCCTCGGGGGCGGTGCCGGCGATTGCGTGGGGCAGGGCAATTGCGTTTCTGGTTGGCTCAACGTTCTCCGCAACGGTTGGTTTTGTAGGGATGCGGCTGGCAACAACAGGCAATCTGCGGGTGGCTGCGGCTGCAAAAACCAGTTTCGGGCGGGCACTGCAACTGGGCTATCGCAGCGGAACGATTACCGGTATGCTGACCGACGGTCTGGGCTTGCTGGGCGGGTCGATTATATTCCTCGTTTACGGCGAGCATGCTTATGAAGCACTGCTCGGCTTTGGGTTTGGTGGAACGCTGCTGGCTCTATTTATGCGAGTGGGCGGCGGCATTTATACCAAGGCGGCGGACGTCGGAGCGGACCTCGTCGGTAAGGTGGAGGCAGGAATTCCTGAAGACGACCCGCGGAACGCTGCAACGATTGCGGACAACGTGGGCGACAACGTAGGCGACTGTGCCGGTATGGCGGCGGATATTTTCGAGAGTTACGAAGTTACGATTGTGGCGGCAATGATTCTGGGAATTGCCAGTTTTGGCCACAAGGGCGTGATATTTCCGCTGCTGGTCCGTGCCATCGGCGTGATAGCAAGCATCATCAGCACATACAGCGTTCGCGCCGGCGACAAGGGAACAGTGGCGGCGGCAATGAAGAGCGTCAACCGAGGCTTTATTATCGGTTCGATAATCAGCGTCATCGGCTTTCTTGTGCTGGGCTTTTTGTATTTCAGGTTTGACGCCAGCTATCCAAACTACGAGGCAATCAAGCCATACATTACCAATCTTCCGACCTGGGCAAACCTGGGCATCGAAGGATTGGATATGCGGCCGGCATGGACGTGCCTGATTGGAATTGTTCTGGCGGTGCTTCTGAACAAGTGCACGGAATACTTTACCGGCACAGAGTTTGCGCCGGTAAAGAGCCTGGCAAAGGCGTGCCAGACCGGACATGCCACAAACATCATCCAGGGACTGGCGGTGGGTTACGAAAGCTCGGTGTTCGCAGTGATGATTATTGCTGCGGCAATTATGGGCAGCGTGCTTATTTACGCAAATACCAATGCGACGTTCGTGGCATTCGGGGTGGCTATGTGCGGCATCGGAATGCTGACGCTGACGGGCAACACCATTTCGATGGACGTGTTCGGGCCGGTGGCGGATAATGCCAACGGTATTGGCGAAATGGGTTACGACAAAAAGGAGATGGGCGAAGCGAAGTATAAAGAGGCGCGCCAGGTCCTTGCTGACCTGGATGCGGTAGGCAATACCACCAAGGCCATCACCAAGGGCATCGCCATCGGCTCGGCGGTAATTGCGGCGGTGTCGCTGTTCAACAGCTTTATTGTCTCCGTTGGTTCCGGAGGCAGAGGTGAGACGGCAGGGGTTAGCCGCGACATGTACAACGTTGTGGCGGCAATGCTGACGATTTCCAACCCTATGTTGTTTATCGGAATGCTGCTTGGCGGCGCCGTGCCGTTTTTGTTTAGCTCGATGACAATCCGGGCGGTGGGTCGGGCGGCGTTTCTGATTGTCAATGAATGCAGGATTCAGTTCCGCGACAAGGCCATCTGGGAAGGGACAAAGAAACCGAACTACGGCCGAGTGGTGGACATCTGCACAACGGCGGCCCAGAAGGAGCTGATTGGTCCGGGACTTCTGGCGATATTGGTGCCGGTGCTTGTTGGTTTCGGCTTGGGGGTGATAGCGCTGGCCGGTTTCCTGGGAGGGATGATTGTGACGGGGCAGTTGCTGGCGGTGTTTATGGCCAATGCCGGCGGCGCCTGGGACAATGCCAAGAAGACCATCGAGGATGAGCCGCGCGACCTGGCGGCCAATACGGGCAAAGGCAGTGAGAAGCACAAGGCCAGTGTTACGGGCGACACGGTCGGCGACCCGTTGAAGGATACGGCTGGGCCGGCGATTAACCCGCTGATTAAAGTTATGAATATGGTCAGTTTGCTGATTATCGGGCTGATTCTGCCATACGATAAGGGCGTCCTGCGGCTGCTGGAAAAGCAGGGTGTGACGGTCAGCCCGAAAGGGCATGATACGCTTTTCTGGGGCGTGATAATTGTCAGCATCGTCGGGTTGGTCTGGGCGGTCTGGCAGTCAAAGCGTGAAACAGAAGAAATGAAGCAAATGGAACAAACGGTCGCAGCCACCCAGGTTAAAGAATAGCTGTACATAATGAGATAAATCTAAAAGGGGCATTTTTTGCCCCTTTTTTTGTTTGGCAAATAAAGAGATTGGTGCAAACCAACGAGAGGAAATCGACTGCAGGACCTCTTTGCAAGGTGCAGTCACGTTCAGGTAAGCTCAACATTGACAAGCAACATCCGTTGACACCATCGTCTGATGCAGGTAATCTATCGGGGTGGTTGTTTATCCGCCCCGTTTTTTTTATTTAGTGAGGAATCTAACAAAGTTTGGCGACAAAACGAGAGAGACAAGCAAAGGCATTTGCGGTAGCCGCGGCGAGGGTGGCCGCCGAGCGACATTGCAGCGATATTGTGGTTCTGGACCTGAAAGGCATATCGCCTGCCACCGACTATTTCGTAATCGTTACCGGCACAAGCGACAGGCAGATGCGGACAGTCGCCGATGAAATTTGTGTAGCTGCAAAGGGTAAGGGGCTGGGGCGTTTCGGCCGGGCCGGCTATGAGCAGGGACGATGGATACTGCTGGACTTTATCGACATCGTTGTCCATATCTTCGATAGCGAATACCGGGACTACTACGATTTGGAATTGCTCTGGGGCGATGCAAAAAGAATTGATTATTGATTCAACAATTCTGTTTTGAGACATAGATTTACACGGATTGACACTGATTTTTGTAAGGGAAATTGGTGGGCTAAAGCCCACCCTACAATATATAAGAGAACTGATTATTTTTCCTTGTGATGAAGCCGGTTGTTGACATATTAGAAGAGATGATAAGTGCCGCGATGAAAGTAGTCAGCGGACAGGAGGGCTGCGCTGTGCTCGTCAGGCCAGCCACCGACCCTAAGTTCGGCGATTATCAGGTCAATGGCATTATGCCGCTTGCAAAGCAGGTTAAGATAAATCCTCGTAAGCTTGCTGAGGAAGTGGTCAGGAATTTAAATGTCAGTGCTATATGCGAGGAGCCGGAGGTTGCGGGGCCGGGATTCATAAACCTGCGGTTAAAGCCGGATTTCGTTGCGGATAGACTTCTTGAAATTAGTAAAAACCAAGCCAATCTCAGCATAGAAAAGGCCGATGAGCCGAAGACTATTGTCGTTGATTTCTCAGGCCCAAATATCGCCAAAGAGATGCACGTTGGCCACCTGCGAAGCACAATCATTGGCGATTGTATCTGCCGAATGCTCGAATTCTTAGGCCACAAGGTCATCCGCCAGAACCACATCGGCGACTGGGGAACACAATTCGGAATGCTTATTGCCCACATGAGAGAACATGGAGGTAAAGCTCCCCAAAGTGTTGCTGACCTTGAAATACTTTACAGAGAAGCAAAGCAAAGATTTGATACCGATCAACAATTTGCAACCATAGCTGCAAATAGCGTAGTGGACTTGCACCGAGGCGACAAAAGAATAAGGTCTGACTGGAAAAGGATATATGAGCAATCACTCAAGGAGTGTTTCGAAATCTACGATTTATTAGGGGGAGTATTTACAAGGAATGATGTGAGGGGAGAGAGTTTTTATGACAAATTTCTTCCTGATGTAGTACAGGAATTACTCGACCGGAAAATCGCAGTCAGGTCGGAGGGTGCGGTGTGTGTGTTTCCGGAAGGGTTTAAGGATAAGGAAGGCCAGCCGCTGCCGGTAATAATACAAAAGTCGGATGGGGCGTATCTTTATGCGACGACTGATTTGGCGGCGATTCGATACAGGGTCGATGAACTAAAGGCAGACAGGATAATTTATGTAACCGATGCCCGGCAGAATCTGCACTTTCAAATGCTCTTTGCGGTGGCGCGAATGGCTGGGTGGGATATAAAACAGAAGTCAGGAGACAGGAGACAGGAGACAGGAGACAGAAGTCAGAAGACCGAATTAGTTCATGTAACCTTTGGAAGCGTACTTGGCGAAAATGGCAAGCCGTTAAAGACCCGCGAAGGTGAAAATGTAAAACTAAAAGAGCTTTTAGATGAGGCGGTAGAGCGGGCAAAGGCGATTGTTGAAGAAAAGAACCCGGAATTGCCGGCGGAGCAAAAAGAAGACATTGCAAAGGCGGTTGGAATCGGGGCGGTCAAATACGCGGATTACTCTAATAACCGCACCAGCGACTATGTATTCAGCTTTGATAAGATGTTAGCAATGGATGGCAATACGGCTCCGTATATGCAGTATGCATACGCGCGAATAAAATCCATCGGGCGAAAAGCCCAAAGCCGGGGGATTGACACTGAAGGTGAGTTGGCCCCCCTGCTTTCTGGCGAAAGCAAGAAGGGGGGTCGGCTGAGCCTGACCGAGCCGAGCGAATTGGATTTGGCCAAGCATCTGATTCGTTATGGCGAGGCGATAGAGGCGGCAGTGGCCGATTACAGGCCGAATTACCTGACAGGTTATCTTTATGAATTGGCGCAGAAATTCAGCGCATTCTATACGGACTGTCCTGTTTTAGATGCCGGGCCGGATAAAAGACCCACCCGGCTCTTGCTCTGCGATTTGACTGCAAAGACAATTGGACACGGCTTAAACGACCTATTGGGCATCCAAGTTGTTGAACAGATGTGAGAGGCAAAATGATGAAAGTAATCCGGAAAGAGTTTCGCATAAGCACGAAAAGTCGCAATGAGATGATTGATATTACGGAACAGGTCAGTTCGATTGTCGGCCAATCGGACATTTCCAGCGGCGATGTGATAGTCTATTGTCCACATACGACGGCGGCAATTACGATAAATGAAAACGCCGACCCAGCCGTGCCGCACGATATACTTTTGGTTCTGGAGGAACTGGTGCCACACTCTAATCCGGGCTACAGGCACTCGGAAGGCAACTCGGATGCGCATTGTAAAAGCACGCTGGTCGGATGCAGCAAGCAGCTCCTTGTAAAGAACGGGGCTTTGGAACTTGGCACCTGGCAGGGCATCTTTTTCTGCGAATTCGACGGGCCTCGCAGCAGAAAAGTATATGTACAAGTCCGCGGAGAATGAAAAATTGAGATGGCAGAGCAGCCGCAACTGTCACCTGCAAACCTACTATGAATAGCAAATATCTAAAGGGATTGGGGGTTAATATACTCCTGCTGGGGATTGTCAGCTTCTTGAATGACGTAAGCAGCGAAATGATACTGCCAATCCTGCCGATGTTTATCAAATCGCTGGGCGGGGCGGGATTAGCTATCGGATTAGCCGGAGGATTCAGAGACAGCATACCGAGTATCCTGAACGTCCTGGGCGGCTACTGGTCGGACAGAATAGGTAAAAGAAAGATATTCGTCTGGTCCGGATACCTGATTTCGTCAGTCTTCAGGTTATTTTTGACATTCTCTAAAACGTGGCACCAGGCGGTGATTTTTTCCGGATTAGAAAGGACAGGCAAAGGATTAAGAAACGCGGCGAGGGATGCCCTTATTGCGGAGTCGGCTGGAGCGCAGCGAGGCAAAGGATTCGGGATTCACAGGGCCTTCGACTCCTCCGGAGCGATTTTAGGGTCGGTCATCGCCTTCGTTTTGTCGGGGGTTTTCGGTTTTAGCTTTAAGCTGGTTATACTGATTGCCGGAGTCATCGCGTTTGTGTCGCTGGTTCCGCTGCGGTTCGTGAGGGAAAGGAAGAGCGAGCCACGGGAGGCCGCACAAAAGATAAACCTGCGAGAACTTCCCCCGGCTCTTAAGCTATTTATCACATCTGCCGGCGTGTTTGCTCTGGCGAATTTTAGCTATATGTTTTTTATTCTCAGGGCGCAGGAGTCCTTTGCGGACAAATCATCGGTCGGGACGCCAATCCTTCTGTACATTCTTTTTAACATTTTTTATGCCGGCTTTGCCATTCCCTTCGGTAGTCTATCGGACAGAATTGGGAGGAAAAAAGTCATTATCCTTGGTTATCTACTGTTTTCCCTGACCTCATTCGGCTTTGCCTGCCTTAATTCGTTACCGGCGTATGTTCTCCTGTTTGCGCTTTACGGCATAGCGTATGCAGCAATTGACGCAAACCAGCGGGCTTACGCATCTGATTTAGCTCCTGTTCAGTTAAAAGCGACTGCTCTGGGGGCATTTCATACGACGATGGGTTTAATGGCATTGCCGGCGAGTCTGGTAGCAGGGCTTTTGTGGCAAACCGCTCCGAGCGCAACTTTTATTTATGGCGGCACAGTCAGTCTTGTTTCTATTGCTCTGTTTGTCGCTCTGGCAAAGCCGGTGCCACGAGAGCTGAGTAAGTGAACTGCAACCTCCAGGCGTGGATGTGCTAAAAATCGGCTTAAAACTACGCCTATAAAAAAGGCGAGGTGGTGGGACCGGCTGGGGGGGAGACCGGTGTTCCACACTGCCTCGCCGAGGTTCGTAGCTGCTGAAAGCAACAACAATTGACTATTTAATAGAACAAAAAACTAAAACTAACACTTCCGAGGATTCTGTCAAACAAAAAATCGAAGAATCAACGGCACAAGGGGGATTTGCCTTTGCCCCCAACACATCCCAACTTTAATGAAAGTATTATACATACTCAGATTAAAAAATGCAAGTGAAAAATTGCCTTTTTTGACCTTCTCTGTGACTATCCGGCACTGGCTATTTGAGCCAAAATTAAAAATAAGCCGGCCTGAAAATCCACGCTTATTGGCGCAGCAGCCCACTGAGCAGCGAGTCTGTGCCAAATCAGCTTTGGATTTGCGGGCAGATAAATCCATCTGACGGAGCAGAAAATCTGTTAAAACTTTAACCTTCTGTTACTTTTATACTGGCGAAAACTCTACTGCGCAGGTATCCTGTAAGTGCTGCTATTGTGCAGCAGATTAAATATGGGCATAATCTTTGATTATTTCCTCTATGGCAAAAATTTCTGAAAGAATCAAACGGATAAAAGATGCCATTAGCTCCACTTGTGCGCGTGTTGGCAGAGACCCTGGTGAGGTAAAGCTTGTCGTTGTAACTAAATCCGCCGCTATCGAAGCCATAAAGGATGTAATTCGCTTAGGCCTGACCGAGCTCGGTGAAAACCGTGTCCAGCAACTGAAAAAAGTCTCCGCCGAGGTAGCTGAATTTCTGCAAGAACAGAGGGAGAACCAGACTCTGCCGAAAAAAATCGACTGGCATATGATTGGCCATCTGCAGCGTAATAAAGTTCGTCAGGTGCTGTCCATAACCTCTTTGATACATTCGGTTGACACACTTCGGCTGGCGGAAGAGATAAATGCCTCGGCGGCAAAGCTAAACTTGTGCCCTAAAGTTCTTCTGCAGGTCAACACCTCCAATGAGCCACAGAAATACGGTGTGCCCATAGCTGCGGTGATACATTTAGCTGAGCAGATAGAGACGCTGCCGAATCTGAAACTGATTGGCCTGATGACAATGGCACCACTGACGCATAATAAGGATATTGTTCGGGCCTGCTTTGCCCGCGCGAGGGAGTTATTTGTTGAGGTGCGAGGCGAGAAGATTGTTGGTCCGGATTTTGCCGAGATGAGCATGGGTATGAGTTCGGACTACCAGGTCGCCATCGAGGAGGGCGCGACAATCCTCCGCATCGGTTCAGCAATCTTTGCCGGCTGCGAGCAGCTTCAGGCAAGGTAAATATAACAACTTTATTGCGAAATAAGCTGCGGCGCGAGGAGATAAAGTTCCCCGAAATTCCTTCAAATTTTCGCCGGCAAAAAACAAAAAAGTGCAAAGTGAGCCCCTTAACAAGCCGAATTTGTCGTATAACGGGCTTGCAAAACGGATATTTGCTAAGGGTCCGATAACGCCGCCAGAAAGCGTAAGTGAAATGGAAAGAGCTGAATCAGTAACTGCCATTGAAGTCCCGAAAAGCTTCACGGATGTTCTGTGCCTGACAAATCAGGTACAGATTCCGTCTGAAGTAAAACGACTGTTCAGACAGAAAAAGCTTTCTTATGCGGTGCTGCTGATAGACGAATATCCGCGCATCCGCGAACGACTGGACCTGATTGGGACCGTCATTATCGATACAAAGGACCTGGACACCTCCCAGCAGCAGAAATTGGCGGGGATAATCGAGTCGCTCGAGATGGAACATATCGGCGTGATTCTGCTGACAAACAGGATGGAATTGCCTATAAAAAGTTTCTCCTTAGCACCGACAAAGACCAGTTTTTCTATGGCCAGCACGATGGAGTCGGTTTCCATCGACGAGCTATGGGCCAGAATAAGCATCAATCTTGCATACCGGCAAAAGAGTTCTGCAATTATAGTAAAACCTGCGGGTCTGCCAAAGCGCATGCAGACGGTTCACAAAAATAAACTTGCAGCGCAACTTTCCATGACCGGCGCTCTGGTGGACAACCTTGCTGAGCAACTGCGTCTGGCGGGTCTTGTCCAGCAGGATTTTCTGCCTGCGCAACTACCCAATACCGACAGGGTGCGATGGGTCACGGTTTTTCTGCCGGCTGAGTGGGTCTCGGGCGACATTTACAATATCGTCCGCATTGACGAACAATACATTGGCTTTTATGTAGCTGATGTGGTCGGGCACGGGATGCCTGCTGCGCTATTAACAATCTTTCTCAAACAAGCGCTGGTTATGCGAGAGACCGTTGAGAACAATTACCGCATATTCTCGCCGGCAGAAGCTATGAGAAATCTCAACATCCGGATGTCCGGACAGAAATTGTCCGGCTACCAGTTTGCTACGTGCTGCTACTGCCTGCTAAACACACAAACACTACAGTTGACTTTCGCTCGTGCCGGGCATCCTTATCCAATTCTTGTCAGGCCCGGCGAACCACCACAACAATTAGAAATACGAGGGCCGCTGCTGGGAATCTTCAAAGAGGCGGAATACATCCAGCACACGATACAACTCCAAAGCGGCGATAAACTGCTTCTTTACTCCGACGGGGCGGAGCCGGTTATCGGCAGCTTCAATGACCAAAACGGCTTTCACTTCACCAAAGAATTTTGCGAAATCAGAGATTTACCCATCGTCGAAATGTTAGACAAATTCAAAATACTTATGCAAAGCGAAGAGACCAACTCATCCGAGGTTGACGATATTACGATTGTCGGCCTCGAAATACTTTAGCCAGCTATGCTCCGGAATATAAAACTTCAATAGAAAACGGCGAGTATTCCCCCCTCTTTCACCTCCAGCGTACCAAGAAATTGTTTGCAAAAATATCTTTTGCGGCTATACTTATTAAGCCAACGGGTAGCTTGATAGCCATTTTTACGATTGTCCTAAAATGTAAAAACACCTCCGGGGTTGCAGAAAGGATACAGTAATGGTGGAAAAAGATACCGATTTACAAAAAATCAAAGATTTGATTGAAATAATGAAGCAAAACGACCTGCTCGAGGTTGAAATAAAGCACGGCGAAGACAAGATTTTTCTGAAACGCTGCCCGCCTCAACAGCCCATTGTAGGGGCCGCCCCGATGGCTGGGCCACAGGCCGCCACACCTGCGGGAGTGGTATCGGAATCTTTGAGCCAACCTCGCATCCTCCAGCAACAGGAGAATCTGGTAGAGATAAAATCGCCTATCGTAGGGACTTTTTATGCGACACCAAGCCCTGATTCCGGGCCTTATGTTGAGGCCGGTTCGCGGGTTACGCCGCAGACAGTCGTCTGTGTAATCGAGGCGATGAAGGTGATGAATGAAATAAAGGCCGAAATCAGCGGAACAGTTGTGGAAGTGCTGGTTACCAACGGCCAGGCCGTTGAATATGGTCAGGTTCTTTTCAGGGTAAGACCGGACTAATTTGTGCCCCGATGCTCGTTGCTCGATGCTCGTCGAAAAACAAAATGTCAAGCACCGAGAATCGAGTATCAAGAATCGAGTATCGAGAATATGTTTTCAAGAATCCTTATAGCAAACCGCGGCGAAATAGCACTGCGTATCATTCGCGCCTGCCATGAGCTTGGCGTTGAAGCAGTGGCGGTTTATTCCGAAGCCGATAAAGACGCTCCATATTTACGGCTTGCCGATGAAGCTGTTTGTATAGGGCCGCCCGACTGTGCGGAAAGTTACCTTAACATCCCGCGAATCATAAGCGCAGCCGAAATTACCGATGTTGAGGCAATCCACCCCGGCTACGGCTTTCTGGCAGAGAATGCCGAATTTGCCCAGATATGCCGGGACTGCGGGATAACGTTCATTGGTCCTCCAGTTGAGGCAATGCAACTATTAGGCGATAAGGTTCAGGCCCGCAAGCTGGCCCGCCAGGTGAAAGTGCCGGTGGTGGATGGCTCGGAAGGCACTATTGAAGACGAGTCCGAGGCCTTGAAACTGGCGAACAAAATCGGGTACCCTGTGATAATAAAGGCAGCCGCCGGCGGAGGCGGACGCGGGATGAGAGTAGTTCATAGCGATATTAGCTTACGCTCGGCATTCAGCGCAGCACGCGCCGAGGCGGAAGCTGCCTTCGGGGACGGCAGAGTTTATCTGGAAAAGTATATACTTGAGCCGCGACACGTTGAAGTGCAGGTAATGGCCGACAACGAGGGCAATGCGATACATTTTTTCGAAAGAGACTGCTCCATTCAGCGAAGACATCAAAAGATGATTGAGGAGTCACCCTGTCCCGTTCTGGATAAGCATACGAGAGAAGAACTTTGCGAGGCGGCTTTGAGGATGATAAGAGAGGCCAACTATGTCAACGCCGCAACGGTTGAGTTCCTTCTTGATAAGGATAAAAAATTCTACTTTA
>Ga0315295_10000449_pt1 | contig 35618 bp, 34 predicted proteins | sample YL17G14_0_MG_FD_204453 | JGI IMG/M metagenome (GOLD analysis project Ga0315295, IMG submission 204453) | Sediment microbial communities from Yellowstone Lake, YNP, Wyoming, USA - YL17G14_0 | ecosystem: Environmental > Aquatic > Freshwater > Lake > Sediment | place: USA: Wyoming | collected...
GAAATGCGCTGCCTTCTTGCGCGGCGGCGCAGAGCTACGTGGCCGTCCTCATTTACCACGTCCCCATTTACTACCTCAGGCTGAATATGAGAATTCTCTTGGCTCCAAGGAACCCAAAGATTGAGCCTTCAGCCCTTCGATTCCAAGACTTTCTCTAAACGCCTGCGGACGTAAAGGGGAAACCGGCCGGCATATTTCTTAAGCAACTTGGGAGACAAAGTTTTTAAATTCAGTTCATCCAAGTCCAATTTGGTTTTTCCCCGGCACAGGAAATAAAGTTCATCCAGGAAGGCTTTTTCGGGGGTCGCAATATCCATCCCATTCCTCATCTCATACCCGAAAAAAAATTTAGAGGAGATTTTTCGAAATTCGATTTCCCGTTTTCTTAGGGTGAATTTCCGGGTCTTCCGGGTTGTGGCAAAGGTGAGCGTGTAGGGGATCAAGTTTAAGATTCCATGTTTCGCCAGGGCCGATTCAAATGAGAGGTAGTTCGGGAAGTAAAGTTGGGCCGCTATTTTTTCCAGCGAAATATCCCCGGTTAGCGGTGCATAAATACCTTGGGCCACTCTTTCAATAACCCCAGCATCTGCCCATCGCTTCAATGTTACGTAAAGACTATTTCGGGGCAGGCGAGTAATCTTCTCCAGGTCGGCGATGGTAAAAAAGGGCTTGTTTATATCCCTCAGTTTCTTGAGCAGTTCGATCCCTTTCATGGGGTTAGCTCTTCGATGGCCGGCCAAAAATTTTTGGGTAAATATTTTCGTAATTCTCTCCGAAGTTCATTTCTTTGGAGGCCTATGCGGGGCAAAGGATAAGGAATTTTTAGTTTCTGGGAGATATACCAGAGATCGAAAAGATCTTTGGGCTTGGCTCGTCCCTTTAAACAAGATAGTTTGTCCTGATAGATCTGCTCCAGTGTGCCTACCTGTCCCAAAACCTGGGCGGTTATCACCGGCGATTCAAGAAGCTGCAGCTTCCATTGATAGTTTTTTGTTTTCCTTTTGGAAATCTCAATCTTAATTCGAAAAGGAAGCGGCAAATAATCTTGGGTTACTTTAATCTCTGCCAGGTATGTATAATATTTTTCTTCGACATCGGTTAAAGCGAGCCCCGGGAATGGAGCGGTGATTTTCCTGGATAAGCTAAGAAATTTGCCCTTCAAGGGATCGTGGATCAAAGAAAAGTCCAGATCCTCGGAGAATCTGGGTGAACCATAGGCAAGCCGCAGCGCCGTTCCCCCTTTGAAGATGATGTCCTTCGCGGAGGGAGAATTGAAGAGCCCTTTCAGAATAAGGATTTCCCAATATTCACGGACCACCTGCGTCTCGTCTATCTGCATTTCCCGGGCTTTTTGGCGAGCGATTGACCGTTCCATAATTCTTAACAAATATGTTAAGAAAGTCGGAACAATTTGTCAAAGGAAATGGGGGGCCATCGTGAGAAAGGAATACTGGAAGGATGGAACGACAAAGACACGGAAGAATGGAACTACAAAAGAATGGAAGATTGGAAAAGCAATGGAAGGATGGAAGATGAGAAGAATTTTATTGCCCAACTAATGGAATTGTGCTACATTTACTCCGAAAGTGAAACATGTTCACAAGTCTTCGTATCCACGTAATAAGGGGATAAAGAAATGAAGAAAATCACCATCCGGCAGGCACGACAATCCTTAACCCACCTGGATCAAATGCTGGCAGACGAGGGGGAAGTTGTGATCACCCGGCGGGGCGAGCCCATTGCCCGTTTGGCACGGATTGGCAGGAAACGAGCCATCCCTTCTCACCGGGATCTTCGGGAAGCCATGCGGCCGATGCGGAGAGGAAGCGAAGAGATGATCCGCCGAGATAGAGATGCAAGATGAATGAGATCATCTATTTTGACACGAGCGCACTGGCGAAATGGTATCTCAATGAAGAAAGGTCCGATGACGTTGAGAAATACATTCAGGACCAAGGTCCCGTTGCAATCAGTGACCTTACGACGGTGGAAATGCGCTGCCTTCTTTCTCGGCGGCGCCGGGAGAAAAATATTGATTCAAAAATGGAGATGCAAATCTGGGCCACATTCCAAGAGGATATCCGACAGAATTCTCTAATTTGCTACCCCTTGCCCGCTGACCTGGCGGCAGGCGCTATCAATCTCCTATCGGTCCTCTCAGATTTACCACTTCGAACCCTCGATGCATTCCACCTGGTGATCGCAAGAGAAATTCAATCGGATATCGTGGTAACAGCAGACCGAATTATGGCTGCGGGCGCAAGAGCAATGGGTTTCTCGGTGGTTGGATTTGACAAACCTGGCGGCAGATAGGAGAAGAATGGGTTCATGGGTATTATGACGATAGCTCGAGGGTTGCCGATGGTGAAATTTGGCCTATTCTATGCTATTTTGGAACCATGATTCGCTTCAAGCCCGTTCCGGAAAATATTCATCAAAGAATCGCCTGTCTGCCCGACTATTTTGGGGTTAATCCCAATATTATCTTTGCCTACCTTTTTGGAGGTCTATTAAAAGAGCGCCCGAATCCCTTGAGTGACATAGACTTGGCGGTTTATGTGCGGCAGGAAAAGAAACTGGACTACCTGGAATTGTTCACCCGGATTGCCAAAATCCTCGGGACGGATGAGATTGATCTTGTAATTCTAAATCGTGCGCCGATTGCTCTCACGGGGAGGATCTTACAAAATAGAAAGGTTCTCGTGGATAAGAATCCCTTCCTCAGACACAAATATGAATCCCTGATCTTGAGAGAATTTTTCGATTTCCAGATAAAGGAAAGGGATATTCTGAAAAGGAGATATGGAATTGGTTGATAAGCTCCTCCTAGGAAGAAAGCTTGCCCGGATGGATACTTATCTTAGCCAAGTCAGGGAATTTTCCAAAATTTCTGAGAATGAATATAAGAAGAATTGGAAACCGCAAAGAATCGTTGAGAGGACGCTCCAGATCCTGGTTGAGGAAGGTACTGACATCGCCAACCATATTATTTCAGACGAAGGCCTGAGGTTACACGTGGGGTATGCCGACGCTTTTCAGGTATTGATGGAAAAGATGGCCAATTTTAGAAATGTGATTATTCATCAATATGAAAAAATAGATCCGGCCATAGTCGTCTCAATACTCCACAGACATTTGGGTGACTTTGAAAAATACAAGAAGGCCATCATCAAATATTTATCCTCGTGATTTTTCATGACGGGTTCCTCACCCGCGAATCCTGCCTTGGCGAGAAAAATCCCCCCTTGAATTATACATATCCCTTTTTCAGAGCGTATTTTACCAGGTCGGCGATTTTCTTCAGGTTGAGCTTGTTCATTATGTTCGCGCGGTGATGTTCTGCGGTGCGAACGCTGATACATAGCAGGTCGGCAATCTCTTTGCTCGATTTTCCCTCGGCAATTAACTTCAAAATTTGCTTCTCCCGAGTCGTTAGCTGGTCAGGTTCGGAAAAAGGCTTGGACTCCCCCCGGTGAATTTTTGCCCATTCATCCGCCAAGTCGCTCGTAAAATAGGGAGAAAGATAAATTTTGCCCTGCCTGACCGTTTCTATGGCCGAAAAAAGTTCGGTATCCGCATCTTCTTTCAAAAGGTATCCATTAGCGCCCGCTGATATGGCGTGGTGGAGATATTCCTTATCCTTATGCATGGTCAGGATCAATATTTTCAAATCAGAACGGATCGTCTTGATTTCATGGAGGGCTTCAATCCCCCGCATATTCGGCATGGATATGTCGAGAATGACCATGTGGGAATTTAATTTACGCAAGAGGTGGAGAAGCTCAATTCCGTTGCCAGCTTCCCCCACAACCTCCAGATCGGCCGTTTTTTCGAGGATTTTCTTCAAACCCTGCCGGAGCAAAACATGATCGTCGGCCAGGACAATACGATATGGTTTCATTCCGGACTTCCTCCCTTGTCAGTTGGGATACTTAAGGTTATTTGTGTTCCTTTCCCCTCTTGACTCCAAAGGTCAAGGGATGCTCCCAACATCCGGGCTCTTCCATCTATGATTGCTAAACCTAATCCCCTTTCAGAAGGTTCCCTCATGGCATCCCGGGCCACGTCAAACCCTTTCCCATCATCCTTGATACAGAAAGAAACCCTTCCGTCATGTTTCTGAGTAACTACAGATACATTCTTGGCATCGGCATGTTTTCCTATATTTGTGAGAGCCTCTTGGAGGATCCGGTATATGATAATTTGTCGATCCTGTGAAAACAAATCATCAATGTCTGTGATTTCCAGGGATACCTTGATTGCATCTCTTTTAATGAAATTGCTGACCAGCCACTGGAGAGCAGCCGTAAGGCCGAGATCTTCAAGGATGGAGGGGCTCAAGTCCCGGGAAAGCCGCCGGACATTTTCAATGACTTGATCGATGTACCGCAAAATATCTTGGAATTCCTCGCGAATCACTGCTTGTTCTCCCCCCAACTCGTTTTCGATAAACCGTAGGCGGATTTTCATGAGCGTTAGGGCTTGCCCCAATTCATCGTGCAACTCCCGAGAGATTCGCTGTCTTTCTGTTTCTTGAGCTGTGAGGAGTTGGCAAGAAAGATGGCGGAGCTGCTTCTCCGATTCCCTCAAAGCCGCCTCCGACTCTTTCTGCTCGGTGACATCCCTTCCAAAACTTGCCATGCCAATCACTCTGCCCCCCGCATAAAGAGGAATCGTATTCACGGAGAGTCTTTGGATTTTCCCGTCTTTGCTATGAACTCTTATTTCATCACTGTAGGACTGCCCTTTGAGTATTCTCTGGAATCCTTCCCTGGCTTTGGTCAGATCTTCCGGATGAAGGAAAACCTCAAAACTCTTGCCCATTAATTCGGAAGCCTGGTATCCGCTGGTTTCTTCCGTACTCTTGTTGACGAAAGTCAACTTACCCTCTGGGTCCAGCATCCAAATGGTATCATGGGCGGTTTCTACGATGGTGCGGTAGAGCTGCTCAGACCGGCGGATTCTGTCTTCCAAGGATTGTTTCTCCCGCCAATGCTTAACTTCTTCCTCCGCTTTCACTTTAAACCGGTCATTACGGATGATAAGCGTGGACCCGCCGATGAGAGCAAAAATAACAATCCCCAAAAGGACCGTGTATCCCTGCAAGCTTTTCAAGGTAAACGCGGTCACTTCATCAAAGGGAGAATTAACCACTACGATCCAGGAGATATTCTCAAACTCCAGGGGGGCAAAGGCGGCAAGTTTTTCCGGTCCATTCCTTAATTTATACCCCACGAGGCCATGTCTTTCTTTTAAAATCCTCTCTGCGTATTCAAAAGAAATGTGGCCCTGATTGCAACTTTCATCTCTTTGGAAAATATTTCGCAGGACCATCCCTTGATGCTCAGACTGAAATAAAAGCCGCCCCTCTTTATCTATAATCCACACTTGGTGGGGGTCCGTCCGGGGGACAGCAAGACCTAACTGGTCGGTGAGGAATTCTTTCAAATCAACGGTCAGGGAGAGAACACCAGCAAATTTTCCATCGGCTTGTAAACGGTCTTCCCGATTGATGGCTCCGTCATAAAGGGGGATAGCCAAAATAAACCTGGGAGTTGGAGTTTTGAACAGCGGCCAAACAAAGACTTTTTCCCAGTTTTCCTTTTTCTTCGCCCAGATAAAATATTCACTCTGCCGATCGTTTAAACCTATAATATCTTTATTGGTGGAGTAGATAATTGACCCGACTTCATCATGAAGGGAAATCGATTTAATATAGGCTTTCTCCTTGTGCCCTAATCGAGCGTGAAAATTATCCTGAATGCTAGCTTCTTTCTTTTTTAGGTCATCAGATTGACGAAGGACGGATGCCGATAGATCCTGCAAACTCCACAAATGATGCAGAAAAAAGGATTCGATTTGGATGGAAATGTGCTGGGCATGAATAAACTGGTTTTCCCGAAACTGGGATAGTAACTCCTTTTTGCCTGAATTATATAGGTTTACAGCAAGAAAGATAACCACCAGCAATATGATGCCAGTCAATAAAATTATCTTCCAATTTCTCTTCATCTCTTCAGGGCTAATCCAGGGGTTAACTTTCCCGTTATTTTGCTTTAATCCCTAAATTGGTAACCATTTGGAATAGTAGGATAGATTGTACTAAAATGTTCTGGGCTGTAAAATGGGGTGAATCCTGTATTTTGAGGGGAGGGATACTGTATTTTAATCAGATTTAGGCGGCTACCCCCACCCCCATCCCTTCCCAACCCTGCGACCCTCATTTTTGGATCATCTCCCAATTAGTTGAAGCCCAAAGGGCAGGCACATGTAAAATGTGAAGTTATTTCAGGGCCCGGAAGGAAAGTCATATTGCTTGCAATCATAAGGCGCGTACCTCTTCTTAGCTGGGGCGGGGGTGTTCTATGATTCCTTCGATCCTTATCTATTCCCGCCCCCGCTGCGCTTTGCGGAAGGCCAGCAGGGGGGATAGAACGCGAAATCCCGCCGATGCTTGCGGCGCAATCTGCCTTTCCTTCCGGGCCCTTGCCAGGTTTTTATTGAATATTCGATCAACTACTTGGGAGATGATCCTCATTTTTTAATTCTCTTGACACTCCTTCTTTGCTAAGATAGGGTGCTAAAAGATAATAACGTATCCCCAGAAAGTTTATCTGAGCTACAATCGTAGAGTGAATACGGTTCCCCTGCGAACGCCAAATTCCAATCACCTTCTGGAGGAAGCAAGGAAGAACCAGGGACCCTTACAAGAATCTTTTTAGGGGTTCCCTTTGCTGGTTTCAATCAAAAGAGAGGCGTTAGGAAACAGATATGAGATCCTTTCACCTGTCTGGAATGAGAAAAGAGATTTCCCTCTTCCTCATAGGATCCTCCATTCTTTCCTTTTTCTGTTTACTTTTTTCATCACCGACCCATAGTGGAGACCCGGTTAAGATTGGCCTCTTGACATCCTCGTCAGAGTCAACTTTCGAAGTGAAAAAACCATACCTCCGGGGTGCAGAGATTGCCGTGGCCGAGGTCAATGCCAGCGAAGGCAAACAGGGACTCCAACTCTTGCTGGTTCTTCAAGATATGCATCAAACCCAGGGGAAAGACCTGAATCTGTTGCGCGAGCTAATTTTGGAAGAACGATTGCATTTTCTTATGGGTGAGGTAGGGAACGAGGACGTTTCTCCGATCGCGAAATTGGCTCGACAACAAAGGGTACCATTTTTGGTTTTCCCCACCGAGTTTATTGAGGCGGCCTCAACCGGAGGAGAGCCAGCCAACCTATTTTGGATCAGCCCCGCTCCGGAAGCTTTTCAGAGAGCTGCCGTACGAACGGCCGTGCAATTTTCTAAGAACCGATTTTACCTGCTGGCCCGAGATTCGACCATCGGGCGGAGCTGGGCTAAATATTTTTGGGAAGAACTGAAAAAGTTAAAACCAGATGCCACTCCAGCGGGAGAATTCTTTCTTCCGGGCAAATCGGATGATTACAGCCCCCATATCCAGGCAATTCTTTCGGCGAAAGCAGAAATTTGCTTAAGCCATTTGGGTCTAAATGAATGGCTCCGCTTTGCAAAAATCGCTAAGAAACAGGGTTATTTCAAGCGGATCATCCACTTCGAGTTGGAAAGTGGGAGCCTGGAATCTCTTATGGCGCTAAAAAAGGACGCCCCGGAAGGAGTCTGGGGGGTAAGCGCCTTTCCCTTCTGGGCGCTGGGCTGGAAAGAAAGTCGGGACTTCGTAGCTATATATAAAGAAAGGAACAAAACCTACCCAGGTTTGGATGCCTTGAGCGGATACGTAAGCGTTTACGCCCTCGTTGAGGCGATAAAAAAAGCAGGATCTTTAGACCCGGAAAGGGTTATCGGAATGCTGGAAGGCCTTTCCCTCCGCACCCCCGTCGGATCATTAGCCATTCGCAAGGCTGATCATCGGGCGCTGTGGCCTATTTGGTGCGGTTCCAGCAAGTTCACCTCCAGTTATCCATTCGCGGTCCTTGGGGAATTGAAATCTTTCGGTCCGGACTCTTTTTCTCCCTAATCAGGCGAAATGGTTTTTCTTGACCCGGGTGACTTCCAACGGAATCCTTAAAGAAAGCAATGGCTGGCCAAAAAATTAAGCGTCCTTCCCTCCAGTACCCCACAACCCCGGTCTATGAGTTTTTAAGTAAGGCCGCCGAGCGTCTTCCGGAAAAGCTGGCGGTCATCGATCCGCGTGGACAGCGGGAGCTTACCTTTACCCAAATCGACCACCAGAGCGATGGACTCGCCGAAATCTTCTTCAATTGGGGGCTCAAAAAAGGAGACCGGATCTCTTTTTTCATGCCCAATGGATGGGAATATTTCGTGGGATTCTACGCCGCCATGAAGGTCGGGGCCATTGTCTCTCCCATGAACCCAACCTATCGCGAACGGGAGATCAAGCATCAAGTAAATGACGCCGAGAGCAGGATTCTCCTTACCCAAGCCAACCTTTTCCCCATGATTGAGGGAATGGTCCGAGATCTCTCGACCGTCGAGAAAATCATTATCACTCGAGCGCCGGAGAAAGTCGGGGGCAGGGTTTTTGCCTTTACCGAACTCTTGGAAAAACCCTCCGGAACGAACTCTTTTTCTCCTTCTCCAATAAACTCCAAAAAAGACCTGGCTGCCCTGCCCTATTCTTCGGGCACGGCCGGCTTGAACAAAGGGGTGATGATCACCCACTTTAACCTTGTTTCCAATGTTTTGCAGTCCATGCATGCCGTAGAGGCTCGTGAGGACGATGTCTTTATAAGCTTCCTTCCCTTCAACCATATTTACGGACTGACTTACTACCTCTGTGGGGCCATCTACCTGGGGGCAAGCCAGGTGATCATGTCTCGCTTCGATGCGGAGGAATGTTTGCGCCTGATCGAGAGGTATCGCGTGACCATGCTTTTCAGCATCCAGCCAGCCCTCCTAGCCTTTCTCAGCCTTCCCAATGTCGACGAGTACGATGTTTCTTCCCTGCGATCCATCTGGGTGGGGGCGGCTCCATTGGCTCCCGCAATCTCCCGAGCGATTCGCGAGAAGTTCGGTGTACCCGTGGCCCGACATTATGGGTTAAGCGAGGCTTCCCCTACGACCCATGCCAACCCTCCGGCGAGGATCAAAGAAGGTTCTGTAGGCATTGCGGTCAGCGATTGCCAGGATCGGATCATGGATTGGGAAACCGGGAAGACGAAAATGCCCGTGGGAGAGCCCGGGGAGTTGGCGATCCGTGGACCCAACGTGTTCCAAGGGTACTGGAAACACCCTGAGGATACAAAATTAGCTCTGCGCGATGGGTGGCTATACACGGGAGACATCGCCAGGATGGACGAGGAGGGGTACGTCTATATACTCGACCGCAAGAAGGAGATGATCAAGTACCGTGGATATCAGATTGCTCCGGCAGAATTAGAGGCCATTCTTATGGAACACCCGGCCGTGCAGGATTGCGCCGTGGTGGGAATGCCGGATCAAAACTCAGGAGAAATCCCCAAGGCCTTCGTTGTTTTGCGTGAAGGGGTGAGGGTCACCCCCGAAGAATTGATGGCTTTTGTGGCCGAGCGAGTCGCCCCCTACAAAAAGATCCGCCAAGTGGCCTTCATCCCAGAAGTCCCCAAGAATTTCTCCGGGAAGATTTTGCGACGGGTCTTAAAAGGAGGGTAGGTCGTTCCAGACAAATCCTCTGCCGGTCATGGCGAGATAAGCCACAAGGACGCCACCCGCGCCCCTCTAATCTGACTCCCCGGTTCTCCCCTCACCCCATTCCCGGGTATTCCTGGGTTGACAAATTTCCCTCTGTTGGTTATTTAAAAAGCGGTCGTTAAAAATTCCCTTCCTGAGGAAGGAAGAGTCGTGAACCAGTCTATCGTGGAAGCTTTTGAGCCCCTTTTTTATCCAAGATCCCTGGCCATCATCGGGGCCTCGGCTGACTCGGCCAAGTTCGGCCATATCATTCTGAGTGCGATCATGGAGATTGGCTACGGGGGAAAGATCTACCCGGTCAACCCCGAAGGCGGAGAGATAAACGGGCTAAGGGTTTACAGATCGCTCCAGGAAATCCCCGGAGGAGTGGATTTCGCCATCCTGACCATTCCCGCTCCTTTGGTCAGCGCCGCTCTGGAAGATTGCCTCCGCAAGGGGGTAAAAGGGGTTGAGATTTTAACCTCCGGGTTCAAGGAAACGGGAACTCCGGAAGGAAAAAACATGGAGGAAGAACTCTCCCAGATCGCCCGGCGGGGGATCCGCATCCTGGGTCCCAACTGCTTTGGAATTTACTGCCCAGAGAGCGGCTTGACCATCATGCCCGGGTATAACTTTTCCCGGGAAACAGGCCCCGTGGGCTTTCTCTCCCAGAGCGGCGGCTTTTGCGCGGATCTTGGCCAGATCACCAAAGGTTTGGGCATCCGTTTCAGCAAGATGGTCAGCTACGGTAATGGTTGCGATGTGGCGGCCTGCGATCTTTTGGAATACTTTTTCGCGGATGAAAAAACCCGGATCATCGCTGGCTACATGGAGGGCGTGGAGGACGGGCCAAGGTTTTTGCGGATTCTGAAAGAAAACAGAGGAAAGAAGCCCGTAATCCTTTGGAAAGCGGGGCTAACAGCTGCGGGAAAGCGGGCCGTGATGAGCCACACAGGATCACTGGGAGGCTTGGAAGTGGTTTGGAAATCGGCTCTCAATCAGACTGGGGTAATCCAGGTATCCAGCGCAGAAGAGTTGGTTGATGCGATTTACGTTTTCCTTTACCTGCCGGAAAACGCCGGCCCAAGGGTCTCCGTGATGGGGGGAGGGGGAGCAATCAGCGCGGCCGCCTCTGATTCCCTGGAGCGCCTGGGGCTTTCTGTTCCTTTCTTTTCTGAGCCGATTTTACAGAAACTAAAAGCCTCTTTCCCCCCGGTGGGGAACAGTTTGCGCAACCCTGTTGACTTGGGGAACCCCATGATTCCTCCCGCCATGTTGCGGAAGGTGATGGAAGCTGCTGGAGAAGACGAAAGGATTGACACCTTGATCGTCATTCAGATTCTTTTCCATATCCTCGTCCAGATTCGCCATCGGCAGGGGATGGATGACCGACCCCTTTATCAATTCAGCTTCCAGCCCGAGCTGCTCCAGGTCTGTAAGGATGTAAAAGAAAAATATAGCAAATCCATTATCTTAGTCATGCCGGATATCGTCACAGATGCGGGGATGGTTGAAATAGAAACTGAATGGCGCCGGGAGAGAGACGCTTATCAAGCGGCAGGATTCCCAGTTTATAAATCATTGGACCGGGCTGCCCGTGCTTTGAGCCACTTTATCGCTTACCACCGGGCCAAATCCGATTCTGCTTCCTTATGAAAATCCAGCCCCAAAAATGATTTCAAGAACCTTACAGGAGGACAATGACTATGGCCGAAGTAGAACTTCCCAATCCCAAGGAACTCGAGGAGATAAAAGAAAAGGTCTTTACGAAGCGGGTGGCCCTCATCACCGCAGTTTTTGCAGTCATCCTGGCCATTGCGGCCCTGGGAGGAAATTACACCAGGAAGGAGATGCTCCTGGCCCAACAGCAGGCTTCCAACGAGTGGGCGTATTACCAGGCCAAAGTGATCCGCGAGCAGCTCTACCGGGTCCAGAAGATGCGCCTGGAAGCAGACCTGATCGAAAGGGCAGGAGCTATGAAACCGGAGGCCAGGGAACGAATCGAAGCGCTGCTCAAGAAGATGGCTGAAGAAGAGGCTCGCTACAACATCGAGAAGAAAGAAATTGAACAGTCCGCCAAGAAGCTCGAAAAGAAGCGGGACCTGCACCGGAGCAAGGATCCCTTTTTTGAATATGCCGAGGTCCTGTTGCAAATCGCCATCGTCATGTCTTCGATCTCGATACTGGCTGCGTCTCCCCGGGTTTTTTATTTTGCCTGTGGCGCTGCCCTGCTGGGGGCCTTGTTTGCCCTGAACGGCTTTTTCCTGATCGTTCCCATCCCCCTCTTCCACTAAGAGTCGGATGGTTGAAGCATCAATTTACAGGACCGAACCTCCAGGTCTTAAAAGATAAGGCCAGGAGCTTTCGCCCTCGGATTAGTAACTCAGGATCCTTACGGGTAGCTCGGGATCATTAATTCTTAATAACTGATAGACTTTGTTCGCATCTTCTAAGGTCGAGGATTGCGAATAAACCAAGACATAGGAACCCGTCGAAATTTGAAAGACATTCAGACTCTTGGGGAAATAGCGCTCTGTCCTCAGTCTCACATCCCTAAATTTGTAATAGTCTTCCCAGGCTGCTTTTTCACTATTATACTCACCAATGACCACAAGATAACCATGGGCTTGGGCCAGAATGAGCTGAGGACCCCCTGAATTCTCTTCGGCCCAGGCCTTGTTTTGTATTTGGGAACTCTGTCGAGGGGCTTGGGGAGGTGAAAGAAGTTTTGGCACCTCCGGAACCATTTCGGGCCGAGGGGGATTCAAGACCACACTCGTTAGGCTTTCCTTCACTTCAGAGACCTTACTCACCGCCTTGAATTCCGTGCTGATGTTGGTCACCGTGGCGATCAGAATTGCCGGAATGCCCAGGGCATAGAAAAACACATCTTGAGGCTCTTTGTTTTCAAACTTGGTGGCAAAGATGATGGCGGTGATCACGCCAACTAGGACACCCGTCAGGAGGATGGCCAAGTAATTTGGGGAATCCAAACGGAGGCTCGGGTTTAACAAGGCCGGCAGGAGTTGCATGAAAAGGAAAGGGGAGATCCCGGCGATCATTCCAATGATAAATGTCCAGAAAACGCTCCGCATCATATTTTTACTGGAGACCATCGATTCCTCCTTTCTCAGTGAATAAGGTGCGCTCAACTATGCATGATACAGAAAATTTAAAGGTTACGGGAACAGCTTTGGGAAAGCCGCCCGGTTCCTTTAATCCTTCATGATTTTATCAATCTCCAGGGCCATCCCATCCCGGGCGGCGATGACTTTCACCCCTGTCTCTTCACTCAAACGCTCGGCCAACTCCCGCGGTTTGGCCTGGAGCATGCGCATTCCAAAATGAGTTAGGACAACTGCTTTAACCCGGGTCTTCTTCAAAAGGACTTTCACGTCGTCGAGGGAAAGATGATCAATCTGCCGCTCAGGATTTTCGGTCAAGAGGACAACATTCAGGAGAAGCAGGTCGCCAGGGTACTGGGTGAGCAGGTGGGGATTAAACTTTGTGTCCGTAATGTAGGAAACGGTTGCGTCGGAGAGATAAAAATTGAATCCGTACGTCTCGACAGAATGAACGTGTCTTCCGGCTGTAGAAAATTTCAGTCCCCCGATAGAATAATCGCTGTTCTCCTGCAAGACCTGGATTTTCTCGGGATAACTGCGGATATACCGGAAAACGACTGGGTCATCTTCCAAAGCATCCTCAGGGGCAAAAAGAACGCCACGCCGGCGGTATCCTCCTTCGGTCATGGCCTCGATCATGGCGTTAATGTCGCCGGAATGGTCGAGGTGTTTATGGGAAAGTAAAATCCCGTCCAGTTTCGTGGGATCCAGTTTAGGCTTACTGGCCAGGCAACGCACCAGCGCACCCGGCCCCGGGTCCATGTAGAGATTCACTCTCTCAAAGGATATCCAAAGGCCCCCCGAAGACCGAAGCTGCTTGGCCACTACAAACCTTGCCCCGGCGGTACCGATGAATTTAATCCAGTTCTTCATATTAAGTGCCTAAAGTTATAGAATCTCGCCGTTCTCTGCGGTGAAATGTCTTTATTCCTTGAAGACCCGGCAAGGTACTGCTCGCAGGTTGGTGGAACCAATGGCCGGCTCATAAGGAGGGTTGTTCTCCGTGAGCATATTGATGTTGGATTCCTTCCAGCCACAAAGTTCCAGGTCTTTCCTCTCCGGAAACCACCACCCATAGGCCGCCACCACCACCCTGGGGTCCAGATCTGCGCTGAAGGAGACCTTCTGGCGGATTGTGCCCCTCCGGGTTTCTATGCAGACCCAGTCTCCTTCCCGGATATCCATCTTTCGAGCTGTGTCCGGGTGCAGGAGGACCAGGGGGTCCGGGGATAGTTTTCTCAGAGAGGGAAGGTTGCGATATGCGGAATGAAAATAATTTGGGTCTTTAGCCGAGGTAAAGATCAAAGGATAGGTGCGAGCGAGTTCGGGATCACTCTCCGGAGATTCCGGCAGCTCATGGAAAACGGGCAGTGGCTCATATCCCCATTCCTTGAACCGGGAGGAATAGATCTCTACTTTTTTTGAAGGGGTATTGAAGCCCCGGCCTTCGTAACTTCTGTACCTCCAGTTCCCCCTCAAGACCCCTATTTTCTTAAAATCCTCATAGGTCATTCCCGCAGGCTCCAGAACATCATCCAGGCAGGCCCTCAGATTAGGCCAGAAAAATTTCTCCTGGTGCAATTTTTTCCCCAGCTCGTTCAGGATCGCGGAGTCTGGCCAGCATTCCCCCGGGGGGTCTACAACTTTCGGGCGGGCCAGGATAAAGCCATGGGGTAATCCGTAATGCCCGATGTCGTCGAACTCAAAATTGGTAGCCGTAGGAAGAACAATATCCGCCAGCTGTGCCGTAGGGGTCATGAAGATCTCGGCCACGGCCAAAAAATCGAGCTTTTTCAGGGCCTGAAAAGTTTCTCCGGCGTTGGCATAACTTAAAAGGGGGTTTCCCCCCTGAATGTACAACATCCGGATGGGATGAGGTTTTCCGGAAAGGATAGCTTTAACGATCGACTGGCTGGGCGTGAACCCCATCATCGCCGCCAGGCGGAATTCCGGGCTTAACAGCTTTTCCCTTTTGTCGGCGAAGCTTTTGCTCAGGACGAAATCGCCCGGCCGCAAGACGGGGGGCCCCTCTCGGTTCACATTTCCACCCGGCGCATCCAGATTTCCGCCAATCGCTTTCAGGATCATCAACGCTCGCCCGCACTGTACGCTGTTTATGTTATGCTCGAGGGCATTGCCCCACTGGATGCCGGCCGGCCGGCTCCGGGCATAGAGGCGAGCAGCTTCGGCAATCCTGGGCGCCGGAATCCAGGTGATCGCCGAGACCCGCTCCAAGGGATATTCTTTCAAATGAGTCCTCAGGTCCTCAAAGCCTACCGTCCAATTTTGCACGAACTCTTTGTCATATTGCTCCTCTTCCACGATCACCTTCAGCATTCCCAGGGCTAGGGCCAGGTCGGTCCCCGGCCTGGGTTGAAGCCAGATGTCAGCCTTCGAGGCCAAAAGCGTCTTCCTCGGGTCGATGGTGATCAGCTTTGCGCCGTTCTCCAGGGCCCGGCGCAACTGGGAGCCGATTACGCCTTCCTCGTTGGTTTGGAATAAATTACTCCCCCACACCATAATTAAGGCGGGCGGATATCCGTAATCCAGTACGGGGAAGAAGCCACAGGTGATCATGGCCGCGGTCTCCCGGGGCATGTGGCAGACGGAGCCAGGGGTAGCCACGTTGGGAATCTTGAGCAGATTGGCCAGGCGGATCATCATGTAGAGCTCGAGGCCTTTCGGGGTCCCCTGGGCAAAGGCGATGGCGCGCTGTTCCCCCCGATCGATGTTCTCCTGGGTCTTCTGGGCGATCACCGAAAGGGCCTCCGCCCAGGAAATTCTCTCCCACTTGCCTTCCCCTTTTGATCCGACTCTTTTCAGGGGGTTTCGCAGCCGGTCCGGGTGGTTGAGCCGTTCAACCTGGGCGATTCCTTTGGCACATATGGTTCCCCGGTTGAGGGGAGATTCCGGGTCGCCTTCCACTCTGACGATCTGGCCCTCTTCCACGTGAACCAGAAGCCCACACCCTCCGTGGTCCATGCGCGCGCAAAAGGTCTTAACGATCATTATCCATCCTTATTCACCACAGAGACACTGAGGACACAGAGGTTTAAAAATAGGCCTTTTTCAAAAACATTTACCCATAACAAAAGCCTTGAAGTTGCTGCTTGTTTCGTTATCTGTATTTATATACTATTCTTCTCCGTGGTCTCTGTGTCTCAGTGGTGAAATGTTCTTCTGCTGCCCGAAAATTCCCGGTTCGGCAAAATCCAGAACTCTCAAGGGTTTCTCCTTGATGAAGATCCGCAGGATCTTGGCAATGCGCAAGGCCTGTCCTAAGAGCATCAGGCGACAATTGTGAAAAGTGCAGCTCTGGATCTCCGTCTCCCCTTTTTCCAGCACGATCAAGCACTCCTCAAAATCACAGTGCTGGTAAGCATGGCCATCCAATTCGATCCTTTTCTTGACAAACTTCTTATTCTTGTATCTTGTCTGAACTGTGCTCACAAGTTACCTCCAGCGAATAACCTGGCCACTTCATCCCGGTCGAAAAAAGGCAAGTCCTCGACCTTCCCTTGCTGAATGAGCTTGACGCCCTTTTCGCTTTCCCAAATCTTTCCGATTATTGAGGCGGGAATCCCTTCCGTCTTAAGACCCGCAATGATCTTGGTTGAACTCCCTTCCGGGGCCACAATCAAAAGCGCGCCCGAGGCCATCAACCCCAGAGGGTCTAATTTCAGCTCGCGGCATAGCAGGGCGGTCTCCGGCAGAATGGATATTTTTTCCATCTCTACCACCATTCCGACACCCGCGGCCGAGGCTAGCTCATGAAGTCCAGTGGCCAACCCCCCTTCTGTGGGATCGTGCATGGCATGGACTTCGGCAACCTCGTTGGCGATCGTGGCCTCCCGCACCACGCTGATTCCCGGGGCCCTTAGAAGGCTCCGGCTCCGTCCCATCCATTCCTCACCCAAGTGTTCCCGCAATTCCCCCCGTTCCCGGGCGATGAGGGCCGTGCCCTCGATGGCGATTCCCTTGGTCAGAAGAATGTCATCCCCGGGATGCGCTTTGTCCGGGACGACCAGTTTTGCTTTTTCTACCTCTCCCAGCATCTGACCCACGGCAATCGGCCGGTCCAGGCCGTGAGTAACCTCGGTGTGTCCGCCGCAGAGAACAACCCCTAACTCCTTGCAGGCCGCGGAGATTTGAGCGAAGATGGCTTCTACTTCCTTGGGGCCTGTCTTCCCTTCGGGCAAAAGCAGAGTGGCCAGAAACCAGCGGGGAATTCCTCCCATGACTGCTACGTCGTTGGCATTGATATGGACGACATACCAGCCGATCTGGTCGGTGGCAAAGGTGATGGCGTCTGTCTTGGCAACCAGATATCGATCAGAAAAGGAAATGACGGTGGCATCCCTTCCGATACCGGGCCTGACCACCACCCGCTTATCTTCTCGGGCATACCGGGTCAACAGCCTATCCAGCTCCTTTACCGGCAGCTTTCCCGTCGGATAGGGGAAAAGGGTTCCTGCGGATGTATGCTTTTCATTCATCTTGATTGTTTTTGCGCAGAGCTCGCCGAGAAAATAGAGCCATCAGGCAGTACCCTCTCGGTGCCCCCCGGGGGCGAAATGGTCTTTGCGCAGAACAACCGGCAGGGTAGATTTGGGGAGTCGTTATTTCCTTTTGGGCCCGTAAAGATCCCGGGCGACATCCCTAAGGCCGAGGGATTCGAGCGTCTTTCGCGAAGGCTTGCCGCTGGGGGTCCAGCCGCTCGCCTTATAGAACTCTTTGAGCATGACCTCCATGTCGGGGACCTTTCCGGCGTTCCCGCCCTCCTTAGTCGGCTCCAGCTGCCGGGGGGCCAGGACATCATCCTGGCGCGTAATCCCGCAAAGGTTATTGTATGCGCGGTGGAGCGCCATGATTCGCTCACCCACTTTCAGCAAGCTGAGGGGGCTGTACTTTGTCCCCGTGGCCGCCGTCAAAACAGCTGCCAAATCCGAAGGTTTGAGGATGAAGGTCAGGAAATAGCAGGAGACCATGGAGTTGATCACGGCCGTATAATCCTGGGAAAGCTTGACCAAATTTCCTTTTCCCTTGCTGACATGAAGGGGATACATTCCCTTCAGGCCCCATTCTGGGACTGGGTCCTGGACCCCTTCCCAAAGAGGGGAATGGCCATGCAGATGGCAGGCCCCCCGCGGACCTACGGCATAGGTCAAGCCGATGCTGAAGAAGGTGCGCGGGTCGTGCATGGCGGTTTCCATCCCTTTGACCTGAACCGCATATTTCCAGGAACCTCCCCCCAGTTTCTCCGCGGCTCGCTTGACCCCCTGACCCAGGAGTGCTCCCAGTTTCTCGTTCTTTCCGATTTGGTGCACCATGGCAATCAGGGCCTGCTCATCGCCCCATTTGAGCTCAACCCCCCCTGTATCCCCTGGGAGGATCAGCCCTTTCTCATACGCTTCCATAGCAAAGGCAATGGCTACCCCCGTGGAGATCGTGTCGATGCCGTAGCGGTTGCAGAGGTCATTGGCAAAAGAAACGGCGTTCAGGTTGTCGATGAGGCACATTGTTCCCATGGCCGCCAAGGTCTCGTACTCCGGCCCCGGGCCATCCATCTTGTAAGGCCCTTCTTCAATCTTTACCCAGCGGGAGCAGCCGAGGGTGCAGCGGTAGCAGGCGGTGTGCGGGACCAGGATGGTTTCTTTCATCTTCTTGCCGCCTAAATTCTTGCAGCCTTCTTCCCATATCCCGAGCTGCCAGTTCTTAACCGGGATATCGCCCATGGACCAAAGATTGTCTAAGACCTGGGCCGTCCCATATTCGCGCATGTTGGCGACCGCTGGGGAAGTGGCGTTATCTTTAGCGATCTTCTTGCAAAGGGCATTGTAGGTTTCCGGGTCATGGATGGGAAAATTGCCGTTCCCGCGAACGGCGATGGCTTTAAGGTTTTTGGCCCCCAAGATCGCGCCGTTGCCTCCTCGCCCCGGGGCTCGCCCTTCATCATTGATGATGCAGGAAAGGAGCACCTGCTTCTCCCCAGCCGGGCCAATGCAGGCCACCCGGATCCTTTCGTCTCCGATCTCACGCTGGATAGTCTCCTGGACCTTCAGGGCATCCTGTCCCCACAGATGAGAGGCGCTGCGGAATTCCACTTTGCTGTTATGGATCCAAAGATATACTGGTTTGTCCGAAGCGCCTTCCACGATCAAAGCATCATAACCCGCGCGCTTCAAATCCGCTCCCCAATATCCGCCGGAGCTGGCATCACAGAGGATGCCGGTCAGGGGAGACTTGAAACAAATCTGGTAGCGGGCGCCGGAAGGGTAATTGGTGGCGGTTACCGGGCCGGTGGCAAAGACGATCTTACTCTGTGGGCTGAGCGGGTCCGTGGAGGGAGGGACTTCATCGTAGATGATGCGGTCTCCCAAGCCGGTTCCCCCGATGTAATCCCTGGCTAATTTGGGGTTCAAAGGATCTTCTCTGTACTCGTGCGCCGTCAGGTTGACCCGCAGAATTTTCCCCATGTACCCGTCCATGGACCGTTTCTCCTTTCTACGAAAAATCTACCAGATAGGTCGGATAAGGTCTCTTTTAATAAATTTTTCGACGGAAGTCAAGTAGTTTTTGCCTTCTCTTCAATCCTCGATTCCGGCAATTTTTTTGGCAATGCGCTTCTTCTCCTCAATGTTGGCGGCCCGGTGAAGGGAGATCATTTGGGCCTGGGTGGACCCTGCCCCATGCCAGGTCCCGGGTCCGTGAAGGCCTGCGGTCCAATTTTGCAGAACCTTGGTGATGCGCATCCGTTTCTCCGCAGGTACGGCGGCTTTCAGGTATTTCTCCACATAGCCTTTGGTGGCCGGGTTTTTCAGCTCTTTGAAAGATGGCATCGTTACCACCAGGCCTCCGGCAATGTCCCCAGCTAGGGCCATAATCTGCCAAAACCCCTGGGCCGTCGTGATCTTGGCCACGTTGCCGAACAGGTCATCGGGCATGTAAACTCCAGAGCCGGGGGGCTCCTCTTTTCCTTTCACGGCCGCAGCAATGGCACAGGCGTGCGAAGCTTCGGAGATGCGCACCATGTGGGTGATGGCTTCCCGAATGTGCGGCGCTTTGTCCGTCCCGGCGTATTCTGCGGCCAACTGGGCGGCCCCGATGATGATATCGGCGAACCCCACCTTACAGGCCCCGCCGCAGTTCATCCGGTGCGTCTTGGCAAACCGCTGGATGAGGGCTCCGGCGAACTCCGCCTCGCCGCACATGAAAACGCTCTCGTGGGGCACGAGGACATCGTCGAATACCATCAGGCAGGTTTCCCGCTGGCCAAATTGGGGATTTCCCAGATGGAGGATATCTTCAGCCTGCTCCCGCTCTGCCGAAAGCGGATTGTATTGAAGGATGTAAGTGATTCCTGGGGCACTGTTAGGAACGGCAAAGGCCACAGCATAGTCCTCTTCCCCCTTGCGCAAAGCCCCTCCAGGGATGACGACGGTTTGATGGGCGGCGAAGGCGCCGCTCTGGTGCAGCTTGGCCCCGCGGACGACGATGCCTTCTGATCTCCTCTGGACAACATGCACGTACATATCGGGATCGCCTTCCAAGATTTTTTTGGCCCGGTCTCCCTTAGCATCCGTAACTGCTCCACTCACCGATAAATCCTTTTCCTGGACATTCCGGAGAAAGGAGTTGAAGCGCTGGGTGTATACCGTTCCCTTGGCTCGATCCATCTCATAGCTCACACTGGCCAGGGCATTTATGGCATCGCAGCCCACGCAGCGGTAGTTACAAGTGCCCAGGGTCTGAGAAGTCAGAAGGGCCATTTCTGCCCGCCGCCCTAAATCCTCCGCAGACCGGTTCACGTGCAAGTTTCGGTTGATCTTCTCCCCGGTGAGATGCGAACGGGCAATCATGACTCTTTCATGCTGCGGCTGAGCCGCCAGTTCATAGAGCTTGGCCGTAGCTTCTACGACCGATCGGGTCACCGGGTTCTCCAGAAGGTTCTCTACTTTCTTTCCGTCCAGGTAGGCATTCACCTTTATCTTTTGAATACCCACCTCGTATTCTTCGGCTTTCATCAATCCCATTCGTTCTTCCTCAAATTCAAGGACGAATGATGTCCAAGGAAATTTCTAATCCGGTTATTTTTCTTCAGTCAACTTCATGGGCTGCCCACAGCAGATCAGCTGGCCCTTACCCGCTACCAACATTTTAACTTGGTTCCCGCAGACCTCACAGACGTAAACCTGGCCCACTTTGTTCGGCACTCGACTCACCTCCTTGGCGAGAGATTCTATAAGTCCGAGTCAGAAACCAGAACGAATGGGGTTTTATTCTGCCCCCTGTTCTCTCAATTCTCTTTCCTTTCTTTCATTTGTCCGGCTCACGAATCTCTTCTTTAATTCCGGCCAATTTCCTGGCCATTTCAGCATATCTTTCCATCGGCGTGAGCGACCGAACCACAAGCCTGGCGCCATCCGGAGAGCCGCCGCCATGCATGCACCCGGGGACTCCAGCGCCAAGGGTTAGCCATTCGGTTAGCCGGGCTGCCCGAGCGCGGGCTTCGGCGCTGCAGGAACCGGCCTTGATATATTTCTGGACCAACTTCCCGTAGCGTGAATCCATGAAATCCCTGTAAGAAGGGAAGCACCCCGTTTCCACAATGCCCCCACCGATCTCCTGGCAGAGCCGTTTGGTCTCGTAGGGGAGTGTGGCCACATGAACTTTGTTGGCATGGGCGGTCAGGGAATCGGGGATCCAGATTCCGGATGGATGGCGGGCGCCCAGGGCGATGGACCCAACACCCATAGTAAAGGTCGTCTCGTTGTTGACGGCCATCTCTATGAATTTGGAAGAAAAGGTGCGGGCCGAAAGCCCGTTGGCCCGGGCCATGAGGATACCCGCCCCGATCATGACATCTCCCTGGCCGGCCACGCAGGCCCCGATGCAAGCCCGGTAGATGGCCGTGAAGTACTGGATGATCTTCCCGGTGTAGGCAAATTCTTGGCAAAGGAAGACTCGCTCCTTGGGCACGAAGACATCCTCGAAAATTAAATAGGCCTGAGTGATCCCCGTGTCTGTTGGAATATCAAAGCCCTCCTCCTGTTCTCGGGTGTCACTGGGGCGTCTGGCCTCCACAATCGTCAGCCCGTCGATATCCCTCGGAACAACACAGGCTACGGCAAAATTCTTTTCCGTTTCTCCATAGGAGGTGCCGGGCAGGAGGAAGATTTCATGGCTGGCGGCAACGCCGCAAATCATCAACTTCGCTCCCCGGAGGACGACGCCATTTGGGCGCACTTCTGCAACTCTGAGGTTGGAGTCCGGGTCGGGCTGCTGGGAAGCTTTCAGACTGCGGTTGCCCTTGGCATCGGTTAAGGCTCCCGCTACAGTCCACCCCGCCGCTTCGGCCATCAAGATCCATTTTTTTAAACGTTCGTGGTAGTCTGTCCCCTGCGCCTCATCGACCTCATGGGTGATCGCCCACATGGTATTCATGGCATTCCATCCGGCACACAGACTTCCCGTGCAGGTCCCGGTAAGCCGGTACATCTCCCTTTTGAACTTGGAGTTGAAGATCACCTCCTCCGAGGATTGCATCAGGGAATTATGGCGGTGGATCTTATCTCCCGTCAGGGTCGAAGTGGCGGTGAAGAGCGCCGAGAGGGCGGGGTCATGGGCGGCACCGTATGCCCGGGCATGGCTCTCTACTACCCGACGGGTAGCCGGGTGGGTGGTCACATCTTCAATTTTTTCCCCGAATTTATGCACATTGGGACGAAGCCTTCTCAGGGAAGCAATGTAATCCGCTCGAGTTTTTAAAGCCATAGGAATCACCTTTCCATAGAGTTAAATTGTTGGAGGATTCGTCAAAGGTCTAAAGAGCTCCTCATGCAAGGAGTGCAAATCATGGAGAATTCGGACTACCTAAAGTTACAACCGGGCGGCAAAGAACAAAACGCCCCCAGAACAATACAAAATAACCTGGCCAAAAACCCTTCTTTCTTGAACTCTCCGGGCTCTTTCGTTTCCCCTAGGTTAATAAGAATCCTTGATGCCTTTTAGCATAAAGGCAGCGGTACAGGCGATGATTGAAATCAGTAATTCCGCAAATCTCTTATCCGGCCGCCCGGTCTGTTGTTAGAACATGTCGAGTGGAGGCGATAGGGCATGATCAAAATAGATGGAAACATTATTCTCCAGGTTTTAAAAAAGGCTCACCCATTACAGCGACTTTACTTCAGTCAGGTCCCGTTCGCGGAGCATTCCCTTCTTCCAGGAATCAATGGTAGGAAGGACGTAGGGGAAAATCCGTAAGGAAAAATATGGGGGGAATATGGGAACTCCCAGAAGATCCCCGAAGGCGAGTACCATGAACAAGTCCTGCCGGGAACGTTTTTCCTGCCGCACGGTCTGGGCAATTTCGAAATAGCTTATTCCTACGAAAAAATCCTTAAAGAATCTCCCCAGACGATCAATCTTCTCGCCCATCTCCTCACTCCCCACGCCAGCCAATCAGGGGTTCCCCCGGAGCCTACTTCTCAATCCCACTGTATGATATACTCAAACCATCTCATTCGTCAAATTCTTATTTCTCCGGGCTCTTCTGGCATGCCTAAGCGGGTGTTGATTTTCATGGGGAAGATCTTAACTCACCCAGGTGTTTATTTTTGAAATAGACAGAAAAATTTGCCTAAGGTATTATTGAAAGCTGCCAGGAGGAGAGGGTTAAAAGGGCTTTGACCCTACATTCAATCCTTTTGGATTCGCAAGGAATTTCCTTTGAAAGAGATTCTTCGTCACGCTCGCGAAGTCATTCGCATTGAGGTCGAGGCGGTTCAAGGCCTATTCGACCGCCTAGATGAGAATTTTGTTCGGGCCGTGGAAACGCTTTTGGCCTGTCAAGGTCGGGTCGTGGTCACGGGCATTGGCAAGTCCGGGCTGGTTGGCCGCAAGATTGTAGCTACCCTTACCAGCACGGGGACGCCGGCAATTTTCCTCCACCCCGTAGAAGGTCTCCACGGAGACCTGGGCATGGTCACGGCCCAAGACGTGCTCATCGCTATCTCCAACAGCGGCGAGACAGCGGAAATCATCAACCTGTTGCCCAGCCTGAAAAAGATCGGGGCTAAGATCATCTGTTTAACGGGCTGTTTGAGTTCCACGATGGCCAAGAACAGCCAGATTGTCATCGACGTAGGAGTGGAACGAGAAGCCTGCCCCCTGGGTTTGGCTCCGACTTCCAGCACCACGGCTACCCTGGTCATGGGCGACGCCATTGCCGTGGCCCTGATGCGGCAGAGAAAATTCGGGGAGAAGGATTTCGCCCTGCTTCACCCCGGTGGGAGCCTGGGCGAGCGCCTCAACCTCCGGGTGAAGGATATCATGCGCCCCCCGTCCCAGTTCCCGGCCGTTTCTAAGAAAACGACTGTGGGAGAATTTCTCCTGGCGATCAATCGTCAGGGAACAGATTTTGCGCTGGTGATCCACCCCGACGGAACCCTAGCCGGGATTATCGCAGACCGCGATTTACGACGGGGAGACATTGGCTCCCCCCTCTTTCCCGCCCGTTTGATCGAAGGATTAATGAGCTCCAACCCTTCCACCATCGATGAAGGCTCATCTGCGGCTGAGGCCATGCGGGCCCTGGTGGAAAATAACCTTGTTGCCCTACCCGTCTTGGACAAAAAAAAGCACTTGAAAGGTGTGGTCACGCTCCGGGATGTCCTGAACCGGGGAGACTTGCGGGCTTTTTAGAATGGTTGGTTATCCTCCCAGGGGTTTGATCCTTGCTCTCGTGACTCCCTTCGATGAAAAGGGGGGAATCGATTGGCCCTCACTCAAGCGACTCGTCGAGCGGGCCCTCCCTTTTTGTGATAGTCTGTTCATCGGAGATGCCCTGGTCGGTGAAGGACTATCCCTCTCCAACCAGATGCGCCTTGAACTTTTGCAGGGATCTTTGGATGCGGTCGCGGGGCAAAAACCTCTATTGCTCTGCCCTACGGCCAGCACAGCGGAAGAAACCCTGAATAACGCGGAAATCGTAGGAAAGGGTTGCTCGGATCGGGCCGGGAACCCAACACTCTTCTGGGTCGATCTTCCCCTGTGGTACCACAGTAACCGCAAGCTCCCGCAGCTGTACCAAGAATGGACCAGACGTACCCCTTTCCCCATTCTGCTCTATAATCACCCCCACCTCATCTCCAAATTGAGCCGTTCCCTCAAGCGGAATAACATCCGCACGGCTGTGCTGAAGCGGCTCTCCGAGAATTCCCAGATCGTCGGTCTGATTCAGGCCGGCGACCTCAAACGGACGATCCGTTACCAACGAGCTGTGCGGGCGCGGCGGGACTTTCGTTTCTACGATGGGGATGAAAGGAGTTTTCTCAACCAGCCCAGCTCTTCAGGGGTTGTTTCCTGGGGGGCAAATCTTCTTCCCGCAGAATGGAGTGAGATTGTCAGCACTTCTTTGAGCTTATTGGAAGACCCGGGGCGAAGCCTTATCCTGTTGAAACACAGCCAAAAGCTCCGCGAACTCAACCAGGTCCTGCAGATGAACCCTGCCAGAAGCCTCAAATTTGCCCTGCACCGTTTGGGGGTCATACCCCAAGCGAAGGTGCTGGATGAAACTCTGATTGTCTCTACGGGGGGTGATTTGAAAATGGGAAATTTCCTGCGAGAGAATTTTTCTTTACAATCCCCCCCCTAAAATGCTATTCATAAGAACCCAAAGGCACCGAAGGCAACTTTAATCTCCCGGGGTATCCTGGTTAGTTACCGGCAGAGCGACATGGCTTCTTTTTTAAAACTTAAATCCTTTTGGGTCCACTTCATTTGGGGTGCCCTCCTGGTGGCTTCTCTCGGCTGCAGCTATAAGCCTTCTTACCTTCAAAAGAGCGATCGAACCGACATCCCTGAAAGGTGGAAAGTGAAAAAGATGGAACCGTCCAGATTTTCGCCGGATGAGACCACCGCCTTCGAAAAGATGGGTTCTCCCCAGTATGTCCGTTTTTACCGGAAGCTCGACCCAGACCGCGAACGGGTGTATGAATGGGTCTACACCGAGCCCGTTCTCCTCATTTCCTTCATTGACGGAAAGCAGGTTGAATATGTTGTGGTGGACGATAACCCTTCACCCCTGAACGATTACCAAAGAAAATGGCTATTCTGGAGCGGGGTGACCGCAGGTACCGTGGGTGGCCTCGGTTTACTGTATTATTTTCTCTTTATGAGGTAATGGGCGAAAGGAGAACGCAATGATCAAACTCATCCTGAAGCTGAAAGACACAAAGATTGAGGAGTTCGACCTGGAAAAAAGCATCATCAACATTGGCCGGTCCAAAGAGAATGACATTTTCATCGATAACATTGCCGTCTCCCGCAAGCACGCCCAGATTGAACTCAAAGAAGGTTCTGGCTATGTTCTCCGAGACCTGCATAGCTCTAACGGCACAATCCTCAACGGCATGCAGATTGATGCCAATGATCATGAGCTTCACGATGGCGATGCCATTGGCATCGCCAAATTCGAGATCCTGGTCCAGGGTCTGGCTCAGACCCCCCAGGTTGTTCCCAAAGCTATCCCCGAGGCAGATGTTGAAGGCACGATGATCTTCGATGCCGCCCGGCGCAAGCCAACTCTCGAACCGGCGGTTTCACCCGAGCAAAAGGTTTTCCATTGGCCCGTTCTCTCGGCCATCAAAGGACCCGGCAAAGGAAAAGAGTTCAAGATTACCAAGGAGGTGACCACCGTTGGGAAGGGCGTCCATGATGATATCCCTGCCGAAGGGTGGTTTGTATCCTCCCCCCAGGCCAAGATCAGCCGCCGTGGAGACCGCTTTTACATCTCCCACGTCGGAGGATTCTTATCCAGCACGAAGGTGAACGGTATCGAGATCAAAGAGGACCACATCCTCAAGAACAAGGATGAGGTCGAGATCGGAAACTGCGCTTTCGTCTTTACCCAATCTTTTACCGAACCACCTGGTTAACCTCCGGGCCATAAATTCGGGAATCGATGAGGAGTTTATGAAGATTCGGTATGCCGCGGCATCGGATGTGGGCCGGGTGCGCAAAGGCAACGAGGATGCCTTCCTTGCCAACCCGGCCCTGGGGATCTTCGCGGTCGCTGATGGCATGGGAGGCCACGCCTCCGGGGAAATCGCCAGCCGGTTGGGCGTGGATTCACTACGAGAGTCCATCGCTCACGCCGTTAGAGGAATTTCTTCTCCTCTCTCCGAAGATCAAACGGCCGTCGTCTCCTCCCCAGCTAACGTATTGGTGAATGGCATCCGTTCGGCCAACTTAAGAATTTACAAATCGTCCCTGGAAAAGAGCGAATACAAAGGGATGGGCACCACCCTGGTGGCAGTCTACTTTACTAACTCTTCTGCGATCGTGGCCCACGTCGGGGACAGCCGTCTCTATCAGCTCCGGGGCCAGTCCATCAAACAAATAACGGAGGATCACTCGTTAGTCTGGGAACAGTATAGGCAGGGATTGATTGCCAAGGAGGCTTTATCCTCCTCCCCCCATAAAAATATCATCACCCGTGCCCTGGGCCTTCAGCCCACCATCGATGTGGACGTTCAGGAACTGGGTATGCAGCCGGGAGATTTCCTGATCCTCTGCTCGGACGGGCTTTCTGATTTGGTGCCGGATGAGGAAATGCTGGCAGTGGTAAAAGAAGTCTCAGGGGACTTACATCGCGCTTGTGGCGACCTGATCCGTCTGGCCAATCTCCGCGGGGGAAAGGACAACATTACCGTTCTGCTGATTCAAATCGATCCCCTGTAACCCGGCGAGGCGGGGCGAAACAAACCCGATTGACCGAAGTTCCAAACCCCATCTTCCCCTCAGGAGAAACGCTTTAAGCCTTTTGGATTTGGCCGTCGTTTAATCGCGGATTTCTGGGCCTTCGACACCCGAATTTAGGGTCTGAGGTGTCGGGATCCCGGCCGTACCGGGTTAGGAGATCTGCTTCACCAGAAGGGCTCGGGTGCTCTCCAGACGGCGGGAGATCAGGCCGGCCAATCTCTTCATAAAGAAATATCCCAGGCTCGGGTTTTTGGCAAAAAAATCCTCCATGTCCCCCTTTTTGAAGGAGAGGATCCGAGTCTCTTCCAGACATTCTGCGGTGGCCGTCGAGCGCCCTTCTTCCACGAACACCGACCATCCAAAAATTTCCCCTGGCTGCTGGAGCGTACTCAGAACTAGTTCCCCGTGCTCCTCGGCGCGCATCTTTATCGAAACCACTCCCTGCACAAGGATATGAAATGACTCCGCCGGTTCCCCTTCAACCACCACTTTCCCCCCAGCCGGGTAAGAAACCTCCTGGCCAATGGCCAGCAAGGCATCGATCTGGGCCCTTTCGAGACCCTCGAAAAACCAATTCCTGGCCAAACTCTCTCGGGAGATCATCCCTTGCCTCCTCCTACCCCCATACCTCCAGGGACCATTTCTTCTCTGGCCCCGAGAGATCTTTTATTCTCCTTCCGTCCTGGAATCCCTGGGCACCTCTGCTCCCTCACCGGCCAACTCCTGGAAGGCCAAAGCATCCATCCACATGCTCACGTTGTTGAATAGGCAGTAACATTCCCCCCGGCATTTTTCCCCGAGGAACTCGAAATCCTCCTCGCGAAAGCGATAACGATACCCCGTCACCCCATGCAAACGGAAATAGCGGACCCCCCCGAACGATGGGTCGGTTTTAAAGGGGTCAACGCCATGGATTAAATTCAACTCCCGGCAAAGTTCTTGAATCTCATCCCTGGCCCAGGGTCCTCGGGGTTCCCAGACCAGAAGAAAATCTCCTCGGTCTGCTTCTTGGAAAAACTTTTTAAATTTTTCCTTATCGGCTGGGCTGGAAGCTGGCCGGGGTTTGAAATACCACTACCCTTGCCTTCAGGGTTATAGCTACGTCCCGCGTACGGTCCCAGGCCCATCGCACTTCATCCGTAGGCTTGAAAGACCCGCAGTGGTCAAGCCTTCCCATCGGCCAGGAGAGGGACAAGCGCCGGTAGGTGGGACTCCTTGATTCATGGGTAATCAACTGCCAAGCTTTCAAGGTGAACTCAAAGTCCGCTGGGACCTCCGCCCGCCATCGCCCTACGGTCTTAGGTGCTGGTGGCTGATAGAATGTCTGCTGCACTTCCACAACCTTAAAGCGCTCATAATACTTGCCCCTGGCTTTGGGAAACCCGCAACAGCCAACTTTTACATCCATGGCCTTTTGATTAGCTTTTTGATTTTCCAGCCGACGGTCTTTTAACGATCATGATGCGCAGGTCCATGACGTTCGTGCCGGTAGGGCCGGTGATCAGGAGGTCTCCCAGCTTTTCGAAGAAGGGATAGGAATCATTCTCTTTCAGGGAGGCCCAGGGGTCTAAGCCGATCGCCCTTGCCCGGCCAAAGGTCTCCCCATCTGCGAACGCCCCGGCTGCATCCGTCGGCCCATCTGTGCCGTCCGTTCCCGCGCTCAAAACGACGATCTCTTTCCACCCGGCAATCTCCAAGGCTGCGGCTAGGGTAAACTCCTGGTTCCTCCCCCCCTTCCCTTTTCCCTTCAGGGTCACAGTTGTCTCCCCTCCCGAAAGAATGCAGGCCGGTGGAGGTATCGGGTTCCCGGAAAGGAGGACTTCCTTGGCTATGGCCGCGTGAACCTTGGCCACCTCGCGCGTTTCCCCCTCGACCAGAGAAGAAAGCGTTAACGTATGGTACCCTATGGTTTGGGCCTTTTCTTGGGCCGCTTTCACCGCTAAAAAATTATTTCCCACGACCAGGTTGTAGACCTTCTCAAAGGCCCGGTTCCCTTCTTTAAGGGTCTCCTCCCTTTTCCCTCTCGAACCCTCGCGAATATGCGCGGCGATAGAGGGTGGAACCTTTTCCCAAAGCTCATATCGGTCCAGAATCCTCACGCAATCATCAAAGGTGGTGGAGTCAGGGACGGTCGGCCCGGAAGCGATGGCATCCAGGGGGTCACCGATTACATCCGAGAGGATTAAGGCGATCAGAGTGGCCGGATAGACCAACTTGGCCACTCCGCCGCCTTTGAAAATGGAAAGGTGTTTCCTCAGGGCGTTGATCTCCTGGATCGTGGCCCCACAGCTAAGGAGCAGGTCCGTTACCCTTTGCTTCTCTTCCAGGGTGATCCCGGCTAAAGGTGAGGGAAGCAATGCTGAACCGCCACCGGAGATTAAGAAAATGACCAGGTCGCGTTCCGTGAGGTTACTCAGAAGCCTGACCATCACCTGCGTTCCCTTCAGTCCATTTAGGTCCGGTAACGGATGACCCGCTTCCTGGATCTGGATCCTCTTCAACTTCTGGCCATGACCGTATTTTACGTTCACTGAGCCGGCAGTGATCCGCGAGCCCAAAATCTTTTCCAAGTTGGCAGCCATGGCCACGGAAGCTTTCCCGGTTCCGGCCACGAAAATTCGATCGAAGCGGGAGAGAGGATATGCCCTTTTCCCGATGCGCAGGACGCTCTTACGAAGGGAGATGTGCGGGGAAAGAATCTTGTTGGGGTCTACGGCTAAAACCGCCTGGAGAAAAATCTTCTTCGCGTCTCCTCGGAGTTCATTCAAGGTTCCTTTCAACGGAATATTCCTCTTTCGATTCTTCTCCGTTCGCGAGCCGACTTATTCCACGGTTACGCTTTTAGCCAAATTTCTCGGCTGATCTACATCCGTCCCCTTGAGAACAGCAATATTATACGCCAAAAGCTGCAGGGGAACCGTTAGGAGAATGGGCGTCAGCAAATGGTGAGTCTCCGGGATAAAAAGGACATCCCTGGCCTTGGAGGCGACCTCTTTGTTTGAAGGGTTAGCCAAAGCGATGATTCGCCCTTCCCGTGCTCGAACTTCCTCGACATTGCTCAGAATCTTCTCGTAGGTTTTGCTCTGCGGTGCTAAGACAACCACGGGCATCTCTTCATCGATCAGGGCAATCGGGCCATGCTTCATCTCCCCCGCCGGATATCCCTCGGCGTGCACATAGGATATCTCCTTCAACTTAAGCGCCCCTTCCAAGGCAATCGGGTAATTCACCCCCCGGCCCAAATAAAGGAAATCCCGGGCGTTCATGTATCTCTTAGAAAGGGCTTCTATTTCCGGGTTCAAATCTAAGACCTCCTGGACCTGGTGGGGAATCTTCAGTAAATCTTCCAGCAATCCCTTGACCTCTTTCTGGCCGATCGCCTCGCGGGTCCTGGCCAAGTACAGGGCCAACAGAAAGAGCGCCACGAGCTGGGTAGTGAAGGCTTTGGTCGAGGCCACGCCGATCTCCGGGCCGGCATGAGTATAGAAGATGCCATCTGATTCCCGGGCCAGGCTGCTGTCCACCACGTTACAGATCGCCAGGGTGTGGGCTCCTTTCTTTTTTCCTTCCCTGAAAGCAGCCAAGGTGTCCGCGGTCTCGCCAGATTGAGAGATGGCCACTAAAAGGTCCTGGCTTCCCACCAAGGGGTCCCGATAGCGAAACTCGGACCCCAGGTCCGCATCCGTAGGTATCCTGGCTAGTTCCTCGATCATAAACTTCCCGACCAGGGCTGCGTGGTAAGAAGTCCCGCAGGCGATGATGCATACCCGACGAATCTCTTTCAACGCCTTGGCGTTTAACCCGAGATCTCCCAGCAAGATTTTACCTTCCTCTAAAGAAACCCGGCCGCGAATGGTATCGGAAATCGCCCGCGGTTGCTCATGGATCTCTTTGAGCATAAAATGCTTGAAGCCGCCCTTCTCCGCTGTTACCGGGTCCCAGAGAATTTCCTTGGGTGGCCGCCGCCGCTTTTCTCCCCCGAGGGTGCTGATCTGAGACCCAGAATCCTGGCTCACGGCCATCTCGCCGTCTTCCAGGAAAATCACCTTCCGGGTAAAGGGAAGGATTGCCGCAATGTCCGAAGCCACGAAAGACTCCTTTTCCCCCAGGCCCAAGATTAGGGGGCTTTCCTTCCGGGCCGCTATCAACTTATCTTTTTCGCCCTCATAAAGCACGGCAATCGCATAAGATCCCTGCACCTGAAGCAAAGCCTGGCGAACCGCTTCCTCGAAGGTTGCGCCCTTGAAAAGATGACTTTGGATCAGGTGACCGAGAATTTCCGTGTCCGTTTCAGACTTAAAGGTGTGCCCCTCGCGAGAAAGGGTCCCTTTGAGCGAGAGGTAGTTTTCGATGATTCCGTTATGCACCACGGCTACCCCTCCGGCCTTATGAGGATGGGCATTGGCTTCGGAGGGCTTTCCGTGGGTCGCCCAGCGGGTGTGGCCTATCCCCAGATGCCCGTTGAAACGTTCCCCTGCTGTCTTGCGCACTAATTCGCCCAGCTTTCCCAGAGAGCGGCGGATCACCACCTTCCCATCGTGGAAGATCGCCAGCCCGGCAGAATCGTATCCCCGGTATTCTAACCGCCGCAGCCCTTCGAGCAGGACTTCTTTCGTCTCTCGAGGACCGACATAACCGATGATGCCGCACATAATTTTCTAATCCTTCCTTAGGTTCCGCTTTCGGTAATGCTCCTGCTTGGCCCGGCTAATGGCCAAAGTCTCCGGGGGAACTTCCTTGGTGATCGTCGAGCCTGCCCCGATGATTGCCCCTCGACCGATCTTTACCGGAGCCACCAACTCCGTATTGCTGCCCACGAATACCCCGTCCTCGATGATGGTCTGGTGTTTCTTACGGCCATTATAATTGCAGGTGATGGTGCCCGCTCCCACGTTGACCTTCTCCCCCAGGGTGGCATCTCCGATGTAACTCAGGTGATTGGCTTTGGTGCCCTTGCCGATCACTGATTTCTTTACCTCCACGAAGTTTCCGATTTTCGCCCCCTCCCGAAGGACCGTCAAGGGGCGGAGATGGGCGAAAGGGCCCACCTCGACTCGATCTTCGATCACGCTCTCCGAAATCACCGAAGAGGTCTTAATGGTCACAAAATTTCCCATCCGGGTATCCGTAAGCTTGCACCCCGGTTCGACCAAGCAGCCTTCCCCCAAGGAGGTCTTTCCCAAAAGATAGCAATTCGGGTAGATCACGGTATCCTTCCCGATCTCCACCCCGCGGTCAATGTAGGTCATCAGGGGGTCGATCAGAGTCACCCCTGCCATCATGTGGTGCTCGGCGATTTTTTGCCGCAGGACCTGGCTCGCTTTGGCCAAATCCAGGCGGGAGTTAATGCCCATGACCTCAAAGGGATCTTCCGCGAGGCAAGCCTGGGCCTTTTTCCCCTGGGAGCTGGCCTTTTCCACAATATCCGTGAGGTAATATTCCTTCTGGGCGTTCTGGGCGCTCAAGGACCCCAAGGCCGAAAAGAGAAACTTGGCTTCGACGGCATAAATACCCGTGTTGATCTCCCGGATTTTCTCCTCTCCGGCTCGCAAGTCTTTATCCTCAACGATGCGCAAAAGCAGCCCGTCCTCTCCCCGAACGACCCGTCCATAACCGCCGGGGTTTTGCGGCATGGTGGTCAGCACGGAAAGAGTTGCCCCGCCATCCTCGTGCGCCTGCAAAAGTTTCTTAACGGTTCCTTCCGTGAGTAACGGCACATCGGCGCAAAGGATCAGCACGGTCCCCTCTAAATCCTTAAGGTCCTGGCGGGCGACCGAAACCGCATGCCCCGTGCCCAATTGTTCTTCCTGGTCGGCAAAAATGATATCGGGGGCGCTGAACCGCTGGCGCACCAGATCCCGCTGGAATCCTACCACCACCACCAATCGATCGGGGTGGAGACTCCGCGCTAAATCCAAAGAGAAACAGAGCATCGGGGTTCCGGCCACGGGGTGGAGCACCTTTACCAAGTCTGATTTCATCCGCGTGCCCTTGCCCGCAGCTAAGACCAGCACGGCCAGGGAACCCATAAATTCATTTCCTTTCTTAAAAGTCCACCCCGGGATGAAAAGGATCAATCCCTTTCATTATAAGAAAACCATCGGCTCAGTCAAGCTGATACTTAAGCCCTTCAGATAGGCCACCTTTTTCTCCTTGACAGTTCACCAGAAAACCCCTTATATTTTCAGAAAAATTCAAGCTTTCAATGTCCATTATGGAATTCTCTGCGCTCGTCGCCGCCCTGCAAAATCCCCGAATTTACCCTGAACATCCAAACCAGGTGGAGTCCCTTCAGACTCACGTCTCGGCCATCTTCCTCACGGGCGAATACGTCTACAAAGTTAAAAAACCCGTGGATTTTGGGTTCCTTGACTTTACCACCCTGGAGAAGCGGAAGTTTTACTGCGGGCAAGAAGTTGAACTGAACCGCCGGCTGTGCCCGGAAATCTACCTGGGAGTCGTGGAAATCCGGTCCCATCAGGGCCAAATTTCCCTGGGGGAGGGGCCGGGAGGGATCATTGAATACGCGGTTCGAATGAAACAGCTTCCCCAGGACTGCATGATGGACCGGTGGTTGGCCCGGGGAGCCATAACATCTGGCCTCCTCCAAAAAATTGCAGCCAAAATAGCCCACTTCCACCTCCATGCCGATACGAACCCGCAGATTGCTTCTTACGGCAGGATCGATACCATCCGGGGAAACGTGGAAGAGAATTTTACTCAGACGGAAAAGTATGTGGACCTCTCCATCTCTGCGGAATCATTTCAGGAGATCAAGGGGAGCATCCGTCGCTTCATGCAAAATCAGCTTCCGCTCTTTGAAAAACGCATGGCCACCGGGAAGATCCGCGATTGCCACGGCGACCTTCATCTGCAGCACATCTGCTTGACCGATGAGGTCCTCATCTTCGACTGCCTCGAGTTCAACCAGAGATTCCGGTATTCGGACGTGGCCGCCGATATCGCTTTCCTGCTGATGGACCTTGACTTCCATGGCTACCCCTTGATCTCTGCGGAGCTGGCTTCTCGCTACCTAGACATCTCTCGCGACTGGCCGCTCTTCTTGCTCCTGGATTTTTACAAATCCTACCGCGCCTACGTCCGTGGCAAAGTGATCAGCTTTCTGTTAGATGACCCCGCCATTTCCGCCGCAGAAAAGGGCTCCGCTTTAGGGGAAGCCCGACGCTACTTCCACCTGGCCCATCATTACGCCATGAGGTTGAACCGCCCGGCGCTCTTCATCACCTGCGGGCTGGTCGGCACAGGAAAATCCACCATCGCCCGGGCCCTCTCTGAGGCCCTCGGATGGGAGCGGGTGAGCTCAGACATCCTGCGCAAAGAATTGGCCCACCTTGCTCCAGGGGAGCACCGCTACGAAAAATTTCATCAGGGCATTTATTCCCCGGATTTTTCCCGCAAGACTTACCGCACCCTCCTGGACAGGGCCCGGTCCAATCTGAGCGCTGGAATTTCGGTAATCATCGACGCCTCCTTCAAGAAAGAGATCGCCCGCCAAGAGGCCTGGGCCTTGGCCCGTCAAGCCAACGCTGATTTTCTCGTGATGGAGTGCCGCGTCGAGGAGGAGGAAGTAAAGAGGCGGCTAGCCCGTCGGCCCACCGATGGAAGCGAACCTTCCGACGGCCGATGGGAGCTTTTTGCTGATCAGAAAGAAGACTTCGAGAGGGTGGAAGGGATGGGCCCCGATTTTCACTTGCTCCTGAACACTCAGGCTTCCGTAGAAGAATGCTTCGGGGTCATTTTCCAGCACCTGTTGCAGAAGGCGGGACGCGAATTGCCCGCGTTGCTGGGTTCAAAATAGCCCAGGGAGCCGGGTTCATCATTGGTCAGGAAAAGGAATCGCTCGAGGGTCTGGGGAATCGTTTTAAGAAATCGCTAAGTTTAATCTGAGGGGTGGACAAACATGAATCAATTCCGGGCAATCCTAATTTGGGCCATGGGCTTTTTTTTCTTGGGAGGTTGCGCAACGAGTGAGCTGGCCAAACAAAGGGCGAGCATCTACTACAATTTAGGCTACCAACATCTCCAGCAAGGGGACCCCACTTCCGCCCTCAGGGAATTTTTGGAAGCT
>Ga0315295_10000450_pt1 | contig 35607 bp, 48 predicted proteins | sample YL17G14_0_MG_FD_204453 | JGI IMG/M metagenome (GOLD analysis project Ga0315295, IMG submission 204453) | Sediment microbial communities from Yellowstone Lake, YNP, Wyoming, USA - YL17G14_0 | ecosystem: Environmental > Aquatic > Freshwater > Lake > Sediment | place: USA: Wyoming | collected...
AGTACAGCGCCTTAAATACAGCCGTTTTTGTGCGATTTTGCCCGATGCTAGATCGTGCTACGAATCAGGTATAATGATCTCAAACGTCAAGAGCCATAAAAGCGGGCAATTTTGATCTTGCGTATAAAATGACACGACGATTCGCAACGTTCAAATTTGAGGCTCTTGTGAACAGTTCTAGAATATTCTGATCGATCTACCATCGGGCAAAAAATTGATCGCTCTTGGAATCCTGTTCACCAGGTAAATAGTGCGTTTAGCAATATGAATAAATGTGCTCAAATTACGTTCTAATATAGAACACTTTGTATGTTCTGTTTTTAGAACACATTTCGGAATAATGCTTTTCGCAATATGAATATTAGTTCTGATTCGGCGTTCTAAAAAGGAACACTTGGTATGTTCTAAAACGTAGAACAATTTTCGCAATATATCGAATCGCAATATGCGCATATGTTCTAAACGGAGTTTTGGTAATGTCTCAATTAACACAGAGTCAAATCGCCCGACAGGCAGAACAAGACATTGTAGACTTGTTAGTTAAACTCTCAACTAATATAGCACTGATATTCGCTCATGCAGCGACAGAAAGAAACCAGATAATAGCACAAGCGAGCGCACGTAGGGAAGCATCAAGACTGATTCGCGCCACAATTGCCGGTGAAAATGGGCATTCTGCTTACTCGACTTTGCTCATGTATTGGGTTTTGGCTATGGTGTACAGTGTGGGCATAGAGCACGCACAGCATCTAGCAAGATTGCCGGAAAAAACGCCCTCAGACACCCTTCGTATAGACCCCCTCTATATGACGCCCTATGCTTGGGTCGATCCTAACGGGATGCGTTTACAGGATAGAATAGACCATGTAGCACAGCGCACAGCACAGCAATTCGACCGAGCTATACTGCTCTTGCTCTTGCGTACAGAGCCTGCTGATCTGCCTGCCAAGATACACAAATTGTTCACTGTCGCAGCCAACAATACAGGCTCTGCGTTAGGGTATGAATCATGGCGTTTGATGCGTCATGAGATGAATAGAATGTATGGTGCTGCTATCATCACAGCAGGCTCATATAGCCCTATTGTAGCAGGTATAGACTGGGCACTATCACCCAGGCATCCTAAGCAAGATCATTGTGATATAGTGGCTACAATAGCAATGGATGGCACACGTATCAAAGAGCCATATACAGCAGGCTCTGTACCTAATTATCCTGATCATGTGTATTGTCTATGCTCACTACAGAATGCATGGCAAGAGTACCCTGCTGCACAGGGCAATGTAGTCTATGCTGCTATACTGAGTAATCCTATTATGTTTACTGTGCTCTTGACAGGGCAGAGCTATATACCTCAAAGCATCATTCGCAACGCCCAATAGCGCGGTTTTTAAATCGAGCTTCGATCCGGTTCTTTTAAGCCATAACGCCCATCGTTTGGCACTCTCGGTCAGATCACCGATTTTTTATCTCTAATTACCCTATTTGAGACTTGTCAAGAATTGCGACAACGGGTATACTTGTGACCATACACGGAGGGTGTAATGGCTGATAGAATCTGCTCCAGGTGTCATGAACCAAAACCAGCGACGATAGAGTTCTTCAGACCAGACAAAGGTGGACTGCGCGCACGATGTAGAGTGTGCGAAGCGATAGTAGATCACGCACGTTACACGAAAGACCCCGAAGGATGGAAAGAGAAAGCAAGACAATGGTTAGATGCGCATCCAGGCAAAAAATCTGAATACGCAAGCAGGTTTTATGTTAATAACAAAGAGGAAATATTGGCACACGGACAACAATGGCGTGATCAGAATAAAGACAAAGAATAGTATAAAGAAAACAACCGACGGCGTGTGAAAGAGTGGAAAGAACGCCCCGGAAACAAAGATAGGCACAAAAAGAATGTAGAACGATTCAAAAAGAATCATCCTTTATATGGTAGGGATTATTACGCAACGCATAAGGCACAAAGCCAAGAAAATAGACGCACTCAACACGCAAAAAGATCGGCTCGTAAACGCGGTCTGCCCGACTCATATACGGTAGAAGATTGGCGTTTCGCACTGGAATATTTTAATGATTGCTGTGCGGTATGTGGAAGACCGCAGGGGTTATGGCATACATTGGCGCAGGATCATTGGATACCGTTGAGCAATCCAGAGTGTCCTGGCACAGTGCCTGAAAATATAGTGCCGTTGTGCCATGTAAAAAAGGACGGGGAAGGCAGTTGTAATATAGAGAAGCACAACAGCGATCCGATGACGTGGTTAACAAAAAAGTATGGTGCTCGTAAAGCCAAGAAGATCGTGCAGCGAGTTGAAGCCTATTTCGAAGTAGTGCGACAGCGCCAGAGCGTGGGTTGACATAACGCTTGACAGGTTATATAATACGCGCAAAAGTTAAAAACGAGGTGGATAATGGAGTTACCCTACAGAATAGAGCGAAGTAATGGCGGCAAGTTGTACAGCACAGCGAATCGGAGTTCGAGCTATGAACCGGTAAAGGAGGGTTTTAGGGTATCGTACTGGGATAATGTGGAGCAGGATCGATACAGTGAGATGGTGGGATCGGTAGAAGAAGCGGATCGGAGATGCAAGGTATGGGTAGGAGTGCTACCTGGTGGGGGGATGAAGTGATGATCAACGAAAAAGACAGGGCACTGTTTAAGGCGTGTGGGTGGACAGTTAGGAAAACCGATGTCGGATATGATGTACTAAAAGATGATTCGCTCTGGTTTGAAGCGCACAAAAGTGAAGACGATGCATGGAATATCGTAGAAATAGCTGCTCCCGACTATTTTAACTCGGTTGACGCGGTGCTGAAGTTGCCGTGGCCGAGCGAGGATGCCACCGGTTACTACACGCGCCTGATTAATATCGCACCCGATGGAACTGCCGATGTTTTTCTCACCCGACACGAGAATGTTCTCTTAAATGGGGACGATCACGACCAAAAAACGGATTGGTACGGCGACGGTAACACGCTCGCCCGCGCGTTGTGCAAGTGTTTTGTAGCCTGGATGGAGAAAAAATAACATAGTTATCGCAGTATTCGTAGCTTTATGGCTTGGTGTTTCGTTGGGATTGATGGCAAGCACTATTGCGCGAGCGACGATCCCGCAGTTTGAGAAGCGTAATCCGTGGACATTGCTGCTGGTGATTGCGGTGATCGCACTATTCACGCCGATTGTGTATGTGTTGGCCTATTGGGCAGACAAAGGGGCGACAAAATGAGCTATAACGTATCAAACTGGACGACGGTCAGACTAAGCAAGCTAATCCTTCCATTGGATATGTTTGAGGAAGATGACGTGGATCGGGACGACAGCCCTGCGCTATCGCTGATCCTGGGCAAGGGTATTGGCGCGGAAGGTGATCTGGTCGAACCGAACTCGATTCGGGTGCGGCGGATCAATATTTACGGCGATGGTTCGGGTTATTCGGTTGACGCGCTGGTCAAAGCACTGAAACACAGCACCGGTGAGTTGGTTGCGTTTTTAACCTGGGAAGGCGGCGATTCTTTCACGCTGCTTACAAGTAAAGATGGGGTGGTTTCAGACGAGCATGTCAACATCAAAGACCTGGTGCTTGCGTGGCTGGAGAAGCAGGAGACCAAACAGTGACTCAAGACGGCGTTCAGAATCTAGATGAATATCGCTATCGCTGAAGTCAGTGGGGCGTGACCAAAGCAGAGACCGAACGGTTGCTCACTGCCGCATTAGCGCGGGCCGCTCGCTCGAATGATATATGCTTCGATTGGTTGGATTATGTCGAGCATCAAGTTGAAGCAGGGATGAGCATAGAATTGATAGAGGAGTTGTTGAAATGACACAGTTTGACGAGATTCAAGCAAAACTAGCAACCATTACTCCGGGGCCGTGGCACGCCGAACCGGAGACACGTAAGACGTTTCCAGGTTATAGTATCGAATGTGCCGATCCGAGCAAACCTGAACGCCAGATCGCTGTGGCCTATAATGTACAAATGACGGCGGACGCACAGTTTATTGCGGCAGCGCCTGACATGGTCGCTTATTTATTGGATTCTGTACGCAATTTAAGCCGAGTGCTTGAAGTTTATCGAGTCGAAAACGAGTCGCTTCATAAGAAAGTAGAGCAAGGCGACTTATATAAAACGCTTGTTGATCTCAAAATAAGCGCCTTTGAAACCACGATGATTGAAAAACAGAACAGAATGGCCGAGTTGATCGCGCAGGTGGGCGATTTTGCCAAACTGTACAAGGCAACATTGGAAGAAAACGAGCGGTTGCGGCGTGAGGTTGCTTTATATAAACAGATGTTGACTGAATAGGGGCCACTATGGTCTACAAATTGACCGATTCTCAAATAGAAGATTACGAAAACTGGGTATTGGGGATAACAATGGGCGACAGATTAAACGACACGCAATTGAAAGAGTTACGAGAGGTGATCGAACAAAACACCGCTTTTACCGAGATTTCTTTTATGTTGGGAGTGATGCGCGATCATATTCTTAATGCTTTACGCGAGTTGCAAGATCGGCGTAAGTTGGAAGCGCAAGTGCCCGACGATGACTTCAAGCTCTGTTACGTCGAGGGCGATACTGCTTATTTCACGACGCAGCCGCTGGATAAACAATGGGGCGATGATTGGAACGATGCTCCTTATGAGCATAACGCGGGCACGCCTTACGCTTGGAGTGAACGAGAGGACAAACCACGCTGGTATATTCACACCTTGAAATTCACCGGGTTTGAGTCGCCAGCGGACATTGCGATGAGCAACTCGCATTACTCGGTCGAGATGATCAATAACGGCTGCGTGGCGTGGCTGACGTCTTCGCGCAAACCGGTGGTCAATATTTATGCTGGATCGACCATCGGGGCGTTCAAACGCAAGATTCTCGAAGGCCAGGGCGCTGTATACGAGGAGGTGTGACGTGGCTTGTGTATTGACCGATACTGAGCTAAAAGCGCTTATTCAAACGATTCGCGAAATTGCTATCCCCATCGATCATTTTCGTGATGACATCCTTTCATCCCTGGAGGAGCTCCAGGAGCGGCGCAAGAGTCCCAATATGCCCGATGCAGAAGAACTGCTGGCGATTGAGGAGCAGGATCAAGAAGCGCGAGACGATGCCCTGGGCTTAGACAATGGCAAGCCAGAATGTAACCGCTGTCATGGCACCGGTCTGGAAATGGACAATTTAACGCCTTGCGAAGCGTGCTTAGGCGACGGGCACGAGTGGTGGAGATGATATGGATGCAGTAACTTCACGTCACCTTCTGATCTTCAAAGAGGATGACGGTAAATGTTTTCTGAATGTTGGCATTGGCAAAATAAATGGTCAATGGCGTGTAACTGGCATAAAAAGACTGCTTGTGACTGAATATGCTGGCTGGATTGCCTTTCTTAAGAGTCAGGGGCACGAAATACACATTGGTAATCTTGATCGCTCACAACAATATGGCGTGCCAGTTATTGCAGTTAAGCCCGGAAGTACCTTCGTAGAGGCGGTTGAGGGTGCTGCTTGGTTCTGGAACATTAAGCGGACTGAATTGATTGATAAAATATGACGAATCAAAAGTCCGGCTGCGGAGGCCGGACTCGTATGCGGTAAAACCATCACAAAACTGGAACTGCTGGATGTATACGATATGGATATTATAGCTCACTGACGGTTAAAAAGCAACAGCAATCTACTGAGTTGACAGAATTCTTGACAAGTAGTAAAATGGACTAAATAGGAGATCGTATGACTATAAACGAAATTGAACAATTGATGGCAGATGTAACTTGCTTACGTTCAATGACTCCAGTTGGCAGACTCGACGTAATCGGACGTGTTATAAACGCTTTAATCGAACTGCGCGATCTTAAAACTGAATACAAAATCTCAGTTGGCTCGAATCCTCAAGCAAGCTTGACTTCTCTGCCTCTTGACGACGAGCCGTTCGAATATGACGTTTACTGTCCGGACTGTGGGCAGCAGTTGTCGTTTTTGCGCGGCAATACTGGATCGTGTGACAACCCACACTGCAAAAGTTATCGCGAGGAGTTGGATTAATGTTTGAATGGTTAAAGGAACAAACCGTCAATGAAATGATAGTGATAAAAAGAACCACTTATCATTTTCACAATGGCGAACTGGTAGAATCCACCACTTATCAGCATAAAGGTCAATATTTATCTGACGAGGTAGTTAAAGAATTGTTTGCCAATCATTTTCTCGTGATTACGGACGAGGTGCAGCGATATGATGTGAGTTATGCAGGCATTCGATATATGCATCAGTTGGATAAAAAACGAAGGATTGCAGAGCTAGTAGCCGAATTAGAACGATTGCGGCACGAGGATTAAAATGCAAGAAGATCAAAAGAACATTAGCTGGCGTCACATTTTTGATAAGATGGCCCAGGAATATGCCGATCTGATAGCGCAAGAGGAAACATTACAGGCGCTGATCACGCCCTGGGATGTAACTGATGCCAAGTTGCTGGCCGCAGCAGCGACGGCGTATGATATTTACATGATTAGTGCCACGCACCGAGGCAACAAGAATGCAGCATGGAATATCCTGGGATGGCTGCTGACGCTGGCCGGAAAGCCAGAAGCGGAACGAATAGCTATTTTTAAGGAGACAAACGATGCAAAAGGGTGATAAAGGGTACTTCAAAGGGTTTATAGCTGGAGAATGTACGATCCTATCGGTCAGCACCGATGGCAGTATGGCAAGGGTGGTTTTTAATCCGCCAAACGATCCGAGAAAACACGAGGTTTTATTGGCGGACATACTGCCAGCGCCAACTGAAGAACCTGCTCAAAAAATAGGACTGAGGTTTTATTCACAAACGAGCCGGTTGATGAATCCAGCGCCTATACATTACAGGGAGCAATTCGAACCTCACATTGTTCTTGACGCGCGCTGGCCGGAAAACGACGGATTCGCCATCGTTGCGATTGCGGTACGGATGACTCAATGTTTGGGGTGCGGTCGGTTGCTGTGCGAAAAACCCTACGATAGCCGGTTGTCGCTCAGGCTTTTAGACGAATGGATGGTGCGGGCAGATACACACGCTATGTGCGCAGAATGTCAATCCAAAAAAATATATATCTGCTCGTTGTGTAGGAAGCAGTGCACAGAGATGATGTGTCAGGTGCACAATCAGACTCATTGCCTGTGTAACGAGTGTTATAAAACAACTCCAGCCGACAAATGGGATGATGAAAAGCACGAAATACGGAAGGCGGACGATGATTATGACGAAGGCGATGATTGGGACAGTTAAAATAGGCGACGTGGTCTACCGGAAGCGCATTAACAGGGAAACCGATCCGCTGGCCGATGGCACTGTCGTTGATGTAAATGGACGCTTTGCTGTCGTTCGTTTCCCTTACCAGACTCTGGATGGATTGGCGCACCATAATATACGCATACAAATATTTGCGCTGATCCCCTGGTCGAAAGAGGAACAGACTCGACGCGCTGATTTGGTGGCAGCGAAGCTCGCAAGTAACGACTCCTGGAGATACCGAGCATGGATACGGTAAAATGGCGTCAAATTGAGTGGCTGTCAGGCATGGGCATGATCAGCGCTGATAGCGAATTGAAACTGAAGATGCAATTGATAAACGAGGCAATAATGGACTGGAAACGTGATCTAACCGAACGGGACTTGAAAGAAGTCGAATTTGCGCAACTCTACGAGCGCGATTTTGGGCATGGCACCGTTGGGCATAACCAACTGCTGATCATTGCTAAACTGGCTAAAAACGCCAAACTGGCCGCTGAAACAGCAACTGGCCTGACTGCGCTCTCTGATAGAGAGGCGAATCGCGTATATGCACTCGTGTCGACACTGCGTGCTATTCGCGACGTGCCTGGCCTTCCCCAATCTATTTATGATGCGATTGACACGGTAGTGCCACTGGGAGGTAAAGAATGAACTACCCACGCGATGATTACGATGAAGAAAACGCCGAGCCTGAAGAGGGTGTGCTTAAACTATACGAGGTGCACTGTGATCGCACCGATCCGTCAGACGCGGTATGCATCGATCTGGATAACGTGGCAGAATGTATCCACGGCATCCTGGAAAAGGTCGAGTTTGAAGATGGCGATCTGGATCGCGCTGTTGTTTTTGTGGTGCGGTCAATCCAGATGACCCAGGATGAATTTGACGAGTTGGAGGAACGCAGTGAGTAACGGTTACAGTTTGGAGTTACTGCGATGGGGAGACGGAGAAGTGCATCTTGTATATTGGGATTGTCTGGAAGGAAAAGACCTTAATTTTGTGATCAAGCGGGCCATGAACACCGTGACGCAAAAATACGAGGTTTTAGTTTACAAATCAAAATACGCAAACCCAGAAGACGAAACACCAACGTTGATTCTGATCGATGATTTGCCCTGGGAACTGCTCATGCTGTGTAATCAACTGGAACGAAGGGATTCGACCATTGAAGACTAAATTGACCGCTGTCCAAGAATTTACAATCAATAATCTGCGCGCACTGCCAGGTCACACGTTTTATGTGCACGAGTATGTACCAGAATCAACCATCGAAGTACTCGATTCGCTGTGCGAGTTGGGGTTATTGAACTATCTACCAGAAAACGGGACGATCAAAGGTTGTTACGTTTTGAATCCTGATCGACAGGAGTTATCAGAATGACCTGTATTATTGGTATAGAAGACGACAAGGCGGCATATTTAATAACCGATTCGTGCGTCACCGATGGGTGGTCGGTAAGTAACCAACTGGCGTATTCAAAAATCGCAACTGTTGGGGATTTGTTGATTGGAATCACTGGCGATACGCGCATGGCTGATGTGGTAGCATGGCACTTTGAACCACGCATCCAGGATGCGCACGAGGTTGACGCGCATTATGTATCAGTCGGAGTTGCAGACGCAATACGCCAACTTCTAAAAAATGTGGGTTATAGCGAGATAAACAACAACAAAGAAACAACATATGGCACCATGCTGATAGCTTATCACGGCATCCTTTACCACGTCAGTTCTGAATATGGGATTATGCGGACGCAGGATCGTTTGTACGCTATAGGGTCTGGTTATTTAGTTGCATTGGGAGCAATGAAAGCATTGCAACCCTATCTAGCCATACCTGAACGACTGCAGCGTGCCAGCGAGGTTGTTTCATCCACCATTTCAAGCGTGAGCGCCGCGTTTCTGGCTTATAAACAGGAAAAAACCTAATGTCTGATGATAATCTGCGTCAAAAACGGTTTGACGCGCAACTTCCGGCGACGGTCGTGCCACGCTCTTTGAAGGCGCGATTGTTAAATTACATAGAGCGTCAGAAGCAGGCTGGATTCGACGCCAATCAATCTGAAGTGGTGCGCATGGCATTATCTCAGTATCTGGAGCACCCGACGCTCGTGCGATTGACTCCAGAACTGAAGACTCTTTTGGAAGGCTATGCGCGCGAGCATGATATGACGTTAGATCAGGCGGTGCAACAAGGGCTACAGTGGTTTTTGAATACGCAAAGGGGGAAACGATGACTCCAGAGAATGAACGGTTGGTACGTATAACCATTGCAAAAATGGATGGCTGGTCAATTACCGTTGATGAACAAGGTGTTCGCTGGTTGATCGATGGACGCAACCGCCAGAATCGTTACATCGCTGAAAAAGGGCTGGTGGCACACGGTGGAGGCCAGGACGGTAAACTAAAACACGTCGACTGCAGCGAAGAAACCTGGGACTGGGCAATGGCGATGCGTTTGATCCCGGATTATATAAATCATCTGCCCACGATCCTGGAGACTCTGGAACGCTTGAATGTCTCCTGGAATATTGTGTCGAGAAATAAACATATTGCAATTCAGGTTGGAGAAATTGCAACTTTTATGCCATCTCATGAAATTCACGATCTGTCCATCGTTTTAAGCCAGTTACTGGCGATGAAAGACCCAGAATATGCAACCTATATCGCTGACAACCCAGGGCGTTGTGTGGCTGGATAACCATCTAAACGGTCAAATCCAGGGGCATGCTGGCGACCGGGTCTTTACCATATGGAGTGACGAACTAGACGATTGGTATTTCACCGTTGAAGAACTAGGGAAAGCTCCGTTGACTTGTGGGACATTTCAATCTGACCTAATTGCGCTACGCAAGGCAGAGCGCTGGCAGATCAATCGTGCGAGCGCATCAACTGATAGCCCAACTCTGCGCGGCGCAATCTAGGCAGCGGCCAACAGTGAGCGCACATGCGATGCCCCAGGGCGTTGATATAAAACGTATCGCATGTGCACGGTTTACTTTTATTCAAATTAATGTGACCGTGCTGGACTCCATACTCATCCAGCGGTTGCCACCGGGGATGCCGATCATCCGGTTTCTCGTCAGGCGGCAACCAATCTTCGATCAACTCTCCAAACTCAAGCTGTTCTAACTCGTCGGTCATTGGTAGCCTCTGAAATCTTCTAGATTGATATTCATGCCGATCAGGGTGCGACCCGAATCGCTGCGAATTTGTTTGACTTCCATAATCTGCCCTTTTTTGTCCCAATATTCCCGAAAACGCAACATATCCTCTACGATGCTCAATATGCTATATGGCCCGGTGTAGAAATAAAACTTCCAGTGCATCGTTCTTTCATCAACGACGTTTCTGGATAGTACTTCTTTGAATGTCCAGCCCATACGCTCAATGCCGTCTTTTACCCAGGCGTCTACCTGTTTTTGTAGCGCCTCTGCCTCTTTTTGAGTCCTCGGAATCATGTGACACTCCGTTATTTTACATCGATTATATACCACTTAATCAATATGTCAACCTATAATACAAATTTCGCAGACCGCTTGTCGAATTCGCCAAGCCTTGACAGGATTGATAAAGTGATATAGATTAATAGTATCTTTATTTTGTCTCAACAATCACGCGAGGCGCGAATGCGAGAGCAGATATTTTTAGAGACACTCCATCAATTTTCGGGCAAATATCCACCGGTGCCGATGGCTCCTGGTGTTGATCTAGCCCAGTTCACCGAGGGTGACGAAAATTCCGAGGGAGACAAAAAGCCGTTCTTTGTAACTTTGCCGATTGGTAAAGTGGGCGCGCGTTCGCGCAACAAGCGCAATTATCCACGCGAGGCGATTCAGGAGATTGTGCGTCAGATTAACACGAATCAACCCAGTGGTAATCTGGGCCACCCTAAAAGTGGGGCCGAAAGTGGAAATGGGTTTAATCTACCTGCGATTTACTGGGTGGGAGCCATCCTGGAAGAATCGACAGGCGTGGCATGGGGTAAGTTTTATGTGCCGATGTACCGCCAGGATTTGCGTGAATACTATCGCCTGGCGATGCGCCGGGGCGCAAACGTGGCAACATCGTTACTCGGCACTACAGAGATCGATGCCAACGGCAATGTAATCAACCCGCAAATCACCTGGATTGACGTGGTTAATCCTCACGAGGCGGGAGTACTCGAAGCGGTTGGCAAACCCCAAATCACGATGGAAACAACAATTGATCCTCAAGAGGAGGAGAAAATGGAATACGGAGATTTGATCGCTGAACGAGACACGTTCAAGCGACAATTGGCCGAAGCGCAGACCGAAGTGGCTACGCTAAAAACTAACGCCCAGGCTACAGCGCAGACGCTGACTAGCTTGAGCGAAATCGCGGGCAGCGCGAATGTAGGGGAGACCCTCAAGGCGCTTCAGACGCTCCAAGAACAAATCAACACCGAGTTGAAGACGGACAAGCCTTTAGAGGCCATTCGGACGCTGAAGACCGAACGTGATGGACTGGCCGAGGCGGTCGGTTCGATTGACGCGGTGAAAGTTCTGCGCGGCACCTTTGCAGAGATCGAGACTCTGGTCGGTGACAAACCGGTGGAATCTATTAAAGCGCTGCAGGGTGATCTTGCCGCTGCGCGAACGGAACTTGGCGAGATGCTCAAAGAAACCGTGAAGTTGTCGGTTGACACCGAAGTGAAAGTGCCCTCGGCGCGGCCAATGGTGCTCAAACTTCTGGAAGCCAAACAGCCACAGAATCGTGAGCAGGTTAAGACCATGTTGAGCGAAATCCTGGACAGCGAAGAGGTTAAGGCTTTGCTGGTGGATCAGGTTAAGAAAACAATGGGCGGCGCACAACGGGGCGCTGTGGTTACCCCGCCCTCTGAACAAAAAGGTAAATACTTCACGATCCCGAAGAGGGAGGACTAAATGACCACGTATACAGCAGGGCAATGGAGCGAGTTTGAGAGCGACGGCAAAGCGGTGAATGTGACCCTGTCTTACACCACCCCGGCTAAACAAGTCGCGGTTGTGGAAGGGTTTCTGGGGATCACCAACGAGGCGGGTGTTTCTGGTGAAGTTGTGGCGCTAACCCAGGATCGGCGCGAATATCAATTCACTGTGCCGTCGACACTAACTGTCAACAAAGGCGACACCGTGTATGTTGACACCACGGATACGACCGGGCACATTCCAGACGATACTGCCTATTCAACTACCAGCGGCAGCAACAGTCCGCTATTCAAAGCAACGTCGGCAAAAGACGCCAATAACTGCGTCACAGGAATCTTGCTTCAACCGCAAGCTTAAAGGAGGCCAGGAATGAAACTCATTACTTCTGCTACGTTAAAGAAAAATCGGCCTCGCACGTCTATGGCGGCTGATTTCAAACTAAGTGAGCATTTTCGCATTATCGAACAGCGCGGCGCTGAACAAACGCTGGTCGAATTCATTGGTTCGCAGGACTTCCCTGCGGAGTTTCGCACGATGCAGCAGTACGAAGTTGACGCGGGGCGCGACTCCGAACCGGTGCTCTATAACGACATTTACAACGTCGTCTCGAACTCTGAACTGCCTGAGTGGATTCCTATTTATCGCACCGGCCCGGCTGGCGTGGTGCTTGAGGAAGTCTTTGAAGGCGGCGAAGTTAAGTTTATGACCATCGGGGAGAGCCAGGACTCGGTGCACGTTCGTCAGTGGGGCGTCGGGCTTGAGTACTCGAAGAAAATGCTGATGTACAATTACATGTGGCAAATGGGCATTATGGAACGTCAGCTTGGCGTAGCCCACAATGCGCTGTTGAACCACTTGCATTTGTCGCCCATTCTCACGGCCACTTATGCCGCTGCGAACCAGACGGCTGCCGTGACTGGCGCGGGGAGTCTCGAGAATAACTACCTGCGCACGCTTGAAGCTGCTGTAAGCGATGGCGAAGATGACGAGGATAATCCTCGCCGTGGCCCGTATGCTCTGATCATTTCCACCAGCAACCGGTTTGCGATGGAACGGGCCTTGACGACCGTGCCACAGGAAGGTTTCGAGAAGCAAGGATCGGTGATCGGGGATATTGATACGGTTGTGGTGTATAATGGGTGGAAGGGCAAACGCGGCAAGTTGTCGACCACTTATGCTGGCGTGACCGCCAACAAAGCCTATCTGGTGAGTTTGCAATTCAAGGATATGGACTTCCAGAGCTTTGAGAAACAACCGTTGCAGTCAACTATTGGAAATCCAGATGTGAGCCGTTTCATTCTGGAGCAACAGGTGTGGGACACGCATTTGGCTGTGTTTGCCAACCCGACGAGGGCGGTACAGGAAATAACACTGCCGACCAGCGCATCCTAAATAGTCTGAGGGGACACATACAATGTTAGTTACAACTGATCGTTGTCGCGAGGCGACAACCTGTCGTGCTGGTGGAGGAGCCTTACGTGAGGTATTGAACCTGGGGAGCCTCCACCTCAGTGCTTTTTTGCAAGTAAATGAAGCTGAACCTCCAAGTTATCCTCTTGTTTTGACCGTCGGTGAAAAAAGTGGCCTTATTCAGCTAAAACACACCGTCGATCACGATCTACTTTACAGAAACTACTGGTATCGCAGTGGCACCAACGAAACGATGGTTAAACACCTGGTCGAGTTGATGCATACCGCTGCTTCGCGTGCTAACTTGCAGCCTGGCGACATTAGCCTGGATATTGGCTGCAATGACGGCACACTGTTAAATGCAGCGCCTGAAGGGGTATATACCATCGGGTTTGATCCATCCAATATTCAACCTGAAGGCATAGACGAATATATCCCTGACTTTTTCTCCCCTGGATTTTTAGGCCAGCGACGGGCAAAAGTCGTTACCTCAATCGCAATGTTTTACGATCTGGATAACCCGGTAGAATTTGCTCAAAACGTAGCGGATGTTTTGACCGAAGATGGTTTGTGGGTCTGCGAGATGCATTACTCGCGGGCCATGATCAATACTTTCGGGTTTGACGCAATTTGCCATGAGCATTTAGCGTATTACGATCTGTGCTCACTCGAATTTGTACTCGATCAGGTTGGGCTAAAAGTGATCGACGTTGAGCGTAACGTGATCAATGGCGGATCGTTTAGGGCTTATATAGCCAAACATGGTACTGCTAGCATCGCAGTGGATCAAATGCGTCAGATCGAACGCCAGAATCCGATAGATTTTGTGATGTTCGAACGCGGCATTCGACGGCAAAGAGACGTGTGTCGCGCCATGCTGCATAACCTCAAAAATGAAAACAAATTAGTCCTGGGGTATGGAGCCTCAACCAAAGGCTCCACGATAGCTCAATATTACGGCATTACCCAGGATTTAATGCCAGTCATTGCGGATCGTAATCCGCTCAAGTGGGGACTGTATTGTTCAGGCACTGGCATTCCTGTTATCAGTGAAGAAGCGGCTCGTAAAATGGAACCGGACGTATTTTTCGCTTTTCCTTATCATTTTATCGAGGGATTCTTGAAACGAGAAACTGAACATTTGGCGCGTGGCGGTAAATTTATGATCACCGTGCCCCAACCGAGGCTACTCCCATGACTTATTCAACATGCCTTAACTTTTCAGATTACCCGGTGTTAGCTGACGAAATTGCCAACTTTGATACAGTACGTGAATTGTTAGAAGTAGGGCTGGATACCGAACATCGCGCCTGGGAGTCGGCCTTAGCACTACGTGCCGTTCAAGAACGAGGTTGTGAGACCGTGCTCGTTTTAGGCGGTCACCAGACAGTGCTCCCTGCAATTTTTAGAGATCGCGGTCTGACCGTCACTTATCTTTCATCGGTTGTCGAAATGAGCGCGCTACATTTTACGATGAAATATGATGCCATTGTAGCTTTGTCGGTTTTGGAACACGTGGACGATCCGAATACGCTATACAATCATCTGTTAGATCAAGCCAACAAGGTAGTGGTGATCACAACCGATTGTTCAGCCAACGGACAAGTTTATACGGTCGATCAAAAGCGGACATATACCCCACCGATGCTGTGGCAATTGTTTATGATAGCTGAATATAAAGGCTGGCGCACATTTCACCGGCCTTATTGGGGCAATATTGAACCGCTGGTTGAAGGGGCTTATAGTTTGGCCTCTCTGTGCCTCTACAAACCGCAAGAAACACTCAGACCGTATGATTTAACCTTGTGCTCTATCATGCGCAACAGTATGCCCTATTTGCCGCGTTATCAGCGTCAGGTACATCAAGTACTGGAGCAATTTAACCACGTTCACCTAATTGTGGTCGAAGGAGACAGTACTGATCAAACCAGAGCGACTCTCGAAAAATGGCGAGACGAACTCACCATGACCGGTCACACGCTCGATGTAATTCGTTACGACACCGGTGCGCCTATGATCGGATCGGTCGATCACTCCGGTCGCTGGATTAATCTGGAACGGTGCTGGAATGAAGCGTTGTGGCATGTAGAACCGTTATCTGGTTGGGTCGTTTGTGTAGAGTCTGATCTGATTTGGGATTGGGCTGCATTACGTACCTGTATGGATACTATAGAGAATTTAACGGCAGATGTGGTTTGCCCGCTGTTGATGAGCTTCAGTAAAGAGGGTTGGTTTCACGACATCAACGGATTCGTAGACAAGGTGACCGGTGAAAACTTCACCAATGAGTATCCGTGGGCACCCGCTTGGGATGGTCTCAAACGGTATATTCCGTTGGTGACCGGTGGTGGCATGCTGGTCTGTCACGCTGAAGCATTAAGCGGGGCCGAATGGCATAACAAGTGTCGTTTACATTTTAGGACTGGATTGCGCATGGTCGCTGACATGCATACAAGGATATACCACCCGTGACTCAAATAATAAACCTTTACTCGGCGTTGTGGAATCCGCTGGATTCTTATGGACGGTTGGCACATGAAACACGGAAAGCACTCACACGTTTGGGTGTGTATGTGAATTGTTTTGGTGAAAAAGCGCCGCAAGAACAACCTATTCGCCCTGCATGGGGCGGGTTGTTTATTTCTCCGGCTGGTTATTACGATCAATTGAATAATCCATTATCGTGCGATGGCCCGCGTGTAGCAGTGACCATGTTTGAAAGCACGCATTTGCCTCCCAAGTGGATAACACCGCTCAATCAATGCGATCATATCATCGTTCCGGCGCACTGGTTAGTTGATGTGATGGCCGACAATGGCGTAATGGCTCCGGTGAGTGTTGTTCCGTTGGGAGTGAGTGAACCTTATTTGCATTGTGCGCCTCGGAATGCCAGGAACAAAGTGTGCACTTTTTATATCGTCGGTGATTCAGGGGTACGAGGGCGAAAAGGCTGGAGTTTAGCTGGTTGGGCTTTTGTAAAAGCGTTCGGTGACAGCCCTAACCATCGTCTGATTATCAAAGCGCGAGCAGGCGGCATGAATTTTACCTTCACCAACCCTAACATTACGTTGTTGCAAGGAGAATATTCCGATAGGGCTATGCACGCCCTATATTGCAGCACCGATGCGATGGTTTTTCCGAGTCGGGGCGAGGGTTTTGGATTGCCACCTCGTGAATATGCGGGATCGGGTGGGGCTGTTGCTGTTACTAACTGGAGTGGATTGACGGACGATTTGGATGCGTGGGGTTATCCATTACCTTATCGAATGACTCGTGCCTGGCAAAGCAACACCGATTACAGCGCATTGGGTGGCCGATGGGCAGAAGCAGGCGTGGATGAGATCGCAGAATGGATGTTATGGTACAATGATCATAGAGCAGAGGCTAACGAGCGAGCCGTCGAAGCAGCCAAAGCGATAAAGCGTCTGTATTCGTGGGATAATTTTGGTGCTCAAGTGCTGCGCGCTTGGGAACAAACTTGCGAGGATTTTTATGGTAACAGCATTACAGCGAAATCGACTGCGCGTTGATGTGGGGGATCGTAATACTCCTCCAGCGTTTTCCGATTCGGAAATAGACGATCTATTTTTGCAGGCGTCCGAGTCTGGATATACCACCGATCTTGGGCAAGCAGCTTTTGCCAGATTGCGCGCGGTGGAGCGTTTATTGGCCGGGTCTGCCAATATGACTAACTACACGGCCAATCAATCCAGTGAGAGTTTGTCGGATATGTTCGCGCATCTGAAAGACCTGCGCAAAATATATGACGACGATCTTGCTAAAATTGATACTGTCGTAGGTACGTCTGTGATGTGGGGTGCGCCTCGTAAAAAGCCCACTCGGTTACAGGAGTGGCCCGATGCCTGATATGGGATTGTACTCCAGTGCAATGGCTTCTCGCCTCCAACCAGAGGCGGAACGTGCTGCACGTGCCTGGGCACGGATTCAGGATAAAAAGACGGATATTGTAATCATTCGGGATGGCACCGAGTTACCTGAACAGTCCGTGCGCCTTGAATACGATAATGCGGGGCGTATCGTTCAAACAGTGATCGGCGGAAAGTCAAAACAAGGATTAACTGTATTTGGCGTGCTCAATCATCCAGACTCAAGTATCAGCGATACGGATGTAATTGAAAATGATCGGTTTATCGTGGGCAACAAAGAATACAAGATCATTTCAATCCTGGTGCAATTAGGCGAGATTCAGGCATACGCTGTCGATATGAATTAAATTCCGAATTGTTGGGAATTTCAACATGGGCAAAGTGATCAAAACTAAAACAACCAACGGGCAACTGGCCTCTGCTACTTATCGTCAATATGGTAATCGACAAAAAGATCGTATTGCCATATTTGATCGCCAGAGCGCGTTGGTGGCAATGCGTATGCGCGATAAAATGCCCGATGCCAGGACTCGCCAGGATATTCTCAGTCGAGCCGAGAAATATGTCCCTGACATGGTTAAAGAAGCGCGCGAGATAGACCGGTTGGCGCTTAAGAAAGTTATGAAAAAGTAGATGAAAAGTTGGGCCAAGATTGAATGGACAACTCCCCCGGATATATGGATAGAAGGTACGCGTCGTTGGACTCGTGCCATTTACACTGCATCAGTGAACGCCTGGAATGATCGTTTACCCGACATTGTAAGCTGGATGCAGCAAAACGCACCGTGGGTAGATCAATCCGGCGAGGCACGTCGCCAACTTCAGGCAGTTTTGTTCCCCGTTTTGTACGACTGGATTACCTTAGCGGTTATTCAAGGCGCTCCTCACGGTAAATTTCTGGAATTGAATTACTTCGGCAAATACAGCATTCTTGCTCCCGCAATTGATTACTGGGGGCCAATCCTCATGGATAACATTCAAGCGATTCTACGCTAAAGATTGACGAATTATGGATGTGGTGTACAATGGATGAAGATAAAACAACGGTATCTCAACAATCTGAAGATACACGCTCTGATCACGATATTTTATTGAGTATCGAATTGTTGCTTATTCGGATGGTGGAACTAATGGGGCGTTATCCTGTGGTAATGGGGCCAAACGATCAAATATTCACAGTTGATGGTCAGAACTTGGATAAACGCTTGCTCGAACAGATTAAACAAGCGCAACGCATATTGGATAACCGGTATCGTAAATGAGCATTGAAAGTTCACTCCGCACCTATTTGTTGACTGATGCAACCCTGGTTGCTTCAGTGGGTGCGCGTGTTTATGCTTATCCAGCGCTTAAACGAGGCGGATTAACGCGGGCAAATTACCCAGAAGCATATGGTACGACCGGTCTATTGTTGGCTTGTTTGGTAATTAAAGCCAGAGCGTCAGTGCCCGATAGGGCATTACGTGACTCAGGAGCACAAGTTAAGGGAATGCACCAGATTGTACAATGTCAAAGCATTATCGATGGAGACGCAGGTTATATCACCATCACAACAATTCGAGATCGAGTGCGGATATTGTTAGATGAAAAACGAGTAGCCAGTGCAGGCATTGGCCGGTTGGTTAACCGTATTGAGAACGAACGGGACACGGAGTTAAACGACGCCTGTTTTCATAGGGATGACTTCGAATATGTCTATGTTTTGGGATAGGAGATAACAATGCCATCGATATTTGGGCTAGCTGGCCCTCAGTTCGGATTAGTTGACTGCCAGATTGCAAAAAACAATCTTAATGGTACGTTTGGCACAGAAGAAGATGTACCATCGGTGCAGTTGTTGGATGTGAAATACAATACCACGACTGCGAATCTTGAAGGCGACGATACGATCACTGCCGTGCAAGCCAGGGCTATCTCTGCCGAGGTCACATTGCGCTTTGGTTCGATCAAGCAGGAAGTTTTGGAGATCATTACCGGAGAGACACTGGATGAGAGTGGTGCGACTCCTAACAGGCGTAATCGGCTCAAGTTTGATGGCGCACCCGGGTTTCCGTGGTTTGCGCTGTGCGGACGCGCAGACGCTGCTGAAGACGCGATTTCAGCTACGCTGGTGTTTATTCCTAAGCTGAAATGTACCAGTGGTTTTGCTGTCAGGATGGAATATGGGGCTTTCTCTATTCCTGAAATCACAGCAATCGCCGTGAAAGACCCGGATTATGGGTGCTTTTTTGAAGTTACCGAGTATGAAACTGCACCAGTGGTAACTATTCCGCCGCAAGCATAAAAAAGTTTAGGGGACATAAAAAAATGGCAAAACCACGACACCTTGTACCAACGAGTGCCTCTGACTGGGCACCCAAGACCGTTGTTAAACAGTTACCTTCCGGTAAGATAGCCGAGTTACAACCGGTCGGTTTGGATTTTTTCATCAACATGGATCACATTCCAGACTCGCTTACACCGACGATTTTGGAAATGTTCAATCCTTCAGACAATAAAGTGTTCGCAATCGACACAAAAACCATTGAAGGAATCAAGAAAACCAGGGATTTTCTTGATTTGCTGTGTATTGCTTGTTTTGTGACACCTAAAGTGGTGGACAGCAACCCAGATTATGTTAATGGGGAAATTAGCGTAAGAGACATTTCGTTGATTGACAAGGAGGCCGTAATGGAGTTTTTTAACGCTCCAGCGACTGCCCTGACCTCCTTTCGTGAGAAACAAACTGATGATGTGGTCAGTTTGGACGGTAGCGAAGTCAACGGGCCGCAGTCCGAGTGATATTGTTGGTGTAGCTGAATGGGCTACCACAAAGATCGGAATGCCTGATTTATGGACGGTTTACCAATTCGATCATGCGGTGTCTTTTTTTGGCAACACTATCGAGTCGATGCTTACCGAAACAGTGGGGCCAAAACACACACCGCGTTATCGACTGGAGGACTTGTTACAAGATAATCGGCAAGACAGTGTGTCATCCTTTGTTGATTCGGTAAAACACATCAAAGGGGCCGTCCGTGTAAGGAAAAAGAAAAACGGAGTAGCACATGTTTCCGGGCGGTAGTGCAGCCAATATAGGTAGCGCGCAAGGCGCGATAGTTATAGATACCCGTGGACTAGAAACTGCCGTCAACGCGGTGCTCTCTGCCGTCAATCGAATCAATGGAGCGGTCAACCAGGTTGGCAATACTGGTCGCTCTCTTGAGGACAATTTAGGCAAACCGCTCAACAACGTTAATAATCAGGTCAATTCACTGACCAAAGCAGCGGCAACCCTGGCCGCTATTTTTGCGGGCATGAAGATCGGGGAACTGGCTGCGGAAACCAGCCAGGCGCTGATCAGTGCCCAAATCCGCTTTGAAGCCATGACCGGTTCTGCTGAAAAAGCAGAAAAACAAATCTCCTCGATCCGAGATCGCGCGAAAGAATTAGGCGTCCCAGTCAACAAAGCTTTAAATACCTTCGCGGGCATTGCTCCGCTGATTCAAAAAGGCAAAACTGGCCTTGACGCTTACGTGTCGGTTATGTCACGGTTGGCTGTCCTGGAGCCAATGCAAGGACTCGAAGGCGCTGCATTTGCAGTGCGCGAGACTCTCTCAAACGTTTCTTCTGGGCTGAACAATTATCGCTCGCTGGCAAACCGCTTTAACCTGTCAATGGGCGACATCAAAAAAGCAATGGCTGAGTCGGGCAACGACGTGGCGATTGCCCTCGACAAAGTGCTCAATAAAATGGGCATTACCGAAGATTCGGCCAAACGTATGGCGAATACCTTTATGACGGCTGGTCGGGTGCTGACCGATGAGTTTGGCCGCAGTTTGTCTAATGCGCTAGGCCCACTGTTTGACACCCTGACTCCTATCATTCAAGGCGTGACCAAGTTTTTATCCACGTTAAACGATGCCGCACCTGGGTTGCTCGGTTTTATCGGCACTGTTACCGCGTTGACGGTTGGTGTTATCGCGTTATCGGTGGCACTCGGCAAAGTTTCATCTGCGCTTAAAATACTAAAGGCGGCAACCGGTGGTGGGTTAGGCAAAACTGGGTTAGGGATCGCTTCTCTGGGTGTTGGCGCAGAAATCGGCGTGGGCATCGTTAAACTCGCCGGTTCGTTATTCAACGATGCGCGAGCTAAATCTTTTGATTTATCTAAGGCATTTGAGACCGTTAAACAAGCGCTGTTCATTGCTGGCATGGCCGTAGTTGATTTGTTTTTCAAAATCGTGGTGGCAGCACAGGGAGTCACCGGTGCGTTTAGCGCGTTAGATGAACGTATCAAGAATGCTGCGGCAAACAAAGGGTTTAGAACCAACGCTGAAATAGAAGCGGACAAAAAGAAAGAATTATGGGCACCTTCTCCTATTCAACAGGCGCAAGACAAACGCATTGCTGAGATTCAAGCCAAGCTAAAAGAACCGTCGCCGCTCAACAATCCGCCGACTCAAGAACAACGAGCAAACTGGACTCCAGAGATGGAGCGCTGGTGGGCCAGTTTGGAGGCAGATAGAAAAGCGCTTAAAGATGAGCTTGCTACAATAAAAGCTTTACGTGGCCCTGTTTTAAATCAACCAAGCCAAACAGTTTTAACGAGCGAACAGCTAGACGAAAAAATTAAGTCGCTTCTTGCGTTAAAAAGGACTTTGTCAGCGGTTGAATACAAAGCAGCTTATGATGCTTTTATCAAAGAGACCACGCCTGTTTCTGGTTACAACGCGGATCAACTCGGCACGTTAATCGAGCGAATGCGCGCGTTGACCGATTTAACCGGTGGATTAGTGGGCGCTCCTGCTGACACTGGAACAACAACTGCTACAGGTACTGTTGCAGTGACCGGTTTGTCTGAAGACATAATCGATGCGACTAAGGATTACTTGGCTGACATCGAGAAGATCGAAGAAGGAGCCGGTGAAGATCGGATCAACCTTACCATTGACGATGAAGAAAAACGTAATGACATCATCGCCAAATTCGCGGATAAACGCGCCGATCTGGACAAAAAACTAGGTGAAGAACTGGCTGATCTGGATGCTAAAAAAGCAGACGATATTGCAAAGGTGCAATCAGATCGGCAAGAAAAAGAATCTAAAACGCGCACTGATTTTGCTGACTCTGAGACAAAACGACTCGAAGATCATTATAAAGAGCTTGATCGGTTACAGCGCGATCATTATCTGACGCTCCAGGAAGCGGCGGAACGGTTGGATGCATATGCGATTGCCAAAGAAAACCGCAATTACGCGCAACGTGAATCCGATCTAGTTGATAACTTCGGTACAGAGACCTCGCGGCGCAAAGCAGAACTTGAAAAGCAAATCGTTGATCAACGTAAATCAGATGCGCAACGTATTACCGAGATTGAATCACAAACCGCCAAAGAGCGACAAAAACTGCTGGACAAGAATGCCCAGGCATTGATTGATCTCAATGTTCAGGAAAAGAAAGAGCAAGACGAGCGTATTAAGGATTATAACCAGCGCTTAATTGAGATCAACAACCAGGAAACAAAAGAAAAAGTGGCTCGGAACGAAGCTTTTGTGCAACAATTGGCCGAGGCAGGTGATAACAATGCAAAGTTGCTTGAAATTGCTCGGAAAGGTGGAGTGGACATTGCAAAGGCGTCGCAAAGCCTAATTGACAGCATCCTTGCACAATACAAGGTTGCACAGCCTACATTGTTGACGTTTTTAAAAGGATTGCTACCTGAAAACATTCAGGACTCGCTGGATATTGTAGGAAATCAAATTCAGGCAGCGATTGATCTTGTCAACAGAGTAAGAACGTCAATCGGTCAACAACCAGATGCAAAATTTGTTCAAGACGAATTGACGCGCAAATTAAATGCTGCGGCATTTGCTCAACCACAGGGTGGCAAATACAACGAGATGGAACTGGCCGTCCAAGAAGTTGTAGCATTCCTGTACAGAGTGGACACGGTAATAAAAAAGGTAGATACTACAAAAATTGCAGGACAAGATCAATTAAAAAACCTGCCTGACATACTCAACTTGTTTTTTGGCGATGTAGGCCGTGCCATAGGCACTGCGGCAGCAATGGCGCTCAATATAAACAATTCAGTTTCGAGAGCAACGAGTCCTTTACAGAATTTAGCGGATACCTTTAAAAATTGGGGCACCTCCGTTGCCAATACGATAGGAAGTATTTATAGCAGTCTACGTAATATTATCAATGCGGCTAAAGAGCGAGTCGAGAATAACCAGATCGTGCGTACCGGCCAGCGAGTTGTGACGCAGTTTGCAACAGGCACTTCGCGTCTGGCCGAAACCGGGTTGTTTTACGGGCATCAGGACGAGATTGTAGTTAACGCTCGTGCTTCTGATGCAATACGCAGTATGATGGGCAATGGATTTACATCAAATCAACTGGCAAGTGCAGTTATGGCTGGCACACAAAGATCGAGCAACGCAGGCGCATTTCAGTTCAGTGAGGGTGCCGTCCAGATTGTGATGGGCGATGTGGGAAATCGGTCTGATCAGGAAATTATCGGACTGGCTCGTGAAGGACTGACTCAAGCGATCAATGAATGGGTCGCTAAAAGCGCGAGGACGTCGTAATGACTTACAAAATCGCATTGGGTTATGACAATACGGCAGGTTATGTGGATATCGCCCCACAACCTGCGTGTTCGGGCATTTTATACAGCGAGTGGGCTTATTTACCTGCAGGGGGCATTGAACCACAGGGAGATGCTCAAGCGGATTTGGTTTATAATGATGCGTTGTTAGCCGATGAGTTTTCCACCTTATTGACCAGTATGGGAATCAACGCAGATTATTGGACAGAGGTAACGATCAGTTTACCGATTGACGACCGCACTTTTGGGGATTTTAACGCGGTGATTTGTCAACCTACCTCAAAACGTTATCGGTTCTGGTACGGGGGAATCATCTTTCAAGTACGAAAAATCGAGGAGATTGTATGACCTGGCGGTTGCAACCCCAACGTTATACCTATTATGCTTATTTGTTAGCGCCCACAAAAGTATTTGAGGCACTGGTCAATGGAAGCACCTGGGAATATCCATTGGCCGAAGTTACCTTTGATGGGGTGTTAACCGGGGCATACACCGATCTCAGTCCCAATTTGATGGTTACTTTTGGCACGACTCGTGGCGGCAGTGATTTAGGTATACAACGAGTGCGCCCCGGATCAACCGCCAGTACATTAAAAATAGGCTGGTCGAGCCGAGGTACGCACGACGGCGAGGTTGATCTCCAGAACGATACCTATATTACAGTATGGAATCTGCGCGTGGTAACTCCTAAAATGCCACGCATTACTGACGATGGCACGATTTACAAAGACTATGATTTAGATTTTGCGACCTATGGTCTGGAGCCTCCCCCGGTGGCTAATGCAGGGCCAGGTTATGGTGAATTTATCGATCCAGACACCGATATTGTTACGGTGCCCTTTGCCGATCAAGGTTCGTTCACAACGACCGATGGAGCAACGATAGCGACTCATGCTTGGGATTTTGTAGACGGCACTCCGAGTAGCAGTAGCAGCGCAAGTCCGGGAGACGTGACATTCCCCGCAGGATTTAGATACATAGCGCATACAGTGACCGACAGCGAGGGACACAGCCATACCGCCTATGCGCCGGTCGTTGGAGCAGAAAAGACTGGTGCTAACCGCCCCATCAAATGTATCATCACTCGCCACAACCAGCGTATTGAAGGCACAGAGATCAAGATTAAACTCTTGGAAAACGCTCCTCGTTCCACCTATATTGATCACACTTTGATTATGATTTGGGCGCGGGAAGTTTATGGGGCGACATTCAGACAAACAGGTGCGTTACACAGCAATACCAGCGTAACTGGACTGGCAGGCACCAAACGAATTGTGGCAGGGATGAGCGTTAGCGGCACCGGAATACCAGCCAATACGACAGTCGCTGCAGTAGTGAGTGCTTCGCAAATCACTTTGTCTCAAGCGGCGGCCATCACCGGTGCATCAACCCTGGTTTTTGGGGCGATGGTCGGTTCTCTGGCTGGAGTCTCTGGTCGTGAACATATGGTCTTTGTTGGATGGGTACAGAATGAAGATCATACTATAGATTCACTTCAACACGGAGTAATGAAGGGCAGTATATTAACGTGCGTTGATGTGGCGAGGCGTTTAGCGGCATTACCTGGATTTCCCCAAGAAATACGCAGAAAAACGATGGCAACCACGTGGACTGAAATGCAGATCGACAAAGCGCCTGCGCATATCGGACGGTATATCCATTATTTGTTACATTGGCATTCAACTGCGTTAGAACTGGCCGATTTTACATGGGCGGGTACAGACTATCCGTTTTCGTGGTTACAGAGTGATGGCGCTTCATTATATGAACAAGCAGACGGTCGATGCCAGGCTATTGCTGGCCGGTTAGGTTGTAATCGGCAAGGTCAACTTAAAATGGTATTCGATCCTCAGTTACAATTATTGGCTGATCGTACCAGTACAATCGTGACCGATATTGACGAGACAGACTGGATCGGAGTGCATTACACCTATGCCGCTTCCCCGAGAACGCACTGGTCTCGCGAGGGAGCGGTATTGATCAGTACTGGAGATGCAGATTCGGAAGTACCCATTGCGTATTTTGCCATCGCTCCTGGGCGAGCGCCAGGATGGGGACTCAATGCAGAAGACAAAAACTATCAATTAGTCAAAACGGAACAAGAGTTATACGACCGAGCAGGCCGACGTTACGCCGCTTTGTTAAACAATCGTTACGGATCAATGGATATAGAACTCGTACACGGTGGAGAGATCGGCATTGATCCAGCCGAGATGACCTGGGTGCGTTTAACTGTTTCTGCAGCAAACGGAGATCGCCGGGGAGGAACGTTTACCGATGATCGGTTATTGCCTGTCGAGGTGAATTATACTTATAATGCACAAACAGGAGTCCGCAAAGCAACTGTTGCGTGCGAACGCGAGGTGTTAGGTGATATTGCTGCTGTATCTGATCCACAACCAACCGCACAAGCAGATACGATAGGCGATTGGTCAGGTGGCGATTGGGCCTCTGATCAAATAGACACCTCCATTAACCTGAATTTACCTGATTTTTCGATCACAGATTGGAATGCTGAAGTCGCTTACGATCCAGCAGTGTCTGCGCCAGACCCTAAAGGAACAGGTGCGCATTACGGACGAATGTTCGCGTTAGTAAATGATCCTTCAGATACTGACAACTGGCGTGTCGTGAGCATCACCTGGCCTGCCGGGACTGTATCTTATGCGGATATATCTCCTACGAGTGCACAACGCACCATCGTTGGTATACCGATCCGTATGGTGATCGATCCCTTCAATTACAAACACGTCATCATAAAAGGGACGACGGGAATCGTTTATACAAATAATATAACGGTTGCTGTGCCTGTTTGGGCGCTTGTTCAGACGATCTCAGACTACGATTTTACAAAAAGCGCCTATGCTACAAAATGGCAGACTCCGAGCACTACCGAATATACAGCTTCTGTTTATACGGCTGGCGGTGGCTATTCGACATCTGATTTCAGAGATACTTCACCACAACAATTCTACCGACGCATGGTCGATCTAAAACTACCGTTCTCTCCGTCCGTTCGGTTATATTCGGTATGGATACAACATAACTATACAAAAAGTTCATTGAATGAGCACGATCCGGGGGCATTGTATTCTTATCTAATGGGGGCAGGTGGAGTTACTTTCAAACACAAAAGCGCCGATGATGTTTCTGGTAGCGATAAAATATATAATCCTACCTGTAATATACTGGCGTCATTCCTTAACGTTTTTATCCAACCAAGTATTCATTACACGGCTCAATATTCCGGTGCGGCATTGATAAAGCGCATAAAGGTTTATACTGGCCCAGGAGAAGTAGGAGTTCCCGCCTACGATTTTCAACCAGCCTGTAATCGTAAAAACACCTATTTTTGGATTTCAACGCTTGACATAGGTGGCACAGATTATATTTATTTCAACTGGACTCTCGACAACTTTACCCACATCGGCTCGTCTATTGTAGGCAAATGGGACGGTACGCTTACACACGGTTTCACGGTCAATCCACACAACTGGAGACAAATTGCAGTTGTCGCTGGATTAGTTTCCGATGGAACTGCCGCCCTGTACACCTCTGAGGATGGTGGTCAAATTTGGACAAAATCAGTGGCGTTATTAAACGCGAGGGGTGGAGCACCCTGGTGGAATTGGTCAACCCAGTCACCCAATACACGCAATAATTCGTGGGCTAATCTTTTGTGGATCAAAGGGTTGGATGGATCGAATAACTTTCAGGTCGTTAAAGGATTATCTGGTACTCCAGTCACAATTGTGACTAATGCAACCCGATACCCGGAATCTCCGTTTGCTTTAGGAGCCAACGCCCGCGATCTGGATTATGTGAACTATGTGGCACGCACTGGGCATTTTTACAAAAGTAGCGATGCCACGGCAACCTGGGCTTATACAGCAACTGCGCCAACGGTTGCGGGTACCATATATCGGGGCTGGTGGCAATGGCCGAAAGACTCAGCGTTTGAGGTATTGTTCGGAACTAAATCCATTTGTTATACCAAAGACACCGGGGCCACGTTCACCGATCTTTGGTCGAGTTATAGCACCTGGGCCAGTGGACAATATGGTAGCGCGATAGGAACAGGTATAATTAACATAGTGATCGATTTGTCACAAGATTTTGTGGTGCCTGTCATATGACATTCAGAGCGATTGAAGGATTTGTAAATACGCTTCTCCCTACGCCTTCCGGAGTATATTATCTAGGACGAGGCGATGGTACAGGGCGAGTAATTCCAGAAGAAAAATACGATGGCCCTAAAGCGGCTCAATGGCGTTCAGAACGTCAAGTATGGATTTTTAACGAGACGAGTATCACATTAGCCATTTTACGAACTGGGGTTGGTGTAGATTATAGAAATTATGCCGAACTCGGTAATTTACGACTGGAAGTTGAAACCGAACTTGTCAAGGGAACGCGTTACATCAAAGCCATTTCTCCAAAAGGGTTAGCTCTGCTTAACGGAGAAACGTTGACTGAGAAACGCCTGAATGTTTTGACTTACATTGATGCCGAGCAATTAATTAATTTACGGGCCACATCAACCAACCCCCCAAGTAAATCTATAAAGATACATGGGCCGTGGGTTTACAGGAATTCAGCGACCGGAGCTTTAGATAGTTGGGAAACCGCTGATAAAGACATATCGACCACCGTCGAAGCGCTTAATCCAGGGGAGCACCAACTCGCAGTTGTTTGTTTTGACGAAGCTGCAACGAGCGATGTGGATAAACTGGTTCTGGTAACTGCAACCGCAGCCAGCACGACAGAATCGCTCCCCGCTCGAAACGCTTTCAGCATACCAGATATTCTTGCTCTAAGCAGTGCCATCGGTGATTACAAGCCGATTCTGGCCTATTATCTATACTACGGGCAAGAAACGATAGAGGAGGCAGATCATTATAGAAAATATCCGTTGCGTGCAATTTTTTCTTCCATCGATCAACGAATAAAATTGCCAGTCGCATCGACCATGACAATCAGTTCTGGTGCTGTAACTATCACCCAAAGCTATCATATTATTGCGGCAGAATCTGGCACAGCAGATGACCTAGCGACAATCACCGGTGCAGCCCGCATGATCGTTATACTCCAGGCCGACGCAGGCGACACGATCACGCTCAAACATGGCACTGGAAACATCAGTTTGTCGTGTGGAATTGATTATGCGCTTTCTGGAAACAAAGCCTTGATGTTGGCTTACGATGGCACAAAATGGGTTGACATAGGCATTCCTGCTTCAGGGAATTATCAAACGCTTCAGGTGAACGGTAGTGCACAAACGCAACGTCCTATCCTCGATCTGGAGGCTGGAACAAATGTCACATTGACGCCTCTTGACGACGGAGCGGGCACCCGTAGCAAAGTCACGATTTCAGCTACACCAGGCGCAGGATCAGGGGCGTCCCCCTCTATTTGTGAAGGCAGATTAACTTTAACTAGCGGATCTCCTATCACAACAGCAGATGTTACAGGTGCTTCGACGCTTTACTTTTCACCTTTTCGTGGTACATTTGTTGGCACATTCAGTGCGGGAGGCACGGCTACTATTTCTTCGTTCACTGAAAAATCATTGGATATTTCGGCATTGCTGCGACACACCCTCTATGATATTTTTATCGTGGATAGCACGTTGGCGCTGGAGGCATTGGCCTGGAACGCAGCACCCTCTGCTGCTATTTCCAACGTCTCGAATGCCAACCCGTTTGTGGTGACCAGTAACGGGCACGGTTTGTTAGTTGGTGATATCGTAACAATCTATGCAGTAACCGGCGCAACGGGGGCGAATGGCACCTGGCGGATCAGCGCCAAAGATGCCAACACGTTCACCTGCGTGACCTTTGCGGCAACTAACCCAGGTGCGCCGGGCGCATACAGCGCAGGCGGTACCTGGGTGCAATCGAACTATACGGCGAGCAGGGCAACAGCGCTGGTTAACGAGCAGGGCGTACTCGTTAAAACGGGAGATAAAACACGGCGGTACCTGGGGACAATCCGCATCTTTAGTGCACTCGGCCAGACTGAAAACAGCGTGCTGCGGCGCTTTGTCTGGAATTACACGAATCGGGTTCGGCAGGATTTGGTTTCTATCCAAACCAGCTTCTCGATCTGGACATATAATTCAGCTACACCGAGGCCATTCGCTAACGATTACGCTTATCGTATTGAATGCGTGATCGGAATTAGCGAAGACATCGTAGAGGCCATCGTTTCTCATTTTAATCTGGCAGCAACCAATGTCGGCGGCGGTTGTCGCATGGGCGTTGATTCATGGAATGTAAATAGTGCATCGACCATCGGGCGTTTCACAGGAGGCGCGAGCGTTGGCGCAGGCAACTGGGGCGGGCAAACCCATGCTCGGTACATGGGCTATCTGAGCGCCGGATATCATTTTTTGTCTTGCCTAGAATCAGCGATTAGTGGCACAGTTACTTTCGGATCATCGAGTTCAGCAAATGACATCGTCGGTATATTGGCAACTATTCTGGGGTAAATCATGCACGAAAAATTTATTGTTTCGTTAATTACGATTATTCTCTCGCTACTGACTTGCGAAAGTGTATTGACCGTTGTTGATCCTACCGGTATTCTGCATTACTATAACGACGCAACCACGTTATACGTTGGCTACCGAGCCGATTCGACACGGCAGTTTGTGTTGTTACCGGATGACTATCAAATGCAACGCTGGTCGGCCACGGTGTTGGCAGATAGTTCACGCCGTGTACCTGATTCTAAAACGAACGCAGCCTGTAAATGGGTAATCCTGGGCGACAGCCTGACCTTCGGTTGGGGAGTGGACGACAAGGATACTTGGGCTAATATTCTTGCACAACAAACGGCATGTCAGGTGATCAATGCAGGCGTACCTGCATATAATATTTGGGAAATTCTGGCAACCTATCACGCCTATCCTGGTGCTGATCTCTATATTTATTTGCTCATCGACAACGACGCTGATCGTGACGCCGACAAAATGCCACTGGCAACTAAACCGTCGTCCGCTATCCTTACTTATCTAAACTATATGCGTTATCTCGGTAATTCTAACTATACAGTGCCGCAGGCTGATTTTTGGACAGCGCTGACCGAACTAGAGTCCGATCCACACATGATTGTTGTTGGATTCAATGATGCGCAACTCGCGCTGAATGTACAAAAAAACGGGAGCGTTATCCACTTGATTGCGCCTTATACAGGACGTATTTCGCGCGCCGACTGGCATCCTGACGCGCTTGGACACAGACAAATCTCCGATGAAATACAGGCGGCGATAAAGAATGTCGATCAAAAACGCAAATTCGCAACTGTTCAGAATATTGTGATACAATGAATATACGATAAAATGAAGGAGTTTTCACAATGATAGAGTTACCTGTTTCCTTGAGTGAGTTTCTCGCATGGTTGCCAACTAATGCGGCGTTTTTGCTGTTTATCGCTGTGTTTCTTGAATTGATTCCTGGATGGGCAAACTGGAATAGTAATCTCAAGGCCGCTCTTACCCTGTTGCTGGCGATTGGGCTGGCTACACTTAGTGCGGCATTAGTGCGTTGGATTCCGGCTGGCGTGCCTCCCACGGCTGAAGAAGTTTATTCGATTATCAGAAATTCGCTGGTCTTGTGGCTCGGTTCGCAATATGCGCATAACGCACTTAAACAGCGGTTGCTAAAATCGGAAACAGAAACTAAAACAACCTTCAAAGAAGGGCCAGAAGCGCCACTAGGGTAAATGATTTATGGTGAGCGTACTGAATGACCTTAGAGATCATCTGGCAGGCATTAACGGGGCACCGGTGGCCGTTGACGTTAACGACCACCAGTTTACTTTACCAGCCTCTGATCTGCTGCGCGCGTTAGGGCCAGTCGATTACGAGGGCACGTGGTGTTATCCCATCGGGACTCCAAGTAATTTACAATATCCTCCACCTAGTGAACGGTATCCGAATATCATCTGGGTACAAACTAACTACGTAGGGGCATTCTATAAACTGAACGGTACACCAAGTCGTCACACTGGATCAGACCTTGACGAGAGTGGTTATCTGGACGTAGGGGAATACCTTCATGCCATCACCAGAGGCCACGTTATTTACGCGAGTTTAATCCCTGCTCCGTCAACCTGGGGCAATGTACTGGTCATTCGTTACGAACTGCCTGAAGGCGGGTATTTTTATGCTCGTTTTGCGCATCTGAACAGTATGGCCGTCGAAGTCGGACAGGACGTTATTCCAGGGCAAATCATCGGTGAAGTGGGCAATATAGGAATGCCTACGGTGCCGCATCTTCACTGGGATATCACCAAACCTAACGACGATCTACTGGCGCAAAATCCGTTAGACTGGCCTTCAAGCCGGTTTGACGATGCTGGCGCGTTGGCGTTTATTAAACTGCATTATGTTGATCCAGGCACTTTTATCCGTGCATACTTGGTGCCTGCCCCACCGAAGCCAGAACCCGCTGGCGAATGGATGCGAGTCGATACCGCAGCGCTGAATTACCGCAACGGCAAAGGGACTGCAGCAACGATCATGGGGCATTTGCACCAGGATACATTAGCACGGATCAATGGCAGTGAAGAAATTTCTGGCAACTTATGGGGACAGATCACGGAGTGCCTGGATGCGCCTGAAGCGATAGGGTACTGGCTTGCTCGTAATCTGATGCGCTTAGATGCTCCGGTTGAAACGGTCAAACGATATGTTCAGATCGCCGGTTTGAATATCCGATTAACCACGCATATTGTTTCAACCAATATCATTGGGTCTTTGACATTAAATGCCCTGATTGATGTATCTGCAGCCACAATTGTCGCAGAGGATTATATCTGGCGGCAGTACAAGGACGGATGGGTAGCCGACGCAAAACAGGATGGCACCTGGCGGGGATTGTTAGACCGCCCTTTTGACCCTCCTGTGTCCTTGAGAAATCGTATAGGAGTTCACGTGCATTCGACTAACGCACCGAATGCAGACGTTCTAGCGATGGCACAGGAAGGATTGTTGGCTGGAGTTACCGGTCTTAACAACGCTGGATTGATTAATCTTCTGGTTGATATAGTGCCGTATGTGGTAGGTCGACTATGTTTAACTGATCACGATCCTATGCCGCCCATCCGAGGCTCGTTTAGTGATGAACAACTCGGATGGGATTGGTATTACCAACGTGGTGGAAACTTCCCATTGTATGATTACATAGAACAATTAGACCGAAAAATAATTATTCAGGGAGTTTGCGAGCAAAATCACCCTGACGATGGGTTGTTTTATATTGGTTTTATGAAGGCTGCCGAAAAAGACGGACGAAAAGTGGTAATTTTTAACGATTCGGTTGGTAACCCCTGGGACTCCGATGCGCGAAATGGATTCGGTATCTGGCGTCGTAGGATCGCGACCGGTTGTTTACGACATTGTAAAGCGAACGGACATTTCGTTGGGTATCATGGATATGGGAAACCAGACGAATATCCCGGTTCTGCGATAGGCGATGACGAAGCCTGGAAACTTTATGGCGGTCGAGTCCTTGAAGCATATGCAATTACTCTGGAAGATAGTCGTCCACCTATCTTATATACAGAAGCCGGTACTAACAGAGCAAACTATATGGGGCCAGATTTTACAGTTACGGACATGCACGGCTATCAAACCCGATTGGCCGATAACCCGTATGTAAAAGCGGTCATGTATTGGGAACTTGGTGGGCGAGGGGATCGTTCCTTTGATCGTTCGTGCATGGATGCTGCCATACCGCAAATCACGGCCTATCTACGAACGAGAAGATGACTTGACCCAATTAAAATAACTTTGAATATGTTTGATAATTTTATTCGCTTTCCGTTTTCCGTATTTTTCAACAAGCCATAATTCTGGTTCGCGATTGCCTTTTTGATTATTGCACCCCTCTATTCCGTGACATAGTGGCACTACATTCTCTGGCGTATATCCTCCGCCTTTAGATAAAGATATCCAATGATCCTGCGCCAACTTATGCCACAACCCCTGCGGACGTCCACATACCGCACAACAATTGTTAAAGTAATCAAGTGAGCGCTTCCAATCGTCCACAGTGAAAGTGGCTGGCAGTGCTTGTTTTCTTGTTCTTCTTGTTTGTACTATTTTTCTTGATTGTTCTCGTATATGCGGATCGTTTTTGTGTTGTTGATAATATTTAGAACCATACTCTAAACGTTCCGACCGGTGAGATCGATGATACAGTTTAGCATTTTTACATTTTTTTATTGCATGGGTTTTACTGTAAATAAGATCATATGCATGTTTGTCGGCGCGATGAGATTCTGTGTACTCTTGCTTGTGCTGGTGATAATATTCAAAATTGTCGTTCTTCCATGATTTGACATGATTTCTGTTACATACATGGCAATGAGAAAATAAACCTGATTTGTTTTTCTTGTATCGAGGGAAATATCGAGGAGTCGCCGGATATTCTTCCCCGCACTTTGTGCAGCGTTTAAATGGGTATGGCAAATAGATCATATAGCACCTCGTCATGCTATCTCGCAGAAGGTTGTCGGCTGATGGTACGAGTGCCATCTTTTCGGGAGCTACCCTAGCCGACAAATGGTAGTATACTATAAATTATGGTATAGTACCATAGAATATCCGTTTACCGGAAATCCTGGAGATCGCTGGCGCGGATTTGATATGGAGCCGGTTTATCCATATCAGCAACAATATCTATTGGAGGCTTAACGTGAGCATTTTTACAATTGCAGTAAACACTCTGGGAGCGAATGGATCGGCTACGGGCACGACCACCTATACGCCTCCAGTGCAAAGGGCTACAATAGAAGGATTCTTGACAGGCATCAAACTTGACTTTGCTGCTACAGCGCCTGCTTCGACAGTAGTTAAGATAGAAGAAGTCGGCGGTCTGGGCCGGACTCTCTTGACTGCGCCTGCAGGCAATACTGACATTCTATACTATCCGACAGTTCCGGAGCACGACGCTGCTGGAGCACTACCTGGCGGACGCATGTATCCCCACCTTGAATGCACAGGCATTAAAGTGACGGTCACCTTGTCAAATGCCTTGTCTCCTGCCGTCACGGTGACCTTAGACATAATGAACTGAGGCGACATGAAGACCCGAACGTTTTTAGCAATACTGGCACGAGGGTATGTCGATATAACGCCTGCCTCCATTGCTGTTGTAGCGGGGACTCCGCAGTCGGCCAACTGCGGGGCCGAATTCTCGGTTCCGCTGTCTGTTATTGTTAAAAACGCGGCTGGTTCGCCTTTATCTGGTATTGCTGTGACCTTCACCGCGCCCGGCAGCGGGGCCAGCGGCCTGTTTGCCAACGGGCTGACGACGGAGACGGTGCTCACGAATGCCAGCGGCCTGGCGACGAGTTCGCCGTTTACGGCTAGCGCCACAACGGGCGGCGCGTATAGCGTCGTGGCGAGTGCGGGGTCGCTGACGTGCAATTTTGCACTGACGAACGTCGATTACCAGGCCAAGCAACTGGCAACGTTCGGATCGGTTATTTTGGCCTATTG
>Ga0315295_10000451_pt1 | contig 35603 bp, 44 predicted proteins | sample YL17G14_0_MG_FD_204453 | JGI IMG/M metagenome (GOLD analysis project Ga0315295, IMG submission 204453) | Sediment microbial communities from Yellowstone Lake, YNP, Wyoming, USA - YL17G14_0 | ecosystem: Environmental > Aquatic > Freshwater > Lake > Sediment | place: USA: Wyoming | collected...
TTCTGGAACATCTGGAACTTCAGGATTAAATGGTAGTTCAGGTACAAGTGGAATATCTGGTTCTTCTGGAACTTCAGGAACATCTGGAACTTCTGGAATTTCTGGTAGTTCAGGATCATCTGGAACATCAGGAACATCTGGTATTTCTGGATCTTCAGGTTCTTCTGGAACATCTGGAATTTCAGGATCATCTGGAACATCAGGAACATCTGGTATTTCTGGATCTTCAGGTTCTTCTGGAACATCTGGAATTTCAGGATCATCTGGAACATCAGGAACGTCTGGTATTTCTGGATCTTCAGGCTCTTCTGGAACATCTGGAACATCAGGAACTTCAGGAACGAGAGGTACATCTGGAACATCAGGAACATCTGGTATTTCTGGATCTTCTGGAACATCTGGTACATCTGGAACATCAGGAACATCTGGATCTTCAGGATATGCGGGCACTGTTGATCCGTTATTATATTATAGTGGAACAACATTATATACTCCGGATATTCAGATATCCAGCGGATTTACGGCGCAAGGAAATCAAAATGTTAAATATACATTTACAACAACAGATTTAATATTGGATCATACTCATTATTTTGTTGAGGTGAGCGGTTCAACAGGAACAATAACAATAACATTACCAACATGTGTTGGAAAAACTGGACGAACATATATCGTCAAAAATACTGGAACTGGAATGGTTGTAATTCAGCCAAATGGCGCTGAAAAAATTGATGGAATTGCTCCAAGATATTTGAATGTTCAATATATCAGCTCGACATATATAAGTAATAATATTCAGTGGTTAATTAATTAAATTATGTCATATAAACTTTCTCCCGTTACAAACGGAAATTTTTTGAGCACGGAAACTCAGCCATATACTGGATTGACTTCAGGACAAACAATTACATTTAATAGTCAGGTTATCAGTATGGGCATTTCTTTAAGCGGAACAACAAAACTTGTTGTTACTTCAAATGGTTATTATAAATTTGACATATCAGCAATTGGAAATCAGACTAGTGGAAGCGGATTTGAATATGATATTTGGTTTAGTTTAGATGGATCACAAATCACTAATAGTAATACAAAAATTATCATTGCAAATGCCACATCAGAAGTTCTCATAACAGTTCCATTTATAATTTATATGCTACCAAATCAATATGTTGAATTGCAATGGTATTGTTCTTCCGCAAATGGAAGATTATTGGCCACAGCGGCTGGTACAAATCCAACCAGGCCGGTAAGCCCATCAATAATCTGCTCAGTTGTTAAAATAAGTGAATAATGGACCCTAAATTTGATGTGTATTTGGACCCAGTCAATAAACTTGTTAGAGATAATAATTCATTGATATTGCTTAGATATGGAAGTACAACGCCAACACAAACCCCATCTATGTCTAAAACGCCATCATTAACGCCATCATTATCAATTTCAGCAACAAGAACACCAACACCAACACCAACACCAACAGTAACAATAACTCCAAGTAGAACACCAACGCCATCTCCAACTTTGATAAATGTAAGTTATCGATATATTGGCGATGACACTGGCGGTAATGCGGGTAATAAAATAAGTAGCAATTTGAGACTTGTTTTTGGCGGTACATTTACAAAAACAACTGTCAATTGGGGTGTTTCAACAGATTCAACAAGTAATGGAACAACATCTACTTTAGATAATAGCGTTCATGCATATAGAAGCATTGCAAAAGTCGGAGGAGCTTTAGCTCATTATTTATGGGATGTAAATTGTATAATAAAACATAACGGATCTATTATATTAAATGAAACTCATAGTTATGGCGGATCATCAATACCAACAACTCCAACAACTTTAGATGATGATTTTCAAAGTGGCACATTCACATCAAATTATGGAGATACAATTGAAGTAATTTGGACAGATAATGTCAGTTAATTAAAGAATAAAATAAAATGAAAGCATTTATTTTAAAATATAGAAATCCGATAATCTTTTTTATTATTCAATCTCTTCTTGTTTTTGCTTATTATTCTTATAGGCCAAAATTAGTATATGATGCGGAAGGTAAAATTATCCAAATAGATAAGAAAATAGATGGAATTTATTCAACAATTAAATTACTGGCGCAAAATGATTCCATAATCAATGTCCAACTTATGCATTATCCCGCAATTCATCCTATTCCAATTATTCCTTCAACCAGAATTTCTTCCACTTATAATGAAAGAGTAGATCCAATTAATCATGAAAGAATGTTCCACTGGGGTATTGATTATCTGGCGAATATCGGAACACCCGTTTATGCAACCGGAGATGGAATTATTAATAATGCGGGAACCGTTGATGGTTATGGAAAAAATATTAAAATAAATCATGGCAATGGATATGAAAGCTCATATTCACATTTGTCTGAAATTGATGTTGCAATAAATCAAGATGTCAAACGAGGTGATATAATTGGCAGAGTTGGAAGCACAGGAAAATCAACAGGAAATCACTTGCATTATGAAATTCTTTATTTGGAGAAAAAAATAAATCCAAATATCTTCATAAATTGACCACACGAAAAAATGAAAAATAAGTTATATAATTATAAATCGTTATTATGGAAAAAGGAATATTAACATTGGAACAAGAAAAAACACTGGCTTCTTTAGTTGATGAAACTATCAAATTGAAAGGCGTTCTTGAATTTATTGACGGATATGTATTCAAAGCTGTTATTACATTTATTGATGATACATATGTTGATAAATTAAAAGAAGAAATAAAGGTTCAATTAGCGGCAGTTGTCGACGCAATAATGAAAAATGATGTTGCTTTGGCCGAAGAATTGGCTGGAGATCTCATTAATAATTTAGTTGACATACCAGGACTTGATGAAGATACTGAAGGCTTGCTTTTCAAAGGCGTAATTGAAATTCTGGTTGCAGCCATATTGAATTGGATCAGCAATAAAAAAGGAGAAGTTGTCAAATTAAAAATTATGAGATAATATGCCAAACGTACAACCAGGTGAATCAAAAGATGACTTTCTCAAAAGATGCATTCCGATGCTTCGTAATGAAGGTAAACCAGAAGATCAGGCAATAGCTATATGCGAATCAATGTATGAAGAAAAAAAGATGAGCGCATATGAAAGAACCTGCAAAAAATTAAATATAAAACCATATGTCAGATAATTTAATAAAATTCAAAACTATAGAAGTTAATAAGGAAAATTTCCTTCAGGTTATTAATCCAGACCAGCAAGTCAATGAATATGACGGTATTCTATATTATAATACCGGAATATATGGCTCTAAATATGATAATGCGTTTCCTCAATTTTTACTGGATCTATATATAAATGCAACATCGGTACATTCGAATTTCATTAATCTCAAAGCCACATTAATTCAAGGAAATAATTTACAAGCTGAAGATGATACTCAAGCATCGCTGGTAGATCCATTTTTGATGAAATACAATAAAACCGGAGATAATCTCAAAAGCATTTATTCAAAAGCTTCATCTGATATGGCTTTATTTGACGCAGTTATTTTTCAATGTGTATTCAATCGTGAAGGCGAGGTTGCTGAAATTTATCATATTCCGACACAAAATTTCAGACTTGGAAAACTCAATAAATATGGATGGTCTGAATTCGGATATTTGAGTTCTAACTGGGGCATTATAACAAACCAAACCAGATATGTTACAATGCCGAATAAAGAATATGTAAAAATTCGAATGTGGAGCCCAGGTGACTGGAAAAAATGGCCCGTTCAATTGATGTATTGTAAACCTTATTCATATTCTCCATATGCTATTCCAAGTTACAATGCTGGAATTAACTGGATTTTAGTGTCTCATGAGATAAGCGAATTTCACAAAAATAATTTAAAGACAAATTTATTTCTTTCTGGAATTTTAACTCAATTAAAAGGTTCAATGTCTGATGAGCAACTTGATGAGAATGCCAATGAAATAGAAAAATTTTATGCCGGATCAAAAGGTAGAAAAGTTTTACTTGCTTATGTTGATGATATGAATAATAAACCAACATTTGATTCTATTACTGGTGAAGAGCAAGATCAGATATTTGATGTATTACAAAAAGAGGCTTTTCAACAAGTAGTAACCGCTCACAATGGTTATCCGATTTTAGCTGGCGTCGATCCCAGAGGTGCAAATTTAGGCGGAGATTCAAATATGATCAATATTGCGCTTCAGGCATTTACTCATTTGGTAACCGATAAAAAGAAACAAGTTATTCTTGATAGTATAAATCGCATTTGTGCGATCAATAAGATTCCACCTGTAACTGCAATCACAGAACCATTGAAAATCACAATGCCAATTCCTCAGCCAGATGATCTTACAAAAAATGAAAGGAGAGCATATCTTTATGACCTTCCGGAGATTGATGAAAGTCAAAATAATGTAACACCAACAAATACAATTCCTAGTTAAAATGGAAAGTACTTTAACAACTGTAAATGATTTAAAAAATCTGACAACAATTTCAGCGAATGCTGATCCTGAATTGCTTTATCCATTTCTATTGATTTCTCAGCAATTATATGTAGAACCTATACTTGGAGCTGGATTATATGCTGATATTTTATATAAATTTGATCATTCTCAATTAACAGGAAGCCCTGAAACCACATTATATGAAGAATATATTGTAAATGCTATTGCTTATGGTGCCCTTTATTCAGCTATGCCTTTCATTGCTTTTAAAATACAACGTACAGGAATTTCCACAATGACAACCGATGTTCTAACGCCAGCAGATTCCGAACAAATGACAATGCTTTTATCAAAAGCGGAGAATTTAAAAGCTTTTTATTGTAATAGATTGGAACATTATCTCGTTGATAATAAGACTTTATTTCCTCTTTATAAACAAAACACTGTTGAACAATCCAATGGCGGCAATATATATCTAGGATTCAAAGATTCACCAGATGATGATTTCTGGACCTCGGATAAAACGAGCAATTGTTAATAATTATTCTTTTTTTATCATTCCAATACCGTTACAAATAGAACAATCTTTCCAAAACTGACCTGGATGATATTCATTATGAGTAATTCCTTTTCTTCCTTTACAAGTGGGACAAATTTTATAGTCTTTAAATATTTTAAGAATTTCAAGTAATATTTTTTCATCATTAAGAATATCTTTCTTTTCTGCTTTTATACGACTTTTAAGTTCTTTAGTATCTTCATAAATGTCAAATATACTCACTTTTCTTTGCCATCCGTTTACTCTGATATTTTCAATAATATGGATAATATCTATACCCAGAGAACCACTCTCGTTGAGTTTAATAATTAAATTTTTTAACAATTCTATATCATTCATTATTAAATTTTTTTTCCATCTGATTTAAGACTTCAAGCAGGTCAACCAGTAATATGTCACACTCATACATTTCAAGAGTTTCATACATTGATATAGAATTATCAATTATGATTTTCATTAATCTTATTCGTTCCTGTCTTTCGGCTTTTACTGTCATTAATCCAATGGCTTCATTGAGAATTTTTTGACATAGTTTATATTTTTCCTCATCATTGCATTTGAGATATCCTTCCATTAATCCCATATGAGGAATATCCAGAATTCGAGTATTCATCTATCTTTTTATATATAACCAATTACGTCTTTACAGACTTCTTTTTTTCTTCTATCCACAAATCTATTTTTTTAATTGTCTCTTTAAGTTCATTATCGGATGTTAATAATACACTTTCGGCAAGAACATCAGTTAATCTCATTAATTCACGAAGACTAGGTTTTATTCCATGAATAACACAAAATTCTAATGCCAATTTGCTCTGGGATTGTCTGGCAATACTCACTTCTCGATCAAGATTCTTTCTTTCTGACATAATTTTCATTTTTAATTTTAATTTTATTATTTATTTTTTTTTTCATTAATTCTAATATAGAATATTCTTCGCCTGATGAATCTGTATACATCATTCGTAAATCATCAACAAAAATTATTTTTCTGCCATTTGATAGCGTAGTATCAAGTAGACATTTTTTAAATAAACTAAGTTCATAAACTCCATTATGTTTTGCTGCTTGTTTTTCAATTATCTTTAATGCTTTTTTTGTCTTCATTTCTTCCATTTTTTAAATTCATTCTTTATTGTTTTATTTATTATTTGTTAACTGAGATATAATTTCATCTTCATATACTTCAGTAAATGGAACTACGTATAATCCTTTACCTTGTAGTACGCTATATTCATTTCGTATTTTTAATCTTTCCTTTAGAAGATCTAAAACATCTTCATTAAATATATTCCAATCATCTCTAACGTATATTTTACCATTATACCAGAAAAATAATTCTCCGTTCTTCTTTAGGTAAAATTCTTCATTGAACATACCTTTATAACCTGCTATGCCATGCATAAAACAAGTGGCGATTTTTTTTGCTTTTTCCGTATCGTATGTACGGCCATTGATTCTTTTCTTCATTTCTTCCATTTTTTAAATTCATTCTTTATTAAATATTAATTTTGATACTTCATATCCTACTATTTCAGATCCAAATTTATCAGAGATGGTTTGTTTGTATAGTGCGTACCTATCAGTTCTTTTTAATAATTGGTATTCAATTCCATTCTTTCTAAAATTTTCTTTTAATTTTTTCATTTTATTCGTACCATTCTAAATTTTCAGATTTACAATTTAATTTATTATCGTCAATATGACGAATTTTAGTATATCCATTTGGATTATCAACAAATCTCCGAGCAATAATTAAATCAACTCGATATATCACGTCCTTTCCGTTTATATGATGTCTGGCAATTAAATTGCCATCTCTATCAATTTCCTGATTTAAGATTTCCTGAAATCTGCTTGGTCGTTCTTTTTTCATATGATTTTTTACAAAGATAAAGCTTATTTTTCAACTGCCAAACTTTTTCTATAATTTTTTAATTGTTTATAGGTTTTTTCGAATCTCAAAAATTGAATTAATTCCTTTTTGGTAATTTCAATATCATTTAAATATATTTTTCCTCCATCTTCTGGATATTCAAATTGGAATTTTATCCTATGCATCCCCAAATAATTTTCATTCGTCCTGCAGCATTTATGAATTACTTTCAATATATTTCTTTGAGTAAATGTAACATCTTGCATCTGACATTTTTCTTCGATAATCATAAATTTACCAGTTTTATAATTTGACCAGATATAATCTGCATCCGTTGTAACATATCCATCTTTGGAATCTAATTCTTTTTGTTGGCGTAACCAGTTACTAAACTTCGTACTGCCTGAATAATCTCTTGGTTTAGTCATTTTCTTAATTTTAATTGTTCTGCTATTATTTTTTTTCTATATTGTTTATACACGAATACCGCCCTGTCTTTTTTCATTTTTGACAGATCCACTTTCAATTTCAATTGAGCTTTACCAGTCAGAATATCTTTGAGATGTTTTTCAATATCAACAGGCTTTTCCTCGTTGAGATTCTGTATTTCTTCTTTCATAAATTTCACCTCCGTTTCCAGTTTCTCAATTCTTTCCTGCATTTCCAATTTCGTTATCATGTTTTTTTCTTAATAAAAGTTCTTGGAAATCGCACATTTTATTTATTATTTCCGCACTTTCTTTTTGGACAATTCTAAGTGCTTCCTGCGACTCTTCCAGATCAAGAGCCAGTCTTTCCAATTCTCGTTCAATTTCTCTTATTTCCATAATTTCAATAATTTTTTATACAAATATAAACTTAATTTTCATCCTCTCCAAAAAAAAAGATATGTTTAAAAACATATTCTACAAATTTTTTTCTGCTGGTTGAGTTTTTATTTTTTTTTCATAATATTTTTCCAAATAAGTCAAAGCATTTTTAACTATTTTAGGATCATCTTTCAATAATCCGATGGCAGAATTACAATTTCTACAAATCAATCCTCTTGTTTTTCCTGTCTTATGATTATGATCAACAATTAATGTTTTTCCAGTTTCCATTATTGTTATATTACATATTGGGCATCCGCTGAATTGTTCGGTTAATTTTTCCTGGTATTGTTCCAAAGTCATATTATAGTTATTTTTTAATTTCCATCGTCTTCTCTTTTCAGAATTTTTTAAACAATATTGCTTAATATATTCAGGATTTTTTAATCTCCATTGTCTTTGATATTCTTTTTGTTCTTCAGAATTTTTTAAATAGTATTGTTTATTATATTCTTTTTTATGTCCAGGATTTTTTAATCTCAATTGTTTATGGCGCTCCAGTACTTTTTCAGAATTTTCTTTATACCATTTTTTCTTTCTGGCTTTTTCTTTTTCAGAATTTTCAGCCCGATATTGTTTTTGTTGTTCATTACATTTTTTCTTGTTCTTTAAATAATATTGTTCATTATATTCTTTTCTTGTTTTCATTTTTTTATTTTTATTTGAGCTATTATTTTTTTATCAAAAGCAACTATCATATCGGTATACCATTCATCGCCTCTATGAATTGATGCTGTTTTATCTAAAAATTTTCTGCGGCCCATTTTCTTTAATTGATATTTCCATTGAGGTAATTCATCAAAAATAATATTAAGAGTCTTTTCCAGAATATTAATATCTGTATCATAAGGAGATGGTTGAGGATGCTTATATGAGATGCTGGTTGAGCTTTCTTTTGTTTTTTCCTCCGACCCAACGAGAGTGGTCGGAGAAGAAAAAACCTCTGGATGCTCATTCTGGGATGCCGAATTCCTCACCGAAACTCGTTTCGTCGTTTCGGAATTCGGGTCGGATGGTCCACTAGGGTCCTGCTTATCTGGGATGCTTATTCTAGGACACTTCTTCATAGTATTGCCACCTTCCGTGGATATATTTAAAGTAAAACCAGGTTCCGTGGATATATTTAATTCAATAGATCTTGTTTTTCTTTTTCCAATAAATTTACTATTAGTTATAATAAATCCATTTAATTTTAAAAATCGTAATCTATTGTCAATACATTTTGAACTCATACAAAGTAATTCTCCAAACTGAGCATTGGTTAAATAACATTGTCCGCAATTTTTAATAACATTCTCAACTTCGGTTAGTATAATTTTATTAATTATATCCAAACCAGTTGAATTGTACTTCGTATTAAAACAAATATATTCTCTCATAATCTTCAATAAAAAAACCTGGCGATTTGGTGGAGCAGCACCGCCTCGACAGGTCTTGTGTAACAAATTTCTTTATGTCTATCGTTACATTCTGCTCAATATAACGAATCAACTTTATATAAATATACAGAATTTATTCATTATCTCCAAATCCATAAAGATATTTTTTTAATTTTAACATTATTTAACATTTCAAAAAGAAAAACCCAGATCTAATAAATGAGATTCAGACATGGAAGATCTGGGTAAAACCAATGTGGAGCACTAGTTTTTGCAATAATAAATATAGACATTTTTTCTTTCATTTTAAACTTTTACTAAAGTTCTGCGTATTTATGTATATGAAAATTGGAGAACTGAGTTTTTTTTCGTATCTTTTTGGAATGCCACAAAAGATAGAGATATTCGATGAAGGAAAACAATGTAGCAAATGCGGAGTATTTAGGCAATTGGATGAATATTATAAAAGAAAACACAAAAACGGAAAAGAATATTATAATGCAACCTGTATTGAATGTTGCAAAAACGCCAGGGCAGAATATCATCTTGGATATAATTGGAAAAAAATTGTTGAATACCAAAATAAATGGATCATTCATAACAAACCAGGCCATTTTGCCAACCAGAAACAAAAACAGGAATTGATAGAATTCATGACAACAAAACTTAAATGGAATTATAATGAAGAAAAAAATCTGTTCTGGAAACCAGGCTTAAAAAACGCAGATGGAACATGGGTGAATATTATTGATATACCAAAACCAAGAAAGATGAAATGGACGCCGGAAATAAAAGCTCAAATAGTCAAAGAATATAAACAAGGAAATATCACACAATCAGAATTGCGTGAAAAATATGGAATCAATCCATTTACATTGAGAAATATACTTAAAGGAATTTTTAATGAAATCAAAGAGAGAAGAATATATGATAAAAAAGGAAATATTATTGGATTCAGATAAGAGAAAAGGAAAAAGAAAAAAAGAATATATCTATTCGAAAACCAGAAATGGAAAAGACTTCAACCTTAAACCATATAACAATATGAAAATACGTATTGATATTCCAAATGTGGATAGATATTATTCAATTCAAAGCACGATGACTTGTTGGATAACCATTCAACCTGATGTACAACAAAAAGAACTGGACAACTATTTATTCTTGTTGAGAAAAAGAATAAGAAATAAAATAAGAGAATGGCAACAAGAATATTTCAGACAGGAAAGCATTGTTATCATTGATACGGCAGATCTTCCAATAACAAGAAGAACTCAATGCCAATATTTGACAATCGAAATAACACATTTCATCATGGATAAAATGATATATAATAAAAATGAAATTCAGAATTTATTATGGCCATTTTTAAAAGAAATAATTGATGTACATTTATGCATAGATGATGTGTTTACGATCATTAGAAATAAAAAGATGGAAGCCCGGAAAAATATAATTGCCAGGAATAGGAATGAACGAAGAGAAAACGAAAGAATTTGACGAATTTTTTAAAGAGAATTATAAATATTTAAATGAATTTAGTAAATCAATCAATCCAAAGAACGACTATAAGAGTCTGGTTCACGACGTTTATTTACGTACTCGTACACGAATCAACGAACACGGCTATGATGGACATGACTATCTCAACTTTACCAGAGTGGCCCTGATGAATTTATTTAAGTCAAATTACCGAAGTGAAAAAAAGAAGACAATGATAAACATCGAAAACGAAGACTACTACCAAACAATAGAACAAATACTATTGCAAAAGGAAGAACAGAATGAACAGGAGAATGACAGACAGAATCTCAATGTGTACCTGACAACAATGGTCTATGATTATATCGATCACTATTATAATCAAAAAGAAGTATTCATATTCCGAACTTATTATCTGTTGAAACATAAACACCTCAATTATAAACAACTGGCGGAAGCCACAGGATATAGCATAACTTCGGTGAGCAATATCATAAAGAAAATGAAAAAAGATCTAAGACAAAACCTAAAGAGTTATATATTAAATGGACAAAGAATTAATACAACAAGTGGAACGACTGCTGAAGACAGGAATTAGCTCAAATTATTCCAACTATATCGCCATGTATGAAAAACTATATGGATCAAAATGGCGCGTATGCGCCTGTAAGAAAATTAAACTATACAACGAAATAAATAATTGGTATATTTTAAACAAAAATAAAGATGACAATTGAACAGGAAATGGAACTCTGGGATGTGAACTTCTTATTGGAAAATAATATAGTCTTCTGGCCACAAATTGATGAGGTCTATGAATTCTTTGACGATAAGAAAATCAATGCATTTCCTCGTGAAAAAGTCTGTAAAATTAAAAGATACTATGAGGATAACTATGAGAGACTCAAGATATTACATGAAAACTGGGTGAAGAAAAATCTCGAATTGTTTGAAGAAATGTATAATAAAAAATATAAAACTTATAAAAGCCATGGAAATATTTAAATTAAGTAAAGAAGAAGCAAATATCGTATTGGATTGTTATATGGATATGCAAGATAATATATTCATTGAAAAAGATATCAATAAAGCCTATTCCTGTCTTCTAAACGTGCCAGAAGAAGCATTCCAGAGATTTAAAGTCCAGGCAATAAATAGATATGCAATGTTTAATATCGATTTACTTGAAGCAATTGCATATGGCCCAGAATTCGTGGATATACCAAACAACATAGAAAAAGAAATGCAGAACATCGAAGCAATTAATAAAATTGAACAAGAATTATATATGGAAACACAAGTGGTTAATAATCAGACTGGTGAAAAGAAAAAGGTTGGTAAGACAATAACCCGGCCTAAAAGAACATCAACTATAAAGAAAAGAATTAAAAAGTAGTAAGGACAAAAAAATGAAATGACTATTGAAGAACTGGCATTAATATGTAAAGCACATGAATTAATTGAAGGTGGTAATAGACATTGTAAATTAATCAATGAAGCCTATAAACTTATTCCAGGAATGCCTAAAAGCGTAACAAGGAATAATAAGATAAATGCCATCAATAGATACTTTGAGAAAATGAGAGCAGAAACACTGGCACATTTGATGGTTAATAAAGAAATAGAAAATGAAAGAAAAGAAGGAAGAAATCCAACAGGATTTACTTTTACCAACACAAAAGAAGAAATTACCAACAGGTAGTACATCAATCCTCAGTAAATCACAACGAGATCAAATGATCGATGAACTTATTATAATGCTGTATAAATGTACAAAGCGTTCAGAAATGGAAGCAAAAATTATTGAATATGGCTATTCAAAAGGCACGATAAAAGATATTATGGCTGAAGTCCAACGAAAAGCAGCTAAAAAATTCACCGATGAGGATATCGATATTGCCAAACAACAGATAAAAGAACTCAGCGAAACTATAATGAGCGATATTGATGAGTTCTCAATGGCAAGAATTAAAGCAGCAGAACTACTGGGCAAATTGATGAAAGCTTTTAATATCGATGTTGCTATACAAAATAATGTTGTTAACAATCTAAATCTAAGTGAATTAACAATTGATCAAATTGAGAAATTATTAAATGCAAGCGACGACCATTAAGGAGCCAGAGTCTTTTTTGGACAAAATCTCGCCCGCGCAGAAATTATTTTTAAGGAAACAACTCGAAGCGGAGCTTTGTAAACGCTCTCTATATGAGTTCTTTAAATATGCGACCAAAATATTAGAGCCATCGACATCCTGGGATTACAACTGGCACTTCGAATATGTCTGCGACATCCTTCAGGCGGAATTTGAGCGGATCCAGCGTGGGGACCCGAAGGCCCGAGATATAATTCTCTCATTACCATTCCGATGTGGTAAGAGTATATTGGTGTCCACTATATTCCCCGCGTGGGTATTGATTAAGGACCCCAGTATGGCTATAATTAATGTATCTGCGACACAGGACCTAGCCACGAAATTCAGTCATAAAGCGAAGATATTAATAGACTCAATCTGGTATCAGGAACATTTTGGTGATATATTCAAACTCCGCCAGGATTCCAAGGCGAAGTCCAATTTCCTGACTGATAAAGGTGGATCGATCACCGCGTTCGGGATCGGATCCACTATAATCGGAAGCGGCGGGCGGATGATTCTCGTTGATGATCCAAATAGTCCAGGCACAACAAGTCAATCCGCAATGACCGAAGTTATCAATACTTATCTCGATATTATCTATTCCAGACTTAATAACCCAATTGTAGACCTTCGTTTGGTGATGCAACAAAGGATCAATGTAAATGATCTTACTGGGTACCTATTAAGAACTCAACCTGACAAATATCAACATATATGCATTCCCGCTATATTGTCCAGCGATCTGGAACCCGCGGAATTATCTGAAAAATATATAGATGGCTTATTTTGGAGTAATCGTTTCACACAGAAAGTCTTGGACGATTTTAGCATGACATTGCGTCCGCAGGCGTTCGCAAGTCAATTGATGATGAGGCCATCAGTTATTGAAGGAGACCTTATCAAAAGAGAGTGGTTCAAGTATATAAAACTCTCGGATGCAATGGCAATGAACATTGTTTGGAATCTTGTTATAGATACCGCATACACAAGTCAATCCGCAAATGATCCGAGCGCGTTGATGGTCTGTGGTGTAAAGAATAACCTGTTATATATCAGGCAAGTCAGGCAAAGATGGTTACAATTCTACGAACTCCTGGAAGAGATAAAAGAGTTGCAGAAGATCTATATGATAAAGAATATTTTTATAGAAAGTAAGGCATCTGGTATAAGCATCCAACAAGAACTCAAACGCCAGACTAATTTCAATGTGTTACCATTACAACCAATTGGAGATAAGACTGCAAGAGTTATATCAATACAACCACAATTACAGAGCGGCAGAGTTGTTCTTGTGCAGGACGATTGGAATGACGGATTCTTGAATGAATGCGCGAGCTTTCCTAATGGTCGCGATGATATGGTTGATGATCTTTGTTATGCGGTACAGGAATTTGTTAATAAAAGCACAGGAATAATATTTAAAGCGAGATGAGAATGCTAAAATATTACCAATATCCTTCTGCGGATTGACTTTTAAAGTATAAATTATTATGAAAGAAATATTATTTAATGAAAAGAAATACCAGGCGCCAGAATCCTGGCCCGAAGTTACATTGAGAATGGTCATCAGGACATCTCAACTGGATGCATTAATTGAGGATGCCCCGATTATCTCCATTATCGCAGGATATTGTGATATACCAACCAATGAATTGAAGTTATCAAAGGTCAATGAGATGCAGGAGATCTTAACCACATTGGAATTCATATATGAACCATATAAGCCAACTCCCGGCAATTTCTTTATTTTAAATGGAATAACTTATGCCTGTGAAGAAGATATTCTTGACCAGACATTTGAGACCTGGGTAAGTACCCAGACCATTCTTTATAATTATCGTGAGGACCCGGTGGCAGGATTACCGAGGATGATTGCCACGTTATGCAAGAAGGAAGGAGAGACATTGGATGACATAAACCTCGATAAGAGGACAGAGTTGTTCCTGGATCTTCCTATAACCATTGCAAAGGACATTGAAAGTTTTTTTTTAAACAGTTTGATCGCGTTAAGGACAATTACCCAGTTATATTCCAGCATTCCAGATCTGGAAAAGTTAGTCCTGCACAAGTTCAACGAATTAAGCAATATGATGAAAGCACAGCAGGAGCGACATGGTTTATCTTTGCTTATGAAATGTCAGATTGGTCTTTACCGAATTTACTTGGAACATATAAGAAAACTCTTGGTGAAGTCCTTCAATTCGCAACTTTCAAAAGGCTCAAAGAAGACTTGGATGCGGATCTTGAAAGGATTGCTTATGAGGATGCAAAGAAAAAATAAATAATGATGAGTAGTACGCATGATGTAATTTGTAGAAAATGTGGCAAGAATATTGCATGGTGGTCACAATGGGATAATATTCAATATCGGGATGAATATGAATGTCAAGGAAAAGTTTGGCAAAAGTATGAACATTGGCATTTTGGAAAAACACAAAGTAATGCCGAACCAACGCCAGAATATGTTATTGAATGTTATGGAAAGCCATTAAAAGTCAAGCGTCATTCAAAAGAATTATGGCATTGTTCTATTGTAAATAATACTCAATATTGTGAAGAATGTGCAAAAGAATTAAAATATAGATGTCCTAAATGCGGAGGAGAAATTAAACTCACACGAAAAAGCAGATGAATATATTTTTCAATGTGCGATTTAAGCATTTCTTATATCTTCCAGCATTTGCCAGAAGTTCGGATATTTTGTTTCGATATTATTCATATTAAAATAATACATAATTCCCACAAAATTCGGATCTGTATCATCAGTAATGCAATCATCGGTAAAGCTTCTCAATGTATTATCAATGAGTCTTGCGTGGGATAATGATAAAGCATACATTGTCACATCTCCATCAATTGTTACAGTATGTCCTGTGGTGAGATTCATCAATATCCATTCTTGTGTCATTACAATTTTCGTCATATTATAATTTTTATATAGATATAACTATATTTGTATAATTTTAAATATTGGTGTAAAGATATGCATTAATTTTGACACAGCCACATATTTTCACATATGTTCTGCTTTTAATCTTAATTTAAGTTCAGAAATTCTTAATTTAGCTCTATTAATTTCATTTTCTCTTGTTTCAGAAGTTATAAAAGTATCATTTTCAATAGTTTTAATACGATCTTCAAAATATAATATCCTTTTCTTAATTAATGTTTCAAATTCTGTTTTACTCTCCTGCAAATCTGGTTCTGCTTCAATAGAGGCAAGTATAGCATCAGCAATCTTAGGAAAATAATCATTCCAATTATATTGGCCTATTTCCATTTGCTTTGGATTATAGAATTCTTCAAGTATCTTCATGATCTGTTCTCTCTTTGTCATGGCTTGGAGTTTAATATTAAATTTATCAAAAGCATTAAAAGACTACTGATTATAAATCCAAGAATAAAACCAAACCAGATTAATCTATTACTCTTTTTAATAACCCATCTGAGGAGATCATCTTCTGACCCAACTAAAAAATCTTTAATTATTTTCATATTATTTAAGGTTTCTTGGATTTTTTATTCTGTTTATCTTCCATTTGTTTCATTGATTTTCGGATTCCTCATTTTAAATATGGGACAAAGATATGTATTAATTTTAATCCAGCCAAATATTTTCACATATATTTTCAAAAAAAGTGCTGGTAGTTTAATTTTCGTTATATCCATATACTATAAAATATGACAATTCAAAATCTGGTTGATGTTTGTAAGGACATAACCTTACATAAATTACAATTTAAATCCTTTTATATTGGTAATACCTGGGATATGTCAGCTGGTAAAGCTGATATCTATCCATGTTTATGGCTTGAAATGCCAGTTTTAGTAGATTATCAGACAATTAATAAGATCAATAAGCAATTTACATTTTCTCTTGATCTTATAATATTACCAAAATTGGATGATACCACGGATGAAATTAATATGATTTCCCACATGGAAGAATATGCGGATGAATTTCTTTATTATTTAAAACAGAATCCGGATTTTATCTTAATGGATTTTCCGACTGGATTAACGATCAAGTCGATTAATGCCGATAATGCCTGTGGGATCAGACTTGATATTAAAGTAAAAACTGGTAGAGTATGTCCGCCATTAGATTTAATAACATAAAAAATATGCCTGGAGTAATTAAAATAAATGTTACTGATGAATTAATCAAGGAAATTACCGCTGGTGTTAAAATAATAATGGAAGCCTATAAACTTGGCGGTAGTGATTTGATCAATAGTGTTGAATGGCAATATAAGCAGAATATATTTGTTTTGATTGCCAATGATTATTTCCAATGGATTAATTTAGGACGCAGGCCAAAAGCCCGAAAAGTTCCGGTTGAAGCATTAATTAAGTGGATAAAGAAGAAAGGAATAATACCAAGGCCAGGTCAAAGTGTGAATTCTCTGGCATTTGCAATGCAAAATTCAATATATAAAGTAGGAATAAAAGCTCGTAAATTCATTGATCCGATAATCGGGCAAACATTAGATATATTAAGTGAAGAACTGGCGGTAAGTTTAAGTATTCAAATAGCTGATGCAATCGCCGAGGATATGACATTCACATTAGGAAAAATTTAAAAAAAAATTATTATGGCACAAGATTATATTATTTGTTCGGGAGAAACACCAGTCACATACAGTTGCGATATAGCACTGGAGCCTGGATGGAGTTGCGGATTTGTTTGTATTATAATAACTAATTTAAATACAACTTATCATTATGTACCTTACATTTTGACCGTAGATGCTCCAGTACATAGTCCTCTTACTGTTACTTATCGATTAACATATACGGTAAATGTGTATATGGATTATGAATTAGTAGTTTCTAGTGTACGACATGAAAATCGTACACATTATTTTACTTATGGTCAAGATACTTACACAATAGAATATCCAAGTGTTGAAGCTTTTCCTTGTTATAAGAAAGTTGATCATGGCGGTGGAGACTATAACGAATCGACACTTGATCTAGTTGAAGTCATGCCGCAGGTTCCAATTCCAAATTGTGTTCCACCTCCTCCAGAATGTTCTTTATCAATCGATGCTACATCATCAACTGATCCAAGTCAGCGTGGAGCTTCTGATGGTACCATATCAGCTAATATCAATACCGATGGTGCTCCTGATTGGTATATCAATTCTGTAATCGATAGTGGTAATTTATCAGGTCATACATTTACAGGACTTACTACTGGCACATATTATATCAAAGCGGTAAGTGGAAGTTGCTGGGATGAGGAAATCGTTATTGTTTATGAAGGTGAATTCAGATCTGGTGACTTCATTGCCATCAGTCCGACATTAAGCGGTAATACGGTAGCGGTTGAGAATCCTATTTTATTAACTCTTTCCACGGCTTTGAATAGTACATCTCCCGATTATTCTATCAATACATTCACGGTAACTGGAACGATTGCCAATGTTGTTGTTAATTTTGCATTAACTTTTCCTTATTCTTATGAAGCAGAATTCCGTTCCAAAGGATATCCTGACAGAAGTAACTATTTTTTAGAGTCTATTCTCAAAGATCAGGTTGGAACCACAGTTGGAAATAATAATGCTGAAGAAATAGCAACAAGTCTTGGAGAATCATTTCAAAAAGATCCTATACTTTCAAGAATTTATTATATTTCAACATCTGGATCTGTTGTAACAATGATAGCAAAAGAATTCGGGGCTGTTTATAATTTAAGTGCTACAAATGTAATGATAACTGGATCAAATCTGATTCTTGCTAATGTGACGCCAGGAATGGCCGAATATGATGGTCAATTAACCGCAGATTATTCACTTTATGCTGAATTATTTGTAAATCAAGTAGCTGAATATGGTGAAGCTGTTCTTGCAAGTGATTATAAACGAGTGATTGAATTGGAATTACCATTTTCGCAGGACAATATCCATAAATTTGATGTGGCTCCGACGCTTAAGGATTTCGTTTTATCATCAAAAATAGGTTTCACGATTACAGGTGTAACATATCTTAGTGATATGATAGCTAGTTATTATATGCGTTATGGTGAAAAATATCCATTAGTAACCAATTCAAACACCAAAAAGAAACGATATAAAGGTGAAACTGAGAAAGGATATTGTATAAATTCAGCTTTGAATTTTGAAGATGCTAATTCAATGAACGCATATTTTGCTACTTCTGGATGTTTGTTTCTTAATACGGCTCCAGATACCAAATATTCGCAAAGAGATGCCAAGGAATTCTATAGTTTTGTTATTCCAAAAGATTATACTTATCCTCTGGCGGTTTATGGAAACATTTATAATTATGATGGTTCTTCTACTCTTAATGTCAAATTCTTTGATATAACGACTGCTGGGTCGCCTTACAATTTTGGTGGTGTTGCAGTACTTAGCCTTGGTTATAATGATCTGGGCCTATCCGCATATGAAGCCTCGAGCAAAATTCGTAAAGTTGAATTCCAAGTCAAGCAAAATGATGGAGGATGGATCAGTTTTACCGAGACAAAGTCTTATTTATTGGAAATAGACGAGCAACCTTCAAATTACAATGTTGCATTTTTAAATAAATTAGGAGCATATGAAACATATTCATTTACTGGAGAACTTCAGGAAGTTCAGGAGATTACTAGAGATCTATATCAGCGTCCGTATTCAATTAATTCCAGCGGAGCTGCTACAGTTGGATTTCAATATAATTCAACTCTTAATACAGAATTCACAAAGACTTTTATAGTTAATACTGGAATAATCAGCGCAGATGTTTATTATTATCTTATGGGATTACTTCAAAGTAATAAGATCTATCATTACGATGATGTCCATGAAACATATTTGAATGTTGTGTCTCAAACAGCGATGAAAAGCACGAATGCAAATGAATATTTCGTACAGGTTACTTTCAAGGAAACAATTCAAGAAAATGCCGTGTCAATGTAATATGTTGCCAAGTTCTTTCTTATCTAGTTTTTTAGTTATATAATAATACAAAGATAGAACTGTCCGAAGAGTAACTAACGAAAAGGTAAGGTATCTATATGAAGCTTTGGAAGATATAGTATAATTTTTTTAATTACCAAAAATAATGAGTAATATTTCGAATTTACAAATTAAAACTGAGTTGGGTGATCTAATTTATCGCCAAGTTTCGGATTTAAACCTCTCCTTTTCTCGGATTGTTGATGACTTTACGGATATTTCCAACAAATATGGAGATTTTTCTTATGAATTTAATTTACCAATTATCAAAGAAAACTCCAAAATATTTGGGGCCCCAGAAACTATCGGCAGCAAGAATTTTTTCATAAAAAATAGAAATATTCGATGTCAAGTTTATAATAATAATCAATTGATATTAGATGGATTAATAAATCTGGAAGGATTAACAAAAGATACATATAAATGTAAATTCTTTTCAAAATTCAAGGAGCTTGTTGATACTTTAAATTCTAAAACCACTACTGGTGAAAATAAAACATTGAGAGATCTCAATTTTCCTATCATTCATAACTGGAAATATGAAACATCAATCATTGGTCATATTTTAGCCGACTATAAAAATAGCGACGAAACATTCTATCAATACCCATTGTCCTTTTATTCAACCTTTTATACTCAATATAGCATTTATAGTGGCTTGACTGATTATCAAGGACATACATTTGACGCAGATAGGCCCAGAGAAAATTATTATTATTTACTCAATACAGCTGGCGGGCAGAATAATCATATCTATTTTCATCAACTTCCTCCTGCTGTTTATATTGTTTCAATAATGGAACAGATTCTAGAGGATGCAGGATGGTCTCTTGGAGGACAATTCTTCCTTGATCCTAATATTAAAAAGATAATATTATTATATTCTGGTGAAGATGACATTTATGACCAAGCTATTACAGGCAATACAGTATTTCAAGGATCTTCTCCAGTTAATTTGAATATATCTAAATTTCTTCCTGATATGGGTCAGGCTGATTTTATCAAAGGTATAATGAATTATTTTAATTTATATTTCAGGATCGATACTAATAATAAGATAATTGAATTCGAAACTTATGACACATATTTCAGGAATACCGATGATATTGATCCATATGACATAACATCAAGAATTGATGAGAGCTCATCAAATAATAGTACGACATATTTTCTTAATAATGATCCATCAATTGTTTTTGATAAAGCTGAGAATAGGAATATTTTTGGTGATAATAGAGTGATAACAGGAGCAACAGATAATGCTGTTACAACGCCATGGGTGGGCGTATCCAATACCAGATTCAATCAGACATTCAACAGGATCGGATATACTGAACAAACTAATGTGAATTTGAATAATTATGTTGCTACGGTTACAAAAATCGATATACCATTTTCTGAGCCAACCATTAAAAGACATTTTATATGGAATGATTTTGATATTAATGAAGTTGATCAATCCGCTGGCTGTCATATATTGTATTTGCCATTATTATCCAAACAAACACCAGCGGATAACAACTCTATGAAATTTAATAGGAATAATGCCGACAACTATCTATTTAATAATGAATCATCAATAAAATTTCAAGGAAGTGGCTCATTGATGTATTATTATGGAGTATCAACATCGGATTTTGAGAATAAAGCTGGTCTCGGAGCTATTCCAAATTATCTTTATATTAATATCTTTGATTTTACAGGATCAACGATTTATAATCTTCCAATTCCTATTGTCAGTCCTTTCCAACTTTCGAATTACAGAACAGATGTTGAAGCCTGGTTAAATGGTATTAATACAACTAATCTGGAGGATCGTAGGACATCTGTTGCTTCTTACCTACAATCTATATGGCAGATGTTAGGTAGTTCAACTGGCGTTACGTCAGGTATGACTACGGATTATTCTCTGGTATTTGATGACGGCGGATATTTCCATGAAACTCTTTGGACAAAATTCCATAAATACAAATGGGATAGATATAAGAATTCGGAATTATTCACTGGAGACATAATAATGAATTCCTATGATTGGGATCAGATGCAGATAAATCGTCCACTCAGATATAAAGGAGAGTTATATTCATTGGTGAGTATTAATGGATTCAATCCGATAACTCAACGAGGACAAATAAGCATGATAAAAAAATATTAAGATGGCATCACGTACAGCTCAGGTAATTATACAAGTCGACGATAAATCATTAGTTGAACTCAATGCGGAGATCAAAACGCTTGAGAATTCTGTCAAAAATTTAAAAATTGGAACGCAAGAATGGATTACTCAGAATAATAAACTTGGCGTTCTTAAAACAAGATTCAGAGATGCAACTGATGAAGCTAAAAGATTGCAAGGAACAATTCAGAAAGTAACCGGAAGTGATCAATTGAGATCTATTGCCAAATTAGGAGCGGGAATGGTTGGAGCTTTTCAAACAGCCAGTAGTGCTCTTGCTTTGGTCGGAGTAAATTCAAAATCATTTGAACAGGTAACTCAAAAAGCCGTATTGCTTATGGCTACAATGAGTGGATTAAATCAATTAGCCGAGACATTCAGTTCAACGAATTTAAAAGGTTTAAAAAGTATTGCTGCAGGATTCACTGGATTGGTAACAACTATAAAAGGATTTTCAACAGCCACAAAAGCCGCTTTGGTATCAACAGGAATTGGAGTGCTAGTTGCTGGTCTTGGAATGGTAATTGCTAACTGGAATAAAATATCATCATTTTTTGCTGGAAAACAAGAAAAAACTGGATTACAAGAAGCAACAAAAGTAAGAGAAGAGATTATTAAATCGCTTGAAGATGAAAATAAAGCTTTTGAAGAACAAGAAAGAATTGTTAAGGAAATAAATGAATATGGAGCTAAAGGTAGAGGCGGTTTATTAGAGGATGCGAGCACAGCAGATGCCATTGAAAAAGCAAATTTTGCACTAAGGCAACGTGGCAAATTGTTGATGGAGCAAAGAAGATTACAGGATCTTGACAAGAAAACGAATGTAAATGAACTCTTAAAAAAGGCTGATGAAGCTAAAGCAAATCTTGATGTAGCAAAACAAAGACTTGCAGAAATTGAATCTAGCGCCAATAAAAGTGATTTAAAAACAGTTCAAGCTGTCGTTGAATTAAGAAAAAAACAATTTAATGAAGCCATTTTGAATTATAATAAACAGGTAGAAATTAATAATGTACTGTTTATTCAACATCAAAACATCGAAAAGCAATTAAAATTGAATGAAATGGCTAACGATAAACGAGATCAATATATTAGTGATAATAAGGAAATTATCAAGCAACAAGAAGAGAATTCAAAACAACTTCAAAGAGATTTGACGATATTAAATTCTGAAGTGGATACTGTAAATCAAATTTATCAAGCAAGAAAGAAACTCCTGGAAATTGAACAAAAACAACTTGAAGATCTTCCTATAAGGAAAACAGCTGAAGATGATAGAATTTTTGCTATTATCACAGAATTAAAAGCTCTCAAAAATCAGAATGATTTATATAATAATACAGTTAAAAAAGCTAATGAAAAATATAAACAAGATTTATTGGATTTAGAAATACAGAAAAAAATTAATATTGAACTTGCCGATGCAGAATTAAAATATGTTCAAATTAATGAAGATAATAAAAAACGAGGCGATGAACTTCAACATATATCAGATATTCTTAATAATGAAATAACATCAATTGAAGACCAACAGAAAAAATTTGAAGAATTACTGGCTTTTGATAGAAAAATTAATGATACCAGAAAGATTACTACTGAAGATATTGTACAAAATTTAAAATCTGAACTTGGATTTTATATTGCCATTCAAGATGCAACAAGAGAAAAACTTGAGAATGAAAAACTGATTCTTGAAAATCAACATAAAATAAATGATGCTAAAATTCAGGAAAAAGAAGATGCAATTGCAATTCTTGGTGAACAATATAAAATAAATGAAGCGGAAATTGAGAGAGCCAAGAAACAATTATCTGGAGTTGGAAAAGATCCATATCTTTCAAGAGCTGAAAAACAACAGAAGATATTAGAATTACAAGGCGAGATAAATAAACTTGAACTTGAAAATAAAGGAATTATAACGTCAATTGCTGTTGCTAATAATGAAATATCAGATGCCACAAATGAAAATTTAAAAGCATCAACGCAAATTGCTGCTGTTGATATTGATATTAATAAGACAATATCAGATACAACTGAAAAAACAATTCAGACAACAGAAGAGATCGAAAAGCAAGTTAAATTATATAAAAAATTACAAAACTTTCTTGGAAATTATGCTGAAGAAATAGATGCGATTTTAAGAGGCTTATTACAATCAATGGAATTAATTGCAACAACATTTGAAGCTAATGCTACCAGGCATCAAGATGAAATTGACAGATTAAATGTTCAATATGACGAAATGAATACCAAAGAGCAGGATCGTCAGGATAGGATTCTTGCTTATGAAGAAGAACTCAAAGATGCCAATGGAGATCGTTATGATGAATTATTGAGATTGATTGATCAGGAAAAAGCTGCCAAGGATGTGAATTTTGTAAGCGAAATTGATCAGAAAAACAAACTTGCAACACTTGAGCATAAAAAATTACTTGATGAAAATAAAGCTGCAAAATGGAGGAAAGCTCAATCAATAGTTGAAGCTATTATCTTAGGTTCAATAGCTTTTATTAAAGCATTACCAAGACTCGTTCTTGCGATTGCCACAGGAATACTGGTGGCGGCACAAGTTGCCACAATTGCTGCTCAGAAAATTCCAGATGTTCCTCCACAGGAAAAATTTAAGAAAGGTGGATTTACAGGAATTGGTGATGAGGATGAAGTAGCTGGAATAACGCATAAAGGAGAATATATCGTTCCAGCCAAAATTCTTAAATCCCCATCATCTCAGCATCATATTGCCGCTCTCGAAAAACAAAGAATAAGAGGATATGCTGAAGGCGGATTGGTATTGCCATCAAATATTTCTTCACCATCTGGTTTTGAATATGATAAACTTGTTTCTGCTTTGAGTGAAGCTATTTCCAAATTGCCAAATCCGCAAGTTGGGCTTATTAATATATCAGCCGGATTAAGAGATGTGGAATTGACGAAGCAATCAGCTGGAATTTCAAGATAAAAATAAAATAATAAAATAGTTATATTAACATATCAATATATGAAAAAGAGATTACCAATTTATGAATTTATCATAAGTGAAAATGATGATGGAAGCGGAATTTCTGCTATCTCAATAGTAAATTCACCAGCATTTCAATCAAAAGTAAAATTAATGTTTTCAAAAGAAAAATTTCAATTTATTACTCTTGCCGATAAAAAAGGTAGGAAAAGAAAAATTGCTGGTTTGGCTTTAATACCAAATGAATTAGTTTTTCGTATTGATGATTTAACTGGTGAAAACTACTATGGCTTTTTCAGCGCTGAAACAATTGAGAAAATTGTTGAAAAATTCCATTCTGAATTAAATAACAATAAAGTTAATCTTGACCATAATGATAATGAATTTATTAACGCAGTTCTTATTGAAGATTTCATTGTAAATTCAGAAGAAAGAATTGCTGATTTAAAAGCGATTGGAATTGAACATAAGAATATAATGGGCTCATGGTTCACGAAATATCTTATCAAAGATGATAAAGCTCTTAAAGAAATTGAAATGAGTATGGACGAAGGAAATCCAGTTGGCCTAAGCGTTGAATGTTACCTTGATCGCATAATGGTTCAAATGACCAAAAATAATTATAATTTTAAAATGAAAAAAGATAAAAAAAATCTATTGGATAAAATTGTTGCTCTCTTCAAAAGTGAAAGCTTCGAAAGAGCATTAGTCCCAGAACTGGGATTTGAAATTGAATGGAATGATGTTGGTTCTCCAGTCAACAAAGTTGAAGTTGACCCGAATGGAAACGAAACATTATCTCCTGTTGGCCCTGGCGAGTTCATAACTGAATCGGGCGTTGTTATAGCTGATGACTCATCAAACTTATTGGAAGTTCGTGAATTGCCAGCTCAACCAGAAGAAACTATCGCAGCAGAACAACCAGTATCTGGAAATACTGAGAATCCTGATGAAAAGTTAAAATTGCCTGTTGATGAAGAACTCAAAGATTATCCATGGGATCAATGCATATCCGATCAGTTAGCAGCAGGATATTCTCAAGAATCGGCAGATAAAGTCTGCGGATATATTAAAAGTAAAAATATGTCTAAAGAAAGTTTAACCGATGAAATTCTCAGAGAAATTCTTGGTGATGAAAATTGTCTAACCTGCAAGGATAAGAAAAAAATGGCCGAAGATAAATTACAGGATCCAATTGAGCCACCAGTTGAACTTCCTCCTGCCGAACCGCCTGTTGATGTTAAATCAAAGACTATTGGTGAAGTTGTTGGAACCAATGATGGTGAATATTGGGTTAAAGTAGTTGTCGAAGGCGGCATTGTAACTGAGGCTGAAGTCAGTAGTGAAACTGATTTACTCAAGACCCAGTTAGAAGAAGTTAAAAAAGAGAATGATGAGCTTAATAAGAAGTTGAAAGAACCGATTGGCGAACCAATTCTCGAACCTGTTCCTGAAAAGAAAGAATGGAGCAAGATGAATGCTTATGAAAAAGCTCTCTATAGGGCAAAACAGGAAAAATAAAAATAAATTCGTTATATAATTAACGAATAAAATAAAAAAAAATAATAAAAATATGAAAAAATTAGATTTCGCTACGACATTAGTCGAATCTCAAAGCTATATCGGCGAACAGGCTCTTGAATATATTCTTGCTTGTTTTTTAAAGAACAGAACAGCTGATTCAGGAGTTCGTGTTGTTACAGATATTGTTAAATCGGCTTTTGTGGCTAAATTATCTGGTAGCAATTTGGTTGAATGCGGTGACAATTGTACATTCTCTCCAACCGGAACTCTCAATGCAACTGAAGTTGAATTGACTCCTTGCACAATGTATATCAATATAGAACTCTGTTATAGAGATTTGGTTGGTATATGGAATGGCTTAAATGGAGGTAACCTTAATACTCAGGATCTAGGTTCTGATTTTAACAGAGCTCTTCAGGAAGTACTTGTTTCAACAATGGCCGAATTTTTCGAAGATGTTCTTTGGAACGGTACCACTGGAACAACCTTAACTGGTTGCAGTTGCACACTTGATGGAATTGATGCTCAGATTACAACTCACAGATTGACAGGTTCAACATTTACAAAAGCCAACATTGTTGGATTCGTAGATGCTGCAATGGCTGCTCTTCCCGTTTGTATTCTTGAAGATACAAGTAAACTAAAAATTTACATGAATCCTAAAACTTATTTATTCTACCGTCAGGCAATGATGGCTCTTGGTTTTAATACACCTTGCGACATTTCTTGCGCACAAACTTATGACGGAATTCCAATTTACACAGTTGGAAAGATTAAAGATGATAAACTTTATGTTATCCAACCAGAAAATATCGTTATTGGTGTTGGAGCTATGGACAATTTCTCACAACTTTCAATTAAAGATATGAGAACCGTAACTCTTGACAATAGCGTTCGCATGGCCGTACAAGGAAAAGTAGATGTTAAATTAATATACGAAGCTGAAGCTGTTGTATTAGGTTAATTAACTGATAATAATAAAAAAAATTAATATACATATACTATGTCATGCGAATTATTAAATGGAATTGTAGGCGTTTGTGAATATTCTTCTAGTGGATGTGAAGCCCTATGGCTAGCTAATAAATCAGACATAACAGGTTCAACTGTTTATGATGCTTGTGGTCAAGTCACTGGAATAACATGGGCTGGTGGAAGTCCAACCGTTTATGAGATTGAAGGATCATTGGACAGTATTACGTTTAGTGACGATTTGGTCGTTAATGGCTCAAGGAGAAACTGGTTACAGACTATAAACTTCGGATTGGGTTCAATTGATTGCACCATTCTTAAAACACTCGAAGATATTGGTCTATCTAATCTTGTTGCTTTTGTTAAAACAGCTGATGGTTCTTATCGAGTTTTCGGATTGAAAGGTTCGGGACTTCGTGCAACTGTTATGACATCGGCTTCAGGAACTGCAGCTGGAAATGACGGTAATGTTACCGTTACAATAGCTGGAAGTTCTCTTGGAAAAGCCTCTTTTGTCGAAAGCTCTCTTGCAGAAACATTCTTAGTTATCTAGGTTGTTTTTCTTTTGTTGATTTAAATTGTTAAAAGCGCAGAGATTGGCTCTGCGCTTTTTGTTTTTTCGTTATATATAATATTATTGATTTATGTCAATTGGAACTTGTCGTTATATAAATTCTGATATTCAAAAATTTTATCTAGCTATTTGGAACTCAACAATTGTTCCAGTTTATTCCGCAAATAATATTATAATAAGATATGAATGGATTACCACTTGGTATGAAATTAAACTCAATACAGCCACTATAACATATCTTCAGGAATTAAGCACACAGAATCCAAATGGATTATATTATGATGAAAAGATATCCATATCAATTCCTAAAGCTGAAAATTCCAAATGGAAGGAACTGGTAAATTTACTTACCGACAAATATATTGTGATCTTTCAAGATAGTAACAATACCTGGTTTACATTCGGATATAGATATGGAGCTCAAGTTAAAAGTTATGTTCTGGCAGAAAATCAATATATTATTTCGCTTGATAGTCCTCATGCTAATAATTTACCAACATTAATTGATGAAAGTTATATTTTGAGTGATATAATTAATAATCCAACTCCAACTGTAAGTCCGACCATATCTTTAAGTTCAACTATAACTCCGACTAGTACGCCTACCAGAACTCCAACCAGAACAGTTAGTAAAACGCCAACGCTAACTAGAACACCAATGATAACATCAACAGTAACACCATCATTATCAATATCAACAACGCCATCAACAACGCCATCAGAAACACCGTCAGAAACACCAATAGAAACGCCAACAGAAACACCAACGGTAACACCATCATTGTCAATATCAGCAACGCCATCGGTAACACCATCAGAAACACCATCAGAAACACCAACATTAACGCCATCAATATCGATGACACCATCAACAACACCATCAATAACGATAAGCACATCTTGCGCAAGACCAGGAGGATTAACGCAATATATTTTATATTATGCATATAGTGGAATTACTGGAAGTACATCATTTATTGATTCAGTTGCTGAAGCTTGTGAAGCTGTAGAATATTGGGGTTTAACAACATTTTATGGATTTGTGGGAGATAGTGTGAGTTTAACTATTGGACAAGCTATGTATTATTTAGGCGGTACAAGTTGTGATCTTACCGCAACAGGATATTATATTGTTAATATTGATGCCAATCCAACTGTTATATATATTCTTAATGGATATATTGATAGTTTTCCATCCTGTCCTAATATTACGCCAACGCCAACGCCAACAATAACACCGACGATAACACCATCATTATCAATATCAATGACACCAACAGAAACGCCAACATTAACACCATCATTATCAATATCAATGACACCGACTCCAACAACAGTAGCGTTTGGTTATAATGTTAAGATATATAATTGCAGTGGTTCAACTTGTATTAGCGTTGCTGGATTTGATCTATTTGAAGTTAATCAAGTATTAACAGTTGGAAAATATTATCATATTGAGCCTGGTGGAACGCCTTATTCAATTGAAGTACAAAGTACTGGCTCATTAGGAGGAACAGTTGAAACAATATTAGCAGGTCCATTTGATACCTGCGGGGAAGGATGTCAAGTATAAAATAAAAAAATTATGGCAACGGATTTATTAAATAATTGTCACTTTGATCTAACCAAAATTAAGAAACTCTATATTGGTTCTAGATTATTTGTTACTGGCGCTCCAATTACGTATCCGATTGTCTATTCTACTTTACCTGGTTCGGATGATTCCGTAATATCTTATTTAACTGCGAATATGACTACCATTACAATTGGTGGACAAATTATCGCTATGGATGAGGTATGGAATACTGGTGAGAATATTACATTCACTGAAGAACTGGTTATTGATAATAAAAGCAAAAATTATGTCAAAACTCTGACATTTGATGTTTCTGGAATTGATCTGACTTTAGTTGACAAAACTGAACAATCGGCTTTATCAATTTATAATAATTTAGCTCCAACAAGTTGCTTGGTAATATTAATTGATGAAAATGATAATGAATTAATAATTGGTTATGACAATCCATTAATTCTTGATACTGTTACTAATTCAATTGATATTGATAATAATGTTATGACATTAACATATATTTCAACCAGTAAATCCAGAGCCAGAAATACGAGTTATACTTATAGTATTGATCCTACGCCATCTAATACTAGCACGCCAAGTCGTACTCCGACGCGCACACCATCATTATCAATAAGCGCAACTTTAACACCATCATTATCAATATCATCAACATTATCAATAACTCCAACAATTACGCCAACGATAACGCCATCGCTTTCAATAAGTTCAACACCACCTATAACTCCAACTGTTACGCCATCGTTATCGATATCAAGAACACCGACTCCAACTCCAAGTTTTGTTCCTGCAAGCATAACGCCAACTCTAACTATTACTCCAACAATAACACCGAGTACCACACCTCTAGTTGGAACACCGTTCATAACCGAATGGACTGTTTCTGGAGATACAACAGATAGAACAATAACATTACCTTTATATAGTGGTACGACTGGATTAACATTTAATGCATATGTTGATTGGGGAGATGGTTCTGGATTATCAAATATATTATCATTTAATGATTCAAATCGAATTCATACTTATTCATCAAATGGTTCTTATCAAGTAAAAATTTATGGAGAGGCTCCAGGTTGGTTTATGCCTTTTATGGCAGTTGAAAACTATAAACTCACTAGTATCATAAATTGGGGCGATGCATCAGGATTTGGAGGATTTGAATATTTAGAATCTGGATTCGCTGATACAAACATTAAATCAACTGGATCTGGTAAAATTCTAGCTAAACCAGGACTTGTAAGTTTAAATTCTATTTTCAATGCCTGTTATCTTCTTACTGGATGCACAAGCGGATTATTTGATAATTGTATAGAAGTAGAAGATTTTTCATTTGCATTTGTTTCTTGTCTTACTTTTAATTCTATTCCTGCAGATTTATTTAAATTTAATATAAATGCTAAATCTTTTATCGCCACATTTGCTACTTGTTTATCACTTGATACTATTCCTGTTGATATTTTTAAACACAATATATTAGCTACTGATATGAATGCTGTTTTTCAACAAACTAACATATCATCTATTCCATCAGGTATTTTTGATTATAATCCTCTTGTTACTAAATTTACACAAGCATTTGGTGGTTGTACACAATTATCATCAGTGCCATCTGGAATTTTTGCACAAAATCTTTTAGTTACGAATTTTAGGCGCGTTTTTGAATTTTGTAATAATCTGCAACTTAATAATCAAATATTTTATCTTTCAAGTGGAGATACTGCGACAAGATTCTTTAACCAGTCTGTTGATTTTACATATGCATTTCAAAGAACATCATTTACTGGAATTCAAGGAATTGCGCCTGATTTATGGAATTGTGATTTTGGAACTGGAACAACAATAAGTACAAATGCTTTTGCTGGTGCTGGAAATAATTTAACATCAATTTCCAATTATTGTGATATTCCTGCTGCTTGGGGAGCAATTGCTTGTTCTCCATCACCAACGCCAACAGTAACTATTACTTCATCGAGGACCCCAACAATAACGCCATCATTATCAATATCGGCGACACCATCATTAACACCAACCAGAACATCGTCATTATCTATTTCTGCTACGCCATCAATGACGCTTTCAATAACGCCAACTATAACATCATCATTGTCTATTTCTGCTACGCCATCCTTATCAATATCATCGTCTATGACGCCATCGATGACGCCATCATTATCAATATCAAAGACGCCATCAATAACATCAACTATTACGCCATCTTTATCAATATCATCATCTATGACGCCATCAATGACGCCATCATTATCTATATCTAAAACACCGTCAATAACTCCATCATTAACTCCAACTCCATCTACAAGTCCAGCTCCAAGAGGATTTATAACAGAATGGAAAGTTAGTGGAGACGCCGCAGCAAGAACAATTGCATTACCATTTACTGATAATGGAGTTTATAATGCAATAGTTAATTGGGGTGATGGTTCAATATCTGGAATCACATCTTATAATGACTCAAGAAGAACACATACATACGCTTCAAATGGTACATATCAAGTAAGTATTTCTGGTGAAACTCCAGGTTGGAGTTTCCGTTATGGCTCAAGTTCTGATGCTTCGAAAGTAAATAATATTGTATATTGGGGAGACGCCTCAATGTTTGGTGGATTCTCATATTTAGAATATGCATTTGAAGCTTGTATAACTATGAAATCATTAGGTACTGGAAAAATACTTGCTAAATCTGATTTAACAAGTTTAAAAGGTGCGTTAAGAAATCTATCAGTTTTAACTGGAATAACATCAAATTTATTTGACAATTGTATTAATGTTACAGATGCGTCATTACTATTTGAATTTAATTTCGAGACAAGTTCGGCATCGACAGTTACAATACCAAATAATTTATTTGATTATATGACTGGCGTAACAACATTTAACGAAGCATTTGATTATAACCATAATAGAATTAAAACTATACCAACTGGTTTATTTAAATATAATACTTTATGTATTGGTTTTAATAAAACATTTAGTGAACCAATTGTTACTTCAGGATTACAAATTAATCCTTGGACATTTTATACATCAAGTGGAGAAACATCAACTAGATTCTTAAATCAGGATGTTAATTTTACTAATTGTTTCCGTAGAATATCATTTAGTGGAGCTCAAGGAAAAGCACCAGATTTATGGAATTGTAATTTTGGTAGTGGCACACCTACAAAAACAGGTTGTTTTAGTGGTGCTGGAAATGATTTAACATCAATTTCGAATTATTGTGACATTCCTGCTGCTTGGGGAGCAATTGCTTGTTCTCCATCACCAACGCCAACAGTGACTATTACTCCATCGAGGACACCAACGGTAACGCCAACAGTTTCACCAACGACAGGATTATCACCGACGCCAACTAAAACACTTTCGAAGACACCAACGGTGACGCCATCATTATCTATATCATCATCTATGACGCCAACAGTAACACCAACCATAACAGCAACTCCAAGTACCACAATTACTCCAAGTATTACTCCAAGTATTACTCCAAGTGAAACGCCTACTCCAAGTATTACTCCAAGTTTAACACCTTCAATATCAATTACTCCGAGTGTAACAGTAAGTATAACACCAAGTTTAAGTCCTGGTTATGTTCCTCCTCCAATGGTTGATTTCTTAATTGTAGGTGGTGGTGGTGGTTCATCTCAATACGCTGGTGGTGCTGGTGGTGGTGGATTTATTTACCGTACAGGAGAAACCATAACAACTGGTTCATTTAATGTCGTTGTTGGTGCTGGCGGTATTGGAGTTGGGCCTGCTGTTCCAAATAATGGTGGTAACTCTTCATTCTCTGGTATTACTGCTTATGGTGGTGGTGGTGGTGATGGTTATGGTAATACAGCAAGAAATGGTGCATCTGGTGGTGGTGTTAAAGCTGATATTGCTGGTGGCCAAGCAATTTATGGTTCTCAAGGAAATAACGGTGGTGCTGGTGGTACTTCTTATTATGCTGGTGGTGGAGGTGGAGCTGGTGAAGTTGGACAGGATGCTCAAGGAGGTGGAGGTACTGGTTCTGGTGGAAAAGGTGGAGATGGGTTACCTTGTTCAATAACAGGCGGAACAGTTTATTTTGGTGGTGGAGGTGGAGGATGCTGCTACTATGGAACTAAAGGTTTAGGTGGACTTGGTGGTGGTGGTTACGGTGGTGGTAATGGCGCTGCTCAACCTGGTACTCCAAATACAGGTGGTGGTGCTGGTGGAGAAACTTATAATGTGCCTGGTGTTGATGGTGGTTCTGGAATTGTTATCGCTAGATTAAAAACAAGTGATTTTTCAAATATAACTGGTGGAACGCAAAGCATTGATGGTTCATATACAGTTGTGACTTTCACTTCAGATGGAACATTAGTTTTAAGTTAAACTAAAAATAATAAAATTAGTTATATCTTATATATAAAAATGAATTATGGAAAAACTTGTAGATTTATCTCTCAGCAGCGAATATGATTTGATTGTTGATAGAAATAAAAGCCTAGGTGTATCTGTTATATGTACTTATTTTTCCGGCTCAACTGAATATAATTATGATCTAACGCCATACTCTGGGGCAACAATTACCGTTAAAAACGATTCTGGAACGATTGTACAGACTTTCTCCACTCTTGATGGATCTATACTTCTTCAAGCTGGAGGCGTCTTTAAACTCGTTAAAACAGCGGAAGAAATGAATACCGTTCGCTCAGGCGTTTATCATTATGATATGTATTTGTCAAATAGTACATACCCAAAAAGAGCATTCCTAAGAGGAAAAATAACATACATTCAAAATATAAGTAATTAAAATGCCTAATTTAATATTAAATACGGATGTTGCGAAAGTGGTTATTAAGCCAGATCCAATATCAATTATATATACAGGAGTAACAAGTGGAACTTCTGGAACGTCAGGAACATCTGGATCTGGTACTTCAGGAACATCTGGAACATCAGGTATAAATGGATCAAGCGGAACTTCTGGAATAAAAGGTTCAAGTGGAACATCTGGAACTTCTGGAACATCTGGTACTTCAGGAACATCTGGATTTGGTTCGTCTGGAACATCTGGTACATCTGGGCATGATGGTACATTTTTCGGCTCATCTGGCACATCTGGAACTTCTGGCATAAATGGATCTTCTGGAACTTCAGGAATAAACGGATCATCTGGAACTTCTGGAATAAAAGGCTCAAGCGGTACATCTGGAACATCTGGAACTTCAGGAACAAAAGGTACATCCGGAACTTCAGGAACATCTGGAATATCTGGAATTTCAGGAACATCTGGAACATCTGGTATAAATGGTTCATCTGGAACTTCTGGCATAAATGGCTCAAGTGGAACTTCAGGAATAAACGGATCAAATGGAACGTCTGGTACTTCGGGAACATCCGGAACATCTGGATTTGGTTCATCTGGAACTTCTGGAACATCTGGACATGATGGTACATTTTTTGGATCATCTGGCACATCTGGAACTTCTGGCATAAATGGTTCATCAGGAACATCAGGCATAAATGGATCTTCAGGTTCTTCTGGTACTTCAGGAATAAATGGATCTTCTGGAACTTCAGGAATTTCTGGTAGTTCTGGGACATCTGGAATAAGCGGAAGTTCTGGAACATCTGGTATTTCTGGATCTTCTGGAACTTCTGGAATAGATGGTTCTTCTGGAACATCTGGAACTTCAGGAATAAATGGATCAAATGGAACATCTGGAACTTCTGGATTGGATGGTAGTTCAGGTACAAGCGGAACATCTGGTGTTTCCGGATCATCTGGAACTTCTGGAATTTCTGGTAGTTCAGGATCATCTGGAACTTCTGGTACATCTGGTATTTCTGGAACATCTGGAACTTCAGGATTAAATGGTAGTTCAGGTACAAGTGGAATATCTGGTTCTTCTGGAACTTCAGGAACATCTGGAACTTCTGGAATTTCTGGTAGTTCAGGATCATCTGGAACTTCTGGTACATCTGGTATTTCTGGATCTTCAGGTTCTTCTGGAACATCTGGAATTTCAGGATCATCTGGAACATCAGGAACATCTGGTATTTCTGGATCTTCAGGTTCTTCTGGAACATCTGGAATTTCAGGAT